>Ga0302287_10000077_pt1 | contig 75637 bp, 104 predicted proteins | sample III_Fen_E2_4_FD_200452 | JGI IMG/M metagenome (GOLD analysis project Ga0302287, IMG submission 200452) | Peat permafrost microbial communities from Stordalen Mire near Abisko, Sweden - III_Fen_E2_4 | ecosystem: Environmental > Terrestrial > Soil > Wetlands > Permafrost | place: Sweden: Abisko... | reverse complement strand
GAGAACTATCTGGAGGAGGACGGGGAGGTCACCGGAGATGTTTCTGAGCCCCAGACGATGTCCGCCTCCGCCGTCAAGAAGCTCCGCCCCGGCTTCCTCGCCAGCATCATGAAGTGGCTCCGCAAGCTCGAACGCTTTCTGAGGAGCGAATCCAGTGACTGAGCAGACCATCGCCCACGAGACCGTCCGGTTCCACTTCGACAGCCTGTTGGGAGCCACCCGGGGACTGATCGCTGTACTGGTTGACGCCGCCACATCTGAGCGTGAGTACCGCTTCACCGGGCTCTCCCCGGCGTCCATTCTGAGGTCCGGATTGGTGCTCGAAGGGGACGTGGCCGATCTTCTACAGAGCATCGAAAGCATCAAGGGCTGTACCCGAAGCGACGGGTGAACTACTCAGAACGGACGGCAGGACAATAGTGCTCCTCCAGCTCAGCAACATCAGTGATCCCGAGGTAGTCGAGCTGGCCAACAACCTGCTCCTCCTCAGCAAGGGAGACAGGCACGTCCGGACCCCCGAGGGTTCCCGCAAGTACGGCCTGCCCATTGGTGCACTGATCACGCTCGACGCCATCGCTCGCGCGGACAAGCGCTTCCCCAACACCCCCGTCCCCGAGGATCGCGCGGCAGCAGCGGGCGGCTCCGGTGGTGGAGACGGTCCCAAGGGCCCCAAGGGTCCGAAGGGTCCCAAGACCCCGGACAAGCCTGAGCCGCCCAAGACCCCCCGGGCGAAGAAGACCGCTGAAGAGATCAAGCAGGTCATCGCCGACTCCCCCGACCTCGACGTCAAGACCGCCCAGTTCACGAAGCTGGAAGGCGACCACACCGTCATGGTGGGGGAACACCCGCACCGGCTGCCTGCCGGGTCCAAGGTGTTCCGGCTCAACGGCGACAAGTCCGTGGCCATCGCGCGCACCCCCGACCACAACCTCTACCTGCTCACCCCCAAGGGCCGCGCGCTGGACCTGCGGGACCGCAACACCGAGAACCAGCTCAACGAGCGTCTCGACAACATGCAGGCCAACGACCCCGACTTCACCATGGAGACCCTCGGCGTCGACCCGACTGACCCCACCGCCAACAGTGCGGACGTCAACGTTCCTGCCGGTGCCCCGGGCCCGGACGGCACCCCCGCGCCGGACGTCAATCTGGAGGAGATGGCCTCCCGCCTCGACAAGATGTCGGCGGAGTCCACCGACCCGGAGCAGGCCAAGCAGTACAAGGAGCTGGCCACCCAGATGCGCGCCGGGAACGGCCCGCAGCGGCTCGCCCTGCCCGACAAGAACTCCAAGGACAAGACCAAGACTTCCCCCGATGGCACGCCGGACGCAGCCCCAGACCCCGGCCCCCGGCGTGCCATCCCCCCGAAGCCGGTACCCACCCGGAAGCGCCGGGAGGTCGCCCCGAAGGATGCTCCGCCGCAGGACCCGGCCACGATGGACGACAACCACCTGAAGGCCGTCCACGAGGACCTCAGCGCGGCCAAGGACATCCACCCGACCAACAAGGAGCTGGCCGACCGGCACGCCGCAATCACCGCTGAGAAGGACAAGCGCGCGACAGCCAAGGAGCTGGACAAGGCCAAGTCGAAGCTCAACGGCGCGGAGGCAGCTTCCCCGGCTTCCGAACCGAAGGGTCGCTCCGACGGCAAGATCGGGCACAACGCCGTTCCGGACGCCAACCGGGACAAGGCGATCACTGCCGACGTCGCAGCCAACGGCATCGACGGAGAGAAGAAGAGCCCGAAGCAGGACAAGCTCCCTCTCAAGCCGGACGCTCCCGCCGAGCCCCAGCCAGCCCCCACGATGTCGACCGAGGCCTTCGGCGACCGCAGGCTCAGCGCCGCCGACATGCGCGCGCAGGGCATCACTGCCGGGGAGGGCAAGTTCTCCACCCCGGTCACCAACCGCAAGGACGTCCTGAACGCCCGGGTGGGCGACAAGTTCCTCACCAAGAACCGGTACAGCGGTGGCCTGTGGGGCATGGAGGCCGACGGCCAGATCCACCTGCTCTCCGACGACGGTGACCACACCGAGATCTCCATGTCCCCCACGGAGTTCGCCGACCTGATGGAGCCGCACCCGCTGTACGGGACCACGGACTTCTACGCTTTTTCTGGAAACAGGAACAACCAGAACGCACACCCGACGTCCAAGCCCGGCGACAAGGTCAACGCCCCGTGGGTCGAGCAGGCTGCGGTCGGCTCCGTCGCACAGGACGGCACCGGGATCGTCGGCAAGAAGAACGCCGATGGCACCTACGACACCCCCATCGGCAAGGTCACGCAGGACTTCTACCTGCCCAGCGACGTCGCCGGGGATGACTCGGTCGTCGTCCGCAACGGCCCGGACCCGGATCAGAAGCCCGTCGGAGCCACCGTCCAGCTGGCCACCACCAACGACCTCGCGGACGTCCCGCAGGGTGACGCCATCGTGCTCGGTGATGGGGAAGTCTCCATCGAGCGCAGGTCCGACGGCACCTACGAGGCCGACCTCAACGGCCTGCGGATCCCGATGTCGGAAGACAACGTCGGGCACTACATCGAGAACGGTGACCAGCCCGCGTGGCACGTCCCCAATCAGGACATCTCGGGCACCCCCTCGAAGGACAGCTGGAACGAGGGCGACCGGCTCGCGCGCATCGACGATGTGAACGCACAGGAGCCCGGCACCGAGATCCACCTCGCTGGGGATGACGGCACCGACCACACCTACACGGTCATGCCTGACGAGCAGGTCATGAACAACGACGATCACACGGTCGTCCCCAACAGCGTCCTGAAGCCTGCCCTCGTCAACGGGAAGGTGACCGTCGGCAAGCAGCACGTCGAAGGCGACCCCGTACCGACGGTGCCCGAGCGCCACATCGAGAACGTCAGCGACTACGTCCCCGGCGACAAGATTCAGGAGTACGCCCACCTCCGGGAGATGCGCCCCGGCCAGCAGGTCACCATCTACGTGAAGTCGTCCAAGAACGGTGGCCGGTCCCTGCCGGTCGTCCTGACCCGCACTGACGACACGCAGGACAACTCCGGCTTCATGTTCCTCGTGGGACGCCGTGGCGCGGGCTACAACTCCTTCGGCGAGAACAACGCCGCCATCTTCTCAGCCATCAACGACGGTCGTCTGCACTTCGGGGACATCACCAACCTGCCCGGCTCCCGCCCGCACGACATGATCGACACCAACTGGGACACTACCCCCAACATCGATCTGTACGAGGGCGGCCCCAAGGTCTCCCAGAAGGACCTGTGGGACTTCATCAACGCGCAGGTCTACTCCCGCTCGATGCAGTCCTCGTACTACAACGTCGACCTGCTGCCCCCGGGCTCGATCTTCCGTTCGCAGGAGGTACGCAACCACCTCTCCGAGCTGGCGATCAAGAAGTACAGCACCTACGGCCCGGACGGCAGGATCCTCGTCCCAGCGCGGCACAAGCCCGCCATGATCCGCTTCGCCGCCGAGAAGCTCGGGTTCGAGTACACCGAGCCGGGCGCAGTCATCATCCCCGACAACGTGACCATGGCTGACTTCCACCAGCGGGTCACGGTCGGGCGCTACGTCAACGGCGTCTCCCCGAGCGCCGAGCGGGTCAACATGGGCCCGGAGCAGATGGACGTGACGCTGGCCGACCTCAAGGTTGCCCGCTCGATCATCTCCAACATGCTGACCTCCAATCAGGAGAAGGCACTGGCTCGCCAGCTCGGCCTCTCGCCCCGGGACAGCACCCCGGACAAGATCCTGAAGCGGGTCATGGCCATGCGCGGATCGCCGTTGCAGGACATGAACGTCTCCCTCGGCGTCGCCGCCTACTTCGGCATGAAGCGGGACCGCGACGGCATCCGTCAGGGCAACATCACCGCCGCCCGCCAGCACGACAAGACCCGCAACAAGAAGCTCTTCCTCCAGATGATTCAGGAGCAGGCGGAAGGTCGGCCCCCGGGCTACTACGGCATCCCCGAGGAAGAGTCGTGGCAGCGCGAGGACGCCCACGGCATCGCCAGCGGACCTGTTTTCAGAAACCACTCGGTGCTCCAGAGGCCTGCCCTCAACAGCGACAACGACCCGACGGCCAAGCCCCGCTGGGACACCCCGCAGGGATCGGCAGACGCTCCTGCTGCTCCGACCACCCCGGACATCCCGGAAATCCCGGCCACGCCAGCAGCTCCTGAGGCTCCTGCTGCTCGGGACCTCACCGGGTGGGCTCCTTCCAACCTCTCCGCTTCTGAGCACAACGGGCGAGCCCGGTTCACCATCACGTCCTTGGCCTTGATCGACAGGGCTCGGGACCGTCAGGTGCGGGTCACCTACGACAACCCTGACAGTGGGGACGCCAGTTCCGACCGGACGCTGAGGTACAGCTCCGGAGGACGGATGTTCGTCGACATCAATACCGGAGACGCCTTCGATCAGAGTGAGGTCGCTTCGTGGGCGACCTTGCATGGCTACGAGTTCTACCTGCCCGACGGCAACGCTCCCGCCACGCCGGACACCACTCCTGCTCCGGAGGCAGCCGCCCCCAACGCACCGGCAGCGGCTACCCCGCCTCCTCCGGACTACAACTTCGACACCGGTCAGATCACCCCGGCACCCGAGCCGTCCCAGACGAACGGCTCTGTCGAGCCCGCAGACCGTGGTGGCGCGGACACCCCGAGGGAGCCTGCTACCCCCATCGACGTCCCCTCGCTGGTCAACCAGCCCATCGGGACCCGGGTCAGGGTCAACGGGTCGGTCGGCATTGATGACCGCTTCATGATGGCCACCATCGACAGGGACGTCCACGGCAACCGGGTCATCCGGATGGCCTCCGGTCGGGAGTGGCCGCTGACCGAGGAGCGGATGAACACCGCTGTCGGCGGAGGCAACACCTTCGAGGTCGTGCACGGCATGAACGGCACGGACTCGGTCAGTGTCGACGAGATGCTCAACGCACCCCTCGGGTCGGTCTTCGAGTACAAGTACCCGAACGGCCAGATCGTCCGGCTCACCGTCACCTCCGATGGACTGGAGCTGACCGACGGCACCATCTGGACTCGCTCCCGCAGGGGCATCTTCTCGCTGGCCTCCACGGGCTCCTTCCACCGTGATCCCATGCCTGCCGCCCCGGCTACGCCGGACGTTCCTGACGTCCCCGAGGCGGGCCTGACGCGCGCCACGACCGCCGAGCAGCTGATCAACCTGCCCGAGGGTGCCCACGTCCGGGTGACCAACCGGAGCGGCGATACCTTCGACACCGCGGCAGGCTTCAACGAGTTCGGAGACCCCACGCTGCGGACGGAGAGCGGCGGCGGCTTCCACCGGAGCGAGTCCTTCTTCAGCAGCTACATGTCCTCCGGCTACACCTTCGACATCAACGACGCGACGGCAGCTCCCTCGGATCCCCGGTTCACTCCGGGAGGCACCTTCAACGGCACAGACATCCGGGAAGCCCCGGTGGGCTCCCACATCCGTGGGTCCTCCGGCACCGAGTGGGTCGTGACCGGGTCGGGCATCTCCGACATCAGCGGGTCCACCAACTGGCCCTTCAGCACCGTCGCGTCGCACAACGCCACGTTCACCTACATGGGCGACCACGCCCCGGTGACGCGGTCCTCCGTGGGCTCCGGTGTGGGCATGACCCGGGGCTCCAGCGTGGACGCCCGCAACCTCTTGCAGGTCCCCGACGACCACTGGGTCCAGTGGGGCACCGGAGGCTACTGGCGGCGTCGTGGCAGCGTGCTGGTCTCCCGCAGTGGGGGCTCGGTACGCCGGATCCGCAACATCGACCGGAGCACCGCCTTCACCTACGCAGGGGAGAGCCTCAATGGCGCTACTCCGGCACGGGCTCCTCGTGGAGTCACCATCGACCGGCCAAGCGCCGGATCGTGGACTCCGGTCAGTGCTGAGGTCATCAACCGCTACGACGCGCCGAAGCCGGAACTCAGCTCGGTCGGGTTTGATGAAACGAACACCACGCCCATGCAGGACTACCTCTACACCGCTGAGGGCGAGGCCGATCTCAAGGCTGGCATCGAGCACGCCCTGCGCGAGGCTGGGGTCACCCGCTTCTCTGTCTCGGTCAGTGGGACCAGCTACGGCTTCAACATCAGCTACACCACCCCGAAGGGCACCACCCGCCTCAACCGCTCCTTCCGGAGCAATGGCACCCGGGTGGAGAACGGCGAAGCGCACTCCGACGGTGGCTACATGGCCGAGACGCAGGACCACCTGTTCGCCTTCTACAGGCAGCACGGGATCGAGGAGGTCGAAGTTCACGGCCTGTCTGGCTCCGGATGGAACGGTGGCCACACGTGGATCCGTCGCGGCTTCAGGCCCGACCCGAACCACGAGAGCCAGAACCAGCAGGCGTTCGCAGGGCACCTCCAGAACCTCGACAGGGTCATCGCGGAGATCAACTCCGGCGCTCTCCCGCACTACAACGAGTTCTTGGAGCAGGCGAAGGACCTCCGCACACGGATGGCCAAGCTGATGTCCGATTGGCTGCGTCTCCCGGAGTCCCAGCGCAACGGCAGTCTGTACGAGTTGCAGCGCGAGCTGAGCTACTTGGGCGAGGTTCGCGACGCCAATGGGAAGACTCGTCAGCACCCGCCGTCGATTGGGTGGAGACTGTTGGGGAACACTTCTCGTGGAGCCACCCACCACGGCTTCTGGTACTACGGCATCCACGACCTCAACCACTACTTCACGAACGGGAGGAGCACACGTGCCTGACACGGCTCCGATGACTCTGGACTACCTGCTGGCCTACGCCAAGTCGCTGGACGAGGGGAAGCCCTTCGAGTTCGCGGCTACCACCGACTGGCCCGACGACATCGCGTCGATCCTCGGTCAGGTGCAGGATGCCCGGCCCCTCGACAAGGCCACTGAGAAGGCCCTGAAGGACGCCTACGCCGAGTGGGAGGCCGACGGCTACCCCACTCCGGTCGTGGACTACGACGACGACGAGTACCTGACGGAGGGCTCGGAGCCCGGGGGTCCCCAGCCGGTGGAGGATGCCGGACTCTTCGGGGACACTGACTTCGAGCCGACCAAGCCCGCCGACCCTTCGCAGTCAGATGCAGCTCCGGCTCCTGAGGCCACCCCAGCTCCCGTGGAGGGCACACCTCCTGTGGCCTGAGGCCGATCTTCTCAGGCATGGATGAGTTCGTAGTCGTACCCGGCCCGCGAGGCTCTCGCTTCGTCGAGCTGGCGCGGTCCAGCTCCGGGCGTGTTTTCCGAAAGCAGATCCTCCACTACGGCGAGCTGAAGTACCCGGGCGTCAAGGGTGGCTCCGTCAAGGTCGACGAGAAGTTCGCTGACGTCCTCATCGCCAACTTCGCCGCAGGCGTGGCCGACATCGTTCAGGTCCCCAAGGTGGGGGACAACAACGAGCACACCGAGGATCCCGACCGCAACATCGGCGAGGTCATCAAGGTCCTGAAGCAGGCCGACGGGGTCTACGTCGACATCGACGTCCGCACCGACGACGCCGACAAGATGGGCAAGACCCTCCTCGGGGCCTCCGCCATGCTCCACCTCGACTACATGGACACCACCAGCGGTTCTCGCGTGGGTCCGACCCTCCTGCACACAGCCATCACCAACCGTCCCTACGTGACCAACCTCCACGGTTTCGAGGAAGTGATCGCGGCCTCACGTGGTGGGGCCGATCTTGATAGGCAGGTGCTGGTCCTTACTCCGGCAGACAACGAGGAGAACTTCATGACTCTGGAAGAGACGCTCGCCGCTCTCAAGGCTGACCACGGCATCGACGTGACCGCCCTTCAGGCGCTGGCAGCGACGGCGGAAGCGTCTGTCGCCCTGAGCAACAAGATTCAGGAGGAGCTGGTTGGTACCGGCCTCCTGACCCTGAGCAACACCGACGAGACGGTCTCTGCTGAGGTCCTCATCGGCGCTGTCGCCGAAGCGGGCAACAAGATCGTCGCCCTGACCGCCAAGGTCGACACCCTGATCGAGAGCGGTGCAAAGGCCGCTGCCGAGGCAGAGGTCGAGAAGCTGGTCCTCTCCGGCCACATCCTCCCGAAGAACAAGGAGGCCATGGTCGAGCTGAAGCTCTCCAACGCCGAGCTGTTCGACAAGATCGTCCCCGAGAACCCCATCGTCAAGCTCTCCGCAGAGGGTGGCGCAGAGGTCATCGACGACGCACACGACAAGACGGTGGAGGACGAGATCGCTCGCCTCAGCGCCGTTGCCGACAGCCAGACCGCCGCGTACGTGCGCTCGTAGTACTCAGCAGACCCGACCAGAACTCTCAGAAGGAGAACACCAGAAATGACCACCGAATACTACGGCAACTCGATCCCGGGTCCCGGCTACGTCAGCTCCGACACCACCGTCGATGACGAGCTGCTCTACTCGACCGTCGCCTACACCCAGAAGGGCGTCACCCTCAAGCCGGGGCAGGGCGTCCTCAAGCTCGGCACCTTCATCAAGCAGGACCCGGGCACCAAGATGTACGTGGCCACGACCACGGCACCCGAGGGCGTTCTCCGCAAGAGCGTCAACACCGGCTCCGATGCCAACGGCCAGCGCTGGGCAGCCAACATCGTCCTCATGGGCATGTTGAAGCTCGACAAGGTCTCCGCCGCCAACTCCGGGGTCACCCTGACCTCGGTGCTCGGCGCACAGGTCAACACGGTGCTGGGCTTCTTCAAGTTCTGAGCACTACCTCCCGGTCGGGATTCTGAGGTGATGGAGGGGGCTTCCCCCTCCTGATCCTGAGTAGCTCGAAAGGCCAACTCAACACCAGATCAGGCAAGTGACCGGTAGCCAATCCGGGCCGCAGATCGGGCACCTAAGCCGGTGTCGCTGACTTCCCAGAAACTACTCTGGCGCGACGAAAGGACAACTTCAGTGCCCGAGATCTCCCTGCTCCAGCCCACGGTTCTTCGTGGTGTGGTCGAGCGCTTCACGGCTCCCGAGTCGCTGGAGATGCTCAGCCGCGTCCCGCAGACCCCCCACCCCTTCCCCTCCGTGCAGTGGGAAGTCATCCGGGGCTCCCGCGCCATCGCCCGCCCGAACATCCCGAACTCCGAAGCACACATCGTGCCCCGGCTCGGTCGTTCGCAGCAGAGCGCGGCGTTCGTCTACCTTCGCGAGAAGAAGGTCTTCGAGCCCACCACGCTGCACTGGCTGCGTCAGGCCGCGAACTCCATCAGCGACCTGAGCAAGACCCGCGCCGAGGAGTCGGTGCTGCGTGAGGTCAAGGACCTCAACCAGCGCTTCGACAACTTCGCCGAGTTCCTGATCTGGCAGGCCCTCACCGGCACGCTGACCCTCGACTACCCGGACGTTCAGGCGACCGTCGACTACAAGTTCCTGCCGTCGCACAAGGCGTCGGTCGCGGGCTCGTGGGCCACGGCCACCCCGGGTGCCATCGTCGAGGACATCCGCGCCCTCAAGCGGCTCATCACCCGCGACGGTCGGGTCCCGGCAGTCGAGGCGTACGCCACCGAGGTCACGATGGCGCACATCTTCAACGCCTTCGCCAACGTCGGCGCAGCTTCCCCCGGCACTGCCGGTGGCATCCTGCTCTCCGACCGGATGAAGGACCAGTACTACCAGACCGGCATCCTGCCGGGCTTCATGGGCCTCAGCTGGAAGCCGCAGGAGGCAGTGTTCGATGCTGTCGGCGCGGCCTACACCTCCAACCCGACCATCCCGTCCGCCGAGCAGCGCTTCTTCGCTGACGACGCCCTGCTGATCGGCAACTTCACGGAGAACCGCCCCATCGAGCTGTTCGTCGGCCCCACCGCTGACGACGAGGCTCCGGACGGCTACACCGGCAAGTTCGCCAAGACGTGGAAGGACAAGGACCCGTCGGCTCGGCAGTACCTGCTGGAGTGGAACATCCTGCCGGTCATCACCCGGCCCGAGCAGTTCGTGTACGTCGCGGACGTCACCCCGGCCTGATCGCTCCAACCCCAAGGAGGGCTCCCACTTCGGTGGGGGCCCTTCCCCTGTCTAGGCCGATCTTCAGTAGTGACGAGAGGAGGAGTGATGTTCGTACTGGACCTGAAGCCCGTGCGAGGAGACACCTTCTCCAAGACCATCCGGCTCAAGGACAAGACCACTGGGGAGCCTCTCGACCTGTCCCAGTGGTCGTGGCTCGCACAGGCCCGCAAGGACGCCGACGCCGACACCGTCATGGCCACCATCACCGTCGACACCACCCGGGCCGCGCAGGGCATCCTCACTCTCTCGATCCCTTCTGCAACCACCGAGACCATGAGCGCCGGGGTCTGGGATTTGCAAGGCACCAACATGGACGACGGGCGGGTGAAGACCTTCGGGAAGGGCACGACCGCCGTCCAGAAGGATGTGTCCCGCTCGACCTACTAGGGGGTGTGTCGTGGACGAGGTATTTCTCGAAATAGCTGCCAGTGACGACCCCATCGTTGAAATCTTCGTGGACACCACTGAGGTCGTGGAGGTCTTCGAGGACTCCTTCGGCCCACAGGGATCCGAAGGACCAGAAGGCCCCGTAGGACCTTCAGATACCACTACGGCACTTGCTTTGGTCGATCACATAGAGAGCACGGACCCACATCCGAACGTGGTGTCCACCACCGCATTCGAGGATTGGCTCGACGCCATGACTCCCGGGATCTGAAGGAGAAGGAACGATGGCTGTAGAGTTCACGACCAAGGCCCAGCTCGACGCGCTCAACGCGAAGATCGCAGCCAAGCTGAACACCCTCGCGAGCAGGATCGGTTCCCTGACCTCGCTGACCACGACCGCCAAGGGCTCGCTGGTTGCGGCCATCAACGAGCTTCAAGGTCTGCTCGCCTCCGCAGCCCTGATCAACGACGCAGCGGCCAACACCACCACGGCGTGGTCGGGCTCCAAGGTCACCTCCGCACTGGCGGCACTGAAGACCGAGATCCTCGGGGGCGCAGGTGGGGCCTACGACACCCTGAAGGAGCTTCAGGACCTCATCACGGCTGACGCCTCCGGGATGACTGCGCTGACCACCGCCATCGGCAATCGGCTCCAGTTCGACACCACCCAGACGCTGACCGGTCCCCAGCAGACCCAGCTGCTTGCCAACGCGGGCATCACCGTGTCCGTCACTGACCTCGCCGCCGCCCTCGAAGCAGCCACCACAGGCATCTGATGGCCGTCGAGTTCGTCACCCTGAGCCAGCTCTCCAGCCTCATCTCCAAGGCTGCGGAGAAGCTGAACGCGCTCAACGCCAAGATCCATGGGGTCCCGGTGGGTGGCACGACTGGTCAGGTGCTGGAGAAGACCTCAGGCACGGACTACGCGGTCTCATGGGCTGACCCTACGGGGGGCGTAGGAGGCAGTTTCGGAACACTCGTGTACCGGGGCACCTACGACATCGGCACGGAGTACACCACAGGGGATGTCGTCAACCACGCCCCGGTTGAGTTTCAGGATTCCTACCTGTTTGTGATGACGGGTACCGGGACGGGCTACGTGCCCTCGATGGAAGCCAACTCCGCCAGTGCTCTCTGGGTGCTGCTCACCGCAGGAAAAACCGCCGCCTCTCTCGAAGCACAGACCCTCATGGGGCCTGAAGAGAACTCGGTCCTGCTGTACGGGGGTGGAGGTATTGGCTGGGTGCCCGGGTTCGTCACCGTGGACAACACCGGCTGGAATGCGAACAACGCCTACAGCATCGGGAAGGTGGTCCGGTACTCCGTCGGAGCCACAGACTTCTGGTACTGCACGAGTGCTGTCGCATCATCAGTGCCCGGGAACCTTCCCCCAGATCAGGACTACGTTAGCTGGACAGCGTTCTCCACGGCCTCCCATCCGATCCCAATAGCTGGGGGGACAGGGCAGGTGTTGACCAAGAACAGCGACGGAGACTTCGACATCATCTGGGCCGATGCTCCAGCCGCTGGATTGACCGCCCCGCAGGTTGCGGCGCGCATGTGGATAGGGGTGTAGTTCCGTGATCATTCTCTCTGCGACCGACCAGCTGCTGGAGTTGGTGACCAGCTCGACGGCCACCCTCGACGTGGTGGTCACCTACGCGGACCTCACCGACACCGGAGCCCTCCCGGGCTCTCACGAGATCGCCATCAACACCGCCACCACCACCACCATCTGTGACGCCCCGGATGTCTCCACCACACGAGCCATCAAGTGGATCTCGATCAGCAACAAGCACGCCACCACTGCGAGTTCGGTCACCATCCGCAAGAAGGTCGGAGCGACCTCCTACGACATCGAGAACACCCTCCTCGCTGCCGGTGAGCGCATGGCGTTCATGGACGGTGTCGGCGTCTCCCACTCGAACTCGGCAGGCATTCCTCTCTCCGCAGGTGGCTTGGGCAACGCCGACGTCCAGATCTTCACCGTGGGTGGAACGTGGACCATGCCGACCTCCTTCACCCCCAAGGTCGTGATCGTGGAGGCCATCGGCGGCGGTGGTGGCGGTGGTGCAGGAGCTTCTCTGGCCACTGCGGTCGTTGCCAAGGGTGGCGGCGGCGGAGGAGGAGGATGTTGCGTCCACAGGGTCATGGCTGCCTCTGAGCTTTCCTCCACTGTGGCTGTTGGGCTCGGCACCGCAGGCACTGCTGGAGCCCGTGGTGCAGCTGGTGCAGCTGGTGGTAACGGAGGCGCTGGCGGCAACACGACCTTCGGGTCCTACGTGACCGCATACGGCGGCGGGGGTGGCAACGGTGGAGCGATCACGGCTGTCGTCACAGGTGGCGGCGGTGGGGGTGGTGCAGGCGGTCAGGGCAGCGTCGGGTCTACCTCGGGAGGGTCCGGAGGTGTTCCCACGGCAGGCACCAACGGCGCAGGCGGCGCAGGAGTTACGGGCACCGCAGCTGTGGCAACCACAGCCAACGCAGAGTTCGGAGGTGCCGGAGGCGCAGGCATCGCGGCCACCCCGGTGGCCAGCAGCCACGGAGGGTCTTCCCTGAAGGGCGGATCCGGGGGTGGCGCAGGAGGATCCCACTCGGCCACGACCACCAACATCGCCGGAGGCAACGGAGGGAAGTCCGGGACGTACACGGCAGGCAACGGTGGCGCTGTCGGCACGGACTCGACCACAGGGTCTGCTGGAGCCGGAACCGCTGGAGCTGCTGCCAACACCATGCAGGGTGGGTGCGGGGGTGGTGGCGGTGGCGTCACCCAGTTCGCAAGCGCTGCTGGAGGTAACGGCGGCAATGGTGGGCTCGGTGGTGGAGGTGGGGGCGGTGGCGGCGTCGGGATGAACCCGGGCCTCGGAGGCAACGGTGGAGCCGGGGGAACGGGCTACATGGTGGTCTACACCTACTGAGTCGCTGTGTGCGCCAAGGTAGGGACTCCGGTACCATTGTCCCAAGCGGTTACAGGCCGATCTTCAATAGAGACCCCGGGAGGGCAACAACAATGGCTGACCCCAAGAAGCCAACGGACGCACTGGTGGACAACTTCGACGACCTGCTCGACCTCACAGCCGACGACACGCCGGTCACTGAGGCACCGGCAGACACGGCTCCCGAGGACCCGGAAGAGGCCCGCATCCGCGAGCTGGAGGCCATGCTCTCCGCCCCGATGCCTTCCTTCGACGTCGTGGAAGAGCCGGTCGAGCTGACCGCAGCTCAGCTCCGGATCAAGGAGCTTGAGGACAAGATGGCCAAGCGCAACGCCATCATCGCTGAGAACTCCCCGACCCAGTACGCCAAGGCCGGGGACGGCGAGAAGTTCGTGATCCACTTCGTCTACGACGGCTTCGTGGCCTTCGGCGAGAACTGGTACCGGGGTCAGGAGCTGGAGTTCGAGATCGGCGGCGACGCCTTCAAGCGCACGCAGGACCGCACCGGCAAGTCGTGGCTCGATCTCGCCAACGACCCCAACGCCCAGATCCGCCGCTGGGGCAAGCACTACTTCAGCCCGGGGCCGTTCGTGGCCTTCCCCGGCGAGACGTTCGATGACGACATGGTCGCTCAGGATGCTCGGCGTGGCCGGGCAGTCCCGCTGCCGCGAGCCTGACAGAAGGGAACCTGAGGGATGGCATACAAGACCTACGACCGGGAGATGATCGCGGCGTTCACAGGCAGGCCCGCAGCCTCATTTCCTGAAACGTTCATCGCCTCCTCCGCCATCCCTCAGGCCATGCTGCTGTTCAAGATCGGGACCTGCATCTTCGACCCCGAGCTGCTGACGGCTGACCAGCAGCAGCTGGTTGACTTCGCGATCATCTCCATGGCCGACGCCATCCACCTCTCCGCTCCGTATCAGGCTGCCAAGGCCTCCCCGTTCAACTCCGAGTCCATCGGCTCCTACTCCTACTCGAAGGTGGCTCAGGCTGCCCAGAAGGGGCTGGAGACCGGCATCATGTGGTTCGACATGGCCGTCGGCCAGCTGTCGGTCTGTGACCGCGCGAGCGGGGACTTCCAGCGGGGCGGCATCGAGATGTTCGAGCACGACGGCACCTTCATCGCCGGACACCTTTCCGGAAACGTGGAGTACCTGTCCCCCGTGGACCGCCGCCTCTCGACCACCTTCGGCTGGGACCCCAACGCCTTGGTGATCGTCGAAGGGGTGTGACGACGTGGAGCACCTGTTCAACTCCGCAGTGCGGGTCGAGCGACTCACGCTGACCGTTGACGACGGTGTCGCCACCATGGCCTACTCGCAGGCCACCGACCCGGACCCGGCGATCAACGACGCTCTCCAGTTCCTGCGGTGCCGACTCGACATGAACTTCATCCGCGAGGGCAAGGACGCACTCCCTGCCATGGTCGCGGGCAAGGCACCCGACCGGGTGGGCGTGATGCTCACAGGCCCCTACGCCCCCATCAGGGCCGGGGACCGCATCGTGACCATCCCCAACGAGCGCGGAGCGATCCCGGTGGCTGGCACCTTCGAGATCCGCTCGATCCCTGACGAGGTCGTGGCCTTCGCCGACAGGCACCACATCGAGGTCCAGATCATCGAGACCGGTCAGGAGCTGACCGGCGAGAACTGGCCGTCCGAAGAGCCCATTGAGGACTTCGTCCCATGATCGAGGTCACCACCGACTGGTCCGACGTGGAGCGCGAGCTGGACCGCCTCATGATGATGCCCACCATGAAGGCCAAGGCGGCACTGCACGCTGTGCTCGACTTCGGCTTCGCCCAGACTCAGGCCGCTGTCCACGTGGAGTCCGGAGCCCTGAAGGCGTCCGGCAAGATCTCAGTCTCAGGAGGCGGAGAGACGTGGGAGGGTGAGATCCAGTACGGCGGAGCTGGCCCGGTCGACTACGCCATCTACGAGAAGCGCCGGGGCACCCACTGGGTGGGGAAGTCCGCAGCCCGTGGCGACCACGACTTTATGAGACCATTGGCTGACTTGCACCCCCTGTGGGTGGAAGCGATGCTGGAAGGACTCCGGAAGTGAAGCGCTGCACCATGTGTGGTGCGGTCAAGGACCTGACCGAGTTCTACAAGTACCGCAAGGGCTACCGAGCTGAGTGCATCAGCTGTTGCAACAGGAGGTCATCGGCTCAGTACGAGAGCACGCGAGAGGCCACGGCGGAGACTCATGCCAAGTGGCGCAGGGGCAACCCTGACTACCTCCACGGATACCACCTGCTCTCCAAGTACGGCCTCACCCCTGCCCAGTACGACGCGCTGCTCGAATCCCAGAACGGGTGCTGTGCGGTCTGTAAGGAGCCGGAGACAGCCGTCCACCAGAAGACCGGCCTTCCCCGTCGGTTGGCAGTAGATCATGACCATTCCTGTTGCCCCGGAGAGCGTTCCTGTGGGGCCTGTGTTCGAGGCCTACTGTGCTACTCGTGCAATACCGGACTGGGGGCTTTCCGGGACTCAGTGAGCAGGATTCAGTCCGCGCTCCGATACTTGGAAGGACTCCGGAAATGACCGACCTCTCTCTGGCCATCCGCAACTACCTCGCGCAGGACGCTGGGCTGCGGGAGCTGCTGGGCCGCTCGATCAGCTGGGACACGTGGATCTTCGACGAGAACCCGATCAACGTGAAGGTGGAGAACACCGGCAAGTGCCTGCTCGTGATCAATGAGGACGGCACGTGGACGTCCCCCAACGACCACAACACGATGCGCTTCCCCCGGGTCTACATCGACATCTGGGCCGACCCCACCCGCAACGAGGACCGCTCGGTCAAGGTCAACGACGCCAAGTCCAAGATCGAGCGCATCCAGAAGCTCCTCGACAAGCACCTGCACCTCACCGACGCAGGCACCCGGCAGGGGATGCCATACATCTGGGGCACCACCGATCAGGTGGCCTCCAAGACGGGCGTGGTGGTCGCTGGGAGCCACCGCGTGGACGGACCCACCCTGTCTCCCATCCGGGACACCGACGGGGCCTACATGGGCCGCATGACCTACGGCGTGAACGTACCCTAAGCAGTTTCCAAAAAGAGAGACCCAAGGAGGTCCAAGATGAAGGTGTTGCTCCGCACACCGATGAGTCGGTACTCCGGCTATGGCAACGATGGGATCGGACTGGCGCAGGCATTGATGCGCGCCGGAGCCGACGTCTACCTACAGGCCACCTCAGTGGACGCCCCCCTCCCGCAGGACGTGGCCAACCTGCTGACCAAGGAGCTGGCCGCTCCGTTCGACCTCTACATCAACCACGTCGACCCGGCCAACCTCCAGTGCCCCGACGAGGTCGTACCCCACGCAGCGGTCAAGGTCGCATGGACCATGTGGGAGTACTCCAACCTGCTCAACCTCGCCAAGAAGTCTCGCAAGGACCTGCGCAAGCGGCTGAAGAACTTCGACGCCTTCATCGGCTACTCCGACGTCGACCCGGACTGCTTCCGGCCCTACTTCGACGGCCCGCTGTTCGTCCTTCAGGGCGGCTTCGACCCCGCCGAGTGGCCCCACATGTTCGACCGGGAGTGGGACACCAAGGAGTTCCACTTCGCCCAGATCGGTGTGCTCAGCGAGCGCAAGGATCCCTTCCGCACCATCGAGGCGTTCCGGCTCGCGCGCACCATGGACGCGGAGTTCTGGCGCTGGGCCCGGCTCAGCCTGAAGACCACTGCCCCCGGCCTGCACCACAAGATCGAGGACCTGTACCGGGACATCGACCCGGAGACCGGTGACGAGTTCTCCTCCCTGCGGATCTTCTACGACATCTGGCCGACCGAGGTGGTCCGCCAGTTCTACAAGGTCCAGCACTGCCTGCTGGCCCCGTCCCGGGGTGAGGGCAAGAACGTCCCGGCGCTGGAGTTCATGAGCACCGGAGGCACGGTCATCGCCACCAACTGGGCAGGCCACACCCAGTGGCTCGACCCTGCCTACTCCTACCCGCTGGCCTACACGCTGGAGCCGGTCAGCTCTGATTTTCCAGAAACGTTCAACGCTCGGGCGTCCATCGAAGACCTCGCCCGGCTGATGATCCACGTCTTCCAGCACCGCAACGAGGCCCACGAGAAGGGCGAGCTGGCTGCCCGCATCATCCCGCAGGCACACAGCTGGGATGCCGTCGTGGCGAAGCTCTTCCTGAAGCTCAAGGACAACCTCCCCGCCGCTCAGGGCGAACGCCTGTGGACCTTGGCCCAGATCGCGAGAAGCGAACATGCAGATCGTTGAGCTTCGCTGCCCAGTGGGACCACGCCGCCTGCTGGCCAAGACCGTTGTGGCCGGAGGACACCCCAAGATCGTGGACGGCAACCTCGTGGAGCTGTCCTGTGATGACTGCAAGAAGACCATGCGGCGGGAGGGGAAGCCGGTGCTGCGAGTGCTCCACCGGTTCAACCTGATCGGCGATCTGGTGGAGTCGGAGGCCGTCTACCAGCCCTGAGGGCTGAGGCCGATCTTCAGAGGTAGGCAAGAACTCGAACCTGTTCACTTGCCAACTCGTTCTGAAGGAGATCGACCATGGGCAACCCGACAGTTGAGGGTTTCAGCATCTCTCACGCCGCCATCCTTGACGGGGCCACCGGTCTCGAAGAGGAGTTTGGTGACATCTACGGCATCCGGTCTGGCTCCATGGAGCTTGATCAGGACAGCTACGACAACACCGGCGACGACACCATCCTGTCGACGTGGTACTGGGCCAACAAGGTCAACGTGACGGTGCAGGGCGGCTACATCCCGTTCCAGACCCTGTCGCTGATCTCCGGCTCGGTCGTGGCCAGCTCCGGCACGGGCGCGAACCAGACCTTCACTCTCCCCCTGTGGGAAGAGAACACGATGAACACCAAGCCGCGACCGATGGTCGTGCGGGTGCCGTCCAAGGACGCCGACGGTGTCGTGCGCCTGCTGGACTTCGTGCTCTACAAGGTCCAGTTCCAGCCCTTCAGCTTTGACGGCCCGTCGTACAAGGAAGGCCTGCTGCTGAACTACAACGGTTCCGCACTGTTCTCCTCGACCGACGAGAAGGGCAACCCGGTCCTCGACAGCCGCACCGGCCAGCCGACCAAGCGCATCGGACACCTGCTGAGCCGTCCGCTCTGACGCTGGAGCTGATTCCAAAAACAACTAAGTAGGAGAGAGAGTCGCATGACGACCGGAAACACTGACATCGACACCTTGGCACCGGAGGCAACCCCGGTGGCTTTGGTGTCCGGCACCCAGATCAAGGTCGAGCGTCTCAAGACGCGGGCCCTGATGTCCCTGCTGAAGATCCTCACCCGAGGCGCATCGGAGGTCTTGCCCACCCTGAGCTTCGACCCGAACACCTCCACCGAGGCGTTCACCGGCCAGCTGCTGGGGGCGGTCATCATCGCCATCCCGGAGGCGGAGGACGAGGCCGTCGAGTTCATCAACCGGATGGTCTTCCCGGCAGGTCTCCACGACGGGGCCCGCCTGACTGCCATCGAGAAGGCCGAGAACGAGCAGGCCGAAGCCGAGCTTCGTCTGGAGCTGGTTGACCCGGAGATCGATGACCTCGTCACCATCTTGGAGCAGATCATCAAGGTCGAGGCACCCCACATCGTGGCACTGGGAAAACGTCTAGCTCTTCTGCTGAAGGTCCAGCAGACGAGCGCAGTCGCGAAGCAGGGCGCATCCTCGAAGAGAAGCTCGCGGTCCTAGACCCCGATGGCCTCCTCGGTGGGTTCTCAGCTGCCTTCGACCTCGTGTCGGCGGAGTACGGCTGGGCCGACGAGGTCATCTGGGAGCTTCCCCTCGCACGCTTCCGGCAGATCACCGCAGCCATCCAGCAGCGGCGCTTCTTCCAGAAACGAGATGAGGATGGCCGCTTCTCATGGCTGGCACGGAACCTCGCGGGGTTCATCGTCAACGGATACATGGCGGATGCGAAGGACAAGAAGGAGCCTCTGGCTCAGGCAGGGTCCCTCGCGTACGACGACATCGAGGCCGCAATGCTCGGGGCCACTCCCGACAGGCAGACCTCACCCTCTGTTCCGACAGAGAACGGCAAGGCACCTGACATCGATCCGAACGAGGCCATCGCTCGGGCACTAGCGAAGAACAGCAACGGGTCCTTCGAGAGGCTCCGGGGCATGGTAGGGGGCCTCGACCAGCGGGGAAAGATGCTCTAGGCACAAAGGAGGTGGGCAATGGCTGAGAACGAGACTCGGGTCATCTACAAGGCCATTGCCGACTTCTCCGCTGTTGCCCGGGAGGCACGCAAGGCCAAGGCTGAGATCGCGGCTCTGAAGGCCGAGGAGGCTGGCCTCAACGCCGCGTCCGTCTCGGGGGCCAAGGCGTCCACAGCGGCCACGCAGGGCCACACCAAGGCCATCAGCAACGACACCAACGCCGTGCACGAGAGTGCCAACGCGCACCGGGATCACAACACCGTCCTCAAGGAGGGTGGAGCTGCTGCGAGCGCCCTCGGGAATGCCACCTCGAAGGCTGACACCGTCCTCAAGAGCGCCACCTCCACGATCTCCAAGCACGCTGGTGAGGCGCGGAGGATGGCCACCGAGACCGAGCGCGTCGGGGCGGCGCTGACTCCGGCAGCCTCCAAGATGACCAACTTCCAGCGCGGGGTGCAGCGCGCGGTCCCGTGGGTCGAGAAGATCAACAACGGCTTCGACAAGCTCGGCAAGTGGCGACCCAAGCTGACGCCGCCTTTCATCGCGTTGGTCCCGATCATCGCTGGCCTGCTGTCCCTGATGAACCCTCTGGTGGCAGGCATCGGCGCACTGGGCGGCGCGGGCATCGGGCTGGCCTCCAGCCTCGGTCAGGTCGCCGGAGCGGCCCTCGCAGCCATCCCGGCACTGTTCTCCCTGCTCTCCATCGTCGGGGCCCTCAAGGTGGCCTTCAGCGGCATCGGAGGGGTGTTCTCGGCCTTCAAGGCAGCGAAGAAGGCTGGAGCCTCAGGTGGGGGTGGCGGAGGCGGCGGTGGAAGCTCACAGGCCGAGATCTCGCAGGCCGAGAAGGTCGCCCGCGCCCGGGAGAACCTGCGCCGCGCCACGGAGAACCTGAAGTGGGCTGAAGAGGATCTCGCCGACGCCCGCAAGGACTACCTCCAGAGGCTGAAGGATCTGGAGCAGACCGCCAAGGATGCAGCTGCCTCGGAGAAGCGCCTCACCGCCCAGCGGGAGAACGCGGAGAAGAACCTCGCTCGGATCTTGGCCGACCCGAACTCGACCAAGGCCGAGAAGATGGCCGCGCAGGCAGCCGTCGAGGACGCCAAGACCGCCGAGCAGAAGGCCAAGGACAACAACGCGAAACTTCAGGATGACCTGAAGGACATGAAGAAGAAGGGCATGAAGGGTGACCGGGCGGTCATCATGGCCCAGCGTGCCCTGACCGATGCCATCTGGGCTCAGCGGGACGCACAGATCGCGCTGATCAACGCCAAGAAGGGCGACGCCAAGGCCTCCGGTGGTGGGGCCTCCGCCAACAACGCGCTCGCCGCCGCACTGGCCAAGCTCTCCCCCTCGGCTCGCAAGTTCGTCGAGGCGATCCTCGCCATGGACAAGGCGTGGACCAAGGTCAAGAGGACCGTGCAGGAGTCCTTCTTCTCCAAGATCGTCAACGACACCGGCAAGCTGCGCTCGATGCTGCCCACCATCCAGAGCCTGCTGTCTGACACCGCAGGTGCGCTCGGCGACGTCGCCCACGAGTTCATCGGGATGATCTCCTCCCCGGAGTGGAAGAGCGACCTGATCCTGCTGGGCAAGCAGAACGTCCCTCTGATCCACGCCATCGGTGGCGGGCTGAACGTCCTGTGGGGCGTCTTCAAGGACCTCACCGTCATCGCGATGCCATTCCTGATCGAACTCGCCAAGGGGTTCAAGAAGGGTGCCGAGAACATCGCGGCCATGGTCAAGGAGGCCCGCAAGAGCGGGTCCCTCAGCAAGTGGCTGATGGGTGACAAGGAGACCGGGTCGAAGGGTGTCCTCGGGACGCTGCGCCAGTGGTGGCAGATCATCAAGAACATCGCCAAGACCCTGTTCAACTTCGCCAAGGCGGCGGAGGCGTTCGGTGGTTGGATCACCGACGGTATCCAGAAGACCACCGAGGGCTGGCTGGCGTCCTCCGAGGCAGCCACCAAGAAGGGATCTCCTTTCAAGAAATGGCTTGAGGACATCAAGCCCCTCCTGTCCGAGATCTCCCGGATGTTCGGCACCTTCTTCAAGTGGTTCGGCAAGCAGGCTGCCGACCCGAAGAACATCAAGCAGATGACGGAGATCTTCAAGAAGATCACCGACGATCTTGGTCCCAAGCTGGCGTCACTGTTCGATGCCCTGAGCAAGGCCAACATTGGCCCCAAGTTCGTGGACTCGCTGATCAAGATCGTCGACCTGATCACCACACTGGTGGATGGCCCCGGCACTGCGGTCTTCTTCGACACCCTGAACGGGCTCCTCGACATCCTGCTGACCGTCATCAAGATGCCAGTCATCGGCCCCGTCCTCCAGATGCTCATCGGAGCCGCCGCAGCTATCGGAGCCATGTCCTTCGTGGCCAAGTTCACCGGCCTTGAGAACCTCATCGGGTGGCTGATCAAGCTCTACAAGACCGGTGGCATCCTCAAGTTCTTCGAGTCGCTGAAGACCGTCCTGATGAAGCTCTTCGGCATCACCGGGAAGCGGTACACCGGACTCAGCTTCATCAAGGCGATGTTCTATGGGATCGCCGACGGAGCCAAGTTCCTTTTCGGAAAGCTCGGCAAGCTGTTCGGCCTGTTCAAGGGGCTGCCCAAGCTCCTCAGTGGGCTGAAGGGCTTCAAGTGGCTAGGCAGCCTGCTCGATGGCTTCAAGGTCCTCCTCTCCGGGGGAGGTCTGAAGGGCTTCTCCACCCTGATCAAGGGGTTCGGTAGCCTCAAGGGGTTCGCGTCGATCCTGAAGGGTGCAGGTGGCCCGCTCGCGGCCATCGCGTCGATTCTGGGCACCATCGTGGGCGACGTCATCTCGAACAACGCCCCCGAGGGCAAGGACGGATCCGGCCAGCGGCTCGGAGGCAACACCCTCTCCGGGGCAGCCACAGGCGCAGGCATCGGTGGCTCTGTCGGCCTGCTGTTCGGTGGCATCGGGGCAGTCCCCGGCGCGATCATCGGTGGGCTCATCGGAGCCCTCGTGGGATTCTTCGGCTCCGCCAAGGAGGACATCGACCAGTTCTTCACCGACTTCGTCAAGGGGTGGAACGAGTTCTGGGGCACCACCCTCCCCAAGTGGTGGAACGACCTCACCGGGGGCATCAGCAAGTGGTTCGGCGACTTCGGCAAGCTGTGGGATGAGTACTGGGGGGTGCAGGTCCCCAAGTTCTGGAACGACCTCACCGGGGGCATCAGCAAGTGGTTCGGCGACTTCGGCAAGCTGTGGGATGAGTACTGGGGGGTGCAGGTCCCCAAGTTCTGGAACGACCTCGGCGCTGGGGCCACCAAGTGGTTCGACGACCTTGGCACCTCGTGGACCGACTTCTGGACCAAGACGTTCCCCTACTGGGCGGGGTACGCCTTGGGAGCCACCGTCAAGTGGTTCGAGGGCATCGGCCCGGCATGGACCACCTTCTGGACCGAGACCTTCCCGAAGTGGGTCACCAGCGCCACGCTGGCAGTGGGTCAGTGGTTCGCAGGCATCGGAGCGGCGTGGACCACCTTCTGGACGGTCACCTTCCCGCTGTGGGTCACGCAGGCATCCGCAGCCGTCACCCAGTGGTTCGCAGGTATCGGGGTGGCATGGACCACCTTCTGGACGGTCACCTTCCCCGCGTGGATCTCCAGCGCGTCGGCTGCCGTCCGCTCGTGGATCTCCAGCATCGGCCCAGCGTGGAACAACTTCTGGGCAGTCACCTTCCCGAAGTGGCTGGCCAACGCCAAGGCGCAGATCCAGAAGTGGGTCTCCGGCATTGGTCCCATGTGGGACAAGTTCTGGAACGTGACGCTCCCCGGCTTCGGCAGGGATCTGGCCAAGATCGCCACCGACTTCGTCGACAGTGTGAGCACCGCGTGGGGCCGTTGGTGGGACGGCGTCAAGAACACCATTGGCAAGTGGTGGACGGACTTCTGGGGCAACGCCGGAGCAGGGTTCGGTGCAGGGCATGGCGACGGTACCCAGACGCCCCACAACGGCGGAGAGATCCACCGTGCGGGTGGTGGCGGCGTCCCCGGACATGGCAACAGCGACACCGTGGCAGCACGACTCACTCCCGGTGAGTTCGTCGTCCGCAAGGGCATCGTCGACAGGGTCGGGATCGACAACCTCGTCAAGCTCAACTCGGGCGTCATGTCCTACGCCCAGCTGCTCGCGGCAGCCGCCAGCTCCTCGCGCAAGCCCAAGGACGGTGGCAGCCAGCTGGTCTTCAACGGTGGCGGTCTCGTGCCGACCATGGCACCCACCAACTCACCCGGTGGCGGCAGGGGCCCGAGTTTCGGGGGCGGTGGCAACACCACGGTCAACAGCGTGACCTTCGGCGACGTCATCATCCAGAACCCGGTGCCTGAGCGTGCGACCAACTCGCTGACGACCAAGACCCAGCAGCTCGCCCATCTCGGACTGAACGCAGGTGACTTCAAGTGACCAACACGACCCCGGTCTACTGGGATGTGGACGGCGTCTCGATCCAGAACTTCGCATGGAACATCCGCACCCTCACAGGCCGCAGCGGCGTCGCCAACTTCCGGGGCTCCAACGTGAACCTCGCCTACTACCCGGGCACCTTCCACAAGGCCAAGACCATCGATTCCAAGGCCTTGTCGCTGTCCATGTGGGTACAGGGCTCCACGGCTGACGGCGGGGCTCCTACGGCCCGCAGCACCGAGCTGGAGTTCCAGAAGAACTGGAGGGCCCTGCGCCAGCTCTTCTGGAGGGACGACTCGATGCCCTTCACGTTGACCAAGCGCTGGATCGATCCGGACACCTTCGAGGTCATGTCCGCCTCCGCACTGGTGGAGAACACCGGGGTCATGGCCCCCACCATGCAGGGCAACGCGCACGCCACCTTCTCCGTCGACCTGCTCATGCTGGAGGGCCTGTTCTTCGGTGAGGAGCAGACCACCGTGGTCGAGGCGGGGGAGACGGTCGTGATCGCCAACCCCGGGGACGCGCGCACCCACAAGATCACGATGGACTTCGAGGGTCAGCTGACCAACCCGGTCCTCACCAATGCAACATTCGCCCCCCAGAACTGGGTCAAGTTGGGGTCTTCGGTCGCTATTGCCGATACAGTGACCTTGGACGTGGACAAGATGTCTGCAAGACGCGATTCCGACGGGGCGAACCTGATTGGAGCGGTCACGCGTTCGGGTATGCGGCAATGGTTCGGACTCGCCTCCGGAAGCAACATTGTGACACTGACCCGGGATGCTGGCTCCGGTCAGGCAATCATCAAGTGGCGTCCCGCGTACTTCGACTAGGAGATCCGACATGGCAGGCAACTACGCCGACGTGCCCTCGTGGCGCATGGCATACGACCGCGACGGCACGCAGGGCTTCAAGATGAACTCCGGCGTTCTGACGCAGCTGACCAACGCCAATCTCATCACGATCAACAACGAAGCTGACGACTACATCAACATCGGCATCAGCCAGAATCAGGCTGGGTACCTGATCCTCCTGTTTCCTGAAAAGAGAGACCTCGACGGATACTGGATCACGGGCAGTGACAGGGACAACTTCAGCGCGCAGGTGCAGACCTCGACGAACACCACGAACGGGTCCGATGGCACGTGGACGAACCTCGGCGGCACCTACAGCGTGGTCGAGGCGGTTGTACCGAACTACCGGCTCCACGCTCAGTCGGCCACAGCCCTCGGGATCCGGGGCGTCCGGATCTCCGCAGGAGCTGGGCTGGGCACTGGGTTCAACCCCGCAGCTGTCCACCTCTACGGTGAGATTTCCGCAGGCCAGAGCATCGACCGGCTCGCGCTGTGGCACCCCACCCTTGATGAGCGCATCACCCCGGCGTACTTCGACTGGGGCAACGTCCCCCGTAACACCTCTGCCTCCCGCACCTTCCGGGTGAAGAACCTCGCCGCAGCGAAGACGGCGAACACCGTCCGGGTGGCCATGGAGTCCTTGACCGATGGATCCCCCTCGGTACCGGCACAGCACACCTTGTCCATCGGCGGCGGGTCCTACCTGCCACAGCAGACCATCGCCACGCTGGCCCCCGGAGCCCTCTCCGACGTCCTCACCCTCCGCAGGATCACCCCCGCCAACGCACAGCTGAGTCTCAGCGCCTTCCGGGTGTTCGCCGAAGCAGCGACGTGGAGCTGATGAGCCATGGCAGGTAACTACCCGAACGCGCCGTCATGGCGCATGGGATACGACACGGACGGCACTCAGGGCTACCGCGTCGTGCGCGGGGTGGTCACACCCCTCAGCGGGACCGACTTGGTGAACCTGAACAACGAGGCCACCGGGGATGCCGTCTTGACTGCCTTCGGCATGTTCGATTACGGGGAGGTCGTCCTCATCTTCCCGGAGAAGCGGGATCTCGACGCCTTCTTCGGTAAGGGCAGGACGGGAGGTCTCGGAGGAGGCACCGCCACGGTCACAACCTCAGTCGACTCCACCAATGGGGTGGATGGGACATGGACCACCGCAGGCACCTTCGCCATCGGAACGTTCAGCGACGGCAACGCCAAGGTGGCTCCGGACTACCGCGAAGCTGTCAGCACCACCAAGCTGGGCATTCAAGCAGTGAAGTTCGCCGGAGCCTCCGCCCTGATGGCCATCCACATCTACGGAGAGATCACCGCAGGTCAGACGCTGGACCGCCTCCTCGTGTGGCACCCCACCCTCGACGAGCGGGTCTCTCCCTCGTGGTTCGACTGGGGTGATGTGCCCCGCAACTCTTCGGACACCCGGCAGTTCCGGATCAAGAACATGTCCCCCACCAAGACGGCGACCAACGTCCGGGTGGCCATGGAGGTGCTGACCAACCAGAGCCCGTCGGTACCGGGCCAGCACGCCCTGTCCCTCAACGGAGGGTCCTACACGGCGCAGCAGACGATCTCCACGCTGGCCCCCGGCGCAGTCTCTGGCATCCTCACCCTCCGGAGGCTCACCCCCGCCAATGCCCAGCTGGGTGCCGGATCCTTCCGGGTGTTCTCGGAGGCCCAGTCATGGGCCTGACAGGAGACGGCTATGGCCGGTAACTACCCCGATGCCACCTCGTGGCGGATGGCCATCGACAAGGACGGCACACAGGTCTACCGGTTGTCCGGCGACACCCTCTCGCAGCTGTCCGCAGCCGATCTGGTGAACCTGAACAACGAGACCGTGCAGACGGCTGTGTCCGGAGGCGACGAGCTGATCGTCATCTTCCCGCAGAAGCGTGACCTCGACGGCTACTTCCTGCGGTCCTCAGGAGGCGTGATCGGGGTGAAGACCTCGGTCGACTCCACCAATGGGGTGGACGGCACGTGGGTCACTGGAGTGTCCACCGCTGGCGGCGGCTCCACCATCAGCCCGGACTACCGCGCATACTCCAGCACCACCAAGCTGGGCATCAAGGCTGTGAAGTTCACAGCTCCCGGGAGCCTCACCGCACTTCACCTGTACGGAGAGAACACGGTGGGTCAGAGCCTTGACCAGTTGATCCTGTGGAGCGCCTTCGGAGACGAGCGGGTCTCCCCCTCCAACTTCGACTGGGGCAACGTCCCGAGGTCCTCGACCGATGACCGCTACTTCCGGGTGAAGAACACCTCCACCCTGCTGACGGCGCGCAACGTCGTGGTGGCCATGGAGTCCCCGACAGACTCCACTCCGTCGGCCCAGCTGGAGCACATCATCGCGAAGGACACCCTGTTCCTTGCCCAGCAGACCATCGGAGCCATCGGACCCGGAGCCATCTCCGGGGTCCTCACCCTCCGGAGGATCACCCCATCCAACGCACAGCTGGGACTGCACACGTTCCGCCTGTATGCCGAAGCAGAGTCTTGGAGCTGACCGATGTCCACTGTGAACGCCCGCAACATCTCGCTCCGCTCCCACTTCGGGGCAGACAAGAGCGCCGTCGCCCTGCCCACCCTGTACTTCGCCCTCTTCAACGGCGACCCCGAAGGAGCCGGTGTCGAGCCGACCTCCACAGGTGGGTACGCCCGCAAGGCCGTGACCAACGACATCGCCCTCTGGGGCACCATCGGTGGGTCGGCGGTCTCGGTGACCAACGCCACCGACATCGTCTTCGCCACGGCCACAGGGGTCTACTCGCAGGCCAGCCTGACCCACTGGGCAGCCTTCGACAACTCAGCAGGAGGAGTCCTGACATATGCAGGACCCCTGACCGCCACCGTCGCCGTGAGCGGTGCAGGGGATGTCCCCCGCATCGTCGCCGGGGGCCTGACCATCACCCAGCAGTAGGAGTCGGACCATGGCCTTCTTGGACACCGGAGGAACCGGAGCGCTACGCAAGCTCACTGGCGTAGCGACTGTTGCCGTGTCCGCGTGGGCCGTCTCCCAGATCGAGCCATCCGATACCACCACCAGCCCGACCACCACGGTCACCCTGAAGGTGCTGGTCTCCTCCTCCGACGCCAGCAACACCGACGTGCAGATTCAGGTGGCGACAGAGAACACCTTCTCCTCCCCCGTGGTGGATGTGACCCTCACCAACAAGCCGGACGGCTTCGTGACGGCGCTGGCGTCCGGTCTGGTCAACCTGACCAACTACTACTGGCGAGCCCGAGCTGCCCAGACCGGCACCACCGCGTGGACTGTGTGGAGCCCGATCTGGTCCTTCGGCATCAACACAGTGGTCGGAGCTGCCTGCTCCTACGTGTACTCCAACTTCGGCATCGACCCGGCCATGGTCGGCTCAGACGCTGAGTACGTTTTCCAGAACTTCGGCATCGAGCAGGTCCACGAGGATGTCGCACAGGAGTACGTCAACTACAACCATGGCGTGGAGGTCACCCGCAGGTCGGTCGCGGTCGAGTACGTCCACGAGGGAGACGTCAACACAGGCACCCCTGACCCCCGGATCTGGTTCGTCACTCCCGACAACGGCAGGGCGGGGGACGGCATCCGAATCTTCGGCTTCGGCTTTGGCGATCTTCAGAGTCAGTACGCCGGATCGCTGGAGTGGAGGAATGGTGTGGAGTGGGATCCGCTCAGCGTCACGTCGTGGCAGACCTTCCCCCCGACCGTGAACGCCTACACAGCCGCCCGGCAGATGGACATGCTCTCGGGTGAGATGGACATGCAGCACACCGTGATCGAAGTCCAGATCCCCGTCGAGGCTGTCCCCCCGGGCGTCTCCTTCCGCTTGGTTACGGACGGCTCCTGATGACCATCCGCATCTCGAACACCGTCTGGGTCACGGTCAAGCCCCCGGTCCCGCTGGAGAACACCGGCTGGGAGTTCGTGATCCTGAGCCCGGACGACTGGGCCACCGTCATCGCGCGGATCAACACCTTCTCGGACATGTCCTACGGCGACTCCTCCGCCGAGCAGGGCTCTGGGTCGATCACCCTTGACGCGGGCGCTCCCGTCCTGACCGAGCCCCTGCCGTCGGGTATCGCGGGCACGATCCTCGACCGTGAGTACCTGTGGAAGGTCTACGAGAACGGAGCCTTCCGGGGCGAGTGGCTCGGGCAGGATGTCGAGAAGGACGTCGTCGCAGGTGAGGACGGCGGTGAGCAGGTCACCATCGCTGGGCAGGGCACCCTGTCCGTCCTCCAGTGGGGCGTCATGGTCCCGATGCTGGCCTTCGATGATGAGGCCCTGACCGATGCCTTCGTGTCCAAGGACTTCCTCGGGGTGCACGCAGCGACTGCTCTGGTGTGGCTGATCGGCCACATTCAGGGTCGCGGGGGACTCATGTTCCTCGACCTGACATTTGACGAGTACACGGACTCCAAGGGTCAGCCGTGGACCGACCTTCAGGACGTCAGCGTTAGCCCCGGAGAGACCCCTCTGGACCTCCTCCAGAGGTTCTCTGACTCCTTCGGGTGGGAGTTCACGATGATGGAGGGCTTCCGGCTCTTCATCTCGCAGGATTCCGTCGGCTCCCACCGGGAGTCGGAGATCAAGTTCTTCATCGGCGGAGACCAGAAGAGTCACACCTACAAGTCCTCCACCCGGACGATTGCCAACCACATCTACACCCCGGCTGCCGACGGCTCCATGGCCACCGCAGTGGGCACCTCCGACGCCACCCCGCACATCCGTGAGGGCTGGGCTGAGGGTGGCAGCGAGACCTCCGCAACGGCAGCGGCAGCCGTCGCTGAGTCCAACCTTGAGATGTTCCAGAACAAGCTGGTGGGACGGACCCTCTCCATCGTCGCCCGCGAGGGTCGGATCCCCTTTGACGACTTCGGGATCAACGACTGGGTCACGGTCGAGAACGGCGACAAGGACCCCGTCACGGGTGAGTACCAGACCGAGGTCGTGCAGGTCTCCAGCCTCAGCATCGGGATCAACTCCAACACCGAGGTCACCTACGAGCTGACCGTGATGACCAAGTTCGAGACGGTCGCGCTCCGGCTCACCCGGCTGCTCGACAAGATGGGAGGCTCGGCGCTGGGAGGCACCTCCTCCACCCCGATCTCCTCCGGCAGCGAAGCACAGGCCACCGTCGCCTTCGCCCTGCTCAAGGACGTGCACCTCGCCTCCGCGCTGGGTGGGGACGTCCTGACCTACTCACAGGCCGGGGGAGTCTTCCCCGTGACACTGGGGCTCGACTACCTCAAGGACGTCGACACCGCCACGGTCGCTCCCGTCTCCGGGCAGGTCCTGAAGTGGAACGGCATCCAGTGGGTCCCCGGCGTCGGCGCAGCTGGCCCCACCACTCTTGCCACCCAGACGGACGTCACTGTCGTCGGGCTGGCCAACGGTCAGGTCTTGGTGTGGAACTCCACCACCGGCAAGTGGACCCCCGCCACGCCATCGTCCGGAGTCACCACGCTGGCAGCCCTCACTGACGTGATCACCACCGGGATCGCCTCCGGCAAGGTCCTGACGTGGAACGGCACCAAGTGGGCCCCGGCAACCCCCGCCACCGTGATCACCGCGCTCGCGGGCTTGACCACTGATGTGGACACCACCGGAGCTGTTTCCGGAAAGGTGCTCGCCTACAACGGCACCAAGTGGGTGCCCACCACCCCGACAGGTGGAGGCACCACCGCCCTCGCTGGCCTCACCACCGACGTCGACACTTCCGGAGTTGTTTCCGGAAAGGTGCTTGGCTTCAACGGCACCAAGTGGGTACCTGTCTCCCAGACAGGGGGCGGAGGCGCACTCCCCATAGGCGGCGCTGTCGGAGACGCCCTCCGGAAGAACTCGGTCACCGACGGGGACGCCCTGTGGACATCCGGAGGGGTGTTCTACGAGAACGGCTACACCCCCGGCAAGACGTACCTGCCCGGCCAGATCATGCTCCGCAACGGGATCCTCTGGTTGTGTGTCACCTCGAACATGACCGACCCGTTGAACTCCGGCTCGGCGAGCACCACCACCGGGGTCGACGGCACCGCCTTCACTCGGAACAACTGTGCATCGGTGGACACCACCAACCATGTGGTCACCCTGATCAACAACGCGGGCAGTGCTGTCGCCTCGGTGATCAGCAACGAGACCTTCATATTCGCCACCCCCCTGACCCTGAAGTGGCGAGGCAGCACCACTACTGTGGCGGACGCCCTTGCCATCGGCATCGTCTCCTCCACCCAGTCAGCCACGGTCGCGACCACCGTGGAGGCCCTCCCCTCGTTCTACGGGGTGGTGTGGGACGTCTTCAACAACCTCCTGAAGTGCTACGTCGCAGGGGTCGTTCTGGCTGACACCATGGCGCTGGCGTCCGACACCAACGACGACGTCTGGGAGATCCGGTACGCCGCCACTTCGATCAGCCTCTACTCCTCAGCGGGTCTCCTGATCAAGACGTGGACGGTCGGCAACTACGCCGCTATGGGAGCCACCTTCCGACCGGCTGCGGGAGCCCGCACAGGCGGCTCCGCTGGAGTCTTCAAGATCTACGGGTCCCCTGTCATGCCGGGCACCGCATCCGACTGGGTCTCCGTCGGCAAGGCCGTTGTCGGTGCTCCGGCCACGGTGGTTCAGCCCGTCGCCATTGGCGACCTCGTCACAGCTAGTGCCACAGGGACGCAGTACACACCGACCGTCGTGGGAGTCACGGCAGCCACAGTCATTGACGCCAACCCAGCCAATCAGGCCAGCAACGCTTTCGACGGCAACTCGGCCACCTACTGGCACAGCACCAACGCGATGCCCCAGTGGATCGCCGCTCAGTTCTCCGCCATCGCCAAGGTGGTGTCCGTCTCGATCCGCATCTACACCTTCTCGGCCAACCGCAGCCCCCGAGACTTCATGATTCAGGGGTCGAGCGACGGCACCACGTGGGTGGACCTGACGACCTACACCGGCATCACGTGGCTCATCGGACAGACCCAGTCCTTCGCGGTCACCACAACGACCGCCTACCTCCACTACCGGATCTACATCAGTGCAAGCAACGGCGACAACTACCAGACCATCCCGGAGATCGTCTTCACGGCAGCGATGCCGGGGGCCACCACGCTTCCTGTGGCAGCTACGGCGGGCAAGGTCTTGACCTCCGACCCCACCGCAGCTACGGGGATGAAGTGGGATACCGCCACAGGTGGTGGGGCATCCACCCTTGACTCCCTCACCGACGTCGCCACCGCTGGAGCTGTTTCTGGAAAGGTGCTGGGATACACCGGCACCCAGTGGGAGCCAGTCACCCCCTCAGGTGGCAGCGGAGGCAGCAGCGATGGGATGAAGGCTGTCTGGACGAAGAGGCTGGACGCGTCCGGGATGGCCGACCTCACCGGGTGGACATCGCGCTCAGGCACGTGGACCTCCGGTGGTGCGTATGGCGTGAACCAGACCTCAACCTTGCAGGACAGCTGGCTGGAGTTCAACACCGATCTGGGGGTCAAGGCCCGTGCGGTGCAGTGCACCGTCCGGATCACCGCCGACGGGACCGGGCTCGGCGTCGGGTTCTACTCCTCCGGAGCGTGGGCAGCTGGCGGGCTGGGTATCGGTCTCCAGCGGGCAGGCGCAGTGTCCAAGATCTGGTGGGACAGGTACGGGGTCGGGGGCTCGACGTTCACGATGGCGACATCACTCGCGCTGGACACCGACTACGTCCTGTCGGTCTACCAGTCCGTTGTGCTCCCCACTCTGTTCGACGTCTACGTCGACCACGTCTATCAGGTCACGATCACGGCTGCCGGAGCAGTCAACACGGGGCGGGTCGGTCTCTACTCGCGGACGGAGACCGGATGGATCCGCAACGTCACTGTCTGGACAGGCGAACTGTCCGGGTCGAATCCCGAGACCCCCGTGGTTGCCCCAGCCGCTGGAATCGGCGACCGCCGCTGGAACGTCCCGGTTGGCTGGACGTCCTTTGATGAGTTCAACAACGCCTCACTGGACGCCGCGTGGGTGCGAGTCGACAAGTCGGGAGGCACCGCCCGAGCGGTCTGGACTGAGGCTGCTGACGTCCTGTCTGTGTTCAACAACGGAGAGGACGCAGCCTCCGAACTGCACGCCATGATGCGCCCCCTGTCTGGTGTGGGGGGAAGTCTGATCGCCGGAGACGCGTTCGTGACCCACCTGAGCCTGAACGGCTCTAACGGCGCTTACGTCATGGGGGGACTCGTCCTCGCCGACGGAGTCACATCGGGGGCTGGAACCCAGCTCATCACGCTGTCGTTCACCAACAATGGGGCCCTCAGCGTGGATACCCGAGTGATGACGAACTATCAGGTAGCCGGGGCGCAGTCCACAACGGTTGGGTACCCCCATGGTCCGCTGTACGAGCGGCTGGTCTTCCTTGGGGGTACTACGTGGCGGACAGACATCTCTCCTGATGGAGTGTCGTGGGTGCCCGGGACCACCGTGTCGTGCGCGATCACCCCCACCCATGTCGGGGTGCACTGTTCCTCGTGGGGGAGTGGGATCAAGGGAGTCTCGTCGTACGAGTTCATCCGGCGTGTGGCCGGAGTGACCTGAGTTGCGACACGCCGGGCGTGACCTACGACACTAGGTAGTAGGTTTCTTGATACGATCTGCTCCGTGCCAGAGTCCTTGCTCGAACGCCTCCGCCCCATGTGGGCTGCTGCTGTATCGGCTTTTCTCTCTGACCCGTCGTATGCCATTGAGATGGCCACCGTCGGGAGCCAGCAGGCAGTAGTTGTCGCCCGTTCTGAGGACATGGAGTTCAGCGGCGTATAAGTGGTCAGGAGGAATAATCCCTTGCCACTCAACTTTGACGTCCGGAACTTCACCGAAGCTCGCCGTGAGCAGCTCGCGTGGAGGATCCACCAGTCCGTGAACTGGAAGCTCCCGCCCCTGAAGGTGTGGAACTACGACCTGTGCCGCATCCATGCGCGCGGGTGGGTCGAGGAGATCCGTGACACCGACGGTGAGGTCAAGACCCACACCGTCTACGACCGGCCCAAGCCCGGCTGCCGGGACTGTGGGATCCACTTCCGCAGGCACCAGCACATCGGGGTGGCGTGGCTCTATTTCAAGAAACACGCCCTGCTGGCTGACACCATGGGATCGGGCAAGACCACCGAGGCTGGCGGGCTGATCGCCATGCTGATCGAGACCGGGGAGCTGTCCCTCTTCCGTGACAGATCCAGCGCCCACGGTGGCAAGGGTCGAGTCATCATCGTGCCCCGGTCCCCCGCCCTCCACCAGTGGCGCACCGAGCTTCTCCGGATGATGCCCAGCCTGAACATCCTCGTCTCCGAAGGCACCCGCAAGCAGCGCACCCAGTTCTACCTCCAGCCGTGGCAGGTCCTCCTGATCGGGCCTGAGATGCTGCGCAACGACTACCAGCTGCTGGAGAACTTCGACCTCTCCCTCTTCCTCACCGACGACATCGACGCCCTCCGCAACCCCACCACCGAGACCTCCTACGTGCTGGACCGGATGGGTGCCCGGGGGGTCGAGGGCCTGCGTCCCGGCACCGACCGCTACGTCATCATGACCGGCACCCCCCTCCAGAAGCGCCTGCCCGAGCTGCACGCGGTGCTGGACGGCATCGGGGGCACCCTCGCGCTGGGCAGCATGGACTCCTTCGTCCACCGCCACGTCCGCAAGGCCACCATCACCGAGTACGACCGGAAGTCAGGCAAGGACATCCGCAAGGAGGTCGTGGTCGGCTACCGGGACCTCGGTACGGTCAAGGCCCGGATCGCCCCGCTCGTGCTCCGCCGCACCGCCGCCGACCTCGACGACGTCGACCTGCCCACGATCATCCCCAACGACGTCATGCTCGACCTCTACCCCGTGCAGCGGGCCAAGTACACCGAGCTGCGCAAGGGCGTGCTGAAGATCATCCGCGAGGAGGGCACGCAGGTGAAGCGCCCCAACGCGCTGGCCAAGATCCACTACGGTGCGGCCATCTGTGCAGGGCTCGCCGCGCTTGGGGAAGAGGACGGCCCCGGGACCAGCGTCAAGCTCGACTGGGTGGTCAACCAGCTCACCGAGGGTGGGCTCAGCGAGCGCGGCGAGAAGGTGGTCGTGTTCGCCAACCTGAAGAACACCGTCAGGGCCCTCCAGATCCGGCTCAAGGAGGAGGGTGTGGGCTTCGTCACGGTGTGGGGGCAGGAGAACGACAAGGTCAAGCGCGCAGCCTCACAGGAGCGGTTCTGGACCGACCCGAAGTGCAAGGTGCTGATCGGCACCAAGGCCATCGAGCAGTCCCTGAACCTTCAGGTCTCCCGGCACCTCGTCAACATTGACATGATCTTGAACCCAGCGAGAATGGAGCAGTTGGCCGGACGTATTCGCCGCGACGGCTCGGCCTTCCAGCACGTCTACGTGCACAACCTCCTGACCATCAATACGCAGGAGGAGAAGTACCTCCCCCTGCTGGAGCGTGAAGCAGCGCTGGCCGCGCACATCTGGGACGAGGATTCCCAGCTGTTCACTGCCCTCTCACCCTTGGCCCTTCTACAGCTCATTTCCGGATGAAAGCAGTGACAATGACCGCCGCCACCCCCGTCCCCCTCTCCGACTACCAGAGCGAGTTGGTCAGGACCCACGTGGGCCTTGCCCAGAGCATTGCAATGTCTTTCTGGAAACGAGCCGCATCGGAAGTGGACCGCGACGAGATCGTGGCCATCGCCTATCAGGGGCTGATCACCGCCGCCCAGAGGTACGAACCCAACATCGTCCCGGAGAACGACCCGGACGTGGCGCTGCCCCCTGTTGCACTGACGTTCGGCCAGTACGCCAAGCGCCGCATCGGGGGAGCCATTCAGGACTGGATGCGCCAGCTGGACCACGTCCCCCGCAGGCAGCGCACCATCTACAAGGACATGCAGGAGCTGGCCCCCGGCAGGAGCCCTGAGGAGACCGCAGAGATCCTCGGGATCGACGTCAACCGGGTCCGTGCGATCACCCACGCAGTCGAGTGCCCCCCGGTCTCACTGGACGACATGGCAGGCGACAGCGACCGGGGCAACATGGCTCCCCCAGCTGAGGGAGGCACCGAGGGATCAGTCGCAGCCCACATGCTTCAGGAGGCCATGGTCGAGGTCATGGAGGGGATGCCGTCGTTCGAGAAGTCGGTCATCGTCCTGCGGTACTACATGGGCATGAGCTTCCCCCAGATCGCCGCCGAGCTGGGCTCCAGCGTGTCCACCGTCAAGGTCACCCACCAGCAGCAGATCCTGCTGATCCACGCCGCCATGGTCCAGACTGCGCGCTCCTGATCACCTGCGTCTGGGACCTCCTCAGGCGTACCAGTAAGTGAAGCCCGAAGGAGCCCCATGACCGATCCGCAGTACGACCTGTCCCCCGACGATGCCGTCATCCAGATGCACGCCAACCTGACGGCCATGAAGGCGGACCCGAACCGGAAGCAGCTGACCGGCATGACTCCCGACGACGCCTTCGACCTCGGGTACGGCGCGTGCCTGCTCGACTACTCCGCCCTCACCGGGCCCAAGCCTGAAGAGAACTGACATGGCTCACATCCCCAAGCCCTTCTCCCGTCCCAGCATCAGCCTCAACACCTCGGGCAGGCGCTGGGTCCAGACCCGCGCGTGGGACCTCGACACAGGGGACATCGTGCAGGACATGGGCATGGTCAAGGAGATCGAGAAGCACGTGACCACGACCAAGATCTCCTTCGCCTCCGGGCTGTCGTTCGTTTTCACAAACGACACCGTCATGCGCGCCTTCACGCTTGGAGAGTCCGTTGGCATCAGCCTCTGAACACTCCCAGATCGTCCTCTCGGCCATCTTGGCGGGCAGGCGCGATCTGCTGGAGAAGGCTGTCGCCCACCTGACGCCAGCCCACTTCCCGGAGAAGGTCCACGCCGACCTCTTCACCATGCTCATGCGCTTCTCGGACTACACCGGGGGCGCGGTCATGCCGCTGAAGTACCTCGACGACAACCTCCGTGGCCGCATGGAGCCGGGCAAGGCTCAGCTGTTCACCGAGACCTACGAGATGCTGTCGGAGACCACGACAGAAGATTCTGAGTTCGCGTGGTCCCTCCAGCAGCTGCGCGAGCTGGCTGCCGACAAGACCACAGGCGAAGCCCTGACTGAGGCCATGGAGATCCTGCGCCGAGGCAAGACCATCGACAACCAGACCTATCAGGGCCACAACGATGCCCGCGCTCGCCTGCTGGAATCGTTTCAGGAAATCGACCGTGAGCTGGTTCGGCAGGACGCGCCGGAGGGGGACCTCGCAGACGAGGCCACCGAGATGAAGGCCGACTACGCCGAGCGGAAGAACGCGCGCCTCAAGGGTGTGTCCTCCGGCATCCGGTTCGGCATCGACGAGCTGGACCGCAAGATCGGTGGGCTCCAGCCGGGAGAGCTGGTGCTGCTCGCGGGCTACTCCAGCGACGGCAAGTCCTCCCTGTGCGTCCAGCTCGCGTGGAGCGCCGCCGTGGAGCAGGGACAGAACGTGGTCTTCCTGACCACCGAGACCCTGCGTCCCCAGATCCGCCGCAAGATCATCGCCCGCCACTCCAAGCTGCCGATCTTCGAGACACCCGAGGGCCTTAACACCCGGGATCTGAAGGCAGGCACCTTGACGGATGAGCAGGAACTCATCCTCCCCCGGGTGATCGACGACCTCGCCAAGAACCCCGCCTACGGCAAGATCTACATCGCGCAGGTCCCTCGGGCGGCAGGCATCGCCAGCATCGAGCAGAGGCTGCTGCGGATCCAGCGGAAGTTCAACATCAAGCTGGTCATCGCCGACTACCTCGCGCTGCTGATCGCCGAGCGCAGACGCACCACGGCCCGGGAGGAGTACGCCGAGGTGCTGAAGAACGCCAAGCTCCTGTCGGTCGCCTTCGACAACGGGCGGGGAGTGGCCTTCGTGTCCCCGTGGCAGGTCTCCAGACAGCACAGGGAGGCCGCAGAGAACCTCGGGCAGTACACGTCCGCCGCGCTCTCCGAGACGGCTGAGGCGACGAACTCCTCCGACGTGATCGTCAGCCTGCTGGCCCCCACCGACAACACCGACCGGCACGCCGACGTCACCTTCCAGATCCTGAAGAACCGGGACGGCGAGACGGCCAACGGCATGATCGTCGAGGTCGACTACGCCACCTGTCACTTCCGCAGCAAGCGGATGCTGGGAGCCCTCGGTACGGGTGGTCTCGACTACTCCACCAACGGCACCATGGAAAGCCTGCTGAGCGCCTGAGCTGAGGCGTATCAATAGGTATGAGCGATTACGACGACGGCGAGGGAGGCCTTGAGGCCATCTTCTCGATTCTCTACGGCATGGTGTACCTCTTCATCGTGCTCCCACTCGCATGGCTGGCCAAGAAGATGGGACTACTGGATGACTGACGTGGAGCGGGTCAACTGGCACGCGGACCTGCTCAACGTGGTCGACGAGCCGATGATCCTCTCCCTGATCCGCTACGACATGGACGCGGATCGTCAGCCTCACCCAGAGGGGGAGCTGGTCTCCTCCTACCTGCTGGGCACCCGCCAGCACGCGCCGATCATCGACCTCGACTTCCCCCACCACTACGTGCCGAGCACCAACGGTGGGCACGGTCACCTCTACATCGACACCCCCATGTCCCAGCCGAAGATGATGCTCCTGCTGTGGGCCCTGCGGGTGACCGGTGTGATCGAGCAGGGCAACTTCTGGTGGTCACTGCGCCGGGGCGGGACCTTCGTCCGCCGACCCGAGGTGAAGAAGACCGAGGCTGAGAACACCCACTACACCTTCGGGATGTTCTTCAAGCTGAGGAACCATCGTGGAGAGAGCTGAGCTGCTCCGGATCGCCAACGAGAGAGTCTCGATCACCAAGGCCTGCAACATGATCGGGATGAACGTCAGCGACTACGCCGCCGCGTCGATGAAGGTCTACTGCCCCTTCGGCGAGATCTTCCATCAGGACGGTGGAATGTCGAAATCCATGCGGATCTACGCCGAGTCCAACAGCGCCTTCTGCTTCGCTGGGTGCGGCTACTACGACCCGGTCAAGCTCATCTCCACCAGTAGGGACATCTCCGAGGAAGATGCAGCGGAGGCCCTGCTGGAGGAGACTGGGTACGTAGCACCCAACTATCAGGATCAGTGGGACGCGCTGATGTCCGAGAAGCCAGTGGTCGACACGGCAGACTTGGCCGAAGCCCTCAAGGTTGCGTGCGCCAGAATGGTCCCGAACTGGGAGGAACGCCAGTTCGATGAAGCGGTCTCGCACAAGCTCACCCAATGCCTCGCTCTCCTCCGCAAGGTCCACACCGATGATGACGCCACGAACTGGCTGAGCATCACCAAGAAGGTCATGAAGGCAACGATGGAGGCACGGGCATGAGCACGGACGAGAAGCTGGGGAACCTCCCCCAGCTGGAGGGCTGGGTCAACCTCACCGAGGCCGCAGAGATCTTGGGCATCTCCCGACAGCACGCGTACCGACGTGCACGTTTGGCCAATGAGGGCAAAATGGGTGGCTGGAAGACGGTGTGTCGCATTGGCACCAAACCGAGTTATGTGGTAGCTCTTTCCGAGCTTCAGGAGGAGCTGCTTGTGACACGCCCGGATCGCAGACGTTAGTTGCATATGTCACCCCTCAGGGCTATGGTCAGACACAGCTTCACTCCCGTTGCCACTACGCCTCATGGTCGGATATACTTCGTCTTGCAGCTGGAGGGTTCACGCCCTTCACCTCCTGCCTAAGTTGACCGCTTAGCGAGTGACGGGCTCCCATTAAGGAGTCCGTCACTTGGCGTTTTACGAGAAACAAGCGGTCAACTTATCGGTCACCCCATGGAGGATTTCTGTGCCCAGTCTTACCGTTTCCCCCCGCACCATCACGCAGGCCGGAAGGCCCTCATCGTCGAGGTATCCGGACTTCGTCCCAGCCAACTACACCGAGCTGTTCGACCACTACTACCCTTACGTCCGGGGCATCGTCTTCAAGTCCGGCATCGACTCCCAGAGCTGTGCGGACGTGACCATGTCCATCCTTGAGAAGTTCTTCGCCCACGACGTGCTGGCCGACTTCAACCCCGAGTTCACCTCCACCCATGGTGGGGTCACCCGCAAGGCCATGTTCCGGACCTTCCTGTCCGGCTTCGTCAAGATCTACGTCCGGCACCACCGGGACCGCCAGATCATCACCAAGGCTCGCGAGGCCATCTCGCTCGACGCACCAGCCGGTGACGACAACACGTGGATGGACTACTACGGGGAGACCCACGTCGACACCTACGATCAGCTGATGATCGAGGATGCCGTCCTCACCGTGCAGGACCACCTTGCCACCCTCTCCGACCCCCGGGGCCGCTGCGAGATGCTGGACCTGTTCAACATGACCTTGGAGCACTCGGTCACCTACGGCAGCCCCAACGTTGAAATCCTGTCCCAGTACTTCGAGGTCTCCGAGACCACGATCCGGAACCGGCTGAAGGCCCTGCGCGCCGAGATCCATGAGGTCTTCGAGTCATGATCAAGATGCCCGTCACGGTGCTGGGCATGTTCGATGACCTGCCGCCGATCTCGCTCTTCGTCGGGCCTGCGTCGGTCGGCAAGTGGACCATCGCTGAAGCCCTCGGTCGCCACTTCTACAACTCCTTCGGCGTCATCCGGGTCCGGGCCCTCACCATGGACGCCGCCCGGGACCTCACCGTGCTGTCCAACTTCTCCTCCCCCCGGCTGGTCATCGCCCGGCTCACCCGGTCCACGGAGGCAGCCCAGAACGTGCTGCTGAAGACGCTGGAGGAGTGCTCGACCACGGCCACCAAGTTCATCCTGATCGACACTGAGCTGCCCCCTGAGACGATCACCTCGCGGTGCACCGTCTACCGCTTCCCGCTGCTCACCGACGCGGCTGTGGAGGAGATCCTGCTGAACCGGAACTTCAGCGCGGTCGAGGCCAAGAGGCTGGCACTGGCTGCCGGGGGGCAGATGCGCAACGCCCTCAATCGAGGCGATACGGTCGACACCAAGCAGGTCGTGCTGTCGGCCCTGCGTGCGATCACCGAGAGGGACCCCGACACTCTGGACGACCTCGCCGTGAAGTGGAGCGACGAGCACTCCGAACTCATGGTGACGCTATGCACCGAGGCCATCTCCGGGCGCTACCGGATCTTCAACTCTGAGGAGATCGAGGGCATCGGCAGGAAGCTGCCCCTGCGGATCCTGATCGCGCTAGGCCCCGGGATACGTCCGAGGCTGGTCGTACGCTCCAGCTTGATGGGCGTGCTGAGGAGCGAGTGGTGAGCGAAGAGCTGTGCGAGAAGACCGACATGCCGAAGTATTCGTGCGCCCACTGTCAGGGCATCAAGGAGGAACCCGTGGCTGTTTTCGGAAACGCTGATGTGCAGGAGTTCGAGCTGATCGGACGCCGCTTTCAGGCTGTCTACGGCGGGGTGTGCACGATCAACTTCGACCACATCGTCAAGCGGCAGGACTGGGTCTCCAAGGTCCAGTTCTCCGACAACCCGATGCTGCCGGTGAGCGGTGTGGCCTGCGCCCAGTGCGTCCGGGTCCTGCCGCACGCCTGATGAGACCTACACAGGAAATCCGGCGCTTCTTCGCCAAGACCCTTGATGAAGACCGGGGGTACATCACTCCCTGCGTGATCTGGACCGGCAGGAAGGTGAATGGGTACGGGGTGTTCGATCTCCAGCGCGATGACAACTCCGGCCCGCGTGCTGTGAAGGCCCACCGGTACTCCTACGGACTGCTTCACGGAGAGCAGCACATCCGCAGCGCCGTGGTGGGTCGCGAGGACGAGATTGACCACCTCTGCTTGCAGCGGGACTGCGTCAGGGAAGGTCATCTTGAACTCGTGACCCTGAAGGTCAACCGCCAGCGGATGCACGACGTCCACCGGACAGAGATGTGCAAGAGAGGTCTCCACCTTCGCGCTGAGTTCGAGCGGATCAAGTCGACCGGCGCTCCGTACTGCTTGGGGTGTCAGAGGATCAACGATGCTAAGCGTCGTCCTCGTAAGAAGAGGGAGGTCTGACATCGCCACCTTCAGTGGCTGGCTGACCGGGACCAAGAAGACCCCTGAGCCCCGGCAGATCACGTGGGTGTGCGGGCCGGAGGTCGTGCTTGTGGAGGAGGTCGTCCGGAGCGTCTCGGAGTTCCTCGCCCCCGAGCCGTGGAACCGGGTCAGCCTCGTGGCCGGAGATGATTCTGAGCGGGACATCTGGGCCGCGCTGGACCAGCACCCGATGGACACCTCACCCCGGCTGGTGATCGTCCGGCACGTCGAGAAGATCCATGAGTGGGACCGCTTCGTGCAGTGGGTCAAGGACCGCTCGCGCAACCCCCGGACCTACGTGGTCATGGTCTCCTCCGAGGCGGCTGTTCCGAAGACCGAGCCCACCCCGGAGGAGCGCAGACACGGTACCCGCCCGGAGCCCCTCCCGCACATAGCCTGTATCGGATCCAAGGGCCACGTGGTGGAGTGCAAGCCGTTCACCTCGGCCACCGCGCTGCGCTCCGTGGAGTGGGTCCAGTCGAAGGCCCCCATGCGGGACGGCATCGCCCGGCACCTGCTCACCCGCTCGAACTGGAACCTGCGGCTGGTCCGCGACATCTGCCTGAAGCTCGCCGTGTTCCCCGGTGAGATCACCATCTCAGTGGTCAACACCCTGCTGGCCGAGCAGCCCCGGGACAGCTTCACCGACGCCCTGCTGGCGCTGGACCGCAAGACCGCACTGCTCGCCGCCGAGTCGATCCCTCGCGAGGAGGTCGGGCGCATCATCGGCCTGCTGGACGCGAAGCTCGACAAGGCTGGGATGATCCATGACATGCAGGTGGACCACAAGTCACCCGGCGACATGGCCAAGGCTCTGGGTCCGCAGGCGTTCCTGCTCACCGAGCTGATGAACGTCTCCAAGCACTACAACGCCAAGCGCAGGCTCGCGATCCGCAGGACGCTGGCCGTGGTCGACGAGGCCTACCGCTCCGGGCAGACAACGGGTCTGCTCGAAGTTGTCGTGGCGTTCTGGTGAGGCGTACCAGTAAGTGGAGCACCCCGCAGATCAAGGAGAACTGACATGGACTGGGCAACGTACTGGATCCTGCTGGCGCAGGCAGGCATCGCTCTCGTAGCGCTGGCCGTGCCGCTGTCGTTCGCCATCGCGGTGGCAGGAGCAGGTGTCAAGGCAGCCATGAAGAGTGCGGGCTCAGCTGAGGTCCCGCAGGCTCCCCTGACCCAGAACACCTACACCTTCCCGCCGACCAAGTGACCACTCGCAACTACGGAGCCCTCCGGGAGGCCTACGGGTCCAAGGGTGCGGTCTCCTTCATCGACCGGATCACAGCCAGCGGTAAGCCCTTCGACTTCGACATCGAGGCGGGCTACACCGGGGACGACAAGAAGGGTGTCTCCCTCCAGCAGTACCACCCCGACTACCTCGTGGTCGGCATCTCCTTCACGGTCTCCACCGAGTGGGCCCGCTACATCCCCTTCGCCCACGACAGCGGCGGCAACATCGACGACATCGTCCCGGTGGCCCGCGCCTTGTGGCGGCTGCTCAGCTCCGGGCAGGGGATCGCCCACAACGCAGCCTACGAACTCAAGGGCATGTCCCGGTGGTTTCGTGAAACGTTGTGGAACGACGACGAGCTGGGCGAAGAGATCCGACGCACCAAGGGCATGTTCCCGATCCTCGCTGACACGATGCTGCTGGTCTGGCTCGCCGCCTGCTACGACCCGCTCCGCGTCGGCAAGGACCTGAAGTCGGTGGCCAAGGCCGCGTTCGGCATGGAGATGACCCACTTCGACGACCTCTTCCCCACCACTGACACCGACCTCGGCCCGGCCATGAAGCGGGGTGGCAAGCCGTACATCCGGTTCAACACCCGCAACTCCTACAGCCCCGTGATCGTGGGCTACGCCTGTGAGGACTCCGTCGCCTCCTTCATGGTCTGGGAGAAGCACTACGAGGCCCTCAAGGACACGTTCATCTTCAAGACCGAGATGGCCCTGCTCCCGGGACTGGTGGAGATGGAGGCCGGGGTCATCGATCCGGAGACCGGGGTCGCCTCCGGCAACATGTTCTTCCACTGGCCCAACGTCCGCAAGAAGTCCGAGGAGGCCCTGCGCTTCGCCACCCTCATGGGTGAGGAGATTCAGGACCAGCTGGGCAAGCGGCTGAACAAGACCATCAACATCAACCTGAACTCGGTCCCGCAGCTGGCCAAGGTCCTGTTCGACGAGAAGCCCGACGGCCTCGGCCTGCCAGTGAAGGTGCGCTCGGAGAAGACCGGGGCACCCAGCACCAGCGACGACGCCCTGAAGGTGATTGCCAAGTCCGACCCGATCATCAAGATGATCCTTGAGTACCGGCAGGTGGTGAAGCTCAACGGGTCCTACCTGACCAAGTTCATCAACGAGCTGGGCTACTCCGGCACCGGCTACGTCTTCCCCAACCACAACCAGTTCGGTGCCCTCACCGGGCGGCTCTCGGTGGATCAGGTCAGCTACCAGCAGTGGCCCAAGCCGTACCACTTCCAGCTGCTGTCCGGGCTCACCTTCGACCTCAACTTCCGGGACCTGTTCATCTCCCCGGACCACTTCCGGATCGTCGGCTTCGACTACGCCAACGTGGAGATGCGGATCGCCGGGGCCCTGTCCGGTGAGCGCAAGATCATCGACGCCTTCAACAACGGGCTCGACCTCCACAAGTCCACCGCCTCGGCCACCTTCAAGGTCAGCCTCGAAGATGTCACCAAGAAGCAGCGGCAGTCGGCCAAGACCCTGAACTTCGCCACCCTCTTCGGGTCCGGTGCAGGGAACATCGCCGAGATGCTGACCAGCCCCTCCGACCCGGTGACCAAGGAGGACGCCGAGCAGATGCTGGAGGACTACTTCGCTGGGTACCCAGCGCTGGCCGATTGGATCGCCAGCCAGAAGGCGCACGGTCGTGAGTCCAAGGAGGTCCGCACCCACTTCGGTCGGCTCTACACCATCTGGGAGCACTACCAGCCCAAGGAGTGGATCAAGGCCAAGGGTGACCGGATGTCGGTCAACGCACCGATTCAGGGCACCGCCGCCGACATCCTCAAGATCGCCATGGTCCGTGCCAAGAAGGCCATCAAGGAGGCCGGGCTGGAGGACCTCGTCCGGATGACCCTGACCGTCCACGACGCGCTGGAGTTCCTCGTCCACGAGTCCGTCTCCACCCAGCAGGTCATCGACCTGATCGAGCCCTGCGTCAACTTCCCGGTGCCCGGCTTCCCGCTGGAGATCCGGGCGGACTGGCACGAGGGCTACCAGTGGGGTGCCCAGACCGAGGTCCGGCTCGACGAGAACAAGCAGATCAAGAGCTTCGACATCGAGGTGGAGCTGCCGTGGCTGAAGGAGTCCCACTACTGGGAGGGCTCCACGCTGCACGAGGTGCTGGACCAGTACTACGCGTGGGAGGCAGGCTTCTTCGGCTTCTCCGCCCCGTACTACGCCACCCGCAACCCAGACTTCTCCCTGCCCGAACCCGCAGATGCCTCCCAGCAGCCCGACGTTGCCGCTGTGGAGCCTGAGGAGGAGGACCCGGGGTGGTTCCACAGCGCGGAGCACAACGCCGCACTGCTGCCCCCCAAGACCGCCACGGTGACCATCTCCGAGATGCCCGACGAGGAGCAGTGGCTGAAGTTCACCACCTACCTCGACTTCCGGCAGGGTGTGGACACGGTCAAGGTCGAGACCCCGGAGGGTGTCGTCACGCTCGACGGCACGTTCCGGATCTCCCCGGACGATCAGCCAGCCATCAGCCTCATCCTCGGAGGGGCCGGTCTGGTGATCGCTGACGACGTGGCCGACGCCGACGACGTGATGGCAGGGATGCTGGTATGAGCAACGAGTCCGACTTCGAGGCCCAGATCATGGCGTGGGTCACTGAGACGCTGGAGCTTCGCCACGGTGAGGCAGGGGACCCCAAGGGCAGGCTGCGCGGTGCTGAGCAGGAGAGCATCGCGGAGATGACCGACCTGCTGCTGCGGGTCAGGGCACGCGCCGACCGGGTCGACGAGCTGCTGAGCAAGGTCACCCTCGCTCGGGGCCGGGCACGTAGGGCCAAGGAGGAGGCAGCCTTCACCGCTGACCGAGCCCTGATGCAGGCCACCCAGATCCGGGGGGCGAAGAGGACCGAGTTCTCCTCCGCCGCCGAGCGGGCAGCCGACGCCAAGCTGGATTCGTTTGAGGAAAGAAGGGTGGCTTATCTTAGGGACAGATTGGTATCGGTTACCAATGATGCCCACGAAGTGATTTCACAGGTTCACTGGCAGCTGGACGCCATCCGCAAGGACCTGCGCGCCTCGCTCCACGCCCTCCAGTTCGAGTCCTCGCTGGAACGGTGACGTCATTCTGCGGATTGTCAGTGCTGATCCGTACCATTAGTTAGAAGCCAACGAGTCCGGAACTATCCGGCTCCCGGGAAACAAGAAAGAGACAGATGCCCAGAGTCACATTCGAGGAAGAGAACAGGGTTGCAGTCACGAACTACGACTACCCGAAGCTCAAGCTCAAGAACGGGGAGCGCGCCCGCATCCTCGTTGGTCTGGAGAACCCCGTCATGGAGTTCGTCCACACCCTCCGCAAGCCGCAGATCATCAACGGCGTCGTGCAGATGGAGACCAAGGAGCGCAAGGACAAGTCCACGTTCGAGGACTACAAGACCGACTTCATCACCAAGGCGATCTGCATGGGCGACGCCACCATCCTCGGCGAGAAGGGCAGCGACCCCAAGAACTGCCCGATGTGCAAGCTGGCCAAGGACTTCCCCGACTACGCGCAGGAGCCGCAGCGCCGCTACGCCATGCACGTGATCCGCTACCGCACCAAGGCCGGGACCACCACGCTCCAGACGCCGTACTCGGTCGAGGTCCTCGTGTGGGGCTTCGCCGACAAGGTGTTCAACAAGCTGATCGACGCCAAGAAGGAGTGGACCGACCTGCGCAAGCACGACCTGCTCCTCGGCCCGTGCTCCAGCGAGAACTTCCAGCAGTTCGACATCGCCGTCGCGGCGAACGCCGAGTGGCTGGGCGACAAGGAGCGTCAGACCATGACGGCGCTCTCCTTCCGCGAGAACCAGATCCCCGATCTGACCATCGCCTGCGGTTCGCCGAAGCAGCTCCAGTGGGTCCAGCAGGACATCGCCGCCGTCATGGAGGCGTGGAATCAGGTCAAGGGTGTGGCTGCTCAGGCTGCATCCACCGAGGGTCTGGAAGACGACCTCAACGGCCTGCTGGATGGCATCGGCGGCGTTGGCATCAGCGACGACGAGGTCAACCTCGACACGGGGGAGATGCTCGATGAGCTGCCCGACGTGCTGACCGACGACCTGCTCGCAGGCATCGGCGACGACCCGGCTGAGGAGCCGGTCGAAGAGCCCGCTGAGGAGCTGGCTGAGGAAGCCACCGAGGAAACCTCCGACGACCTCCTTGCGGGGCTGGAGGAGACCAAGGTGGCAGAGCCGGTCAAGAAGGCCCCCGCCAAGGCTGCAACCAAGGCCCCTGCCAAGGCTGCTGCCGAGCCCGCCGTCGACAACTTCGACGACCTGCTCGCTGGTCTGGTGTGAGCCTGATCCTCTCGGTGGATCTCGCCGCCAAGCTCTCCGCAGTGATCCTGCGGGGGGCTGGTGGTGGGGTCACCGCCCAGTTCGACTCCCGGGACAAGCCCCCACTGCGCTTCCTCCGGGAGATCGCGTACGCCGCCGACGAAGCTGACATCGTGGTCGTGGAGGACGTGCCCTACGGCATCTCCAACCAGATGATGATCAAGCCCGTGCTGCGGTTGCAGGGAGCCCTGCTGTCCTACCTGTCGGTCACCCAGAGCGTGAGCAAGACCCTGTTCATGGGTCCCTCCGTGTGGATGAAGGACTACCCGGGCATTCAGGTAGCGACCACCAAGGGCCTGACGAAATCCGCCTCCGACAAAGAGCGAATCGAGACGGCAAGAATCCACGCTGAAAGGCTGGGCTACACACCCCCGGATCTTGTTTCCGAATACGTCTCCGGATTGCCGGAAGGCAAGAAGGTCCTCAAGAAGAACACCAACGTCTTGGAGAAGTCGATGACCGACTACATCTCCGCATTCCTGATGGCTGAGTTCTGTAGCCGGTTCACATTCGAGGAGCTGTCGGGAATGCCCGGCGTCTCCACCGCCTCACTCTGAGAAGGATTCATGGCTGTCGCAAAACCGAAGGTCTCCGGCCTCGCCCTCCTGCTGGCCCAGTCCGAGAAGAAGTACAACCTCGCGGTGGGCACGCTGGACTCCATCGCCACGGACACCGTGTTCATCTCCACCGGGAACATCGCCATCAACCACGCCATCGGTGGCGGCGTCCCCATGGGGCGCACGGTGGAGTTCTACGGGCCTCCCAGCTCGGGCAAGACAACACTGGGCATCCAGACCGCTGTGGAGATGCAGCGGGTCATCCTGAGCGGCGGAGACCCCTCCCGTGGGATCGGCCCGGACGACTCGATCATCTACCTCGACTACGAGCAGGCCTTCGACGCCGGGTACGCCCATGCGCTGGGGCTCGACACCAGCCACAAGTCCTTCCTCTTCGGCCAGCCCGACATGCTGGAGGAGGGCGCGGACTTCCTGATGGAGGCGTTCAAGACCGGTGAGGTCCGGCTGGCCATCGTCGACTCCGTCGCGGCCATGACCCCCTCCGCGCAGGCTGAGGCCGACTCGGTGGGCAAGTCCCTCCCGGCGGTGCAGGCCAAGCTGATGAAGGTGTTCGGCACCAACCTGAACGCCGTGCTGAAGAACAACAACGGCACGGTCATCTTCATCAACCACGAGATCGAGACCATGGAGATGGGTGGCAACCGTCGGCCCGGGATGCCCGCCCCCACCTCCACCCCGGGGGGCAAGGCGCTGAAGTTCTTCGCCAGCGTCCGGCTCCAGTTCCGCCAGATCCGCAACGTCAAGGGCAAGATGATCGACGCCCTCACCAAGCAGGAGATCGAGATCCCGGTGGCCACCGACGTCAAGGTCAAGGTGGTCAAGAACAAGGTCGCTCCGCCGTTCCGGGAGTGCATCGTGCGGGTCCGCTTCGGCAGGGGCTTCGACGACTTCTGGACCGCCATGCAGATCCTGCTGGCCAACAAGAAGATCATCTACGCCAACGGCAGGTACTACTTCCACAACCTGATCGAGGAGATCCCCGCCGAGTGGATGGGCCGGGAGACCACCGGGACCAAGCGCCCCTACCTCCACGGGGAGGCTCGGGTCTTCTCCAGCGCCGACGCCCACACCGAGTGGAGGACCGCGATGATCGACCTCGCCAAGGTGGTCGCACTGGAGAACGTGGCCTCACTTGCGTCCGTGGCCAAGTTGGGCGTACCAGAGAGTGAGGACGATGACGAAGATGGCATCGACGGCGCTGAGCTGGACGAGCTGGTCGGGGCCTCAACGGCAGGCAACAGGATCGACATCTAGGCAGGACTTGTTTCTTGAAACAGGTAGTGCTATCGTCCTTTTTAGAAACAGCGGTCACCTAGACAGCTCAAGACAGCACGGAAGGAGCCAGTAATGGCCACCGTTACCCTCTCGGACATGGCGCACAAGCTGCTGTCCATCGAAGAGATCACCCAGCAGCTCCAGAAGACGGAGCCGCTGACCGACGAGCGGATCGACAACGAGTCGAAGGTCCGCTTCCGCTTCACCCCGGACTGGGCCCACGGCATCGAGACCGTCGCCGGTACTGCTCCGGTCGACGTCACCATGACCATCAACGGCACCGACCGCCAGATGACCAAGGAGGCCGTCCTTCAGGCCGGTGCCAACTTCGGCCTGCCGGGTGCCTACATGCGCAAGATCCCGGCCAACTTCGCCGAGGGCCTGCTCAACCACCACTACTCCACCGGCATGGGCTCGGAGGCTTTCAAGGTCCTGTCCGTCGCCGACCGGATCAGTGCGTTCACCCGTCCGACGCTGGTCCCCTTCTCCAACATCCAGCTGCTCAACAGCGTGGTCGAGGGCATTCAGGAGATCCATGGGGCCAACACCCCGATCTACGCCGACTACAAGTACGCCAACTCGCTGCTGCGCACTGACATCCGGCTCATCGTCCCCGAGGCCGAGCGCGTCATGGACGACACCAACATGGACGACATCCCCGAGGGCTCGTGGGATACGTGGCTGGCCGGGATCCACCTGTCCAACTCCCTGATCGGCAAGACGCAGACCTCGGAAGAGGCCTTCATGTTCCGCTGGTGGTGCACCAACGGCTGCACCACGACGCTCGACTCGCTGGGCAGCTGGAGCCGTCGCCGCGACGGTCAGGAGGAGGACGTCTACGAGTGGGCGCGCACCTCCGTCAACGAGATCCTCGGTGGCATGGAGCACATGTTCGATCAGGTGCAGGCGCTGACCCAGCTCAACGTCACCGGCAACACCCCGGACGTCCTCCGCGAGATCTTCGCCCAGTACGAGGTGCCGGTCAGCCAGCGCGAGTCGATCATGACGCGGCTGGTGGGCATGGGCGAGATCACGATGTACCACATCATGCAGGCCATCACCGAGGTGGCCAACGAGTCCGACATGGAGGACCGTCGCCGGGACCGCTTGATGCGGATCGGCGGAGCCCTTCCGACCACGACCTTCGACACCCTGAAGGCCCGTGTCTGGCGCGAGGGTCACGCTGCTGACGCCGAGCAGCTGAACCCGTACGAGCCGCTGGTGATGATCGCCAGCTAGTCAAGCCCGGTGCTGGGCCCCATCACATCCATCTAGGGGTAGGGGGTGGGGGCCCAGCACCGTTTCATGAATCGAGAGGCACCCGATGTCCAGCAAGTTCCCGACCGCCACCCACTGCTTCTGGCTGGACGTCGAGTCCACCACCCTGCCCACCGAGCACGACGAGATCATCGACTTCACCGGGGTGCACATCTTGGAGGTGGGGGTCATCCTCACCGACGTCGGGCTGAACATCATGACCGAGTTCGGCGGTGGTGGGTATCAGGCGGTGACCAAGCTCACCATGGCAGCTGCGGACTCCCTGCGTGCCAACGAGATCACCCGGGAGATGCACAAGGAGAACGGTCTGATCGTGGACTGCTCGCGCGCCACCCAGACGCTGGCCGACATCGACACCGAGCTGGACGAGTGGCTCACCGAGACGGGCGTGGCCAAGGGCATGTGGGCCATCGCAGGGTCCGGCGTGGCTGCGTTCGACCACCCACTGGTCAAGGCCAAGATGCCCAAGGTCGCCAGCTGGCTGGCCTACTACCCCTACGACTGGGGCATCTTCCGCAGGTGCATCGCGAGTGCCGCAGGCCAGTACGTGGTGAACCCCCAGCTCGCCAGCTACGGGGACGCCAAGGTGCACCGCGCCTTCAACGACGTGGAGGCCCACCTCCGTGAGGCCCAGAGCTACCGTGATTGGGTGAGATCGCTACCAGCCCCTGAGTAGAAATCATCACGGGCCGATCTTCTGAGGTGGGAAAGCACATTCAGGAGGGGTCCAACTTGTCCAACATCCCGCAGTGGTTGGCGGACATAACTGTCGGTCAGATCTTTGTTGTTCTGGTCGGGATCGGGGCCATCGTGGCTGCGTGGAGGTTCGTTTCCCCGTTGGCTGTGGGACTCAAGCATTTCTTCGAGGACTGGAACGGAGAGCCTGACCGGAAGGGTGTCGATGGGCGTCCCGGGGTCATGGCCACCCTCAAGGATCACGGCGACGAGATCATCAAGAACACCGCCAAGCTGGAAGCCATCGAGTCGCAGGTGACCCCGAACCATGGCTCCGAACTGAAGCTCGCAGAAGAGCTACAGAACCTCCGCAAGGAGGTCGCCACTCTCAATGAAGGAGTGGCCAAAACACAGGTCGATGTCGCCTCTCTTACTTCCGGGATGAAGGAAACTCAGGGGGCCTTGAACGAGCACTTGGAGAACGTCCCGGTGATCTTGGCCGACCTGCTGGAGAAGGCCAGCGACAACGCCGCCGAGATGATCGTCACTGCTCGGGCAGGTCACCTCCAGCCCACTCTCTTCGAGGATCACCGCTGAGTCGATCTTCATGGGTGTGAAGGACTGACCACGTACAAGAAGAGGACCCAATGACATCCCTGTCCGTACTGCTCACGCCGGATTTCTGGAAAGGAATCGGCTTCGCACTGTTCCGCACCTTCGTGGCGGCAGTGTTCCCCTTCCTGCTGGCCTACTCCGCAGGCATCCCCATCCTCCCGCTGGCGGTGGTGTCGCAGGTCGTTCTGGTCCTGATCATCACCGTGCTGACCTCCTTCAAGGGGCTCCCTGAACCGGGACCCAATGCGGGCTTCTGGGAGATCCTTGGCAGCAGGTTCATCCGCCAGTTCACCCAGTTCATGATCGCTGGCATTGGCACCATCCTGTTGGTTGAGAACGTGCCGTGGACGACCCTCCTGCTGGGCGCTTTCGCCTCCGCAGCAGCCACTGCCATGCAGGCTTCCCTGATCGTCATCCCCGGTGTGAACGTGGCCTCCTCCCCGGCAGTCGTGGTCGCTCCCGCAGGGACCATCGTCATCACGAACAACAGCATCCCTACGGTTGAGATTGTTGAGGACTACGCCCCGGAGCGGGCCGCGTCGGTGGACGAAGAGGACCCCCCACTGACCTGAGATTCGCTACCTACAGGAAGAACCGCCCCCGCCCTCGTATGAGGCTGTTCGGGGGCGGTTCTGCGTAATGCACCAAGAGAGGCGTACCAGTGAGTATGAGCAATGAAGACCACCCGGGGACTGTGACCCCATCCAAGGCCGTGGAAGCAACCGTGGAGAAGGCCGTGGCGGCGGTGGTGGATGCGTCCGTCACCGAGCAGCACGCGGCTGCTGCTGAGCACGACTCCATGGCCGCTGAGCACACGGTCGCCGCCGACCGGAGCAATGCACTGATTCAGGACAGGGCAGACCGCCGCAAGTTCATGCTGAAGATGGTCAACCGGATCGGGGTGTGGATCGTCCTGCTGTTCGCCGCGTTCGGAGCTGCGGTCTTCATCCAGTCCGTGCTGGCCACCCTCGACGAGAAGGCCACCCACCGCAACGAGTTCGTCTCGGAGTGCGCCACGGGCGGGAACCGTGTCTTCGTCGGCGACAACAACCAGTGGGTCTGCGTCAAGGGCGACGTGATGTCGGTGACCAACACCAGCGGCGAACCGGGAACCCCCTCCAAGGCCGACGCACAGGCAGCCTGTGTCACGCTGGGCTTCCTGCCCCTGAGCCCCTTCAACGCCGAGACGTGGGTCTACTGCGTCAAGGGTGTTGTCGTGGACGTGCTCCAGTGATCCGTACCCTCTCCGACGTTCCCGGTGCTGTGCGCCGCGTCCTGCGCAAGGTTGACTTCGTCGCCAAGAAGAAGCTCTCCGATCAGGGCCACGCCTACAACTGCTACGACGAGCCGGTGGTGGCCGAGGTCGAGGAGGCCAACGTCATCACCTCCGTGATCGAGGCGAAGCTGCCGGAGTTCCTCTACGACGAGGAGCAGGAGTTCGTGGGAGGGGCCTGCCAGCACGCCCCGGTGCTCGACCTCGACATCCCGTGCATCCTGCTGCCCTCCACCACCCCGGGGCACCACCACCTGATCATCGATCACCCCATGGACTGGGGCCAGTACCTCAACCTGATGGCTGCCATGGTGCACGCCGGGATCTTGGAGCAGGGCTACTTCGAGGCCACCAAGGCTCGTGGGTACAGCTCGATCCGGCTGCCGTGGGTGAAGCGGGAGGAGCCCCGCGTCCCCATCCAGCCAGCTCCGGAACCCGTTTCAGAAAACATCGACTTTGATTGGGAAGGACTGTTCTGATGAGCAAGAAGCACGCCGAGGAAAACATCCCGCTGGAGCCTGTCGCATGGCGGGTCCGGGGAGCTGTCTACCCCACCGGCTCGGGCAAGATCGCCAAGACCGACATCACCCTCGGTGACGGCCTGCCTCCCACCATCCTGATGCGCTTCGGCACGGACCCAGACGGGGCCACAGTGGTCGACGTCACCGCAGGTGGACTGGCGGCAGGGGACACGCTCCCGGAGAGCCTGAGGGGCATTGGAGCCCTCCTGAGGGAGGTCGCAGCGGTCTTCATGGATCAGGAGCCGGTCAAGGTGGTCGTGGCCGAGAAGCCGCTGCCCAACGGCATGGTCAAGGTGCTGGGCTAGAGCTAGGTCGATCTTCTATGGCATGTCCATAGACCCTGCACTGAGTCCCGAGCTTGAGCCGGTCGAAGAGATCGAAGACGAAGAGATCTCCGACGAGGAACTCGAAGCCAACCAGCCGCCTGCCGACCCCTCCATCGAGGGCACCGACGGGATGCCGGAATGATCCTCCTCGCGGACGCACAGGCCTTCTGCCTGCGGCTCGACAAGGTCGCCAACATCGGCTACGACCAAGGCGAACGGTGGGACTTCTACCGCAACGGCAAGCTCGTGCTCGGAGCCACCGAGGGTGACTGCTCGACCGTGTGTGGAGCCATCGCCAAGGAGGCCGGTATCCCGGTCGTCCTGTCCGGCACGTTCTACACCGGCAACTACGCCATCAAGATGAAGGCCGCTGGCTGCAAGGTCATCCGGTTCGAGTCGATGTCGCAGGTCAAGGTCGGCGACTTCCTCCTGACCCCGGGCCATCACGTCGAGTTCGTCTACAGCGAGACCAAGATGTTCTCGGCCCATCAGGACGAGCGTGGCCGCGCATCCGGTGGCAAGGCTGGAGACCAGACGGGCAAGGAGGTCGGCTTCAGGACCTTGGCGAACCGCCCCGGTGGCTGGACCTACATCATCCGCCCGCAGTACACCACCGTCACCAAGCCGGTGCCTGTCGTGGTCCCCGGCATCGTCATCACCGAGGCCCAGCTGGCTGCCGCACTCAAGGCTGCCGGTTCGAGCACCGTCCGCGCGAAGGTCTGCACCGGGTACAACGCCAAGGGTGAGCGGGTCTACACCGCCACCTCGCTGAAGGACCTCGCGGCCATGGCCACTGTGGCGCTGAAGGGTCAGAAGCTGACCCGTCACGGCGTCGCTGCGTGGGTCGGCACGATGCTTCAGGAGTCTGCATGGCTGGCCACGACCGTCGAGTACGGCGCGGACAAGAAGCGCTACGACCCCTACCGGGGCCGGTCGTTCGAGCAGATCACGTGGAAGGACAACTACGCGGCGTTCGGGGTCTGGGCCAAGAGCCGGGGTCTCATCACCGACGCCAACCTGTTCGTCGACCACCCGGATGAACTCGGCAAGCTCGGGTGGGCGTGGGTCGGAGGCATCTGGTACTTCTCAGCGCGCAAGCTGTGGGGCTACGGCAACTCCGGCGACTTCCAGAGGGTCCAGACCGCCGTCAACATGGGCACCGCCTCCGGCGAGAAGTACCCGGCTGGCTGGGACGCTCGACTGTCGGCCTACCGGGCGTTCCTGTCGGCCTACGGCAAGCCCGCCGCACTCGCGGTGGACGGTGACTTCGGCACCAAGTCGTGGAAGCGGGTGCAGGAGTTCCTCGGGGTCGAGATCGATGGCCAGACCGGGGGCCAGACCTACCGCGCGCTCCGCAAGTGGCTCGGCTACAGCGACGGTGACGTCCTGAACTCCGGTGTCATCGGAGCGTTGCAGTCCAAGATCGGTGTGTCCAAGGACGGCGACTGGGGTCCCAAGACCTCGACTGCTTTCCAGAAGTACCTGAACGCTCATCGGTAGGTAATAGTTGCCGTAGACTAATCGCGAGCCCTGACTCCCCTAATCCCCCCCGTAGGGGAGTCAGGGCTTAGCTGCGCCTACGAGGAGCGGGGCTGTGTCCCATTCCCACAGTCGGTCGGACCAGTAGGCCTGATGGGAGCCGGGGTGGCCTGCCTTCTGGTGGCAGACGAGCGTCCATCCACAGGCGGGGGTTCCTTCGTGGTTGCACATGTCTCTGAAGATCGACTGCGGATCCCCGGTTCTGCGGCGTACCAGTAGGTATGGCACATCCTGCAACCCTCAACATCGTCATGACCGTCGAGAACCCTCCGCTCTTTGCCGCTGAGATCGCCGACGCCGTCGCCGCCAAGCTCTCCCGCGCCGCCATCTGGGACGAGGTCCAGAAGACACTGGTGGAGTGGGTCGCGCTCTACGCCACGCACACCACCGCCCAGCCCGAGCTGAAGCTGCCCGAGGAGGTCACCGAGTTCCTTGAGGCCGAGCACGACACCGACGAGAAGCTGAAGGAAGCCGCCGACGTGCTCATCGTGCTGGCGTCCCAGCTGACCTTCGAGGGCTACACCATCGAGGACCTCGCCAACGCCGTGCAGGAGAAGCTGCTGGTCAACCTCGCCCGGACGTGGCAGCTCAACGACACCGGCACCATCTCCCACGTCAAGGACGTTTCCGAAAACGATGAGTCCGGCGTGGTCAGCGACATCGACATCCTGCTGGACGAACTCTGATGGCTAGCTTCACCGAGTCTGGGTTCCGGGGTGACTACTTCTTCCTGTCGAACTTCTACGAGCAGCCCCTGTGGATAGGCAGGCTGGGCATGATGGCTCCCACAGGGGAGCACGCCTACAACGCCCTGAAGACGGTCGATACGGCCACCCGTGAGGCCATCCTGAAGGCAACGACCCCGGGGCAGGCCAAGGGGCTGGGCCGGAAGGCACCCCTGCGGGAGGGCTGGGAAGCAGGTGGCCGTGTGGCAGCCATGTCCATGGTCATCTCGGCCAAGTTCAGCCTCCCCTTCCGCCCCATCCTGCCCAACCTCGCGGCCATGCTCATCGACACGGACAGCACCATGCTGATCGAGATCAACGACTGGCACGACAACTTCTGGGGGAGCTGCCTGTGCACCCGGCGCACCTGTGGCGGCAAGGGCATCAACATGCTGGGCGAGCTGCTCATGGCCCGGCGCACCATCCTCCAGCACCCGAAGGACTTCTGATGGCCGAGGGATTCGAGGCAGCTCAGCTGCACCACAGGGACACCCACTTGCCTCAGGGCTTCGTCTCGGCACAGCCCCCGATCAGGGGCCTGAGCCTGACCATGGAGATCCTCTTGGAAGACGGCAAGGTGGCCCTCCTCGCCGCTCCGAACGCCACCATGGTGTACCGGGACGCCCAGCTGTCGGACCTCGACCTGCGCCGGGACACGATCTGCGCCGCCCCCGTGTTCGGCTCCGGCGAGCAGTGGATCCGGCTCGATGGCCAGTACACGATCACCGTCAACACCGAAGATGATTCTGAGGAGGCCTGATGGCCAACTACTCCGAGCGCATCGAGCGCTCCACCCAGAAGGTCTTCTTCCTGCCGACACCCAGCAACTGGGCTGAGGTGTCCAAGATGCTCGCTGGGGTCCAGCAGTACCTGATTGCTGCGAGCATCCCGAACCGCACGTTCGACGACGTGGTCACGGTCGAGTCTGACGGTGAGGAGATCCGCTTCATCGTGGATCTCGGAACTGAGGTGGTCGTATGATCCGGGTCGTGGTCAGGGGCCGCGCCGGAGGCAAGACCTCCGAGATGATCAAGCTGACCGCAGCCGATCCCGATGCCATCATGATCGTCGCCAACTCACCGCAGGCCGGGTGGGTCAAGAGGCAGGCCACCCTGATGGGGGTTCGCCTCAGGCCTGAGCAGATCATCACCTTGGGGCAGTTGCAGAATGGGGAGCTTCAGGGGCATGGGCGGCACCCACGCTACGGGGTGGTGGACAACGCCGACATCGTGCTGGAGATGCTGCTGGGGATCCCCGTCGGAGCCATCTCCCTCAACGGTGCAGAGCTGGACGTCAAGCCGATCTCCGATGAGGAGGCGTGCCAGCCGAGGCCCGACATCCGCGCCGCCGCACAGGACATGCCCAAGCGCGAGCCGAACCTGCTCGCCGACACCGACTGCGTCTGATGCTGAGATCAGCATGGTCAGAGTCCCATGCTGGTACCCTTGGCTTCGGTCGGGTGACCCCAGAGGGGGTGCTCGCAGCCGCTGTCCACACCGGACGCGACTGCGTCCCCACACAGAGAGAAGACACCATGGCCATCACCGCGAGGTTCTACGTTTCCGAGGTCACCAAGTACGCCGGACGCGACGATCAGGGCACCGTCAGGCTGCGCCCGTCCTACGCCAACGGCGCGAACAAGGAGTGGGCGTCGGCGACACCGACTGGCGAGATCACGATGGGAGTCAACAACCCGGAGGCGTTCGCCGAGTTCGACGCAGCCCGGCTGGCCAGCGATGACATCCACATCACCTTCGAGCGTCACCCGAGGGCTACTGTCTGAGGCACGAGTGGGCCGGGCACCGTCACGTACCTGACGGTGGGAAGGTGGAGACGTCCACCGAGTTGGTTGATCCCCGGGAGCGAGAGGTGGTACCTCGCACTTAGCTTGACTTGGGACATCTCCATGGCCTAAGCTAGAGACATCAAGCGGTCAGCTTGCACAACAGGAGGAACCATGGCCAGCATCCAGATCACCGAGCCCGCAGCCTCATCCGAGCAGGCCCGGCACGAGATCCTCGCCGTCGCCCTCGGCACCATCCCCACGGAGAACGGTGAGCTGTCCGACGCGGCAGCCAAGACCATCGCGTCGTGGTGGCAGTCCTCCGGCACTGTCGGCAGCGCCCTCGCCTCACTGGCCTCCGGCGCAGCGGTGGATCGCGACTACCTCTACGAGGACATCGGCGCGACCGGGCGCACGGCCATGCCTATGTGGCCCCGCGAGCTGGAGATGATGGCGACGTGGTGCCTGAACCATGCCTGAGCTTCCCCCGGTCACCGAGGACGAGTGGTGGCCGCTGGTGGGGGAGCTGGTAGAGACCACGGTCTACGGACACAAGCGCCTCCTGCCGGTGGTCCAGCCCTTCACTGTGAACGAGCGCCCCATCCGCCTGTACGGGCGGGTCTTCAACATCGGAGACTTGGTCATCGAGCTGTCAGCGGGTGGGCCCAAGAGGCTCCGGTTCATCTACCGCCTGCCAAGGGAGCTGAGGCTCGTTTCCTGAAACGTGTTGACATCTGCCCAACCTAGTCCTAAGATAGAGACATGAACCGCACCGACACCGTCGCCGCCCACGAGGTGGCAGCCGAGATCAGCCGCCTGATCCAGACCGGCGTGAAGATGAGCCTCGGCTTCCACTCCGCTGCCGTCTCGTCCAACGAGCCCGGCACTGGGCTCTTCCTCCCCGGCTACACCTTCCTCGCCAAGATCATCGCCTTCCGCAAGGACGGCACTCGGGGCTCCTCCGCCCGGATCATGCGGGTCACGGTCACCCTGAACTCCAACGACCTCTACAACATCGACGTGCGCTACGCCGCCCGCCGCTCCGTGGTCGGCGACACCGTCCACTTCCAGCTGGACGACATCTACGCCTCCATGCTGAACAAGTTCCTGCTGGCCCTCGACTACGACGGCGACGCCGTCCTCAACCCCCGGATTGTGGGCTAACCATGGACCTCAACGAAGCACAGACCATCCTCGCCGAGCGCGAGATCCGCGCCCTCGCCTCCACCATGCTCAGCCGGGTCAGCAACCGCAGGGACCACCCCAGCTACGGGGTGTCCAAGGCGGCGATCCGTGAGGCCTACAGCATGATGACCGGAGCCATCGCCCTCTACGGGATGCTCACCAGCCAGATCGGGAGCCCCCTCGTGTGGCACATGGTGACCTTCAAGCTGCCCGGTACGGCCACCCGTGTCGACGCCGCCACCACAGCCTTCAAGGCGCTCTGACATGATCGACGGACCCAAGATGCACGTCGAGGTCGGGCAGGTCATCTACGCCTACGACGACATGGGGCGCAAGATGAATGCCGAGAGGCTGATCGTCAGCAGGGTCTCCCGGGTGTACTTCTACGCCAGCTCCACCGGCAAGGCAGACAAGTGGAGTGAGCACGCCTTCACCATCGCTGGTGGTGACGAGCGGGTCAAGTTCGGCTCCTCCCGCACGGCCTACACCGAGCAGGGGTGGGCCGAGTACGCCGCCTCACAGGAGGTTCGCGACGAGCTTCGCACGTTGGGGGTCGAGCACAACTACGGGCTCAAGGCCTACGCTCGTGCGTCCCTCAGCCAGCTCACCCGCATCCGCGACATCCTCAAGGAGGGGTTGTGAGCATCTTCGACAGCCCGCACTGGTCCAACGTCTGGGGACTCATCCTCTGGACCGGGACTGCTGAGGAGGCCGAGCAGCTGCTCGCTGAGACCCCAGCCGGGATCGAGCGGCGCTTCCTCAAGGAGGCCACCTTCGCCCTGCGCTGGGCTACGAGCAGGGACCGGACTCCACCCCACGAGTGGGATGAGGCTGACGAGGTTTGGCTGCACGACCTGCTGGAGACCATCCAGAGGTCCAAGCGCAGGTACGTCCCCCCGACCCCTGAGCAGGCTCGCGAGGCTCTCCGGCAGTGGGAGCTGGTCAAGGCCAAGTGGCTGGAAGAGCACTCCGCCCTGACTGCACAGTGGGGAGCATCCCCCAAGAAGGGGCAGCCGGGACGCTACGACTACACCACGGGTCGGGACGAGGATCGCTGCAAGGTCTGCGGGAAGCTCCAGTGCCGCAACGACGATCACCTCTTTCCCGAAACTACTTGACATAAGGTAGAGACAGGTCCTAAGATAGAGACATGACGAACCACGTGTACCAGACGCTTGTGACCACCCCCGCCTTCCTCGCGGGCAGGTCCGCTGCCATCACCGACATGCTGCGTGTGCAGGGCTCGGTCACCCCCTACGGTCCCCTGCTGGACACGCAGGGCTCCGAGTTCAAGTCCGGCTACCTCATGGAGGTCGACGAGTTCGACGCCCTCCCCGAAGACATCCAGAAGACCCAGCTCACCAGCTGGGAAGCCCAGCGCAGCTCCAAGGGGAACTGACCATGAACGAGCCGATCACCGAGTACCTCGACGAGGGCCGGGACTACGCCAAGGACATGGCTGCCGAGGCGCGCGAGCGCCGTACCGAGGACGCCCGCCGCTCCAAGTGGTCCAAGAAGAAGGTGCGTTGATGTTCATCCGGATCACTGCCACCCACATCCACGGCCAGCAGACCACCCGGGAGCTGACCTTCCGGAGCAAGGACGTCGTGGACAAGATGGTCCTCGACGCCTTCGCCGATCCCAACATCGCGAGCTTCGACCTGAAGGTCTGGAACACTCGCAAGGGTGCTGGGCTGGTCAAGGTCGATGGCCAGCTGGTCCCCACCGAAGGACCGGACTACCACGCCGCCAAGCACTCCGACGGAACCTTCACCAGCTTCACCAAGATCGGCTGAGAGATGATTCTGAGCATCCCGCCCGAGCAGTGCACCCACCACCCGGTCGACCGCGCCTTCGTGGCTCACGCCGGGGAGCACCCTCCGTTCGCGTGGTGCGTCGAGTGCCGGGAGTACGTGGAGATCGACGTCGACTACGCCCTGAAGTTCCACCACGACCACGCATTGGAGGAGGTCTTCCGCCACAAGGTGGTCAGCAAGGCCGGAGCAGGGGCATGGGAGGCATGGCAGGCCGAGAACTGGGCCACCGTGCTCCAGCGCCTCGCCGACCGCCCACGGGGCAAGGCACCCAAGCTGTTGACACCGCACTGATTCGTGTCCTAAGATAAGGACACACCCCGAGCCGAGATTCATTCACGCAGCCGAGCAGCCCGTGCTCGGCTCGGGGACCACCATCGTTTCGACAAAGAGAGCCAACCATGGCCAAGATCAAGTACGAGAACTGGAACCCCACCGGCACCTCTCTCGCCCTCATCCAGACCGCCAACCAGATCTGCGCCGACTACCGCGCGCAGGGCTACGACCTGACGCTCCGGCAGCTCTACTACCAGTTCGTCTCCCGGGGCGAGATCCCGAACAACCAGCGCCAGTACAAGATGCTGGGCACGGTCATCGACAAGGCCCGTCGCGCCGGTCTGCTGGACTGGAACTACATCGTGGACCGCACCCGGTACCTCGCAGGCAACCAGACCTACGACGACCCGGCAGCCATCATCGAGTCCGTCGTGGACAAGTTCTACATCGACCTGTGGGAGACGCAGGACACCCGCGTCGAGGTGTGGGTGGAGAAGGAAGCCCTCGCTGGAGTCATCGAGCGCGCCGCCAAGGCCCGGGGCTGCAACTACTTCTCCTGCCGTGGCTACGTCTCCCAGTCGGAGATGCACGCCGCCGCCATGCGCCACCGGTACTGGGAGAACGAGGGGCAGGACATGGTTGTCGTCCACCTCGGTGACCACGACCCCAGCGGCATCGACATGACCCGGGACATCCGGGACCGCCTTCGGCTCTTCGGGGCCAGCACCACGGTCAAGCGGATCGCGCTCAACTATGACCAGATCGAGCAGTACAGCCCGCCGCCGAACCCGGCCAAGCTCACCGACTCCCGCGCCGAGGGCTACATCGAGCGCTTCGGGGACGAGAGCTGGGAGCTGGACGCTCTTGATCCGGCCACGCTGAACGCCCTGATCACCGAGGAGATCGACACCTACATCCACCGGCCCACCTTCCAGCTCCGGCAGGACGAGCAGTCCGAGGGCCGCGACAAGCTCCGGATGGTCTCCAGCCTGTGGGATGAGGTCTCCGACTTCGTCGAGGAACGCTCCGCCGAGTAGTACCCAGTACGTTTTAGAAAACAAGGTCAACGCAACAGGAGGCACCATGTCCAATCCCTACTACACCCTGCCCGAACCAGCTCCCAAGAAGCCGATGAGTGGCGGTGTCAAGCTCGCCCTCGGGGTGGTGCTCGCTGCCCTGCTCATGGGAGCAGGCTCCCTCATGGGCAGGCCCACCACGGCCCCTGTCACCGCTGCGGTGACAGCCCCCGCAGTGCCTGCCACCACGGCTGCGGCAGCTCCTGTCGAGGACGCCACCGTCGAGTCTGAGAGCCCCGACGACAGGTTCGATGCACTGATCCCGATCCTGTCCAAGGAGACGCCGACGGCAGCCGAGATGGCCTCCCTGCGCACACTGGGCCACACCACGTGCAGCTCCATCGACAAGGGCGTGACCAAGGACAACATGATCGCCGTCATGCTCGGGCAGGACATCAGCCCGACCTCCCGTACCGGGATGCTCGTGATGGCTGCCATGGTTGCGGCCACGGGAACGTACTGCTCCGAGCACGAGGGATTCTTCTCCGCCTGAGGCGGGTTTCCGGAAACAGTTGACACGCCCGCCTTGATGGTCCTAAGATAGAGACATCAAGGCGGGCACCCCCCGCCTACCAGACGAGAGAGAGCCAGTCATGGCCAGAATCACCCGGGTCGCCAAGGCCCAGCCCCGCTTCAAGATGGTCCCCGTCATCGACGAGGCGACCGGCGAGCAGAAGGTCACGCCCGTCATGGTCAAGGGCCGCGACGGTGAGCTGCGCCAGAAGACCACGAAGACCGGCAAGCCGGTGGTCATGAAGGTCACCGTCACCGACAAGACCCAGCCGCTGCCCGCCCGGAAGTGCGGGAAGTGCGGCAAGGACATCGAGATCGGCCAGCCCTACAAGCACGTGACTCCGAAGTCCGGCCCCTACGGTGGCACCACCCGGTACCGCTGCGCCACCTGCCCCGACTGGCAGGTCTGGGAGCTGTCCAACAGCCTCTCCGCCCGCTGCGCCCAGATCGTCTACGACGCCGAGGAGCAGGAGATCACCTCCGAGTCCGAGGTGGACGACGTGCAGGAGATCCTGAACGACGCCGCCGCCTCGTTCCGCGAGTTGGCCGAGGAGAAGCGGGAGTCCGCCCAGAACATCGAGGACGGCTTCCAGCACGCCACCTCCGCCAGCGACGAGCTGAACGAGCAGGCCGACGAGCTGGAGAGCTTCGCCGATGAGCTGGAGAGCACTGACATCACCGACAAGCCCGACGAGCCCTCCGAGGGTGAGCCCGGTGACGAGCCGGACGATCAGGACTCCGACGACTGGCGCGACTGGGAGCAGACCCGCGACGAGTGGGACACCTACCAGACCGAGCTGGAGGAGTGGGTCGACACCGTGAAGAGCGAGGTCAGTGAGGCTCTGGGAGGGAGCCCGTTCTGACCTGAGACAGCTGGGGACATCATGGGGGTGGAGCCTCCAGCCAGTACCGAGAGCACCGGCCACCTACCTGACCGGTGCTCTTGTTGTTTTCGGAAACGAGTTGACACCGAGCAGCCCATGGTCCTATACTAGAGACATCAAGCGGTCAACGCCCAAGCAGGAGAACACCATGAGCACCACCACCCGGACCCTCGCCCCGATCACCCCCCGCCAGCTGAGCTGGCTCCAGACGCTGGTCGTCGAGCGCGACACCACCGGGCTCGTGACCGAGGCCCTCGACCGGTTCACCGCCCGTCAGGCCCACACCCTGATCGACACCCTGCTGGCCCGCCCCCGCGTCGCCGTCCTCGCCCCCACCACGGGAGCCCTGTTCGACGTCGCGCCCGACGCCGACATCCCCGCTGGCTACTACGCCGTCTCCGTCCCCGGGGACACGCAGGCCGTCGCGTTCTTCCAGCTGGACCGCCCCACCGAGGGCCGCTGGGCAGGCCGCACGTTCCTCTCCCAGCTCGCCAGCGACGAGCGGTACTCCGTCCGTGGCGCACGCCGCGACGTGGTCATGGCCCTGATCGCCGAGGACATCCACGAGGCGGGCTTCCGCTTCGGTCGCGAGATCGGTCGCTGCTGCCGCTGCCACCGCACGCTCACCGACGAGTCCAGCCGCGCCGCTGGCATCGGCCCGGACTGCGCAGGGCGGTTCTGAGATGCCCCGCCCGTCCAAGCTCCGTCTCGCCGTCGAGTGCCTGATCCTCTTCGGCGGGACCACCGCCTTCACCGTCATCACCGCCGCCGTCTCCAACGCCCTCCACTGAGTTTCAAGAAAGAGCACACCATGACCGCACCCGCATCCCACTTCGAGATCACCGACCTCCTGCACGGCTCCTGTGGCGACTGCCGCAAGTGCGCCGAGGACGCCGCCGTCAACGCCTCCGTCTCCGGCTCCGTCGGGGCCACCTCCTCCGTAGAGCGCAGGGACCCCAGCACTGACCGCCTCGTGGTCGAGCACAGGGCCACCGTCCGCCGCGTCCCTGAGGCTCGTGTGATCGTCCTGCACGACCCGCAGACCCTCGCCCTCGACGACATCCGGGAGCTGCTCAGCCACGTCGGGCGCACCTACGTGTTCAACTCCGAGCTGGTCGACATCCTTCGCCGCTTCGACCTCATCAAGGAGTCCTGACCCATGGCAGACAAGCCCCTCGCCCACGTCGAGCCCAACCAGCGGGGTCTGCTCGCAGCCCGCGCCGCCTCCCGCTGGTACCTCGGTGACTCCAGCTGGGCCGAGATCCTGATCAACGCCTACCTCAACCCCGACGCGGCACTCGCCGCCGTCCGCAACGAGAAGGAGTCCTGACCATGGACATCACGACCACCGACACGGACATCACCACGACCTCCCCCGAGTCCAGCTACCGCGTCGTCTTCATCTTCGTGGACCGCTTCGGCTTCAACCAGCGCGTCACCTCCGAGACCATCCCCACTGTCGGGGAGGCCCGCGACTTCGCCACCGAGAAGTTCGCCGAGCAGAAGCCCGACGCGTGGTGGATCACCGAGGAGCGTGTGGTCGAGTACCACGACTGCACCCCGGTCCCGCCCAAGCCCCTGTACGGGATGCGCCGGATGAACAACGAGGTCCGGGTCTTCACGTCCAAGACCGCCGCCGTCAAGTACAACCGCGAGCTGCCACCGCTGGCCCTCCAGTACCGCAAGGGAGTCCTCGTGAGCCACGACGACGGCAAGAGCTGGGAGCACTTCGCGTGACCTCCCCACGCAAGCTCCGCGCCCGCTTCGGCATGGACCGCCTCCCCGAGCCCCGCACCCCGCAGGGCAAGAGCAGGTTCGTCGCCTACTGCCGCCAGCTCGGGGTCAACCTCCAGCCGTACCAGCAGCGCTGGCTGGAGTCGTACGACCGGGACTACCCGCCCACCACCCGGATCGTCTTCAACACCCGCGTGCACACCGCCGAGATCACCCGCCTCAACCGGACATGATTCTGAACCCCACCACCTCGTTTCTCGAAAGTTCATTTCCGAGCTGATCTCAGATTCCCAAAACGTCCGTGCACTCACCCCGGCAAACGTGTGTGTAGACTCCCCCACATGGCTTTCACAAAACAAGTCCACCGCGTCTCCATCGCCATGGTGATGTCGGAACTCAAGGATCAGGCCGAGACGGTCACCGACGCCCGCAACGCCTACCGGGACGCCGTAGCAGACCGCGATGCCCTCATGGTCGAACTCAAGGCAGCAGGCATCCCCGAGCGCAACATCATGAAGCTCACCGGACTGTCCCGGGACTCGGTGGCACGGATCACACAGGGAGCCCGTACCGCCGTCGCACTGGACGCCGAGGCGATGCTCTCGATCAACCCGTCCCTCACCGTGCGTTCAACCCCCTGAACGGCGTATCAACAAACGTGAGCGCAACAGCAACGATCCACCGCCTGCACGTCCGGAACTTCCAGAGCCTCCACGACGTCAACCTCGAACTCCTGCCCTTCACGGTCATCGTGGGCCCAAGCTCCTCCGGCAAGTCGGCACTCACCCGTGCCATCAAGACACTCACGTCCAACCGGCGCGGCACGGAGTGGATCACCCATGGGGAGCGGACAGCCAGCATCACCGCCGAGACGGAGCAGGGCACGGTCACACTCACCCGCTCCAGATCATCGGCCTCCAGCGACAACGCGTACACGATCACGCCCACCGGCCAGCCAACCCTCCAGCGGATCTACGCCAAGCTGGGCGGGGACACCCCCGAGGACGTTTCGAGATTCATGGGCATCCCGGCCAACTCGAACCTGATCTTCGCCGGTCAGTTCGACAAGCCGTTCCTCCTCGACGACTCCACCGCCGAAGTGGCCCGCACACTCGGAGCCCTCACGAACGTCAACGTGATCTTCGAGGCAGCCCGGGAGTCCAACCGCAGGAAGCTTGCCAACTCCGTCACCCTCCGGGACCGCGCAGCATCACTGGCAGCCATCAAGGAACGCATCCCGGGCTTCAAGGCACTGCGGGCACAGGACGACGCACTCACAGCAGCAGAGCTTCGCATCGAGCAGGCCCGCCTGCTCACCCAGCAGATCGCCCGGCTCTCACAGGCACTGGACGCGGTCACCATCATCGACCCCACACTCCCCAACCTCCAGCGCCTCGCCGACATCGTGGTCCCTGACGAAACATCGATCCTCCGGGCCCAGAGCGCCCTCTCAGGCTTCCAGACGACACTGGCCCGTGTTCCCACCCTCGCCAAGGCTCAGCAGGCCGCACAGCAGGCCTACGACGTCGTGGACGCACAGGAGGAGGACCTCCTTGCCCGGTACGCCACCTTCACCGGGGAACTCACCGACACGCTGCACGGCTGGTTCGCTGCGGTGGTGGAGCGGGGACGCACCCGGGTCGAGACCGAGTCGTCAGGCTTCGAGGTCGAATGGATCCAGCTGGACTACGCGGTGGAACTCTTCATCAAGTATCTGGAAACGAAGGCGAGCGCCTGATGGACGAATGGCCCCACCGGCTCCGCCCCGCCGAAGATGATTCTGAACGCACCCGCCTTGCGGATCCTTCTTCCCCCGGCGTATCAACAACCATGACCACTCCGCCGCGCCGCTTCTTCATCCGCAACCGGGACAACCTCGCCCAGATCCTCGTGGAGGGCTGCGTGTGGTCCAACGGCGGGATCAGCACGATCTACCACCCCTGCCCGTGGATCGAGTCCTCCTCCACTGCCCGTACACGCGCTCTGGCCACCGAACGCTGGCTGGCACACCCGTACCCCGAGGACATCGCCAACCTTGAGGACCTCGCGGCCAGCGTGTGGGGTGAGCTGGACTGGCTGGACAAGTCCGATGAGGAGCTGGTGGGGATCGTCGAGCGGGCACAGGCCAACATCAACTCGGCGTGGCAGGAAGCGCATGCCGCCATGACGGCGGACATCTTCGAGCCCCGGCCCCTCCTCGACTGGCGGGACCCGGTGGCCGTGGTCCGGGAGCAGCGCAGCTCCAGAGGTCTCGACGACCTTTCGGGAAACGAATCCGGCTCTGACAAGGCCGAAGAAGATTCTGAGAAGCTCCGGCGCATCGAGGAACACTCCTTCGCTCCCGGCACCGTCATCTTCGCCGAGCCGGTCTTCGACTCCGAGGGCGTGTTGGAGAAGGTCGTGCTCACCTCGCGGATGAATGGCACCCGCCCGGTGGGGATCGTCGACAGGAGCGGGCAGATCAGCTCTCGTGGCTTCATCCGGGAGCCCTTCCACGGCTTCGACGTCGGACAGGCCCACTTTGAGGAAGCCATGGCCGAGGGGGATCGACGAATCGCACTCACCCGGAACGTCGGACAGGCCCACTTCGGCCCGGAGAAGGGCGTGGTCGTGTCCGAGAACTTCGGCGGGGTGCTCTTCGGAGACTTCCGCTCACAGGCCCAGATCGCCAAGGACGAGGCAGATTCTTCGATCTCAGCCCCTCCCAGCCCCGGACCCATACCAGTACCCACGGAAGGTGCTGCTGAGCCCGTGGACCCCCCACAGGGCTCCGCTGGTAGCTGGTTGCTGCCGTGAGGGTTGTGATCTCCGAGGCCGATCTCGCCGAGCTGGTCGATGCGTCGGTGCTCCTCGACACCTCCGGCGTGGTGTGGGTCAAGCACTACTGGTGGTGCTCCACCGGGGAAGTGAGCAGGCTCGACGCCCAGCTGGCCAACGGCAGGCCCATGGTCATCCTGTTCGACGCAGGCAAGCCCGAGGCACTCCTTGCCGACCTCGCCGTCGATGCCGCAGCCCGGCTTCAGCTCACCGACTTCGAGGCCCTCATCGCACTGGCCGAGATCGACTTCATCAACTGCTGGCGCAGGCACCACCCAGTGCAGGAAGATTCTGAGGAGTCCCGCCTTCTTCGCGAGTACGGCGCAACGAAGGTCAAGCACCCCGGGGAGTTCGTGAAGCTCGATGGTGAGTTCACGGGAGGTTGAGGCGTATCAACTCTGGGGGGAGAGCAATGGCCAACTGGTTCCTGACTGGTGCTTTTGTTCTTGCTTCCCTCTGTCAGATCACCGCCATCACCCGCACCCTGTGGAGGAAGAGATATGCCCGACCTCGTTAGTGAAAACGAAGCCCGTGGAAGCAACCGGCTGGCCCCGCACGGGACCATCGCTGCGGTGCGTCGCCACCACAGGCACCACGAGAAGCTCTGTGACCCGTGTGCAGCCGTCTCCAAGGTCGACAGGGCCAAGCGGTACCGGGAGGACCACGAGCGCGGTCAGGAGCCCGTGGAGGTCGCCAAGCGGACAGCCAAGGCCCGCGCCTACCGTCTCCTCGCGGAACGGCACCTCATGGAGTGGACCCTGTTGCTCTCGGACACCATTGCCGACGAGCTGGAACGGAAGGGGCTGGCCGGGTGACCGAGTTCGAGCAGCCCGACCCTGAGCGGGACCCGGAGACAGATCCTGAGCCCCCTCAGGAGCCCGAGAAGACCCCCTACGAGCGTGCTCTGTCCCTTGCCAGCTCCGTGTTGCTTCATCCCCTCGACGACGCGCAGGCGACAGCTCTGGCGGCGGTGTACGCACAGCTGGCCGTAGCCGATTCCCTCGAACGGGTGGAGACTGGAATCCTGAGATCCCTTGCAAGTCCCCCTCCGGGTGACACGAGGGACGGGGAGGGTGGACCGTGATGGTCTCCGACGAGCTTGCAACGTACATGACACGCCTGCGGATCAGGCTGAACCGGGCGGACATCCCGGAGCGCTACTTCATGGAGCGGGGTCACCCGTGGATCAATACCCCGAGGGGCAGGGTGCTGCGCCCTTCGCTCAGCCACGACATGCACTCGACCGGGATCTGAGAGAAGATTCTGAAGAACTAGCGCAGGGGCCAGAAGACTGATACCGTGGCCGGTGTCAGTACGACAAGTGAACGCAAGGCAAGGGCCCGAGGATCTCTCCCCGAGCCCTTCCCACTGTCCGTGCTCAGTTGTGCGGCATGACCTCCCGCTTCCACACCTCGACGGTGACGTACTCGCACGTGTGGTACGTGAAGCGGTTGACGATGCTGGTCCGGTTGGCACCCTTCATCGTCGCCTTGGCCAGCGTGCGGGCCTTGGATTCCGGGAAGCCACCGATCAGGCAGTTGCCGCCTACCGTCTCCCGGATGGTCACACGGTGGATGCCCTCATTGCTCACGCTGGTGTCCATGATCTCCAGCAAGCCGTCGCGGCTGCGGTCGCCGATGGTCTTGACCTTGGCCATGTCAGTTCCTGCCCCGCTGCGGGTACTCAGGCACGCCTGCCGCTTCCAGCAGCTGCACGTCCCCGGGTGCGATGTACTCGGCAAGGCCCTGAAGCTCAATCAGTTCCCCAGTGCTGATCCGTTCGGCGTCCAGTTCACCCCGCAGGTACTCCAGCTCGGCGCGCTGCCCATCGGTCGTGGCCGGGAGTGCCAGCGTGCTGAACAGGTACGGGCTGTTGAAGGTCCCCGGGTCGGTGATGTTGAACAGGGTGGCAATGGCAGGCCACAACATGCCGTAGGCGGCTGCCACCGGGGTTGAGCCCGGGATCTCCTCAGTGCACCACACGGTCAGTTCGAGGAACGGGTGGCCGTCCTGCTCGTCCTGATCACTCCACTGCACGGCGCACTCGAAGCCGACGGGGAGCAGGCCCTGCAAGACCTCCTGCGTCCGGGTGGCCATGGTGGAGTAGTGGCCGAAGTGCTCGCCGTCGTCGAGCCGCTCGTTGTGGAACTGCATGTGCTCGTTCCAGATGATCGCGGGCTGGTTGTCGTCACCGTTGCCCCACTCGATCCGTGCGTTGCCGTAGGTCTCGTCGATCTCGGTAACGTCGTCGGCGTGGTCCTTGACGGTGTCGGTGGTGGAGAGGTCTGTCATGGCTGCTGCCCTTCGGTAGGTGATCCGGCTTGATGTCTCAAGTTTAGTACACCACTGTCCCTACGTCAAGTCATTTCGAGAAACAACCTCGACAACTTAGGGCACAACGCAGAACACTCCCCCCCGAAGGGGGGAGTGCATCCACGGTCTGTGTCATTCAGCGGCAGGCCCCCAAGCGGTGAAGGCCCCACAGGAGCAGTTGGCGGTGTAGTCGCCGTTCGGGACCCACTTGTGCCTGCGGTGGGTCTGGTCACCCGTGAGGGTGTCGAAGCGGCCACCGGTCACCTTGCGGAACGTCTCGTAGTCCTTGTAGACCCCCACGATGGCTTCCGGATCGATGGTGAACAGGTACTCGATGAAGATGCCCCATTCATCCCAGCGGGCTGCGTGGTCGTCGCCCTCGCCTGCGCCGAAGTTCGGGCGGCTGGGGCTGTTGCCGGTGAGCTTGACGTCGAAGGAGCGGGCCCGGGAGCGGGAGCCCCGCGTGATCCATTCGGAGAGGTGGACACCGGTCATGCCCCGGTAGGTGGTGGCGGTGCGCAGGTTCGCGCTGGTCAGTACGTCGGAGTGGATCTTCACGGCTGTTGCCCTTCGGTAGGTTGTTCCGGCTTGATGTCTCTAGCTTAGTACACACGCACGCGCATAGTCAAGCCAATCTGGACATTAGTTTCTTGAAATAACCCTTGACAGTCTGTCCCTAGCTTGGTACTCTTTACCTATGAGCAGCTACCAAGAACCCGACACCACCTACCTCGACGGCGACCTCACCATCCTCGAATGGCACCGTCCCGACAACACGCTCCTCCTCAAGGCAGCAGCCCCGGGACGCAAGCCGGTCAGCCTGATCGTGCAGCCCTACTCCGACCTCGCCCTGAGCATTCAGGAGCGCCTCGCAGCCGTCGGTGACCTCGCCCACGCAGCCCCCCTCCTGTGAAGCGCTACGCAGCCCTTGCAGCCTCGCTGGAGGCCCAAGGGTGCACGATGAAGCGGAAGCACTGCGGCTGGTGGGTCGGCTTCCCCGACGGCATCACCTCGACGTCCTTCCACCTCACTCCCTCCGACCACCGGGCAGACAAGAACCTCCGCGCCTCGATCAGGCGTGCCGGGCTGGTGTGGCCCTTCGACTGAGCTACGCTGGACAGGCCCCTCGCTCTCCCCTTCGACCGGGAGCGGGGGGTCTTCCACGTTCAGCTCCGGATTAGTGGCGAGTGATTAGTGCGCCTTGTTCGAGCGTTCCCTACTGGGAGGGGAGCCCGAGAAGATTCTGAAACACTGCGGGCGCAGCTCCGCCTCGACGAGCGTGCGTGGATCCCTGCACCGAGCTGGTTCAGAAAACCGGTGCAGCTCCAGCTGGGCATGAAGAAGCCCCCCGCTCCCGAAGGAACGAGGGGCCGTGAGCTGGGCTCACTTCTTGGCTGCCTCCTCTGCTGCGTAGGCGCGGATCGCGCGCTTGACCGTGGTCTCGGCCTCACGCTTGGATCCGCACTTGCCTCCGTAGTCCCCACGCCCGGGGCCGGACTTGATCTCCCAGCACCACACCACACGGGTGCCGGTGCGCGAGCTGGGGCTCCAGATCTCCCTGCGCTCCAACCGGTAGGTCTCGCCCTTGTAGGTCGTAGCCCCCGGGGAGGTGATGATCGCGTTCATGGTCACTTCCTGTTCTGGATCGTGTTGGCGAGCGCCCTGAGGGCCTCGACAGCTGCCTCTGCGGCTTCGATGACGTCCTCGTCGGCCCACTCGGTCCACGTGAACTCGATGTCGTCTGCTGCATCGGTGATGGTCGCGACGGTGCACTTCCGGTTGCTGGGCTGCGGCTTGTTCATGTCTCTAGCTTAGTACACGCCCGCGCGTATAGCAAGTCGTTTCCAGAAAAAGATTGATCGAGTATTCGCTTGACACAAGCTAGGTACATGCCATAAACTTGAGACATCAAGCCGGAACAACAACCGAAGGGCAGAAGCCATGAAGTTCACACTCACCATCAAGGCCACAGGGTCAGCGTTCTATGACGGACAGGATCAGGAAGTGTTCTCCCCTGAGTGGGAGCTGAACCGCCTCCTCAACATCGCAGCCAAGCACGTCAAGGAGGGCCAGTTCGCTGGGACCCTCGTGGACCTCAACGGCCAGACTGTTGGCTCCTTCAACATGGAACGGGAGAACTGACATGAAGTTCTACGGCGGGCTCATCAACAGGATGCAGGAAGGCGCAGCGGTCACCACCGTCCCCTCAGTGGGGGATGGGGCCACCATGTTCCTCTACAGCGACAGGCACGCCTACACGGTACGCACGGTCACGGTCAGCCCCAGTGGGAAGACCATCACCATCAGGGCCAGCAGGGACAAGGCACGGCGCACCGACAGCAACGGCTTCTCCGAGTCACAGGACTACGAGTTCACCACCGAGCCCCCGCTTGACGTCCCGTTCTCCGAGGACATCGGCGAGGTGTTCAAGAGCGTGAACGGCAAGCCCTTCCGCAACGTGTACGCCGAGCTGAACGACAAGGCCCCCGACGGGTGCAGCCTCCGGATGGGAAGCACCATCCTTCGGGTGGGTCACCGCGACGAGTACTACGACTTCACCAAGTAGCCAGCTGGGCCCGGGGAGTGATCCTCGGGCCACGCCGGGTTGCACCCATAGATGATTCTGAAAACGAGAGGCACCATCATGACCACCGCCCTTGTCCGCCTCACCGCGCTCGACCGCATCGTGGCGTTCTACTCGATCAGCGAGACCATCGTGTTGGGTGAGTTCGCCGTCGCTGAGCGCCTGATCACGCAGTACGTGGACTCGACGATCCTCGACGTGAAGCTCGGGATGCAGGCAGCGTTCGTTTCCTGAAACGCTTGACAGCGGCAGCTACATGGCCTAAGCTAGAGACATGAACACAGCCCCCCCTCTGAACTACACACTCAACCCCGAGTGCATCAAGGTCGACCGCTTCATGGGCCTGAACATCGTCTTCGTGCCCTCAGGCACGGTCTACAGGGTCACGGACGTCAATGGCATCAGCTACTTCGAGTCCACCCCTGATCGCCTCATCGCTCTCATGAAGCACCACGGGCGCAAGCACCTCAAGAAGAAGGTCTGTTCGTGAAGCTCTCCCTCGTTCTGTACGCGCTGGCCATCGGCCTGCTGACCATGGGACATGCCGGGGTCGCCCTGCTCTGTGCCGTGTGGGCCACCGTGACCATCGTGGTAGCCCGCTCCCGCAGGACCACTCACACACCCCAGCTCGCCGCAGCGGCGGCACAGGAGCCTGCCCCCATGGACTGGAAGCTCGCCCTGTCCGACGTACGCACCCACGTGAAGGACACCGGGTGCCTCGTGCGCCGCACGGACTTCGAGAACACGGACGGGTTCTGCCCCAACGGCGGCAGCTACTGGGAGCACGACTGAGTTTCTCAAAACCACTTGACACAAGCTAGGTACATGCCTTAAGCTAGGTACATACCCAATCAAGGAAGGGCAACAGCCATGAAGGTCACCACCACCCGCAGGATCCGGATCCTCGGCATCTGGATCACCGTCTCCCGCCGCACCATGGAGGTCTGAGCCATGAACACTCCAGTCCGCAACGAGTACAAGGTCAGCATCGAGCTGACCGCCATCGTCGAAGCCATCGAGCTTCCCGAACCCACCACCTTCGACAAGCTGGAAGACGCCATCAGGTACTGGGACGGCAACGTGTCCGACATCAGCGCCCGCCTGCGCTACTGGCCGGGAGCAGACATCATGGGGGGCATCGAGGTCAAGCAGTGGGACGCCAAGGGCAACGTCGTCCGTGACGGGTGGATCCTCCACCTGTTCCAGAAGCACACCTACCTCAACCCGGGTCTGGTCGATGCCTATGCAGCCTGATCCACACACAGCTCGGCCCCCGGCTCATCATCGAACCGGGGGCCTTGCCCTGTCTGGGATTAGTACGCCTTGTTCAGCGGATCCTCCTGCGTGGGAACTGAGGAAGATTCTGAAACTGTCAGACGGGTTCCACAGGCGGCTCATCGGTGTCGGCGAGGTCGGGGTCGTTGGTGTCGACCGCGGAGTCCAGCGAGGTGACCGCGCCGGTGAGCTTGGCGGTGATGGCATCGATGTCGGCCTGTACGACGGTGCCGTTGGCAACCTTCGTGGAGAGATCGGCAAGGGCAGCAACAGCGTCCTCGATCTCGGACAGGACCTGAGTGACAGCGGACTGCAATGCGGTGAGGTCGGCCATGATGATGTCCAGCTTTCTGTCGATGGAGTCTGGGTAGTCGTGGTGGAGGTGGATGTGGATAGTCGCCACAGTGCGCCTCTCTAGTTGGGTACGGGGGGCCCCGCAGCACAAACGGTACAAGCCCTCCCAGCTGGGCGGGAAGGGGCAGGGTTGCCCCAAACTCCTTCGATCTATTTCTTGAAATAGCTTGACACGGGCCCTCCCATGACCTAAGCTAGGTACATAAGCAAGAGAGAGCCCGAAGACAAGCACTGGCAGCAAGGCATGGATGCTGAGCTGGAACCCTGAGTCTGATCAACAGCGCAGGGGCTACAGAGCGAAGGGCTCTCTCAACACAGGAAGGTTCCCCCCATGAACATCCAGTTCCACTGCCCCCAATGCGGGCGGATCGAGAACATCGCCACCGCAGTCCACACGTTCCCCTCCTACTCCAAGGCCGTCACGGTCATCTGCTCCACCTGCACGGAAGGCAAGTAGTCATGAGCAGCACACTCCCCAAGGCCCTGCTGGACTCCATCTCCAGCAAGTACAAGGACCTCGACGCCAAGCTGTCAGAGGCCCGGTGGCTCACACGGAACACCGCCAAGAACACCGCCGTCTACCGCAAGGCGAAGGCGGACGTCGCCTACCTCACCGCTCGCCTCGACGGGATGCTGGACATCATGATCGAGACGAACAACTACGACGCCCCGGCCATGACCCGGGAGCAGCTGTACCACGGCACTGGGTTCGCTCCCGGTGCACTCTTCATCCAGATCAACTGACCCCAACTACCCGGCCCGTGTTTCTCGAAAGAGTTGACACGGGCCTCTGTGTGTCCTAAGATAGAGACATGAAGTTCATTGCTGGCGGAATCGCCCTGTACGCGCTGGGCC
>Ga0302287_10000075_pt1 | contig 78201 bp, 63 predicted proteins | sample III_Fen_E2_4_FD_200452 | JGI IMG/M metagenome (GOLD analysis project Ga0302287, IMG submission 200452) | Peat permafrost microbial communities from Stordalen Mire near Abisko, Sweden - III_Fen_E2_4 | ecosystem: Environmental > Terrestrial > Soil > Wetlands > Permafrost | place: Sweden: Abisko... | reverse complement strand
CAGGGGCTACGAAGACCAAGGATGTGCTGGTAGAGATCGGTGCTGTCCATACCCAAAACCTGCCTAGGAAAAAGCCAATGGTCTACGGGTGACGTACCTGCTACCCACAGAAAATCCGGGAGTGCCGCGTCAGGTATGCTGCATAATGGGAAAGATCAAATACCGGGTTAGTAATAGCAATTACTTCAACAACAACGAATAGGATCCACACACATTGGCTGGATTGCACAAATTAGTAGGACGCACAATCGTCACACGATCAACTCCAGCCACTTGATTTGAGTCACACCACCTCGGTGTCCCCTATGCCTGCATAGTAGTTGACCTCGGCTTCGAAAGTTGGAATGTCACCGATGGACCCAAACAGACGCAGGTTATTGAACCAGTCCATCCATCTGAATGTGGCCCACTCGACCTCTTCCAGGTTGCGCCACGACTACCTGCGGCGGATCATTTCCGTCTTGTAGAGTCCGTTGATGGTCTCGGCCAAGCCCTACAAGGCCGACTCCTGCGAGGTGATGGTCCGCTCCGGCAGGATCTACGCTTCCGGCATGACCCGCGCCATCTCCGCAGGCGCCCTGCGGGTGCACGTGCGGGCCGAGGGCCAGATGCGCGTGGACGTGGGGAAGTAAGCACACTCGACACGTTCTCGCGGCAAAACTGTGCTAGATTTCCAGGACTTATTTCCAGGAGTGTCCGCTTCTGGTTCCGGGCGCCAGTAGCTCAGCCGGATAGAGCAACGGATTTCTAATCCGTCGGTCGTGGGTTCGAGCCCCGCCTGGCGTGTCTCGACGGTCCGCCTCTCGCATGTGGCGGCGATGCGAATTTGTGAATCAGCTTTAATGGAGAACACGATGAAACTTGTGCTTTTGACCGAAGACGACCGTCTGGCTGAAACCCTTCGCCAGGCCGTGGGTGGCCAGGGCCATGCCGTGGTCACCGTTTCCGGTGAACAGGTCCTCGAGACCGAGACCCTCCCCGACGGCGACGCCGTGGTCGTGGACGAGCGCTGCTGGCAGCGCCACGCCAGCATGTTCCGCTACTTCGGCGTGCTGCGCGTGTTCCAGGGTCGCCCCTTCGGACTGATCGCCAGCCGTCGCGGCATGCGCCTCAAGGCCGCCAACCGCAAGCCCGACGCGGTGATGTTCCGCGGCTTCGGCGCAAGCGAAGCCCTCGAGAGCGTGGCCATCCTGAACCGGGCCCTGGCCTCGTTCTGATCTTCGCGCACCGGAATCCGGGGCGCAGCCCCTCTTCCGGTGTACCTTGATGCCCATGGATTGGTTCCAGGGGTGGTTTGGGCCCCTTTACGACGAATTGTACACGCATCGTTCCTTGCAAGAGGCCGATGCCCAGGTCGAAGGGCTCATGAAGCACATCGGCATTCCCTCCGGTCGCGTCCTGGACGCGGGCTGCGGGAATGGCCGACACCTGAAAGCCTTGCGTTCGCGCGGGCTTTTTGCCGTTGGCCTGGACCTGTCTGCCCACCTGCTGGAGCAGGCCAGCGCCAAGGCTCCCGGATTTGCCCTGCGCTGCGACCTGCGCCGCTGCCCGTTCCGCGACGGAAGCTTCTCCCTGGTGGCCAGCTTCTTCACGGGCTTCGGCTACTTCGACACGCCCCAGGAGGACGAGGCCCTGTTCGCAGAGTTCGTGCGCCTGACGGCGCGGGGCGGCTTCCTCCACCTCGACCTGCCCGACGCCGGGCACGTGGAACGCACCCTGGTCCCCAGCGACGAACGCACCTTGGGCCGCCGCCGCGTGGTCCAGACCCGCTGGATCGAGGAGGGCCGCGTGCTCAAGCGCATCGACGTCTTCGAGGACGGCCGCAAGACCGGCGAGCACTGGGAGCGGGTGCGCCTGTGGAGCCGCCAGGCGATCGAGGCCGTGGCCCGCAGGGCAGGCCTGGAGCCGGTGGCCTGCCTGGGCGACAGCGTGGGCGGCCGATGGGAACCGGGGGCCGCGCGCATGGGCATGATCTGGAGAAAGCCCCTCTGATGCTGCGAAGGATCGCTCACCGCCCCCATCCCTGCGCCCCTTGGCTTGATTTGCCGGATTCTGTCCGGCAGGAGCTGTTCCCCGGCGGGATCGGCGCCTCCCCGACGGCCCTGGCCGCGCGCCTGGCCCGCCTCGGGACCCGGACCTTCGCCCCCGTGGAGCTGCCGGAGTCCTGCCTGGCTCCCCTGGCACCCGCCACCCGGACGGCCCTTGAGAAGGCCCTTTCGGGGACGTTCCCGGTGGTCCTGACCGGGCAGCAGCCCGTGCTGGGCGGCGGCCCGATGTTCGTGTGGCTCAAGGCCGCGGGCGCCATCGCCCAGGCCCGGCGCGCCAGCCGGATCCTGGGGCGCGAGGTGGTGCCGCTCTTCTGGATCGCCGGCGACGACTCCGACCTGGCCGAGGTCCGCTCGGTGCGGGATCCGCTCACCGGACAGGAACTGTCGGTGGATCTCGGCGAGGTGCCTTCGGGGAGATCCGTGGGCGACCTGCGCTGGGACGATGCGGAGGACGCCCGGCTGCGGCGGGAACTGTCGCGCTGGTGGCCCGGGACGGGCCTGCCCGCCGCCTTCGGGAGTTGCCGCACCCTCTCGGAGCTCACCCGCGCCTGCCTGGAGGCCTGGTTCCCCGAGGCTGGCCTTGCCGTGGTGGACGCCGCCTGGCCAGGCCTGCGGACCGCCTTCGCCCCGGCCTACGCCGACTTCGCCCGCCACGGAGCGCTCCTCTCCGAGGACATCGCCTCCGGCATCGGTTCCGCCAAGGCCGCCGGACTCCACGTCTCGCTGCGCGACCTGCCCGGGAAGCTGCGCCTGTTCTCGTGGCGCGACGGCATCCGCTCCCGCCTGGAGGCGCCGCCCGACCCGGAAGGCCTTTCCCGACAGATCCTGTCAAATCCCGAAGGCTTCACCCACGACGCCGCCTCGCGCATCTTCGCCGCCGAGGCCGCCTTCCCGGTGCTGGCCCACATCCTGGGTCCGGGGGAATTCGCCTACGTGGCTTGCCTGGGAGCCGCCCAGGAACGGCTCGACCGCCCCTTCGGGATCGCGCTCCCCCGCCCCAGCCTCACGCTGCTGCCCTCCGGCCAGGCCGATCTGGCCCGCGGGCTCGGGGTCGCCCTGGACGGGAAATGTCCGAGCCATCCCCGCGCGCTGGAGGATCTCTGGCTCGGGCGCGAGCACCCCGAACTGGAAGCGCTCCGAACCCGCTGGATCCAGGCCCGCGAACTGTACCTGGAGACCGTCGCGGACGGCGCGGCGACGGGACCGGGCGCCCGGCTGGAGCGCTGGGAAGCCCGCGAGCTGCGCAAGCGGAAGGAGGCGATCGTCCGCAGGTCCCCGGAGACCCGCGCCGCGCTGCGGCTCCTGTGGAGCTGGATGGGGGCCGGGGCGCTGCAGGAGCGCAACTGGCCCGCCTGGAGCCTGTTTCAGAACATGGGACACCCTATCCCCGAGGAGCTGATGGCGATCCTTCCCGAGCTGCCCGAAGACCTGCACCACGTCCTGGAGTCCGCATGAGCGGCATCGACTTCCTGGCCGTCGGGGCCCACGCCGACGACGTCGAGCTGGGCTGCGGCGCCACGGTGGCAAAGCTCACGGCGCGCGGCCGCACCGGCCACATCCTGGACCTGACCGACGGCGCCATGGGCACGCGCGGCGATGCCCGAAGCCGCGAGCTCGAGGCCGCAGCGGCGGCGGCCATCCTGGGCGTCCAGGGGCGCCACAACCTGGGCCTTTCCGACGGCGGCCTGAAGGCCGGCGACGAGGAGGCCGTCCGGCGCATCGCCGAGATCCTGCGGCGCCTGCGCCCCGGCGTCGTGTTCGTGCATCCCACGACCGACCGCCACCCCGACCACGAGGCCTGCGCCGCCCTGGTGCGCGAGGCCGTCTTCAAGGCCGGCCTGCGCAAGTACCCCGTTGCCGGCGAGCCGTTCCGCCCCTCCCGCATCTTCCACTACCAGGGCATCCGCTCGGGGGAACCCGACTTCGTGGTGGACGTGAGCGGCTTCTGGGAGGTGCGCGACCGGGCCTTGGCGGCCTACCCGTCGCAGTTCGCTCCCGCCGCCGGCGTCCCGACCACCATCGCCTCCAAGGAGCTCCACGACTTCCTGGAGGCCCGCTCCCTCTACCTGGGCGGACGCGCCCGCTGCCTGCGGGCCGAGGGTTTTGGCTGCGAGGAGCTGCCCGAGGTGGACGACCCCTGCTCGCTGGGCAAGGGCCTGGCCTGACTCACTCCTCCTCGGCCTCGTCGCGGTAGGATTCCACGCTCACCCAGGTGCCGCCGGCGCGCGGCACGGCCTGGGGCTTGTTGACCACGATCTCGCACCACTCCACCAGCGGGTGGTTCTCCAGCACGCGCTGTCCGCAGCGGGCCGCCATGGTCTCGATCAGCTGGAACCTCTGCTCGATGACAAATTCCGTCAAATCATCGGCCAGCTCCGCGTAGTCCACGGTGAACTCGACCTCGTCGGTCTCCACCGCCTCCGACACGTCCAGCTGCAGGCGCACGTCCAGGAAGATCTCCTGCGGGGTCACGCGCTCGGCGGGGAGGATCCCCACGATGCAGGTGACGGGAAGGCGGTCCAGGGCTACGATGGCGTTCATGAGAGGTCTCCTTGGTTTGCGATCAGGTGTTCCACCAGCAGTCGGGTCGGACGGTTCAGGTCCATCGAAAGCGCCTCGGAAAGCGCGAACCATCCCCCCTCCAGGCTCTCGTGGTTGAGCCGGGCCGAGTCGTCGTACGTCTTAGCCACCAGGTTCAGCAGCAGGAAGTGGCGCTTCTTGTAGAAATCGGGATCCTCGAGGGCTTCCTGCACCAGCACCAGCCGCGGCTCCTGCGCCGCAAGCCCGGTCTCCTCGCGCATCTCGCGCACGAAGGCCTGCAGGTGCGTCTCGCCGTACTCGATCTTGCCGCCCGGCGTGCCCCAGCGCCCCGACCACTTGGCTGTGCGCACGAAGAAGGCCTTGCCGTCGGGCCGGAAGACCAGGCCGCCCACGGTGGCGATGGGCCAGCCGCCCGTGTCCAGGCGGAGCGTCCGATCGAACCAGGCAAGCGCCTGCGCCAGGTCGCGGAAGTCGTGCTCCAACGGCTCGTCGGGAAGGTCGCAGCCGGGCCCGCGAAGCCCTGCAAAGCGCACCCGCGCCTGCCGCGCCGCCGCCTGGGCGCGCCGCCCCGATCCGATCAGGGTGCAGTCGTCGGGATCCAGGCCGCGTCCGGCCACGATGCCCGCCAGGCATTCCAGACGATCCGCCTCGTGGACCGTCGCCCCGGCGTCCGGCACCGGAAAGAAGGCGTGGAACTCGCCGCCCTGGCTGCGGGTCCGGGCGACCAGCTCGGCCAGCACGGGGTCGGCGGGATCGGGATGTCTCTCAAGGAACAGGTGCATCGGCATGTGTGGGCCAAAGATCCAAAACAATCGCCACAGCAGCGCGATCTTTCTCGGATCCGTTGGGCGCCCCCGCCGAAAGCCCGCAGGGGCTTCGGCGGCCGCGTGCTATCCCTGCGGCTGCGCCTGCGGGACCAAGCCGCGCAACGCGTCTCGGCCCTGCCGGGTCACGCCCGCTGGTCGATCGGTCATTTCTTCGTCAGGTAAAGCCGGTAATCAGCCCATTCGCCACCGTTCAGCGCGGCACGCAGGTAAACCGTCCCATCCGCCGGAGCCACAAATGTGGAAGGTGCACTGCTTGTGATGTTCCCGACTCCCATGGTGTTGCTGGTCAGTGCCACAGAATCCGATCCGAACACCGTCAACATGACGTAGCCTCCCACGGGCACATTGCTTCCCCGCGAAATCGAGGCGGTGTAGCTGACTCCAGGCTCCAAGCTCACCTTGTGCCAGTCTGGCGCCGCCAAGTTCACGATGCCCCTGGCCGTGTCGCCGAACTTCAGACTGCGAGCTACGGTCTTGGTGTTGGCCAAACCATCGGCATCGTCCGGAAGCATCCAGGCCCGCAGATCGTAGCGGTTGACCGTATCGGCTCCACCCCAGCTGTTCCGGTAGAGCGCACCAAACCATTCCTGCGCCCCGGAAGCCACAAACGCCGCAGCGTTGTCCAGCATCGGCACCTCGGTGATCGCCCCGGTCTCGGAGGCGGCCAGCAGCTGCTTGACGGAATAGCTTTTGGTCGTGACCTTCACGACATATGCCTTGCCCGGAACGGTCGGGATGCGCACCCAGTCGGTGTCCTCGAAGATGCGGTGCGTCTGGGCTGTGCTGTCGGCGGGAAGCAAGGTCGCTCCGGCACGGGTCCCGTCCGGTCCGTCGTATCGGTCGCCCTGGTTCAGCGTGATCCCGATCTTTTCCTTGTCCGAGCTCGACAGCAGCGACAGGAAGCCGATGCGCATCCAGCCGTCGGCACTGGCCCGGGCCTCGAGGGTCAGCGTGCTCAGCGAGCCGCTTTCGGATTGGGCGCTCGCGCTTGGGACCGTGCGGTTGCCCTCGAAGACGGCGACGGCCAGGTCCGTCTTGGAGTTGGCGTAGTAGCGGTCGAAGCCCAGGATGTAGCTGGAATCCTTCTGGACGGGAAAGCGCATCCAGACCGTGTCGCGCCCGTTCAGGGGGACGTACTGCCCGTAATATTTGGCATGGGAGGTCGAGTCCAGGAAGGGCGCGTCGTGGCCGCTCTGGGCCGGCAAGTCGATCGGAAGGACAACTGGGGCCGCAGGGGAAGCCACCGGATCGCTTGCGCTTTCCGAATCGCACGCGCTCAAGGACAGCACAGCCAGGGGCAAAAGGGCCAAGGCGAAGGGGGCAGTTTTCACGGGGACTCCTTGATCAAGGGAAAGAGGCGTTCAGGGATTGTGGGCGCAGGCACCGTCTTCGTGGTCGTGCTTGCCGCAGCAGCTGCCTTGACTCAGCGGAGCCACGGCCCCCATCATCAGCGACAATACGGCCTGCCGCAGGTTGGGAGCGGAAGTCTGCAAGGCCAGCAGGTCGGCGGCCTCGAAGGCGCCCAGCACCGATGCGCTCGCGGCCGGGGTGAGCACGATGGTGACGCCCCGCTCGTGCAGCCGCTCCACGCGGGCCTCACAACCGTCTTCCAGGTCGCGCACGTCCATGAACTCCAGCTGCGTGCCCGCCACCAGCGCAAACCAAGGCGCCGAGGAGAAATGGGCACTCACCGGCGCATCCCAAGCCTCGTCGCCGTCCACCGGGACGCACACCAGGCTGGGCTTCTTGACGGTTTCCGTCACAAGGAGAACCAGCGGCCCAGGAAGGCGATCAGGGGCCAGCCGAAGCCCAGCACGATCGAGGCGGCCGTGCAGACGATCAGGGCCCAGGGCGATTCGCCGCTGGGAACGTAGCTGTCGAGTCCGGCGCTCTCCTCGCGGTCCTGGTCGGCCACCGCAGCGGCACGCACGATGCGCAGGTAGGCAAAGGCCAGGATCACGGAACTGGCCACCACGCCGATGCTTGCCCACTTGAACATCCAACGGCCGGAATCCTGCATGGCGCTGTCCAGCACCGCCCGCAGCAGGTTCCACTTGCCCAGGAAGCCGGCCAGCGGGGGAAGGCCCGTCAGGCTCAGGACGCACACCACCAGGGCCAGCACGGCGATGGGATGGCGCTTCCAGGAACCCGCGAGCTCGGAAAGCGAGGTGCCGGTGCCGTCGTTCTGCAGGAGGTCCAGGGCCAGGAAGGCGCCCAGGTTGGCAAACAGGTAGGCCGTGAGGTAGAAGTACAGCGCCGCAGCGGAGGCCGGCTCGTCCCAGGCCCCCACCGTCAGGAGCAGGATGCCGGCGTTGCTGACCGAACTGAAGGCCAGGATGCGCTTGGCGTCGGTCTGGGAAAGCGCCGTGAGCGCGCCCACCAGCATGGTCACCACGGCCACCGTGGCCAGGGCCGTGCCCATGGTGGTGGTGGACAGGAAATGCGAACCGGGCACGCCGAAGACCAGCCGGATGGCATGCCACAGGCCAGCGAAGCCAGCGATCTTGGGGACGGTGGTCAGGAGACCTGCCGTGACTGTCGGGCATCCCTGGTACACGTCGGGACTCCAGAAGTGGAACGGCACCAGGGCCAGCTTGTAGGCAAAGCCCGCCCCCACCAGCACCAGCGGGACGCAGAGGACGGGCGTGGCCGGAAGTTTTGCCAGATTCTGTCCGATCACCGACAGGTCGAGGCTGCCGGTCAGTCCGAAGAGGTGGCTCATGCCGAAGAGCATCAGGGCGCTGGCCACGCCGCCGAAGAGCACGTACTTGAGGCCCGCCTCGGAGGAAGCCTTGCTGTGGGCGCGCAGGCCCGAGAGCGGATAGGCCACCAGTGAGAGGAACTCGAGGCCGATGTAGAGGGAGACCAGGTTGGTGGCCGAGGCGAAGAGCATGGCGCCCAGCACCAGCCCCAGCACCAGCACGGCGAACTCCCCGGGCCTGCCGTATTCTTCAATCTCGCGCGAACCGGTGGAGGCCGTCAGGGCCAGGATGCCGCCGATGCTTGCCAGGATGCGCACCATGGTGGTCAGGAAGTCGGGTCTCTGCATCTCCCCGACGAAGGGCAGGTCGATGCCGGGCACCGCGCGGCGCACCGAGATCCAGCTCACGAACAGGAGGGCCATCACGGCAAGGCCGGTGACCGAACGGGGATGGCGCTTGCCTGCGACCATCTCCAGCACCAGGACCAGCAGGATGGCGCCGCAAAGAAGGAGTTCCGGAAGGAGATTGGCGATGGTCTGCATCACGTGCCTGCGATGGCTTGCGCCACATGAAGGGAAAGGCTGCGCGCCCACGGCCCCAGGGCCGCAAGCAGCGGGTGCGGCCACACGCCAAAGAGTACGGTGAGCGCCACCAGCGGATAGAGCGAGAACTTCTCGCGCAGGGAAAGGTCGGGGAAGCTCGCCTGCTCGGGATGGCGCAGCGGTCCGAAGGCCACCCGCTGGACGGTCCACAGCAGGTAGGCGGCCGAGAGGATCACTCCCAGCGAGGCGGCGATGGCCAGCCACCGGAACAGGTCGGCGCCGCACCCAGCAGCGATGCCGGCCTGCGACTGGAACGCACCCAGGATCACCGAGACCTCGCCCACGAAGCCCGAAAGCGAGGGAAGACCTGCCGAGGAGAAGGCGGCCAGCATGAAGACGGCCGTGAAGGCCGGCATGGTGGTGGCCAGGCCCCCGAAGCCCTCCACCTTGCGGTGGTGGGCACGGTCGTAGAGCACGCCCACCAGCAGGAACAACAGCGCCGCACCGATGCCGTGCGAGATCATCTGCACCAGGGAACCCGTGATGCCGGTGACTGTCAGCGCCGCCAGGCCCAGCAGGCAGTAGCCCATGTGGCTGATGGAGGCATAGGCCACCAGGCGCTTGAGATCCTTCTGACCCAAAGCCGCCAAGGCCGCCCACAGGATGGCGACCACGCCCAAGATGCCGATCACACCGCCCCAGGCCGCCGCCACGGTCGGGAACAAGGGCCAGGCGATGCGCAGGAATCCGTAGACGCCCAGCTTCAGAAGCACGCCAGCCAGCACCACCGACACCGCCGTGGGCGCCTGGACGTGGGCGTGCGGCAGCCAAGTGTGCAGCGGAAAGACCGGCACCTTCACCGCAAAGGCCAGGAAGAAGAACAGGAAGGCGAAGGCCGCCAAGTTCATGTGCAAGAAGCTCTGGGCCGTCCAATGCTTCCAGAGCAGGCGCCAGTGCAGGAGGTCGAAGTCGCGCGGCACGTGCACGCGGAATTCCTTCACGTCCCCGCGCACCAGCTGGCTGGCCGGGGCCTTCTGGAAATGCCCCAGCGAATCGGCCGCCAAGACCGGCAAGTCCCAGACCTTGGCATTGCCGTCGCGGTCCACCGAAAGGCCCGAGAGCACCGTCTCGCGCTGCACCTGGACTTCGACGCCCGTCGTCGGCACCTTGAGGTGCAGGGCCAGCATCACCACCAGGAGCATGATGCTTCCGGCCATGGTGTAGAAGAAGAACTTCATCGAGGCGTAGCGGCGCTGTTCCCCGCCCCACCAGGCGATCAGGAAGAACATGGGAACCAGCATCAGTTCCCAGAACACGTAGAAGAGGACCATGTCCAGCGCCACGAAGACGCCGTTCATGCCGGCAAACAGCACGAGCAGAAGGCTGAAGTAGCCCCGCACCTTGTGGGTGATGCCGAAGCTTGCCAGCACCGCGATGACGCCCACCACGCCCGAGAGCAGCAGCAGCGTGGCCGAAAGGCCGTCCACACCCAGGTGCCAGGCGATGCCCAGGTTGCTGGCCAGCGGCACCGACTCGCGCAGCAGAAAGTGGTCCTGCCCGCTCCGCACGGCTTGGACGAAGAGCCCCAGCCCCAGGAACAAAGGCACCGAGGCAAATCCCAAGGCGACGCCGCGCAGCGTGCGGATCCAGCCGCTAGGCAGGAGCCAGAGCACCAGGGCACCCAACAACGGGGCGACAAAGACCAGCGAAAGAATGAGGCTGTCCAGCATCAGAGCACCAACAACAGGGCCAGAAGCCCCAGGATCAGGGTTGCGTAACCGGCATAGGAACCGATGCGGCCGTTCTGCAAGCGGCCAAACACTGCGCCCAAGGCACCTGCGAGCTTTGCCGTGCCGTCCACCACCCCGTCCAGGGACGGCGAGAGAGGAGCCGTGGTCTCCAGCTTGGTCAGGCGATCGGCGGAACCCAGGTCCAGCACGGCCACCAGGGCGCCGCCGCGCTTGCCCAGGCCTTCGGTCCAGAGCAGGTCCCACAGGCGGTCGACGTACCAGAGGTTGGCCAGGAACTTCCAGACGGGTTTGACGGAAACCGTCACCGGTCCCTTGCGGTACAGGAACAGCGCCGAACCGATCCCGACCAAGCCCAGCACGGTGGCCAGGATCATGGTCTGGACGTGGGCGTGGTGACGGGCCGACTCGGCGACCATCTCCACGGCACCGCCCGGGGTCAGCGCGCCGTCGAGCCACGAGGAGCCCGCCAAGGGATTGACAGAACCTGTCCAGAGGAACTGCAGCGTGAACACCGAGAGGAGCGCCAGCACGATCTTGGCCGGAAGCGAAGGATCATGGGCGTGGTGGGTGACGTGCGGGTCGCGTTCCTGCCCCAGGAAGGTGAGCGTCCACAGGCGCGTCATGTAGAAGCAGGTCAGCAGGGCCGTCAGGACCGACAGCAGCCAAGGGCCCCAGGCAAGCAGGGCCGACATCCCGCCCGAGCGTTCCTCGGCGGCAAGGAAGGCGCTGGCCACGATGGCGTCCTTGGACCAGAAGGCCGAGAAGAAGGGCAGGCCGCAGATGGCCAGCACCGCAAGGCCCGAGGTGACGGCCGTGAGGGGCATCTTCTTGAGGAGCCCGCCGAAGCGGTTCATGTCCTGGTGGTTCCCGCAGGCGTGGATCACCGAAGCCGCGCCAAGGAACAGCAGGCACTTGAAGAGGGCGTGGGTGAACAGGTGCGATAGACCGGCGGAATAGCCGCCCGTGCCCGCGCCTGCACCCAGGCCGATCATCATGTAGCCCAACTGGGATACGGTCGAATAGGCCAGGACTGCCTTGTAGTCCCACTGCACCAGCGCGATGGTGGCCGCCACAAAGGCGGTGATGGCACCGATCCAGGAGATGAACACCAACGCCCCCGGAGACAGCAGCGGATGGACCCGCGCGGTCAGGAACACGCCCGCCGCCACCATGGTCGCGGCGTGGATGATGGAAGATGCCGTGGTGGGACCTTGCATGGCGTCGGGAAGCCAGGTGTGGAGCGGGAACTGGGCGCTCTTGCCCATGGCGCCCAGGAACACGCCGATTCCCGCAAGCGTCAGGAGCGTGCCGCCCGAAAGGCCCGCGAACGAGATGCGATCGAAGGCGCCGGTGTTCACGGCCAAGGAAAGGTTCTCCCACGACAGCGGATTGCCGGTGACGTGGCTTGCCAGGGCGGCCCACAGGAAGATGCCCATGCCCACCAGGAAGCCGAAGTCGCCCACGCGGTTCATCACGAAGGCCTTGAGCTGGGCGTGCGCCGGCGAGAGCTTGGATTCGATGATTCCCGTGGCGTCCTTGGCCTTCATCTCCTGGTAGAACGGGTCCTCGGAGACTGCCGCCTTGTCGTGCCAGAACCCGATCAGGAGGTACGACCCAACGCCCACCAGTTCCCAGAACACGAAGGTCATGAGCAGGTTGTCGGAGAGGACAATGCCCAGCATCGCGAAGCAGAAGAACGAGAAGTGGCTGAAGAAGCGCGTGTAGAAGCGGTCGCCGTGCAGGTACCAAGTGGAGAAGATCAGCACGCAAAGGGCCAGTCCCGTCACGATCAAAAGCATCACCGCGCCCATCGGATCCAGGCGCAGCCCCAGGCTCAGGTCGAAGGCGGGAATGCCGGTGCCGGCCGGGAAGGACAGCCACTTCACGGCCTCCACGGACAGATTCTGTCCGGAGGTCAGCACCGCGGAAGCCGCCTTCAGGGACAAACCAAAGGAAAGCGCCATGCCCGCGATGGCCAGGAGATCGCCACCCTTCCTGGGCTTGAAGGCAAAGAGCAGCAGGAAGACGGCCAGAGGGGTCGCCAGGACCCAGAGCAATGGATTCATGTGTCGGAACCTGTGAGGGTCGTGGTCTGGTCCAGATCCACGTCACGGAAGGTGCGGTAGACGCTGTAGACGAGCGCCAAGGCCACGGCGGCCTCGGCGGCAGCCAGCACGATCACGAAGATCGAGAACACCTGGCCATGCCCGGCCTCCAACGGAGTACGAAAGCGGCCATATGCCACGAAGTTCAGGGCTGCGGCATTGAGCATGAGCTCGATGCCCATCAAGTAACCCACGGCGTTGCGTCGGGTCAGGCAGGCCAAAAGACCGCAGGCGAACAGCACTGCGGAAACCAACAGATACGGGGAAAGCAGGTCCGGCCCCGGCAGCATGCAGCAGTTCATTCGCCCTCCTTGCGCACCAGCACCAGTGCGCCCACCAACACCACAGTCAGGAGCATCGCAACCACTAAGAACGGCACCAGATAGGCCGATGCCAGGAGGTCGCCCAGGTGGACGGTGGAACCGGGTGAGAAATTGCCGTCCCACGTTTCGGGTGCGCTGCGAACCAGGGACAGGGCATTGGCGCCCCGCGTGTGGATCACGGCCATGCCGGTGCGGATCATCACGCCCAGCACCAATAGGCTGGTGACGATCCCCACCGCAAGTGGCAAGGGCTTGGGGGTCTGGTGGGCTCCCAGGATGTCGCGGCTGAACATCACGCCGAACAGGAGCAGGACCAGGATGCCGCCCACGTAGACGGTGAGCTGCACCGCCGCCAGGAACTCGGCCTGCAGGAAGAGGTAGAGGCCCGACACGCCCGCCAGGGTGACACCCAGCGACAGCGCCGCGTAGACCATGTTGCGGGCCAGCGCCGTGGAAAGCGCCCCCGCCATCACCACCGCACACAGCGGCCAGAACAGCAACAGGGAAAGGCTCATGACTGGGATCTTTCTGCACCGGGGGCTTGCTCGGCCATCGCCTTGGCTTCCGCCTCGGCCTTGATCGCCGCTTCCTTCTGGCGTTTCTTCTCGTCGCGCAGCGCCGTCACGCGGGCCTTTTCCTCGGGGGTCCAGAAGCCTTCGCCGTAGATGCCGATCAGGCTCCGTCCCTTGTTCACGTCCTCAATGCGGTCGAGGAACGCGACATCCTCCCCCGTTGCGGCGGCGCTTGCGGAGGTGATGCGGTGGAGGTCGGCCATGTCCTGGGTGGTGAGCTTCTCGGCGATCTGGTCGGGGCGACGGCGGAACAGGTAGCGCTTGCCCCGCTGGTTCTGGCCGTTGACCGGATCCACCTTGAAGTCGGTGGTCATGTGCAGGCAGTCGTGCGGGCAGGCGTTCTCGCACAGGCCGCAGTAGATGCACTTGGAGAGGTCGATGTCGAAGCGGCTGATGTGCAGCTTCGTGCCCTCGGAGAGCTCCGTCTCGATCTGGAAACAGTCGATGGGACAGGCTCGGGCGCACGACTTGCATCCGGTGCACTTGGAGATCTCGTTGAAGAGATGCCCGCGATAGCCCTTCGGAAGCGTCGGAGCGACCTCGGGATAGTTGGTGGTGACCACGCTGCCCAGGCCATCGCCCTTGAGGTAGTCGCGGGCGTAGCCGACGGTTTCCTTGACGCCGCCGAAGGTGGCGTGCACCCCGTCGACCAGTTCACGGATCCAGGACAGGATCATCCTTCACCTCCCACGAGGGCCTTGCGGACATCTTCGGGCATGGGCTTAGGGTCTCCGTACTTCTTGGCCAGGACCACGAGCACGGCGACCACGAGGATCGTCGCACCCCAGACGGAAGCGGTCTGCCAGCCTTCGGGACGAACCACGAGGCTAGAGACGAAGCGTCCATGGATCACCTGCGCCACTTGGCCGTCGTGGCCGAACCACAGCATCGAGGCGGCCAGCAGGAAGAGGCAGATCAGGGAAAGCGGGATCAGGCGCACCCAGGCCATGCGCATGACCTGGTCGATGCGGAAGCGCGGAAGCGTCCAGCGCAGCCACATCATCACGCCGATGGAGGCCAGGAACTTGGCGCAGAAGATCGCGCCGTGGACCAGGGCTTCCCAGACCGGTGGCAGCGCGACGATCCACTGCTCGCCGATGGGCGACTGGTAACCGCCCAGGAAGAGCGAGGCGAAGATGCCGCCCACCAGGATCATGTCGGTGTATTCGGCGATGAAGATCAGCCCCCAGCGCAAACCCGAGTACTCGGTCCCGACGCCGCCGATCAGCTCCTGCTCGGACTCGGAGAAATCGAAGGGGGTGCGGTTGCACTCGGCCAGGCCTGCGGTGTAGTAGACCACGGACAGGATCAGGAAGAAGGGGCTCTGGAAGAGGTTCCAGCCCAGGAAGGAAAGGACTCCCGGATGGTACTGGGCCGCGATCATGCCGTGCAGGGAAAGGGTGCCGGACCACATGGCCACGGTGGCAATGGTCAGCGCAATGGGGATCTCGTAGCTCACGATCTGGGCCACGGCGCGCACGCCGCCCAGCAGCGAGTACTTGTTGTTGGAGCCCCAGCCGGCCATGAGAAGTCCCACCACGCCGACGCTGGTCACCGCCGAGACGTAGAGGGCGGCCACCGAGAAGTCGGACAGGTAGAAGTTCTGGGAGATGGGCATGGCGACCAAGGCCACGAAGGAGGCCAGCAGCAGGACGTAGGTGGCTCCGCGGAAGAGGAAGCGGTCGGCAGCGCGCGGGACGATGTCCTCCTTGAGGAACATCTTCAGGCCGTCGGCCACGATCTGGCCCAAGCCCAGGTAGCTCACGACGAACAGCACCTGCTTCACGCCGGGAAGGTTCGCGACGGTCTTCTCGAGCCGGGCGCGCGTGGCGGCAGGCAGGAAGAAGAAGGCGCAGGAAACGACCAGGCGCAGGATGCCCTCGCCGCCGGCGGTGCTGGGGCCGAAGCGTCGCGAGACGACTGCCGAGACCTTGCGCTCGAAGTACTGGGCCACGCCGGCGATGGAAAACGCCACGCCGAAGGGGATCAGGAGGAGGATCAGGAGGGCGGCGAGCTCACTTCCCGAATGCGGGACACCCCAAGAGGCGAGGCTGGCGGCGATGGATTGCTGGACGGGTCCGAAATTCACCGATCGACCTCCGGAAGCACGATGTCAAGCGAACCGATCAGGGCGACCACGTCGGAGACCATCAGGCCCGGGACCAGCGTCTCGAAGATGGAGAGGCTGGTGAAGGATCCGGTGCGGATCTTGAGCCGGTAGGGCATCTTGCTCCCGTCCGACACGAGGTAGTAGCCGGTCTCGCCACGAGGATTTTCCACTCGGGTGTAGATGCCACCCTTGGGCGGGGTGCGCAGCTTCTTGGTGACGTCCACCCGGTAGCCGCCCACGGGATCGTCGGCCTGCTCGGCAGGAGGAGGCATCATGTCCAGCACCTGGCGGCAGATCTTGATCGACTCCACGATTTCCAGGAGGCGCACGATGTAGCGGTCGTAGCAGTCCCCCAAGACGCCCTTGGAGCCGCCGTAGGCTCCGCCCACGGGCACCGCGAACTTGAGCTTGGGGTAGATGCCGTAGGGACGGTCGCGGCGCAGGTCCCAGTCGACGCCGGAGGCGCGCAGGTTCGGCCCCACCATCCCGTAGGCGATGGCCTTCTCGCGGGAGATGGGGGCGACGCCCGCGTAGCGTCCGCGGAAGATGGTGTTGGTGGTGATGAGCGCGTTGAACGAATGCATCGCGGGCTCGAGCTGGTCCAGGAAGGCCCGGATCTCGGCCTCTGCGCCCTGGTGGAGGTCGCGCATCACGCCGCCGATGCAGATGTAGTTGTAGGTCAGGCGGGCGCCGCAGGTCTTCTCGAAGATGTCGTTGATGAATTCGCGCTGGGTGATGCCGTGCAGGAACGGGGTGTAGGCACCCATGTCCATGGCAGCGGCGCCGACTCCCACCAGGTGGCTGGAGATGCGGTTGAGCTCGGCAAACAGCACGCGGATGCAATCGGCGCGCAGCGGGATCTCGACGGCCGTCTCGGGCTTGGTGTTCAATAGGGCCTCGACACCCAGGCAATAGGCCAGGTTCGCATTCATCGAGCACACGTAGTCCACGCGGTCGGTGTACGGGACGAACTGGTACCACTCCAGGTTCTCGCCGATCTTCTCGATGGAACGGTGGAGGTAGCCGATCTCGGGCTTGCAGGTCTTGACCATCTCGCCATCGGTCTGGATCACCAGGCGCAGCACGCCGTGCGTGCTGGGGTGGTGGGGGCCCATGTTGATGGTGATCAGGTCGTCGTTCTGTTCCTGGATTTCGTGGCTCATGCGTACGGCCCCGAGGTGAAATTCTGGCCTTCGCGCTTGAGTTCCCAGGTCGAGTAGTTCGACGGGTACTGGTAGTCCTTACGCAAGGGGTGTCCGATCCAATCCTCAGGCATCATCAGACGCCGGGGATCGTGGTTGCCGGGGAACGCGATGCCGTAGAGATCGAGGATCTCGCGTTCGAAGTAGCCTGCCACCAGCCAGATCGGCTCGACCGAGGGGATGGAGGCCGTCTCGTCCTTGGGCACCGTGACGCTCACGCAGACTTCGTGGCCGTGCTCGAAGCTGTGCAGGTGGTAGACACAGGCAAGCAGTTCGCCCACGAACTCGCCTTTCACGGCGGTCGGGTACTTGGAGAGATCCAGTCCCGAAAGGCACATCAGGCTGTCGAAGGCAAAGCGCGGGTCGTCCTTGAGTGTCCGAGCCACTTCCAGGAAGATCCCCGTGGGCACCTGCCACTGGATTTCTCCCGTCTCAGCGACGGTGGAGGAAACGTCCGGATACAGCACCTGCAGGAGGCCAAACAGTTCGTCGTTTTTCATTCGATGACGATCGCTTCCGTGTCTCGGATTCCGAACATCTGGTACTTGCGGATGCGCTCCTTCAGGGCCTCGGTGCCATCAATGAGGGCTTCGGGACGCGGAGGGCAGCCGGGCACGTAGACGTCCACGGGGATGAGCTTGTCGATGCCGTTGAGCACCGAGTAGCTGTACTTGCTGAAGGGGCCGCCGGCATTGGCGCAGGAGCCCATGGAGATGACCCAGCGGGGCTCGGCCATCTGCTCCCACAGCGTGCGCACGCGGGAGGCCATCTTGTGGGTGATGGTGCCGGCCACGATCATCACGTCGGCGGCGCGCGGCGAGGAGCGCGGCAACATGCCCAGGTGGTCGGTGTCGAAGCGCGAGCAACCGGTCTGCATCAGTTCGATGCCGCAGCAGGCGGTGGCGAACTGCAGGAACCAGAGCGAATTGGTGCGTCCCCAGTTGAGGAACTCGTCCACCGAAGCAAACAGCACCTGCGGACCCGTCGGGCCCGGCAAAGTGGATCCGGACCCGTTCGGCTCAATCACACGAAGACTCCTTGGACGAAATGGATTTGTCCCACGAGAGGTCACCGCGCACGCCGGCATACACTAGCCCCAGGAGCAAGGTGCCCACGAACAGGAACACCTTGGCAAACAGCAGCGCGCCGTTGCCCATCTGGATGAAGTGCGTGAAGCGCACCAGCACGGGCAGGAGCAGCACCAGCTCCACGTCGAAGACCAGGAACAGGATGACGGTGAAATAGAAGCGGTTGTTGAAGCGGAACCACGATCCGCCGACGGGGGCCTCGCCGCACTCGTAGGTGCGCGACTTGGCCTCGTCCAGCCGGATGCCCCCGATCACGCGGGTGAGCACCTTCACAAGAAACATCATGGCGGCCACGGTCACGATCACCAGCACCAAAAGCGCTGCGATGACCCCGAATTCCGCGTACTGTGTCGTCCCAGCTTGAATCGGTTGCATGAGTCCCCAAATCTAACAACAAAGGATACAGAAAGGCCCATGCAACCGCCAAGGATTGCATGGGCCGGAAACGGATCAGCGCAGGACGACGGTCTTGGTCAGCCCTTGGCCATCGGCCGTTCGCACCCGCACGTGGTAGACGCCATGGGCGGCACCGACCGTGTTCCAAGCCATGCCCTGTCCATTGCGGGAAAGGGTGGCCACCTGACGCCCAGTGAGATCGAAGGCCTCGCCGGAGACCAACATGCTACCCGCAAGCGACACGTCGACTTTCCCCGCCGCAAGCGTCAGAGAAATCTCCTCGGGGAGGCGGTTGCGGAACGCACCGACGCCCACCCCCGCCGTCGGAGCCGGGCTCTTGGTGGAAACGATGTAGCCCAGAGCTCCCACCAACGACGCATTCTGCTCTAGGCAGACCTCGTTGTGATTCCAGTCCGTGACGTCCGAAACGATGCTGCCGTCCAGAGCACCAGGAACCACGCCGCCCAGGTACTTGTTGCGGGTCGGAGCCGCCGTACCGCCGCCGCCGAAGGACTTGTCCGCCGCCGCGATGTTCTCGTTGCCCCAATAGCCGCGGTGGTGCGGGGTAGGAGGCGACTTCTTGGCGCTGCCGCTGTTGTCCTTCTCGTCCCAGCCCACCAGGTAGGCCTGGTTGCTGCTGTTCTTGCCCAGCACGTAGTCGATCTGATTGTAGAGCGCGGTCTCATTGTCCACGCCGTTCAAGGTCTTGTGAAGCGCGAAGAGGAAGGCCGCACCGGTAGGGCCGCGCAACGGGAAGCCGTAGTTGGACCAGGTGGTCACCCCGTCACCGTTCACGTTGTTCGTGAAGTTCTTGAGGTAGTCATCCAGCTTGGTGTTGCTCTGGCTGGGGAAGTACTTCTTGGCAAGGACTCGGGCCAATCCGGTGGTGTTGGTGTAGTCCATGCGGACGTAGATGCCTTCGTCGGTGTTGATCCAACCCGTGAGGTCCGCCAGCGCCTTGGACTGGTAGTCGCTCGTGTTGGTGGTGCGCCAAAGCTCCAAGCCCGCGATGAAACGGCTGGATTTCCAGCGGTTGTTCCACCAACCGGCATCGTAGAAGCCGCCGACGGAAGACTGCACGCCGGACTTGCTCAGGCTGTACTCGTAGGCGTTCTTCGCATGCTCAAGGTACTTGGCACGGCGGGTGGCGTCGGGATCGATGCGCGCCATGATGGCCAGTGCAGCAGCGGCCAGCGCCGGAGCATTGGCGTCATTTGGATTGGCTACGACAGGACGGGGCTTGTCGGACTCGCCGCCGTCGGCCTGGGCAAGCGATGCCATCTTGCCGGCCGTGACCCACTTCTTGTGGTCCATGCTGCCGTCGCCGATCTCGAGGATGAAGGTCGTGGCATTGGGAGTGATCTTGCAGATGAAGTCGGCATTGTAGCGGATCTCCTCCAGCAGGTCGGTCAGACTGTTGGACTTGCCATCGTCCATCGTGTACTGCGTGCCCTTGTAATCGGCATAGGTGGTGCCGTTGTACAGGTCCCAGAAGCCTTTGGGCCAGGTGTCCAGCGACAGAGCCAGCATGTAGGTCGCGTAGAACTGGGTCTGGCCGAACATCACGTGGTCGCCGCAATCGAACCAACCGCCCGAGATGTCGGCGCCGTTGTAGCTGTCCCTGACGAAGGACTTGGGATAATTCGTCTCCTGAAGGATCCAGTTCGGGCCCTCGCCGCTGCGCATGGCACCGTAGAAGCGGGTCGCCATCCAGGCAGCCTTCTTGTACTGATCGCCGGTGAAGGAGGCCCCTTGCGACACCGCAGGCAGGACGGCCATCAAGCCAACGACGGATTTCTTCCAGAGTTTCATTCGTGCAACCTTCACTTCGTGAGGTGGTCAATCGATGCAAAAAGGTCAAGATACTCCACGATTGTCCCCTCCGCTGCGGGTTCGCGGCCAGTTCCGTTTACGAGCAGGGAAACGCCTCCTTCCCCGCTCCTGAGTCACCAAGCCTTGGCGAAGCTCTCGAAATCGGGGTAGTTGAACCCCTGGGGCGAGTCCACCAGCAAGGATTCCCCATAACCGCACTGTAAGGCCACAAACGGCACCCCTGCGGTTCTTGCCGCCCCCGCATCGGCCGGGCCGTCCCCGATCATGAGCGTCTGGGCCGAAGTGACCCTGGCTTGGGTCATGATCCACTGCAGGCCCTCGGGGTTGGGCTTGCGGGTGGCCAGGGTGTCGCCACCCACCAGCCACTCGATGCCGCGGGCATACAGGTCGAAGTGCTCCAGGATGGTGTGCGCAGGAGCTTGCGGCTTGTTGGTCAGCACGGCCAGATGCGGACCGTCGGCCTGGTCGCGCAAGCGCTCCAGGAAGGCCGCCACGCCGGGATAGAGGAAGGTCTCATCGCAGGCGTGCGCATCGTAGTCCTCGCGGAACAGCTCAAGCGCCTGGGCCAGGAAAGCTTCGGAACTGTCGGGTGGGATCAGTCGCTGGACCAGTGTGGCTGCTCCGTCGCCGATCGCCTTGCGCACTTGAGCTGCCGTGACCGGCGGCAGACCAAGCTTTGCGAAGGCGCGATTGAGGGAAGAGCGAAGATCAGGAAGGCTGTCCACGAGGGTTCCATCCAGATCGAAAACGAGTAGCTTTGCATTCTGCATGGCCCCAAAGTACCAGCATTTCCTGCGCGTGGAGCTCCACGATGTCTGGCCGTCACTTCAGGACGGCTGCCGACGCTGGCTGGATGCCTGCCGTGCCGCACCGGAAAAGGTCGATCTGCTGGTGGTTCCACGCCGTGGCGGCGACCTCTCACGGCCCGGAGAAGGCCTGCCGGAGTCCTTCTGCGCCTGGCTGCGCGAGCGCGAAGCCCTGGGCAATGTCCTGTGGCTCCACGGCCTGACCCACGACGCCCCGGACGGAAGCGATGCCGAATTCCGCAGACTCGATCCCGAGGAGATCCGACAGCGATTGGAGCTGGGCCGGCGCGACTGGAACGAATCGGGACTGGCACCGTTTGCCGGATTCTGCCCCCCGTGCTGGAAGGCTTCGTGCAACCTTTCCCAAGTCGCCGCCCAGGAAGGCCTCCGCGCCACCGCCTCGCGCTGGGGATTGCGCGAAAACGGTACCTTCCGGCTTTGCCCAGCCATAACGAGCTTCGGCGGAAACGGGCTCCTGGCCTGGTTGTGGAACCGTTCCCTGCCCCTCCAGGTGCGCCTGCTGGAGCTTGGGGGCATTCCCTGGCGCTTGGTGCTGCATCCCCAGGACCACGGGACAGCAGCCTCCAAGCCTCTGACGAATTTGTTACAGAACCTGGCCTGACCCGGTGTGGTCGTTCAGGAATGAGCGTGCTATCGTACTGCCATGACCAAACTCACACCATCCGATCTCATCTCCAATCTTCAGTGGCGCTACGCCACCAAGTCCTTCGACACCTCCCGCCAGATCCCGGCGGCGGACTGGGATGCCCTGCAGGAAGCTCTGCGCCTCACGCCCACCTCCTACGGCCTGCAGCCCTACAAGTTCGTGGTCGTCGAGGATCCGGCCCTGCGCGCCCAGCTGCGCCCCCATTCCTGGAACCAGGCCCAGGTGACCGACGCCAGCCGCTTTGTGGTCTTCCTGGCCTCAGATTCGTTCTCGGCCGCCGACGTCGACCATCTGATCGAGGCCACCGCCACCGCGCGGGGCACCACCCCCGAGTCCCTGGCAGGCTACCGCGGCATGATGGTCAAGCACCTGATCGAGAGCATCGACGACCAGGCCCGCTACGTCTGGGCCATCAAGCAGACCTACATCGCCCTGGGCAACCTGATGACGGCCGCCGCCGCGCTGGGCATCGACGCCTGCCCCATCGAAGGCATCGACGCCGCCAAGTACGACGAGATCCTGGGCGTGAAGGGCTACCGGACCCAGATGGTGGTGGCCTTGGGCTACCGCAGCGCGGACGACAAGTACGCCACCCTTCCCAAGGTGCGCTACTGCCGCGAGGAGCTCTTCGAGGTCCGCTGAACCCGGCGCCGCAGCCGTAAAGAAGCCCCGCTCCGGATCTCCGGGACGGGGCTTCTTCATTTGACGGTTTCTGTCAGATCAGCCCAGGCGACGCTTGAGCTCGTCCTGCACTGCGGCGTAGGTGGGAGCGATGCGGGCCACGCGGTTGGCCAGGCGCGACTCCACGCCGACAAGCTTCCCTTCGTGGTAGCCGGTCTTGAACTCGCTGAACTTGAGGCCGTGGGCGGTGCTGACCACCACCACCTTCGAGCCCTTCTCGATGGTGCCCTTTTCCACGAGCTGCTCCAGGGCTCCCAGCGCCACGCCGGTGTGCGGGCAGTGGTAGAAGCCGTTGAGGTCGCCGCGCGCGGCGGCGTCGGCCAGGCGATCCTCGGAGACCGACTCGGCCACGCCGTCGTAGCGCTTGAGGGCATCGACGGCCTTGGGGTAGCTGACGGGATTGCCGATGCGGATGGCCGAGGCCAAGGTGGCACGAGCCGTCTGCGGCTCCAGCGCGACCAGGCCCTTCTCGAAGGACTTGACCAGAGGATCGGCCGCCGCCGCCTGGGCCACCGCGATGCGCGGACGCTTGCCTTGCAGCAAACCCAGGTCGTACATCATGTCCAGGCCCTTGGCTAAGGCCGAGACGTTGCCCAGGTTGCCGCCCGGGATCACAAACCAATCGGGCACTTCCCAGCCCAACTGCTGGACCGTCTCGATGGAGACGGACTTCTGCCCCTCCACGCGCAGGGAATTCTTGGAATTGGCCAGGTAGATGCTCTTGTCCTGGGTCAGCTCCTGCACGACCTTCATGCAGCCATCGAAGTCGGTGTCCAGCGCCAGCACGTGGGCGCCGTTGGCGACGGGCTGGATCAGCTGGGCCAGCGACACCTTGTCAGCTGGCAGGAAGACGATGGCCGGCAGGCCCGCGGCGGCGGCGTAGGCGGCCAAGGCGGCGGAGGTGTCGCCGGTGGAGGCGCAGGCCACGGCACGGATGGGCGCACCGGTGCGCACCAGGTGATTCACCCAGCTGACAAGAACTGTCATGCCCAGGTCCTTGAAGGATCCAGTGTGAGTGGTGCCACACAGCTTGAGGCGCAGGTCGGAAAGCCCCAGGCGCTTGGCGGTGCGGGGATCCGGGAGCAGGGGATTCCAGCCCTCGGCCAAGGTGACGATGTGCTCGTGGGGAATCTGGGGCAGCACCCACTCGCGCTTGCTCCACACGCCGGAGCGGTCGGCCAGGTCCATGGAACCCAGGCGGGCCGCGAAGATCTCCTTCCACTCCTCGCCCGAATGGACCTTCAAGGCCTCCAGGGGATGGTGCACCTCCAGCAGGGAGCCCTCGTGGTCGTACACGACCTCCTCGAGCTCGTGGCGGACCGAGTGGTTTGCGATGCTACGGAAATGAGCCTTCATGATTCTCTCCTTGGGCGGGAAAGATAGCCTATCGGCCCAAATCCCCGGCCGCGACGCCGTCGGTCAGTAGCTCTCGGGAGCGTGAACATTGGCTGGGGCCTCCCCGCGCAGGACCCGCGCCATCAGGCGGGCCGGCCGTTCCCGGATCTCCAGGCGAATCCCCGTGCGCACGTCACTGCGTCCCATGAAGCGAAGCCAAGGACTGTGGCCCATCGCCTGCACCACAAGAAGGGCCGCCAGCGCGCCTGACACCAGGGGCACAAGAGTGCGCACGGCTCCAGGCCACGAACGCTCGGTCTCCAGTTCGTCCTCGTGCACCGAACCGACATCGATCTCCTCGATCCAGTCCCTGGCCTTGAGCAGGTGCAGAGCCTCCCGCAAGCGGAAGGGCGAAAGCCAGGTCCGCTCTTCCAATTCCCCGATCGAAGCCAATCCGTCCAACAACTGCAGCACGTGCCTAGCCGGATGGTGCAGCAGGAGATCGCCGTCCTTGAGCGGGAAGCGGGCTAGGTCCACGCAGCGTTCGAAGACCGACTCCGCAGCGAACTCCGACGCGTAGCCGTCCATCTCGTCCTGTCGCCGCATGGCTTCCAGCGTGATTTCATCGATCCCGACCGACACCACCGCCGAGGACTCCGGCTCAGGGTCGAACCGGAACGAGGCCCGCTCCCACGCAAAGAACTGCGTGCCAAGGTCCAGGAGCGCCATCCGCAGAAGACCGGGAACCTCGTCCTCCTGCAGCGCTCCGCGACGGCGCGCTTCCCGTACCAGCTCCTGCAGGCCTCGACGCGAAGCGGTCCCCACCCATCCCGAGGTGTCGCATCCTTTGGCCTCCAGGTAGCGGCACACCACGCCCTTGAGGTTCAGCGCCCCAACCTTGGCGCCAACCACCAGACCGTTCATCAGCTTGAGTTCCCCATAGCGATCGGTCGAAGTCATTCGCAAACGTCCCGAGCCCCGCTGTTGCTGGAGCATCTGGAGCACGCCGGCCAGATCGAATTCCCCGAAGGTTCCCGCGATGGCCATTTCAGCTCTCCTGCCTGTTTGCCAGTTTGCGCCCCAGCGGGACCACCGCCCCCACCCACAACGCCAGCGGAACCATCCCCCACAGGCGGGTCGCCATGCCCGGGACACCCTCCAGCTCCGAGATCCAGGTCAGGGAATGGCCGAGCAGCCCGACCGCGCCGCAAGTGCCCAGGAACACGCCCAAGGCCGCCCAGGAAAAGCCGGTCCCTGCCGTCAGGCTGCCCGTTCCCGGCAAGGCGGCGTCCAGCCAAAGCCCCAGGAGCCGACGGCGACGCACCCGCGAGGCCAGCAGCCCCAGCCGCAGCGTCCGGCGCGGCAGGCCGGGATCGGCCTCCGACAATTTCTGTCCACAGCGGCGGCAGGCGCCGAAGCTGCGGCAGCGCAGGCAATGGGCGGCGCCGCACAGCGAGCAGGCCTCGATCCGCAGCCCAAAGCCCATTCTTTGCACCATGAGGAAGACCAGCGCGGCCATCAGCAATGCACCCAGGGCAGCCATCGCATCCAAGGGAACCAGGGACCGCGTCGACCAAGACCGGCGGGTTCCTTCCCAGTCCTGGCTCCTGAAGAACAGCCCTGCGATGTCTCCGGGCGATGGGGCCGGGACCTCGAAGGCCTTTCCCGAAGAATCGCGCCGCGCTCCCGCAGCCCGGTCGGCATCGCCCCTGCGGCCCAGGTTCCAGGCATGCTGCCACGCATCGCGTGCCCCCTGGGCATCACCGCCCTGGGCCAGCGCCGTCCCCAGGCAGCTCCAAGCGTAGGACGACGAGGAGTCCTGAGCAAGCGTTCCCTTCACCAGCCCGACAGCGGCTCCTCCCTGCCCCGCCTTCAATTGCGAGACCGCTCCGGCCAGGCCGGAATCGGAACCGGGCAAGCCGTCCAGGGCGGACACCAGCGTCCCCAGGCGCCCTTGGCCCGCATCCAGGTCCGCTAAGCCGTGCTCCAGCCAGGCATCCAACGGCAACAGAAGGAGCAGGCACCCCGCCAGCAGGCCCGCCGCCCGCTCGGCCTGGGTGCGCAGGCGCGGCGCGACCATCAGGAGCACCGTCCAGGCCAGCATGTGCCATCCCAACGCCACCGTACCACAGACCCCGGCCCACGACAGGGCCGGGCGCATCCTCGCGGGCACCCAACCCATCGACTCCTGGAGCCAGTGCAGCGACAACGGCAGATGCCGCACCGAGAAGGCCAGTAGGACCAGGAGCAAGAAAGCCCATCCTGCGGTCCGAAGCCAACCCCAGGCGTGCCGCACCAAGGCCAAGTAAGACCGCCAGCGTCCTTGGATGAATGCCCCATCGAGAAGAGCCGGAAGGGAGAGTTCGGCGGACTCCGGCTGCAGCCAGTCCATGCCCGAAAGCTCGCGCGACAGCACACGCCATTGCGCACCATCCATCGAATCCTCGCGCCCCAGGCGTTCCCACAGCCCCACCATCAAGGGCGAGGCCTGGCCGCCCATCCGCAGGAAGCTCGCGTTGGCGTGCTTGGCCGCTTGCAACGCCCAAGGATACTCCCCCTGCCGCCCCAGCTCCAGCGCGATGGCCACCAGCGTGCCGACGTCCCGGTCGGCCACGAACAGGGCGTTCTCGAGGAACATCTCCCCCTTTTCGGTGCCGTTGGACTTCTCGTAGAGCGCCCGCAGCAGATGGAACCAAGCGTTGCGGCTGGTCTCGGCGTTCGAGAGCATCACCCCCAGCCGTCCGCGGGCGATGGGGTCGGCCTTGGAGAAGATCAAAGGCGGAGCCCCTTCCCGGAGCGTGACGCAGAAGGAATCGCGCTGCGTCAGAGCCAACCGCACTTGAACATCCAACGGATCGACGACCGGGGCCCCGAAGAGGAGCGACAGCAGGAGGGCGATCACCTCGGCTGGATCCAGACTTCCACCCGGCGGTTGCGCTCGCGCCCGGCCGGGGTGGCGTTTGAGGCCGTCGGGAGGAAGGGACCTCCGGCCAGCGTAGCCAACGCCCCTTCCGACTGCTGGTGCAGTGCAAACTCCTTGCGGACCTTCTGGGCCAGCGCCAAGGAGCGCGCCAGGTCCTTCTCGGGGCTGCCAGTGGAGTCGCAGAAGCCGATGAAGTTCACCTTGCCCCCCGCCCGCTCCCCGGACAGGATCTGCTGCAGGCGGTCTAGGTCACGGCGCCCGCGGCTATCCAGCGTCCCGTCCTTCTCAAAGCGGAAGGTGCAGGAAAGTCGTTCGCAGCGCTTGAGGACATCGGCTAGGTCGGACGGCAGCTTGTCTAGGGCATGCTCGCCGCCCCTGGCCACCTCGATGCCCAGGGGGATGAAGCCGGCCTTGGCCACCACGTCCTGGCCGGTGGCACCGAGGCAGAACTCCACGAACTCGCGCCCCAGCAGGTGCGTCGAACGAGCCGGCAGGTAGAGATAAAGGCGCCGGGACAAGGGATAGTCCTCGGTGCGCACGGCAAAGGCCGCCGGATAGACGGGAGGGCCGCTGCCGTCGCGCAGCGCCAGGGCCTTGGACTTGGCCACGAATGGCAGGCTCACGAAGCCGATCGCGTTGGGGTCGTTCATGACCTGGGCCACCAGCTCTGTGTGGCGACTGAACTCGCGCGCGGTTTCCACGAACTCGTGCCCGTGCAAGGCGACGTCCTTGAAGAAGGAGCGCGTGCCGGACTTCTTGTCGCGCACCAGGACATGGACCGGTCCTTGCGGTCCGCCCGGGACCTGGGACCAGTCGGTGATGGTGCCGTCGAACAGCTGGGCCAAGGTCTCCATGGAAAGCATCGCCACGGGATTGCCCGGATGGACCACCACCGCGATGGCGTCCAGGCCGATCACGTGTTCGCTGGCGGGAGGCGCCAGGTCCAACATGCCCACGGCCTCGAAGGCCTCTAGGTCCTCGTCCTTGATGGGACGGGAGGACATGCCCAGGTCGCAGCTGCGATCCACCAGATGCTCGAAGCCCACGCCCGAGCCGCGCGCCACCACATCCACCGCCTGGGGCCTGGGTTCCCCGAAGAAGCTGGCCTGGATGCGGATGTTCTCGGGCTGGAGCGAGTCCCGGCGCACGCGCGCCGACGATCCGCCAAGGGCCAGGAGCCACTGCCTGGCCATTTCCGGCGCCAGCTCGTCCCCGATGGTGTTGGAGCCGTGCAGCCGCAGGAGCACGTCGCCCCGAGCATCGGAAGCGCCTCCCGACAACCTCTTCTGGAGCGTGAACAGCCGTCCTTGGGCGGAGTTGGCCAAGGAGTCGGCCCGCTTCACGGAAGCCGCCAGGGACTCCATCCGCTGCCAGGCCTGGAGACCGAGGCAACCAACCCCGGCAAGCATTGCGAGAGAAAGCACCCAGATCGCGATCCGGGTCCATCGGCTTCTCTTCGACTTGAGCGATCCTACGACGAAACGGGTGGTCGATCCCGCCGCCGAACCTGTCTTGGACATGCCGTCAAGCTAGGTCCGGAACGGATAAAAATTGTCACAACGGCAACCCGCTGTCGTTGCAGCCGCGTTTCAGCCGCCCGATCCGGGAATTCGGATCAGAGACGGCCCTTCATGGCGCCCTTGAGCATGCTCTTGACCTGCTTCTGCGACACTCCGGTGACCTTGCCCACCGGGTCCTGGACGTACTTGTCGCAGTAGTACTTGTGGTCGGCTCCCACCGACACCACGCCCGAGGAACCTCCGGTGCGCCAGGTGCGGAACTTGTCGCACTTCTGGCGGGTCTTGCAGTTGTAGCAGGACTGGGCCTCTTCCTTGGCATCCGCACCGAACTGCGAACGCACGACGGTCTTGCCCTTGGAAAGGTCCGTCTCGAAGGCGTTGGCCAGCGACTGGTTCTTGCTCATGAAGCGATCGTCCGAGAAATCCATCTAAGGTGCCTCCGTGGCATACTGGATGAGGGAGTGGACGGGCGCACCCAGGCGGGAACGTCCAGGAAGGAAGCTTAGTTCAATCAGGAAGGAATAGCCCACCACAATTCCCCCCAGCGACGCCACCAGCCGGGATGCCGCCGCGATGGTGCCTCCGGTGGCCAGGAGATCGTCCACCAGCAGCACGCGCTGCCCGGGGAGCACCGCATCGGCGTGCAGTTCCAGGGAGTCCTCGCCGTACTCCAGCGCATAGGTCTCGCGCACCGTCGCGGCCGGGAGCTTGCCGGGTTTGCGCGCCAGCACGCAACCGGCCCCCAGCTTCAGGGCAAGGCTGGGAGCGAACAGGAAGCCACGCGCCTCGGTGCCCAGCACCAGGTCCACGTGCCGGTCGAGCCAAGGCTTCGCCATGCCGTCGATGGCCCAGCGCAATCCTTCCGGGTCGCGCAGGAGCGTGGTGATGTCCTTGAACTGGATTCCCGGCTTGGGCCAGTCGGAGACATTTCGGATGAGATGGGACAGGTCCATGGTTCAACGATAGACACTCTTCCCGTATCCGAAGCCGCTTGCCCACACCCCCGCGAAAATTACCTTCGGAAAGTACCCAAGCACACGTCTCGCGCTCCCAGCAAAGGTCCCTAGCATGCGCCACAAGCCAACCCCTCCGCATCTTGCCCTGCTCGCATGCCTGAGCGTGTCTGCACCTGCATCCGCAGCCACGCTGTCCGGCACGATCCTGCGCCGAGACAGCACAGCGCTGCCCAACGTCACTGTCCGTCTCGCCTCCGGTCCGGCCACCGTCTCCGATGCCTCGGGAAACTGGACGCTAGCGACACCAGCGTCCGGACTGGGATCGGTCCATTCGTCCCCAAGCAAAGCCATTACCGGGCACATCAACCTGACCGAAGGCAGGTTACAGGTCGCCTTCGACGGCACCAGCGCGTCAGGACGCAGACAGAGCGCATGGCAAGCTCGAGCCATCGCCCACCGGGCCATTGCACCCGCTGGGCGAGCCTCGGAAAACCACCCGGACACATTGATCTATACCTTGAACAGAAAAGTCTTCCTGCGGGACACCATCACCCTTGCCGACCAGCAAGGCATCGTGCGCATCTATGACACCAGCTACAATCCCGCCATCACCTACGGCTATGTTCGCGATCGCCAAAACCGCCTGTACAGGACCGTCCGCATCGACAGCCTGGAATGGATGGCGCAGAACCTGGAAAGCGTGACGGACAGTTCCTGGCTTTTCCTGGATTCCAAGGACAGCGGTTACAAATACGGCAGGCTCTACTCCTGGACCGCCGCGATGGGCCTTGCGGATTCGTGCCGCTCGCGGGCCTGTGCAGACCAGATTGAAAGCGAACAGACAGGCATCTGCCCGACCGATTGGCACGTCCCCAGCGACGACGAATGGTACGCCTTGGGCGGCTTCGTGAGTAGCAAAGACAGCCTGCTCAAGTCCAGCCGGGGCTGGTATGAAAATGGCAACGGAAGCGACAAATTCGGCTTCGCCGCACTTCCGGGAGGATACCGGGAATTCAATGGCCAGTTCACCAACAACCTCACCAGCGGATTCTGGTGGTCGGCCACCCCATCATCCCTGACCAGCGCCTATCGAAGAGGCTTCGATTATGGCCACAGCAATATCGCCGATCGGCCCGAAAACCTCAAATCCCTCGGCTTTTCCATCCGCTGCGTCAAACGCGTGATCTACCCGGTCATCAAGAGCGTCGTGATCGGAACCCAGACCTGGATGGTCGACAACTTGAGCGTCAAGACCAACTCTTCCTGGTGGTACGGTGGCTCCGCTTCCCCCGACAGCGCAAAAGGGTATGGCCGTCTGTATTCCTGGACCGCAGCGATGGCCTTGCCAGATTCCTGCAACACCAAATCCTGCAGCAGCCTGATCGAACCTAAGCACAGGGGCATCTGTCCCAGCGGATGGCACATCCCGAGCGCCAGCGAATGGGAGGTGCTCAGTTCCTATGCAAACAAGTCCGGCACCCTTACCGCGAATGTTGCCGGTGCCGCGTTGCGTTCTGTTTCCGGGTGGATCACGACAAATCCGGACAGCCTTGGATTCAAGGCCACTCCGACGGGTTACCGGGATGCCGACGGCAACTACCACAACGCCGGTCAATCCTCGTTCTTATGGGTAGCAGCCCAAACTTCGGCAACCGATGCCATCCGCCGAGGCATCGACGGCGTCAATGCCGGTCTGTACAACGACAGCGACGACAAGACCTTCGGCTTCTCGGTCCGCTGCCTGAAGGACTGAGGAACGCCTTCACCAAGAGATCCCGACTTGGGAATCTCTTGGTGATTTCTATTCTTGCGGCATGAGTATCATCGCTCCCAAATTCGTCCGCAGCTTCTTCCAGAAGCGCCTCAACAACAAGCTGCCCAACTTCATCCAGGCGCCCATCACCAACGTGTTCCACCGCCTGTGGTACGCGGCGCCGGACTCCTGGCGCAAGAACACCTTTCTGGGCTATCCCATCTGGCAACTGCCGTTTGACCTGTGGATCTACCAGGACCTGGTCTACCGCGAGCGCCCCGACTTCATCTTGCAGACCGGCGTGGCCGAAGGCGGATCGATCCTCTACTACGCCAAGCTGCTGGACATGATCGACGCCCCCGAATCGGCCCTGGTGATCGGCATCGACATCAAGCTGACGGAGCAGTCCCTCACCTTGAAGCATCCGCGCGTGCGCCTCATCGAAGGCAGCTCCACCGATCCCGAGACGGTCGCCAAGGTCACTGCGCTGCTGCCCTCTCCCGACGCCAAGGGCATGGTCATCCTCGACTCCGACCACTCCTGCGCCCACGTCCTGAACGAACTGCGCATCTACCACAAGATGGTCGCCGTCGGTAAGCACTTGGTGGTCGAGGACACCAACGTGAACGGCCACCCGGTGGTCCCCCACTTCGGTCCCGGACCGCTGGAAGCCGTCAAGGCCTTCATGCAGGAAACCCCGGGCTTCCGAGCCGACGACGAGCTGTGGAAGCGCAACTTCTTCTCGTTCCACCAGTACGGCTGGTTGGTCCGCGAGTCCTGAACGACGAAGGGACAGGCCGAGGCCTGTCCCTTACGTGATTCCAAAAGAAGCCCTCCTCGGCAATGCCGGGGAGGGCTTTTCTCATGCCTCCTTGCGGCGTCCCAACATCCAGCCGACCAACGCCCAGCCCAGCAGGGCAAGAGCGCAGGCTCCCGCCATCTTGAATCCGAACACGACCCAAGGACTGCTGTAGGTCATCTGGATCTCGTGCTTGCCGGCCGGCACCGCGATGGCGCGCAGGGCGAAGTCGCTGCGCAGGATCGGAGTCGGGGCACCATCGATGGTCGCGGTCCAATGGGGATACCAGTTCTCGGAAAGGGCGACCAGGACCGGCTTGGGCGTCTCGACGGAAATGGTCCAATGATCGGGGTCATGAACGGTCCAGACCGCCTTGCCGGGCACGACGGTCTCCACCGGAGCATTCACCAGCGACTTGGCGATCGCGCTTTGCGCAATCGCGCTGTCATGGAGCAGGACCTGGGTGCGGTAAGCAAAGCCCGGATCCAGGATGGTGGCCAATTGCTTGTCCAGCGGCTCGGCCCTCACCGAGGAGATCAGGCGCACCCGAGGCAGCACGGAGCGGTTCATGGTCACGCCCAACGGTGCCGAGCGGTCTTGACCGGCTCGGTAGACGAGGTACTTCACGTTGAGCAGGTCCAAGGTGCGGCTGCCCTGGATGGAGCCGTCGGGCAGCTGATTCAGTCCCGCGAAGACGCGCTTGAAGTCCTTGCTACGAAACTGCTGCATGTGGGCCATCTCGTTGTCGGCAAATCCTCCAGCCGTCTGGATGCCGTACATCATGAACTGGGTCGAGAAGGTCGATCCGGGCATGTCGATCACGCGCCACATGCTCTCGTCGGCCTTCAAGGCCGAGACGGCAGGCTCGTCGTGGTAGTAGTCCTCGAAGCTGTGGGTGTGGATGAACTTGCCCGCCAACGGGAAGATGTCCAGCGCCAGCACCACCAGCACAGCAGAGACCATCAGGGGCTTCTTGATCCGCCCTTCCAGCCAGAGGGAAGCCAGGGCGAGCAAGCCACCGGCGAAGACGGCCGTGCGGAGCGCACCAAACTGGAAATCCCCTTGCGCCTGCTTCCACAGCTCCTCGGTGCGCTTGGTCGATTCGCCCAGGGTGGAGTTCCACAGCGAGAAGACCACATCGGGAAGGGCCGCCATGACCACCAGCACACCGGCCACCACGCCGGCCGCGATCAGAAGCTTCTTGCGGGCGTTGTTGCGGCGCGCCGCATCCCACTTGTCCGCTTCGTCCATGGCCTTGAACCACAGCGCCGTGAGGGCGCTCATGGCCATGGCCCACCAGAACATGATCATGCTGGGCGCGCGGAAGTTGCGGATGCCCGGCACGCTGATCTTCATGCCGTTGTCGAGGTCGAAGCCGAAGATCAGTCGGTAGAAGGGCGTGTTGGCGCCCAAGGCATTCAGGAGCGCCAGGATCCCGATGCCCAGCCAGAACCAGCTCCAGCGGCTGCGCAGGAGAAGCGCTGCAGCCAGGCCCAAGGTGGTGATGGCGATGCCGGCGTATTCGCTATTGAGCTTGAACGCGTTCTTGCCCCAGTAGTTGTCGTTGAGTCCACCGAACTCGGGCACGGCAAGCGAAGCCACTTCCTCCCAGTGCAGCGACCAGCTGGTGGCGTGCTCATAGGTGGTGGTCTCGGCGGTGTTTCGCACCGAGAACTGCTTGGTGTACTGCATGGGGGGATAGAACACCGGCATGGCCAAGCCTACACCAAGAAGGATCGCCGCCCAGAAGGAGATAAACTTGCCGCCCATGAAGGCGAAGCTTTCCTGTTGCTTGCGCATCTCCCACAGGCGCCACAGCAGGTACAGGAAGAACCCGATCAGGATGTAGTAGACCATCTGCAGGTGCGAGGTCAGGATCATCAGGCCGATGGTGACGGCAAGGCCCAGCGGGTGCCACCAGCGGTTCCGGCGCGAGAGCAGCGAAATCAGGAAATGCAAGGCAAGCGGGAACCAGGCCATGATGTAGACCTTGCCGGTGTGACCGCCCTGCATGACCGAAAGGAAGTTCAGGTTCAGCATGTAGGCCGCACCGATGGCCATGGCGCTCCAACGGTCCAGCCCGAAGGACTTGCGGAACAGGACCGTGCCGTTCAGGCCCGACAGCAGCGTGTGGAGCCAGAACAGGAAGCCCATGGCACGCGGCGTGTCCACCGTCAGGATGACGGGCCAGAACAAAGGGTAAAGCACGTCGCCAAAGATGGCGTCCAAGGTGGGCATGCCGCACAGGTACCACGGCTGCCAGCCGTAGACGGTGAACTTGTGCAGCATGGCTGCCATCGCCTCGTAGTTGAAGTATCCCGAGACGGCATCCGATCCGTAGAACATCTGGCCGGAGGTCAGGAACTTGAGGAACGGGATGGTTCCCAAGACCAGTAGAACCACGAGGGGGACAAGCCACGGCTTGAGGCGTTGCATTAGATTCGACATAGGTTGACTCCACAGAGAACTCGGATCTTCGAAGGAACGAGATAATAGAATTGTGGACCGCCTCGGATGGGTAGATTTGCGCGTCTGTGGACACAAGAAAATCTCTCGGCTTTGCCGTCAAGCTCCTGATCACGGTGTCGCTGGTGGGATTCCTGGCCTGGATCACTCCCATTCGCGAGACCTTCGATCTGATCCGCCATTCCGACCTCGGATGGATGCTCCTGGCCTTCCTGGGCCTGGTGGTGTGCAATTGGGTGCAGGCCAAGCGCTGGCTCCTGCTGCTGGACAGACCCGACGTGAAGCTCTCCCAGCTGCTGCACATCCAGATGGTCGGGACCACGGCAGGCTTTTTTCTCCCCAGCGCCGTGGCCGGCGACATCGTCCGCTCGGGGATGCTGGCCCGCGACAAGAGCCTGCTCGAACGCTCCATCATCTCCACCCTGCTGGGGCGCCTGATGGGGCTGGGGGCGCTTTTCGCGCTGGGTCTGCTGGGAGCCTTCCTGTGGCCCAATCCCGCCCTGCGCTTCCAACCCAGCCAGATCGCCCTGACCCTGGGCGCGGGCGCCTTGCTTGCCCTGGTTCCCGGCTGGCTGCTCTGGAAGAAGCTGCGCAGGAACAAGGACTGGTGGCAAAGCGGTTCCAGCTGGAAGAAGAGGATCTACGAAGGCTTCACATACCTCGAATCGCTGCGGAATCCGGTCCTTTTGGCCCATTGCTTCTTCCTGTCCCTGGTGCTGCAGGGTGCCACCATGTTCTCGGGCTGGTGCCTGTTCCGCGCCGTGCAGGCCGACGTGTCCCTCGCCGCCGCCTTCGCCTTGATGCCGTTGACCCAACTGGGCAGCCTTGCTCCCCTTTCCTTGGGAGGTGTGGGGGTGCGCGAAGGCATCACCATGGCCCTCTTCCACGGGCTGGTCGGGGTTCCCCGCGCCCAATGCCTGGCCACCAGCGCCTTGGCCTACGTGAACGGGTTCCTCATCAGCCTGCCCGGCGTCTTCCTGATCCTCCTGACCCGGAGGAAGAAGTCCTGACAAATCCCGGCAAACCCGGTGCCGCCGACTTTAGGTACATTGGGTGGCACCCATGACCTTCCGCCTTCGCACCTTGCTGGCCCTCGGCCTCCTGTCTGCGGCAACTTTCGCGCAGACCCCGGCGGAAGACACCACCGCCCTGCGGATGCCCAACTCGTTTCCCTCCGACAGCAGTACCGCACCGTCGGGCATCTCCCCCTTCGTTGCGGCCGGAGCCTCCCTGGTGCTTCCGGGCCTGGGGCAGATCCTGATCGGCCATCCCGTCAAGGGCGGCGTGACCATGGCCCTGGAGGCAGGGCTCTACGGCAGCCTGTGGCAGATGCAGCAGAACACCCTGCCCAAGCTGCGCACCCGCGCGGCTGTCTCTGACCCGATCGAGCAGCAGATGCGCGCCGCCTGGGCCGCCGCCCCCCAGGACACCTCGGTCGCCTCGCTCAAGATCAAGGACTCGCTGCACACCCGCCTGACCCGCGCCGCCGACAGCGCCTTCAAGAACCGCGACCGCATCCAATCCACCATCGACAACCGCGACGCCGAGCTCGCCTGGGCCATCGGGGTGCACGCCTGGTCGGTGATCGACGCCTGGGAGACGGCATGGCACCAGAGCCACCCCCTGACCGGCGGCAAGAGCCCCCTGACGGCCATCCTGCTCTCGGCGGTGGTGCCCGGAGCCGGGCAGATCTACAACGAGCGCTACGGCAAGTCGGCCATGCTGTGGATGTCCCTCACCAGCTTCTGGCTCACGCTGGACGTGCACCAGAAGACCTTGGACTTCTACTACCGCGAGAACGACCAGGCCATCCGGGACGGGCGCTCCCGCACCGACATCGCCGAGCAGCTCGACCTCTACCGCAAGCGCCGCAACCAGTACTACTGGGGCATCGGCCTGCTGTACTTCTACCAGATCATCGACGCCGCCGTGGACGCCCGCCTGGACAACTCGCGCCGCCCCTTCCAGCTGAGCCTGGTGCCGCACCCCGAAGGCCCCGGCGCCATCGCGCTCGTGAACTTCTAGCTACGACGCCAAGCCCGCCCGGTTGGGCACCGGAGCTTGGAGCTTCGATGCCCTCCCTCGGAGCTTCGACGGCACGCCAACAAGCAACGAATCCGGACCGCCGAGCTTCGACGACGCGCCGACAAGCAACGAATCCGGACCACGGAGCTTCGGATTCGCCGCTCAAAGCCTTGCCGATCGCAGAAGAACCTGCGACGCCGGTTCCTTGAGCCTCGAGGACGGCGCTTGAAGTGGGAAGATCGGACCTCCGAGGAGGAAGGGGGTACCTCCGAGATACCCTATGCCTTCTTCCTGGCGCCGCCAGGGAAGCGCGAGGCGAGGTCCTCGTAGATGGTGGCGGCATTGGGGGCATTGACCTTGACCGCATTCTTCACGTTGCCGTAGAACACCAGGGCCGCCTGGTAGGCCTCGGAGCCCGAAAGGGTCAGGCTGTCGCCCAAGGCATCCGTCACCGGCACCAGTCCTTGGGCCAGCTCACGCAGCGACTGGACCGCCTGGACATCCACGGCAAAGGCCGGCAGATCCAGGAAGGACGGCACCAGGTCGCGGTTCTGCTGGCTGTATTCCAAGGCCTTCTGCACAAAGGCGGACGTCTTGTCCCCCATCTTGGGAAGCTCCATCCGCTCCTGAGCCGTGAGGACGTGCAGATGGGGCAGGAGCTTGGCCCTCAAGGTGGCGATGGCGTCCTTGATCTTGGCGAGATCGGCGGCAGGGATGTTCACGGAAATCAAATCTTGCTGAGACATTGGATTCTCCAATCCTCCCCGGCACTGGAGAAGCACTTGCGGGATGAATTGACGGCAGAGTGCCCTGCCGTTGGAAAGGGATAGGAATGCGCATCGCAGGGAGCGGGGACCCGTTGGTCGGGTCGGGCGACTTGGACCAAAATTATTCCCAGGCCCAGCATTTGGAAAGGCCGGGGCACGTCCGAAGTGCCCCAAAGGAAAAGGCCCTGTGGACGATTCCACAGAGCCTTGATTTCCGTCAGACGCCGACTTCAGCCGGTTCAGGCCGGACTGACGAAGCTGGCCACCAGGCGCTTGCTCTTGGTCCCGAACAGGATGTCCAGGCGGGCAGACGCCCCGGTGCCGTGCACGCCGGTGATCTTTCCGATCCCGAAGGACGGGTGCTTGACCTTCATGCCCTTGACGTACATGCCGCCGCTGGCCTGGTTCTCGCCCTCGTAGTCGGGCATGACCGGGGTCGCCACCGGCGACACGATGTGCGGAGGCGGCTTGCGGGACGTGAGCGGCATCTGGTAGGCGGCAGGACGCGATCCGGAGTTCCCGAAGCTGCCGGAACGGGACGATCCGGGATGGCCCTGGAAGCGCGTGGGCGCCCCTTCGGCGCGGCCCAGGCCAGGCGTTCCTTCGTGCTCCACCACGTCCTCTGGCAGCTCGTCTAGGAAGCGCGAACCCAGGCAGGTCTCGCGCATGCCAAAGCGCAGGCGCTGGCGGCACTCGAACAGGTGCAGCTTCTTGCGGGCACGGGTGACGCCCACGTAAAACAGGCGCCGTTCTTCTTCCATGGCTTCTTCGGTGGCGTCCTGACGCGCCAGCGGGAAGAGTCCTTCCTCGCAGCCGGCCACGCAGACCTCGTCGAACTCCAGCCCCTTGGAGGTGTGGAGGGTCATGAGCACGGCGGCCTTGTCGCCTTCGAGCTGCTTGCCGTCGGAATCGGTCACCAAGGCGACTTCTTCCAGGAACCCGGCCAAGCCCCCTTCGGGCACGCGCTCGCGGTAGGAGGCACAAGCGGAAATCAATTCTCGAAGATTGTTGAGGCGCTCCTCGGACTCGTCGGTGCCCTCCTTCTCGTAGGACTCCTCCATGCCCGACTCGACGATCACGCGCTCGCAGACTTCCTCCAGCGGGACGTTCTCGGCGATCGCCGTCTGCCAGGCCTTGAACAGGCTTCCCATAGTGGTGACCTTGCCAGCTCCGCGCACGTCGCCCGGAGGCAAGCCGCACATGGCCTCCACCAGGTTGCCCTCGTAGTGGTTGATGGCAGAATTGCGGTACGACTCCAAGGTCTTTTCACCGATGCCGCGTCGCGGGGCCGTGACGGCGCGCTCCAGGGCCATCATGTCGCGGGGATTCACCAGCACGCGCATCCAGGCCAGGGCGTCCTTGATCTCGGCGCGGTCGTAGAAGCGCACGCCGCCCACCATCACGTAGGGCACACCCTCGCGGCGCAAGGCCTCTTCGATGGTGCGGGACTGGCTGTTGGTGCGGTAGAAGACGGCCATGCTGCGGCCCGAGGCCAAGGCCTTCTGGGCGATTTTGGCGCAGCGGCGCGCCTCCATCTGCTCGTCGTCCTCGTGGTGGAGCGTGATCAGGTCGCCGCCCACAGCGTCGGTCTTGAGTGTCTTGTCCTTGCGCACCTTGTTCTTGGCGATCACGGTCGAGGCGGCCTTGAGGATGTTGGCCGTCGAGCGGTAGTTGCGCTCCAGCTTGACCACGTGGGCGCTGGGATAGTCCTTCTCGAAGTCCAGGATGTTCTGGATGTCGGCGCCGCGCCAGGAGTAGATCGACTGGTCGTCGTCACCCACCACCAGGATGTTGCCGTGCGAGGCCAGGAGCTTGACCAAGTTGTACTGGACCGGATTGGTGTCCTGGTACTCGTCGATGAGGATGTAGCCAAAGCGCTTCTGCCAGAACTCGCGCCGCTCGGGATGCTTGCGCAAAAGCTCCAGGGCGTTCAGGAGCAGGTCGTCGAAGTCCATGGCGTTCTGGTCGCGCAGACGCCGCTGGTAGCGGGTGAACACGCGCGCCGCGGCCTGGGCGGCGGGGTTGGCGGACTTGGCCATGTCCTCGGGCGTCTCGTCGGCGTTCTTGGCCGCGCTGATCAGTCGGCGCAGCTGGTCGGCTGTGGTGTTCTTGATGCCCAGCTCCGCGCAGACGTCGTTGATGACCTTCTTCTGGTCGCCGTCGTCGTAGATCGTGAAGCCGTCCTGGTAGCCCAAAAGCGTCGCGTCCCGGCGCAGCACGCGGGAGCAGATGCCGTGGAAGGTGCCCATCCACTCCGGGGCGTCGCCCCCCATGAGCTTCTCGGCGCGCTCGCGCATCTCTTTGGCGGCCTTGTTGGTGAACGTGAGGGCCACGATCTGCCAGGGGTGCCAGCCTTCCTTCTGGATCAGCCAGGCGATCTTCCAGGTGAGCACACGCGTCTTGCCCGAACCCGCCCCGGCCAGGATCAGTTGTGGGCGGTTGCAAACGAGCACCGCTTCGGCTTGCTCGGGATTCAGTTCGGCGCGAACGCGTTCTTCAGTCAGCATGGGGGGGGAAAGGTACTAAGCCCGAGGCCCCGGCAACGCCCCATGCGCCAAGGAATCGCCCCCCGAGGGTCGCGGGAGTGTTGAAGTGCTCCTCACCGTTTTGACGAGGCGCCGATGGAAACCGGCAGTGGAACCTGTGTAGTTCTGGCTAATTTGGTGCAACATGCGAATCAGGCACTCCTTTCTGGCACTTCTGGCACTGGCTCTTGGAGCCCAAGCCCTGACCCTCCCCTCCTTCGGCTCCGGGCAGGCGCGCGTTCCCGAGGCAGCCAGCCTGGACACGGCCCTGGCCCAGACCTGGGAAGGCATCAAGGCCCGCAACATCACGGCTTTCGGCAACGGCCTGGTGCACCGTCCCAAGTCGGAATACCCGGGGGACGCAGTGTCCGAAGGCCAGGGCTACGGCATGCTGGTGGCCGTACTGATGAACGACCAGACGACCTTCGACAAGATCTGGGACGCCACCGAAAGCTCCATGCTCAACGTCAGCGGCACCAAGTCCAGCTACAACTGGTGGCGCTGCCAGGACGGCGGCACCGCCTGCAACGGCCCGACCTACAAGGACGGCCCGGCCTCCGACGCCGACCAGGACATCGCCCTGTCGCTCCTGTTCGCCGATTCCCTGGTGAAAAAGGGCAAGTGGAAGTCCCACATCAGCCCCAAAGGAGCCAGCTACGGCCAGCGTGCCCAGAGGATGCTCAACGCCATCTGGAGCGACATGATCGACCAGGGCCGCTACTTCAAGCCCGGCAGCTGGGGTGGCGCCTCCGTCCTCAATCCTGGCTACTTCTCCCCGGCCTGGTACCGCATCTTCGCGGCCCGCGACAGCGTGAGCTCCCACGACTGGAAGGCCGTGGTGGAGCAGAGCTACCAGACCATCCTGGCCGGCCCCGGCGCGGGGATGGGCTTAGTGTGCGACTGGTCCAACGGGCAGGGGCAGCCCTTGAGCGCCGGACCAGGATACAACGCCTTCGCCAACGGGCAGTGGTTTTACAAAGACGCCGTGCGCGTGCTCTGGCGCCTGGCCCTGGACTACGTCTGGTTCGGCGACGTGCGCGCCAAGCGCTTCCTCGACAGCGCCGCCGCCTTCATCAAGGCGCCCGCCAACGCCGACTTCTTCCAGATCAGCGGCAAGGCCATTCCCAAGGACTCGCTCTTCGTGTTCAACGGCGGCAAGACCTCCCGCCCCCGTGCCGAGCACAGCCACCTGACGGTGGCCATGTGGGGATGCCTGGCCGTGGCCCAGGACGCGCAGTCCGTGTCGGACTGGAGCAGCGAACTGCTCAAGTTCCACGAATCCGATGCCGACTACTGGGGCTTGGCCAATGACGCCGCCGGGGAAGACACCCTGCACAACGAGCTGTACTTCGACCAGTTCCTGGCCTGGTTCGGCGCAGCGACGCTGGCCGGCCGTTTCGTGAACATCCCCGAGGAACTGGCCGATCCCGATCCGGCCACGCCGATGGCCTGGAAGGTCGGACCGAGCATCACGCCGATGTCGCTGGACTTCCAGAAGGACGTGCTGACCGGCACCGGCACCCTGAGCAAGGCCGGCGCCTGGCGCGTGACCATCACCCACCGCGATAGCGGCACCGTCTGGAGCGCCTCGGGCAGCTCTGCCGATCTTTCCATCCGTTGGAACGGCCAGAGCAGCGACGGCAAGAGCTTCCCCCAAGGCTGGTGCAACGTGGTCTTCTCCGTAAAGGGGCTGCAGGACGTCAAGCTCTTCGCCTGGGTGTCGCACCAGCGCGACCTGCGGGCCAACGCCGATTGGCTGGTGATCGACAGCTGCAAGGAAACCGTCATCTCCCCCAACCTAGGCGCCTGGAAAGGCTTCACCAACACCGACAAGGGCGGCAGCTCCAGCGTCGCCCTGGCCTTGGAAGGCACAGGAGCGGATCGCGGACTCGTCTCCCGCTACGACCTAGGCACCGGAGGCTACCAGTACGGCGGGCTGCAGTGGAACGCCCAAGGCTGGACAGGCTTTGCCGCCGCGACCAAGATCCGCTTCAAGGCCAAGGCCGACCACTCCACCGTGGTGGACTTCTACGTGGTGCAAAGCAACATCGGCGACGACAGCTACCTGCACGTGCTGGACACCATCGGCACCGGCTGGAAGACCTACGAGCACACCTTCTCCCAGTTCACGCCCCGCCTGGGAGGCGGCAACAGCCTGGACATGAGCAAGGCCACCGCCCTCAACTGGCACATCCAGGCCGACAAATGCCTCAACAGCGCAAGCTGCCTCACCGGAAACGTGACCATCGCCGACGTGGTGATGGCCGGCGACATGGCCAAGATGTACGCAGCTCCCGGGGCCGCCAAGGACAAGCCCGACACCACCCCCGAGCCCGTGATCGGAATCCATGCCCGCGCAGGCCTTGTCCCGATGGTCCGCCTGACCGGAAGCCAACTGCGCGTGAATGCCGACGAGGCCACCGTGCTGATCCTGCGCGACTTGTCCGGACGCGTGCTGGAGAAGCGGGAACTGAGCTCGGGAAGCCACGTCCTGGACCTGCGCAGCTCCGGTATGGTCGTGATGGAACTGCGCGGCCCGACCCTGCACGAGACCCGCCTGCTGCGGCCCGTGCACTAAGTTCGCGATCCGACTGCAAAAAAACCGATATCCGTACGGATACCGGTTTTTTTGCGCCCGTTCCGGCGCGCTCCCCTTGTCCCGCTCAGTGCACGCGCGACAACTGCAACGTACGGATCGCTCCCTTGCCCGTCACCCGCAACATCTGGCCGGCATTGCCCTGGGGAAGCATCCAGCTGGAACCGGCCGCCACCTCGCTGCGGCCGACTTCGCGCCCGGCCAGATCCAGCAGGACCGCACTCACGGCGTGTTCCTGTCCGTTCACGAACAACTCACCATGCGGCGCATGCACCAGGGATACCAACCCCAATGGCCCGTTTTCGCTATGGGAACCTTCGATGTCCGTCGGCTTGCAGCCGTTGTCCCAGCAAGTGATGGTCGCACCGGCCCCCGTGACCGGATCCTTGAGATCGGCCTCCAAGGCCGCCGTCGAGGACATCGGAAGCGTGTACGGGGGCGTGAAGGCGGTGCCCGATCCCGTCATGTTGCCGGAGCAGCCCGTGAACAGGTTGTCCTTGACGGTAATGGCCACGAAGTCGTTGTTGTAGAGGTCGATGGGCTTCTTTTGGCCAATGAACACATTTCCCTCCACCACCAGATTGGCCTTGTAGGCGGCGCGGACGCAGTGGTTCTGGCCAGGATCTGTGCTGGTGAAAAGGCTATTGGCCACATGGACCTTGCCAAAGCGCACTCGCGGCATCCGCTCGCCCACCCCTTCGCCCCACCAAGTCCTGTAGAAGGTGACGTTGAGGTTGTGCGCCCCTTCCTTGGTCGAGTCGTCGCTGCCGCCCAGCAGGTTGCAATAGCGGTGCGAGTACCCGGCCGTGCCCGAGGCATAGGACTTGTCAGTGTAGTGGAACTTGGTGTTGCTGACGGTGACGTAGTCCGACTTCTTGGTGATGTCGGTGTTGCCGTCCTCGCCGTCGAAAATGTCCATGTGGTCCAACCACACGTTGGTGGTCCCGTTGACGATGGTGATGTTGTCCTGACGATTCTCTCCGGCGCTGCCGCACTTGTTGTCGCAGGCTCCCGGTCCTTCCACGATCAGGTTGCGCAAGATGACGTTCTTGACGCCGCTCAAGTCGAAACCGCCCTTGATATGCGCTCCCGGCAATCCCAGGATGGACTTGTCGCTACTGACCGTCACGCGATCGCCGTTGCCTTCCCCACGGGTCCCGAAGGAGCCCATCGTCCCATCCACCCAGATGACGTATTTGCCGCTGGCCTTAGCGTACTTCTGGAGGTCGGCCATGGTCTTGACCGTCACTACCGTGCCACCGGCACCTCCCGTGGTACCGCCACTCTGGGATGCCCACCCCATGGGAGTCTCGGTCGAGGATGCTGCCAGGGCGCCCGAGGCAAGCACCAGAGCCAGTCCCGCAAACTTGCCAAAGCGTGTCGTCGCGATTTCCATATCGTCTCCCATCGTAAGTGTGCTCTATCCAGTCAATGGAAAGATCGCGTCGTTCAGCGTCCAGGCCACACCGCTTGCACCCGTATCCGTTGAAGACGGGTCAATGCATTAAAGAAGTCGTTTGCATCTATCTTTCGCCACTCAGAGCGGGTGACGGACCGCATCGGAGTCTTCGCCAACCACCGCCCCAGAACTGAGGTCGACTTGAGCATTCCTGCCGCTCGCAGAACCCACGCAGACCGACTGCCTGCCTGGATCCCGGTGGCCCTGTGCGTCGGTCTTTGCCTATGGACCGCGCTCACCTCGGTGTTGGCGCTGCAATCGGCACCCTGGACCGGCATCACCCCCAACGCCACGGCCGACGGCAGGATCGTTGTCTCACGCATCGCCCCCGGCAGCCCCGCAGCAAAGGCCGACATCCGCAAAGGCGACCTGCTGCAGCAGATCGCTGGCACGACCCCGGCAGCCGTGGGTTTCGTGCCAGATCGCGACTACCTGAGCACCTGGGAGCAGGAAGCGCAGTTCTGGAACGTGCGCCAGGCCATGTCGGCACTGGTGCGCACCAACCACCCCCTGGAGATTCAGATCCTGCGCCACGGGAATGCCAGCGTGCACCGACTGACTCCGGGCCTAGAGCCCTTGGAGCAACTCGCACAACGCCTGGCCCCGTTCCTGCTCGTGAGCTGGTCCTTCCTGCTGTGCGGCGGCATTGTCGTCTGGCGCAACTGGTCCGTGGCCTCGGTGAGCCTGTTGGTGGGCTGCACCAGCCTGTGCGTCACGCTCTCAAGCCTGCTGGGCTTCAATTCCCGCGACCTAAGCTTCCCGGTGGGCATCCATCATTTCCTGCAGGTGATGAACGAATCGGCAGCGATGATCTGCGCCTTCGCCCTGGCGCACTTCGCTTGGCATTTTCCCCGGCAGCACCCGCTGCTGCGACGCTTCCCGATCGCCCAGCTGCTGCCCGCCGCGACGGCAGCGATCTTCTTGGCCTTCCATTTCCTGCACATTCTGCCAGGCCCCAAGCACGCCGTCAACCTTTCCTTACTGGCCTGCAGCCTGCTGCTGGCTGCGGGACTGATCAGCGGGTACGCGCATTTTGGCAGCACGAGTCCCATCCTCCGCCGTCAGATCCGCTGGGTCGGGTTTGCCCTGATGGTCGGGATGAGTCCGCTTGTCCTATTCACGATCCTTCCCGTCCTCTGGAACCTGCCGTTCCTGCCCGAGGAAATCACCTCCCTCTCGACCATCCTGATCCCCGCAGGAATCCTGTACAGCTTCGCCAACGGCAAGCACGAGAACCCGTCTGCATTGTTCCTGCGCCTGCTGCACTTGAAGGGTCGGCTCCGCCGTCACGAGGCCATCGGCATCGACGGCGTCATCCAGCATTTTCTGGATGCTCAGAGCCAAGGGTCGAGCGTCATCGAGAGCCTGAAGCACACGCTGCAGGATCTCATGGACATGCCTTGGATCGAGGTCGGAAGTTCTAGCCATCCGTGGATCGAAGCCAACCGGCAGGCCTTGACGACGGCCATGACCGGATCCCATCGTCCCTTCTCGGGCGAGGAACTGGTCGAACTCCTGGCCATGCCGGTCCCCGCCGAGATCGAATCCAGCTACGTCATCCCCCTGCACGGACGGTCCTTGCAACTGCGCATCCTGCTCGTCGGTCCCCGCTGGAACCCCGACGGCTGGAACCACATCGACCGGGAATGCCTTGCCGCCCTGGTCACCATCGCCACCCCGCTTTTGATCGCGGAAGAGAAAAACCGGCTCCAGGAGGAAGAGCGTCGTCGACAACTGGTGCTGGCGAAGGAGGAACTGGAACGCCGGGTGGAGGAGCGCACCTCAGAACTGGCCGCAAGCAATCGCCAGCTGTCGGAGGCGTTGCAGGCTCGGGAGGACTTCCTGGCGGCCATGAGCCACGAACTGCGCACGCCCTTGGCGACGCTCCTGGGAGGCATCGAGGCACTGCAGCACGGGATCGACGGCCCGATCGCACTGAAGATGCAGGCCCGTCTGGACAGCATGGAGCGCAACGGCCAGCACCTGCGGGAACTCATCGGCGACGTGCTGGACTTCGCCCGGGGGCGAGCCGGGAAACTCACCATCCAGCCCCAGGCCTTTGACCTGATAAACACCTGCCTGCAGGCCTGCGAACTGGTCACCAGCCGCCAAGGAAACCACCAGATCCCCGCGATCGAGTCCCCGCCCGTGCTGCCAGGAGCCTTTGGGGACCCGTTGCGGGTGCGGCAGATCCTGACCAACTTGCTGGCCAACGCCTACCTCCACGGAGGGGGCAGCCCGCTCCTCCAATTGCAAGCGCATTCGCAGCAACTGCAGGTGGACATCCTAGACCGAGGCAAAGGCATCCCCGAACCGGTCCGCCCGCGCCTGTTCCACGCCTTCGAACGGCTAGATCCCAACGGCAGCGGTACCGGTACGGGCCTGGGCCTTGCGCTGTCCCATATGTTGGCCCGGCTCATGGGAGGAGATCTCGTTTACCTGCCGCGCGAGGGCGGCGGCTCCTGCTTCCGACTCACCCTGCCGCAGGCCCTTGAGCCAGCCAGCCAAGATCCGGAAGAGGATTCGTCGGCCCTGGAAGCCGGAGTGGACCTTCCTCAGGTGATGCTGGTAGAAGACAACGACGACCTGCTCACGCTGCTGGACGACTACCTCGCGAGCATGGAATGGCCCGTGGAAGTCCACACCACCGGCATGTCGGCCCTCGAGGCCTGCCGCACCGGTCTGCCCCGCATCCTGGTGACCGACCTGGGACTTCCCGGCATGGACGGGCTAGAGCTGGTCCGGCACATCCGTAACCTGCCCGGAGGCAAAGCGGTGAAGGTGATCGTGCTGACGGGACAGGTCATGCCCGAGGATGCCGGCCGCTGCATGCAGGCCGGCGTAGACATCGTGCTCCCCAAGCCCTTCCCGTTGAGCAAGCTCGACAAGATCCTGCGCAGCGTCGCCTTGGAGGATTCCCGCGCGATCCAGCGCCTCACGCAGGCAAGCTGAGTCGCATTTTCTCGCGCACCGTCGCCGTTGCCACCCACGATGCCGTATGCGACAATGCGTTCATGACCTCCGCCCACGCCCCGCGTCTCGATGCTCCACATTGCCTTGGGGGGCTGGCATGAATCTTCTTTGTTCCGGTCCGCTGGCTCGTCGCTTGTCGATCGCGGTCGGTGGCATCGCTTCCGTGCTGGCCCTGTCCCTGGGCATCTACCTGGGCCTGCAATCGGGTCGATCCGAACGCCTCACGGTGAGCGAGAACCTGGAAGCCTCGGTCCGCACGCTATTGCATCGGTTGCCTCCCGCCGACCTGGACTCGCTGCGCCACGGGCACGGCGAAGAAAGCCTAGCGTATTCCCGGCTGCTGGCGGAGCTGAAGGCCTCGGGCAAGGCCTCACTGCGCACCGCCACCTTCTACACCATCGCCAAGACCGACACCGGCTGGATCTTCCTGGCCGACGCCTACGAAGGCAAGGACCATTCCGCCCTAGGTTCCCGCTACGAGGTCAAGGATCCTGTGGCAGAGCGGTTCATGGACGAGGCTCTGCGCACCGGATCGGCCCGCGATCCGCGCCTGGTGGCCGATGCCTGGGGCGTGTGGATGTCGGCCTACGCCGCCGTTCCCGGAACCGCCGTCCCGGTCCTGGTGGGTGTGGACATCCCGGCCTCCGACCTGCGCCGCCGCGAACTGCGCACCTTGCTGGGCGCCGTGGTCTTCTCGCTGCTGGGCGCTATGGGCGCTGCCGTGGCCACCCGATCCCTGGTGCACCGCACCCTGAAGTCGGAACTGGGACACGCCGCGCTGCAGGTGAAGGCGCTGCAATCCGGGGACCTGTCCCCCAAGTCCGTAAACCCTTCCGGGGACGAGCTCGAGCACATGGCCCATGCCCTCAACGACACCGCCGCGCACCTGCGGCAAGTGGTCGGGCAGGAGCATGTGGACTGGCCCGACGTCAGCAAGCGCCTGGCCGAGAGCGCTTTGCTTGCCCTCTTGGTGGAGAGCAGCCCCTTGGGCATCGTGGTCCTGACACCGGCCGGGAAGGTGCGCCACCTGAACGCCGCCTGTCGGCAGCTGCTGAAGGACTGGGGCCGCATGCCCGATGCCATCGAAGGAATGGACCTGGCCCAACTGCACCCCGAGCTGCTCCAGTTTCACGAGACGCCCATGGAGATCTCCGTCACGGACCGCACCTGGACCTTCGGCACCCAGCCCATCCACGATGCCTTGGGAGAACTGCTGGCCTACCAGGGCTCCTTCGTGGAAATCACCCAGGAGCTTTTGAGCACCAAGGCCGAGCAGGAATCGCAAGCTGCCCAGCAACACCTGCGGCAGGAGGCCGCACGACGCGACCGGCAGATCCACGAGGAAGGGGTCCTGCGCAACCGGGAGCTGTCCCGCCAGATCGACCTTTTGCTGGACTACGTGGCCAGGCTCAAGGAAGGCGATCTCTCCAAAGACTCGCCGCAGTTGCCCGAAGGGGTCGGAGCCCAACTCTCGGAGGGGCTGGAACGCCTGGTGCTGTCGCTGCGGCAGCAGATGCAGGAGCTGCTGCGACGTTCCTCCGAGCTGACGGAACATTCCGATTCGATGCGTCGGGTCTCCGATTCCCTGGGGCAGCAGACCATCGGGACGCGGCGGGAAATCGACGCCGCCCGGCAGGAATCTATGCTGGTCCAGGGTGGCCTGGCCCAGGCCGTGCAGACCTGCCAGACCTTGCAGAAAGACATCGGACAGCTTTCCCGCTCGTCCCAGGAGGCCGTGGAAGCCGCCTCGCAGGCCGGCAAGGTGGCCACCGAAGCGGCACGGCAAGTGGAAAGCCTGGAGGCTGCGGGAAGCCAGATCGGGCAGATCTCGGCCTTGGTCGCGGACATCGCCCGCCAGACCTCCCTGCTGGCCATCAACGCGGCCGTGGAGGCCGCCCATGCCGGGCAGGCTGGGGCCGGATTTGCCGTGGTCGCCTCCGAGGTGCAGGTCCTGGCGCGCCGCACCGCTGACGCCACAACCATCATCGATCAGAGCCTGGACGACATCCGCAACGGCACCCACACCACCACGCACACCCTGGCGCGCATCGACGAGGCCGTGGCCCTGATCCACAAGCTCCAGCGCAACGTGGACCAGGCCTTGGAGCGTCAGATGGAGGCCACCCGCGGCATCACCCAGGAGACCATCCAAGCCCGCGACCGCGCCCGCAAGATGGAATCGCATCTGCAGCTGGTGGAAGGAGCCGCCGACCGCACCGCCACGGCCGCCGAGCAGGGTCTGGATCAGGCCCAAGGCCTTTCGGAGCTTTCCGGATCGATCCAGGAGCTGGTCGCCCGCTTCCGCACCTGACCGCAAGCAAGGCTACTTCTGCGCCACCTTGCCGCCGTTGTACAGGCACAGCAGGCTGTCCGAACTGCCTTGTTTGGGCGTCGGCTCGGCCGTGCAAGTCCCGGCCAGCACGTCCCCGTTCCTGCCGGGCACGGTACAGAAGCTTCCCGAATTCTTCCCCTGACACGCGCTGTAGTAGGCCACCGGCGGATGCCAAGCGCATCCGGACACGATAAGCACCCCCGCCGCAAGCAAAAGCCTGCGCATCAATCCTTGGCGATTCATAGCTCCTCCACGATCACCGTTGTTGCGGGGTCAGCTCCCCCGACGCTCTTTCGGAATCAAGACGGCAAGCTGCCCGCTGCGATTCCCAGTACCTGTTATCGTCACGAACTCCTCCGAGGTACAGCACTTTGTTGGGACTACCTTGGTGCCATGCCGGATCGCCTCAGAACCCTGCCCCATGCCCACCGCCCCGTCCGCGACAAGGGACCGCTGCGGTATTTCCTGCTGCACAAGCCCTACGGGACGCTCTGCCAGTTCACCGACGACGGAGGTCGCCCGACCCTGCAGAGCCTGTTCCCCGTCCCCGGCATGTACCCCTGCGGACGGCTCGACACCGACAGCGAAGGCCTGTTGCTGCTCTCGAACGACGGGGCCTTCCAGGCCCGCATCGCCTCCCCGACCTCCAAGCTGTGGAAGACCTACTGGGTGCAGGTGGAAGGGATCCCCGCCCCGGAAGCGCTCGAACGGTTCCGCCAAGGAGTCGTGATCGAGGGCAAGGTCACCCTGCCGGCCAAGGCCCGCCTACTGCAGCATCCACCCGAACTGCCCGACCGCGTACCGCCCATCCGCGTGCGCAAGAGCATCCCCGACACCTGGATCGAGGTGCAACTGCGCGAAGGACGCAACCGCCAGGTGCGCAAGATGACCGCCGCCATCGGGCATCCCACCCTGCGGCTGGTGCGCGCCGCCATCGGAGACTTCGCCCTGGATGGTCTGGCTCCGGGCGAATGGCGCGAGATCCTGCTGCGCGAAGGCAGCCGACCGCAGCGCAGCTAGCGGGTCACCACCAGGCTGCCGTCGGCCTGGAAGCCGCGTCCAGCTAGGCGGTAGCGGTACACACCCGGAACCAGGGATGCGTTTGCCACCCGCTTGCCGCCCATGTCCCACAGCAGTAGGGAGACCCCGTCCATCCCGGTCGGGACATCCGCCTGCAGCTTGCCCGAGGCGTCCAGAAAGACCCGTGCCGACGGAACTTTCCGTCCGTCAAGACCCGTGGGGACGAGGGTGGCGACCTCGAAGGCCGAGGAGACCAGTCGCGACTGGCTTGTGGCCGAGACCTTCACCGAGACCTTGTAGCTGCCGACCTTGGCGACGTTCAGGGTGCTTGCCGTCGCCCCCGCAAGCAAGGTGTCGTTGCGGTACCACTGGTAGCCGTCGCCTGCCGGGGAGCACGAAAGGACGACACCGGCCGGATTCGAGGCGACCGGCTGGCTGGTGCGGATGCTCACCGACTGTTTGAGCAGGCCGGCGACGATCTTGGCCATCTCCTTGGCCCCTGTCGCATTGGGGTGCACGCTGTCGTCCTGGTACCAGGCACCGTGCCCGGCCATGCCCGTGCGCAGGTCGATGACCGGAGCTGCCTTCTGCAAGGCCACCTCCAGGATGGCCGGATTCACCTGGTTCGCGATCGTGGTGTCGTACATGCTCCAGCTGGCGTTATTGGCCCGGGGCTGGAGCGAAACCCAGACCTGGGGCTTGGAGGCCAGGACCCGGAACGTGTCGATCATCGAGGCGTAGTCGGCCTTGAAGTTCTGCTTGTAGTAAGGCCAGATGTAGTCCTTGGAGTCGTTGGTGCCCAGTTCGATCACCACGATCCCAGGCAGGAAGGCCCGCGCATTGGCAAAGGCCGACTGGGTCCAGTAGGCATCCCCCACGGCCTTGATCATGGTCTTGCTGCTCACGCCGAAGTTCGAGACCTCGTAGCCGGTGCCCAGGAGCGTGTCCAGCTGCGTGGGATAGCTTTCATAGTAGGGGCTGGATAGGCCGTAGCCGTAGGTGAGGGAGTTCCCCACGCAGGCGACCTTGATGTCGGCGGCAGAGGTGGCCGCAACGGCTACCAGGGACAGGAAGGCAGAACAGCCAAGAAAGGACTTCATGGTGCGAATCTAACGCCCAAGACTTCTTTCCGCAGCTTGGAATCACGCGCATGGCCAGCACGTCTGCCTCATCATGCGAACCGGATACCTGACCCTGACCCTCTTGCCGGCCATACTGGTCGCCTGCGCAAGCCAAACGCCTGACCCGGATGCCGGGCGCCCCAAGGTGATCGCCCTTTCCCGCATCGAGGACCTGGACGGATGCAGCGGCAGCGGAAACGACTTCGCAAAGCTCCTGGGACACGCCTTAGCCGAACGCAAGCAAGCCCTGGTGGTGGGCCATTCCGACACCTCCGAGCTCAGGCCCAAGCACCCTCGCGGCCAAAGGCCTCCGCAGGGAGGGGCCCCCGGCGGGGAAGGAGGCATGGGTGGACATCACGGCGGCAGCAAGGGGATGCATGCCCAGGAATCCGGTGAAAATACTCCCCGACCAATGCGGTATCGGCTTCTGGGAAGCCTGGCCTGGGAAACCGACTCCGTCGGAACGCGAAGCCTGAATCGGCTCGACACTGCAGGAAAGAACTCCCTGCGCACGCCCCTTGCCCAGCTGCGCCTAGTGGACGAGAGCACCGGCCGTGCCGTCTGGAAGCAGTCCGTGCGCATCGACAGCCTCGCGCCCGTTTCGGGCAACTGCCCCCAAGCGCCCGATCTGAGCCGTTTGGCGACCGAGGCCGCCAAGGCGGCGGCGACCGGACTGGGCCTGCATTAGCGCTCCATAAACAGCGAACCGACGGCCCTCGATTCACGTCACGGCAAAGTCCAACGCCCCTGGTTCACCAGCTCGCTCCAGACCCTACGGACCATCCAGCCATCCCACGGGGTGACCACGGCAGAGTTCCCGGCCCGCAGGTAGGCGGTACTGCTCACAGCCCAGCCCACGATCTTGACCGGAACCGTATCGTAGGGGAAGCTGTCGTGGCCCTTGAGGTACCTGACCCAGCTTGCGACGGCACGATTGAGCATCGTCTCGAACTTCACTCGCTGATCCTTGGTGACCTTGGTCTTCGCATCGGGAGCAGTCCCAGTGCTGGAGGCAATCCCCACCTTGCCGATGACACTTGCCCCGTCCTTGAGCGTGAGCGTGTCGGTGGCAGCCACCGCCCGAAAGAGCATGCCTTGGACAGTTCCTGTCGCGGCCTTCCCGCTTGAAGCGGCAGCGCCCGTCGCACGCAGCATCGAGACCACGCGATGCAGGCCCCCGGCCCGGATCTCCACAAGCACCATTCCCGATCCCGCGATTCCTTCCGCTGGATCCAAGCTCCACCGCCCGGCATCGAAGCTCCTGGATTGTCTAGACAGAATCTGTCCACGCACGTCGCGCACAGTGATTTCCACCGGAGTCGGCGCGTCCAGAAAAAGCACCAGCCGCTGCCCCACCTGCGAGATTCCATTGGCCGCAGCCATCCCTGCGATGCCAGTGGGAACCCCGAACTGGTACGCCCCTTGGGCGTCCGTGACCGCCGATAGTCCCGAGGATTTCTGAACGACGGTGATGTTCGGGACCGCAGTCCCGTCAGGCATGATCACCTTGCCGGTGAGCGCCGCAGATGCGGAGACCGACAGGACCCCAAGCAGCAGGGCGGGAAGTCTAGATGGCATTTCATTCATGAGATTCCTTTGGTTTGGCCAAAAGTCAGATCCTGTCAAATTGCTCCGCAGCTAGAACGACAGGGTCGCGCTGGGAGTCACCGGCTCAATGGTGCCGTCGGCTTTGAACGTCAGCTTGTCGATCGCCACCTCGCGCCTGTAGGTGCCACCGCCATTGGGGCCGTTGCTGAGGTGGTAGACGATGTACCACTGGCCCGCGAACTCCGCCACGCCGGCGTGGTTGGTGGGTTCGTCCTGGCCCGCCACCTTGGGCATCGCCGCCAGGATCGTTCCCTTGTGGGTCCAAGGCCCCATCGGGCTGTTCGAGGTGGCGTAGTCGATGGTGGTCGGGTTGGCCGCTCCCCTGGCGTAGATCTCGTAGTAGATGCCGTTGCGCTTGACCAGGTACGGCGATTCGAAGTAGTCGTACGGCGTGGTCTCGGTCAGCTTTCCGGACAGTGTGACCATGTCGGGATTGAGCTTGACCGTGATCATCTTCCAGAAGCCGCCGTACTGCAGGTAGGCCTGCCCGTCGTCGTCGATGAATACGGTCGGATCGATGGTGTGCGGAGTCTGGTCGATGTTGGTGATTCCCCAGGTGGACATCTCTAGGGAGTCGTTGATCAACGGCTTGCCCAAGGCATCCTTCCAAGGACCTTCCGGGCTGTCCGCCACGGCGACGCCGATGGCCATCCGGTCCTGGCTGTGCACGATGTCGTTGATGGGCACATACCAGTAGTACTTCCCGTTCCTGGCCTTGATCATCTGCCCAGCCCAGGCATTGGCATTGGTCCAGGCGAAGGTCTTCAGGTTCATCGGGGTGGTGCGCGTCCAGTTCACCATGTCGGTGCTCTTGAGCAGATACCACTCCCGCAGATCGAAGCCTCCCGTGCCCTGGTCATGGCCGCATTGGATGTAGAAGGTGCAGTTGTCGACCATCACCCCCGGATCGGCCGTGTAGACGTCGGTGAAGATCGGATTGGCTTTGCTGGATCCCGCCTTGGGCTGCGGGCAGGTACCGCTGACGGAGCTGTCCATCGCCAGCACCAGGTTGGAGTCGATATAGGCCGCAATGGGCAGTTTCCTATCCGCGTACCCGGCCTTTTTCGCGACCAAGGTGTCGATGGCAACGGCCGCAGAGATCCTTGCCGACAGGCCGTTCCCTTCGCCTTGCACCGAGCTTCCCGCCAGCATCAATCGATCGTCCAACCGAAGCACGGAACACAGCACGGCGCCATCGCCACGGCCGATGCGCACGATGTTCAACCCCTGGGAGAATGCGGACAGGCCGACCGATCGGCTCGATCCGCGCCCTAGAGCTGGCGTCGCAAGCGTCTTCTTGCCATTGGCAGAAAGCACTTCGATCCATCCCTCCACGTCGACCGATCCCGCAATCACGACCAAGGCGGCTCCCTTGACTTCGAACGCCACCGGAAGCACTCCGGAGGATGCCTTCGCCAGGACACCCGTGCTTCCTGAGGTCAGCAGGAACTTGCCGTCCGATCCTGTTTTCGCAGAGGTGGCCGAATTCTTGAGCGACAGGACCACATCTTTGAGTACGGCTCCGGCGGCATTGGTCACCTTGCCCGAAAGCCTCACCACGGCGGCATCGGCTTTCGTTCCCGAACAGAGCACCAGCAGGAGCGCACCCGCTGCCGCCTTCATCACCGGCCTCATTTGGCCAGGCTCATGCTTCGGGCGATGGACGGCACAGATGGATCCAGATCTCTTGGACATGGGATTTCCCGCTTTCTGTCCGAAGGCTTCGAAGGCCCTACGGACGCCAGGTGAGGGTGGTCTTCTTGTTGACGTCGGTGGCCGATCCCACCGTGGAGGCGTCGTCCACAAAGCCCGACAGGTTACCCGAGCTGCGATTGAGTCCCTGGCCGCGATACTCCACGTCGCCGTGCAGGTTCACCGTGCCCGAAGCGCCCTGGCCGCCCTCGAAGAAGCCCAGCGGATAGAAGGTGGTGCGCACCGTTCCGCCGGTGACGCTGAAAGAGTTGTTCCCATACAGGCTGCCGGATTCGCCCACGACAGTGAGTCCGCCCACCGTTCCGCCCGTCACCGAGCCGTTCACGACGATCGCCTGGTCCTCAATGCGGGCTGTCCCGCCTGCCGATCCGCCCGAAAGGATCTTCGCATACGGTCCCACGTACACCGTGGACGGCGTGCTGGCGGGAGCGCAGCCGCCGCCGTTGGCATGGCGCACCGTCCCGCTCGGGCAGGCGTCGATGGTGCCATTCTGGAATCCCTGGGGCCAGGCGTTGGCAAGCTCGATCATGTACGGATAGCGCCAAATGGTCCCGTAGGCCTGCTCCGAGACGATGGTCTGGAAGGTGGAGGGCGTGGCCATGACCACCAGGAACAGGGGCTCGCCCGCATTCACCTTGAAGGTCAGGTCAGCATCCAACCCGGCCTGCAGCCTGCTGTAGCGGGCTGTGGTGAAGTCCGTGCCGGTGGCCACCAGGCCCCAGCGAAAGTCCGCGTCCGACTCGGCCTGGTTCACGCCCCGGAATTTGACGGAAACTGTCGTAGCGCCCGTCTCGGGGTAGAGCCGCACCACGTTGTAGCCGAAGCGCTGCGGGGCCCCGTAGAAGGGCGAGGCAAAGCGGCGGTTGGCCGCCCAGGCGGCGTCCAGGGACTCCAAGGGCATCAGGCGATGCATGCGCTCGGCCTTGTCGGTCTGGGTGATGTTCCCGTAGGTGGCACGGAAGGCGGCGGGGGTCTGCTTGTAGTCCCACGTCACGTTGTGCATGGCCCAGTCGCCAAAGAAGTCGTTGAGCTGGGAGACGGTCCAGCCTCGGCTCTTCTGGATGTTGGTGAAGGGGTCAGGTCCGTCGGTGGTCCAGATCTCATTGGCGGCGATTGGACAGTATTTGTCCTTGAGGTACTCCATGAACTGCCAGTTGCAGTAGCGGTCGCGGTCCGATCCCAGATAGAGGTGCGGGGCGTTGCCCAGCATCTCGGAGCAGTGGACGTCGGACTGGTATTCCGGCAACTGGTGCGGGGTGTAGTTGGCGTGGCTTTCGGCGATCCATCCGCAGGTGTTGGAGTACGGGCATCCGAGTCCCTGGTTGAACCCGAACCAGTACTGCCAGGCGTGCGTAAACTCATGGGTCAGGCCCCAGTGGTCCTTGAGGCCGCCCGGACCGATCCACATGCCCACGTGGTCGGCCGCCCAGCCGCCGGCAGAAAGGCCATCGGTGGAATGGATGTGGATGGAGGGCTTGATCTTGTTGGCCGTATTCCAGAACGGCTCAAGCATGAGGAGGTTGGAGTTGAACAGGTTCTCCCAGACCGTATTTTCCAGCGTATTCACGGCCAGGGTCAGGTCGGCGTCCGAGATGGTCTCGTCGGAGTAGAACGCGAAGTGCGTGGATTCCTTGACCAGTTTGTAGTTGGAACGGTCCGGGGACGGTCCTCCCGCCTTCCAGGTTCCTGCCGTGATGGCAGGCTTGGTCGTCGAGCATCCCGTGGCCCAGGTCGTCGTCGTCGTACCTTGGTCGATTGCGGAGGTCGCGGTGTCGATGACCGTGACAATTCCTGTCGAATCGAGCCGCCCCACCGCGAGCCGCGCTTTCTCGACGCCGCCGACGGTGAAGGTCAGCGTGTCCACGGCTGCAGCCGAACGGGCGGCGATGGCTGCCTCCCGGGCAACTTCGCCAGCCCGAGCCCCAGCCCTGCCGTCGATGCGGGCCCCGGAGAAGTCCAGCTGCACGCGGCCGTTTTCCAGCAGCAGGTGCGAGGAGGGGCGAAGGGCCCCGTTCTCGCGGGACAGGATCCCGGTGGTTCCGGTCGCAAGGCTCCAGGCGCCCTTGGCGTCCGTGGTCACCGGCGTGGCCGGGGACTTCCGCAGCGCCACCTTGACACCGGCCAATCCGGATCCGGAAGGCAGCTTGACGGTTCCGGAGAGGCTGGCCGCTCCGGCGCCGCTCAGGGCCGCAAGCAGCAGGGGGATGGTCATCATGGGGAGTCTCCTTCGGGGAGTTGGTGGAATCGTTCTCGTCATGGTCAGCGCAGTCCCGTCATCGAGCCCAGCAGTTCGCTCCGGCCATCCGGCCAAAACGCCTGGACCAAACCAAGGCCCGAAGAGGGGACGCCGATGCGCAGCAGCTGGGTCCCTTGGAAGGAATGCTCGGAGCGGACCGTCCCGTCGACGGCCAGGATCCTGATGCGGGGGCAGGACATCGCATCAGGGCAGGAGAGGGTCCATCCGGCCGCGTCGCGGCGCATCGCGACGTGCGGGCGGGAACGCAAAACGGAGACGGGAACGGAGGACTTCTGCACCAGCACTCGGGCCGTGGCGGCACCCGGAAGCGCCACCGGGATCTTCACCGGGATGATGCCTGAAGCCTTGAAGGTCCCCTTGGGCACGCCGTCCACGTAGACCGTGTAGTCCCCGGCAGCCAGCCCTTCGACGGAGAGGTTCGCGACATGGGCAAAGGACTTGCGGACGACAAGCGAGGCCTCGATCCGGTCCTTGGCCTCGTTGACGGAAATTGTCGAAATCCGATCTTGATCGAGCGAAATCCAGACCTTGAGCGGGATCAGGTTCACCCGCTGTCCGATGCCGTCCTTGATCGTGACGTCGTAGCCTGCCGCACCGCGCGACACGTCACACCCGTACCCGACCAGCCCAAACACCGGGTCGTTGGCCACGTCCGCACTGATGATCCTGAGCGCACCGAAGAGCCCTAGGTCGGCCTCCCCGGACATCGAGCGCCATCCGTTGTGGAGTTCGGTCCGCACCTTCTGTGCCCCGAGCCCTTCCGCGCTGACCTGCGCTCCGATGTTGCCCTTCTCGGCCTGGTAGGTCCACGAGACCGTCCCGAGGTTGGCCGGATCGGAATCCATCTGCCCGGAGTTCACCGCCGTGAAGTTGCCGAGCTTGGCCGCGTACACGCCTCGGGCATCGAGGTCGGGCGTCGCGGAATGGCGCCGCATCCAGTCGTCCATGCCGGCCCCGGCCAGGGACACGGTGTACTGGAACTGCCACCAGTTCTCGCCGCAGATGGTGACCGGGATGCCGTACTGGTACCAGACCGGCTGCCAGCCCCGGCAGGCACGCGTCTTCTGCTCGATCTTTCCCTGGACGTCCGAGCTGCCGTTGAGCTTGGCCAGCATGTACACCGCCTCCTCGCCCGTGTTGTCGTAGTTGTACTCCGAGCCGTAGGGGTAGGTGTTGTTCTTGAAGTTGTTCCACTTCGTGGCCATCCAGCCGCGCAGCTGCGCCGCCTCGCTGCTCATGCCCTCGGTCTCGAGTGCGTCGAGGATCTCCGGGGTCGTGAGCTCCCCCATCAGGCCGGTGTCGAAGTTGTAGTTGACGCTGTTGGTGTACAAAGCCTTGAGAATCCCATAGCAGCGCTGCAGATACAACTTCGCCGGGTGCTTGGGCGCCACGAGGTCGGTGTGGAGTTTGGCGATCCGGTACATGCCGAAGAAGGTGTTGTAGACGTGCGGATAGGCGTAGCCCCGCACCAGGTCGTCGGTGAAGCCCGGCGTCGTGAGCCAGTCATGGATCATGAAGTCGGCCTGGTGCCCCTTCATGAGCGATCCCCACACGGCCGTCTCCAGGTACTCATCAAGCGCCTTGATTTCCGAGGCCACCGGCATCATGACGTTCTTCTCGGCCAGGAACTGCCCGTGCGTGAGGCCCCAGTCGTCGCCCCAACCCATCCAGTAGCTGAACCCCTGGTATCCCGTGAAGGCGTTGCGTCGGCTCTTGGTGTCCATCATCCAGTCGTCGAAGACCTTGTCGTTGAAGACGCCAGGGTTCTGGATCTGCGTCTTCTCGACCATGAAGGTGGCGTGGCGCTGCACGGCCGCGCCCGGCGGCTCAATGACGTAGAACTGGAGGGCGATCCGGGAGCTGTCGCCGTAGTGCACCGTGACGATGTTCTCGCCAAGCTGGGCGAAGGAGAAGTCGTAGAGCTTGTGGTCGGTCGCAGCATTCCCTGCAGATGCGGCGCTCGAACCGGAGGGATGCTGGAACTCGAACGTCCCGACCGCCTTCGAGGTGTGGAGGTCGACGTGGACCTTGTCGCCCTGGGAGACGATCATCCCCGGCGCGACATGGACGTCGACCATGCCCTCCCGGTAGAGGATGTCGCGCAATTCGGATTCGCTTGCGGGCCGGTGGAACTTGAAGGCGTAGGTCCTGGTGGCTCCCGCCGGAAGGACAAGGCTCGTGTTGGGGAGGTAGCCGCGCCCGGTGGACTTGATGACAGCGGAGTGGACGTAGTACACGTTCAGTCCGGCCGCCCAATTGCCCGTGTCCTGGTTCCAGGTGCTGCCGGGGTGTTCCTCCCGGCGCCAATGGTCCATGTACTCGAGCTTGGCGCCCGTGGCGGCGTCCGGGGTGAAGAGCAGGAAGCTCCCGATGCCGCTGGGCCGCTTGACCGTGAGGTACGAGCCGTGGAGCCCCACGAACGAATGCTTGACGGTGCGCGTCTCGTAGATGGTCTCGTTCTCGGCCCAACGCTCATTGAAGGGCATGGGAAGGCCGAGGTCCCCGAGCTCGAGCGACTGGCCCGAGGTGTTGGCCAGCGCGATCGACCAGACCAAGGCGCCATCCTTCAGCTCGTAGGTCTCGTCCACCGTGAAGCCCCGGATAGTACCGGCCCCCGAACCCGAGGCGTAGTGCACCGACACCTTGGTCGCACTGTTCCTGGTGACCGTCCTTGCGCTTGCCGAAGCGTTGGTGGAGGCGCTGTCCCAGGCCGTCGCACCGCCCTTGCGGAACTTGAACTGCAGCTCGCCCAGCCACTGGTGATCGGAGGTGTTCTGGTCGGGGCTGTTGGCTGCGTTCATCACGTAGTCCGTGGAGAACGCATCCCCCGCCAGCTTGAGCGATGCGATCTCGCCGTAGCTTCCGATCTCCACGGCGAAGTTCGCGTCGGTGATAGAGGCTGCGTCGGCCGTCGCGGCCAGGGCCGCCAGGAGGATTGCGAGTCGATGGAGCTTCATGGAGACAATCTGGGACCCGGATCCCGTTCCTGCCGCGAATTGGACCATGAACCGTTGAGTGCGTGCCTCAACGCAGGGCCTTCGCCTCAGCGCTTCCCGGAACAAAGACCGGGAACGGAAAGGCCCCGCCTCCCGAAAGGGAAACGAGGCCACATCCATGGTTTGACAGAATCCGTCAAAAATCAGCATCAAGGTTCAGGGTATCCCCCCTTCACGGGCATCAACGCACGACGGTGATGCTGCGCGTTTCGGTGGCCGATTCGGTCTGCATGGTGACCAGGAATGTCCCGTTGCGGATCCCGAATTTCGAGAGTTGGATCATGTCCTTGTGACTGCCGGCTTCCCGACCACCCCGAACGACATGTCCGATGAGCGCGCCGTAGGCCGTGTACAAGCTGATCTTGACCTTCGAGCCCCGCGCCAGGTCGTAGCTGACCTCGATGGCATTGCGATCGCTCGCCAAGGAAAGCCCCATACCCACCTTCGGCTTGGCCACCGCCTGCACACCCGTGGTCGCAGGCGTGTAGTCCAGCTTGACGTCGTACCACTTCTTGTTGATCTCGGCCGGTGCGGTCACGCCCGTCTCGGGAACGAGCCGGTAGTCGAACTTGGCCTTGCGCGTCACATCACCCAGGTACTTGTAATCAGTGTTTGCGACCACGGCGATCACCACGCCATTGACGGGAGCCTTGTCCAGTCGTAGCGCAGCGCTTCCCGACGTCACAGGCACGCCATACACCGGCGTGCCGTCGGCGGCTCTGTAGCACAATTGCAGCGACATGTTCTGTCCGATCGGCTTGAGCCCCACCTTCACGAGGTTTCCCGTCACCTTGAGAGGGATGTAGTTCGCACCCGACCATCCGGGAAGCGTGCGCGCTTCGGGAACCAAGGTGCCACTGCTGTCTGTGGTCTTGGCGTACATGGACGCGGTCCACGGGTCGACCTCCTTCACGGAGGGCGAGTACTCGGTCTTGATGGTCGAGCCGAATTCGTCGTTTGCAAGCCGTTTGACTTCATTGCTCCACTTCTTCATGTCCATCAGAGCCATGCGCGCTCGGTATTCCCGGATAAAGCGACGGGTCTGGGCATCTCCCAACGTGTCGGCCATGCCCTCCAGTACACGCCCTGTGGCGTAGTTCCAGATCCAGGGCACCGTGCCAACTCCCAGCCATTCCCCAAGGAAGCTCGGGAACATGTTGCCATACTGGTAGCCTCCCAGCAGGTTGCGCCAATTGCACAATTGCTTGCCGGCGGCATCGTATACGTTCACGCCTTCGGCCGAAGGACCGCCGAAGGAACCGTCCAGCAGCCAGCCGCTGTAGCATTCGATCGGGACGAAGGGCGCTATGACTGCAGCTGCATTGAGAAATCCCATCGGACCTGGAGCCTTCCCTGGGTTCCGTCGAGTCTCGGCTTCCTGCTGCAGCCAGGTGTTGCCACCCTCCTGGAACCAAGCGGCCTGTCTGGCACCCGGAAGGCTTGCCAGCAAGGAGTGGATGCCTTCGTGGACCATGGCGCCCTGCTGGCTCTCCTTGTCCGCATAGGTGCAGGACGGATCGAAAGAGTAGATCGGATAGTACGAGGCCAGGATGATCGGGTGACCACCGACCTCGCTCTGCCAACCGCCCAGGGAGTTGCTGTCGACTCCGCCCTCGTCGGTGCAGGTGGCCGAACCGTACAGATAGACGGCACTGCGACCGCCAGCCCGAATGCGGCTGTCGGGAGCCCAGCCCATGGAATCACGGAAATACGTGAAGTCCTTGTTCAAGCGCGCAAGCAAAGGAGTGATGGATTTTTCCGTCACCACCGAGCGCTTGTTCTTTCCCCACTTGAAGGTCCACCAGTCAGAGCTCTGAGTCCCCACCACCCCGGCACACTTGTCGTCCAGGTCCTTGGTGGGCATTGGGAACGTCCCCATGCGTTCCTTGTAGTTGTAGTTGAGGCTTGGCGAGTACGCTGGCCACGCATACGGATCGCCTTCGGCGGCAGCGGCCAAGGTCCCCATGCCGGCCAACAGCAGGCCCAAGACCATGGCTCTAGCGGGTTTGAAATGCATCATGACTCCTTTGATGTGCGGGTACGGATCGTCATGGGATGAATCTGATGCGGACGCGCCCTCCTTGTCCCCCGATCGGTCACATTGCGTTGAGCGCGGAGATCAACGCAAGCCTCCCGCCTGCGGCGCATGGAACGCAAAAGCCCCGCCTCCGTTGGATCGGAGACGAGGCCGCCTCTTCAATTGAACAGGATCTGTCAAATACCCATCAAGGACGCCAGGCGTACGGCCCCTTCGCGGTCACGTCGGTGCTGGTGACCGCGGCGGACGCGCCGTCCACGTAGCCCGAGAGGTTCCCGGAGTTACGGTTGGTCCCGTCGCCGCGCAGCTCCACGTCGCCGTAGAGGTTCGCCGTCCCCGAGACGCCCTGGCTGCCCTCGAAGAATCCCAGCGGATAGAAGGTGGTGCGCACGACCGCGTTGTCCTTGACCGTGAAATTGTTGCCGCCCGCCATGCCCACCACGGCAAGTCCGCCCACCGTGCCGCCCGAGACGGTGCCGTTCACGACGATCGCCTGGTCCTCGATGCGGGCATTGCCCGTGACCGTGGCCCCGGCCAGGACCTTGGCGTAAGGACCCACGTAGACGGTCGAGGGCGTGGAGGCCGGAGCGCAGCCGCCGCCGTTGGCGTGGGCCACGAGCCCACTTGGGCAGGCGTCCTTGGCGCCGTTCTGGAAGCCAGCCGGCCAGGCATTGGCAAGCTCCACCATGTAGGGATAGCGGTAGATGGTGTTGTAGTCCTGATCCCAGGTGATGGTAGTGAACTTGGAGGGCGTGGCCATCACGACCAGGAAGAGCGGCTCGCCCGCATTGACCTTGAAGGTCATCGCGCCGTCCGTGCCGCTTTGCAGCTTGCTGTAGCGGGCCGTGGTGAAGCCGGTGTTGGTGGCCACCAGGCCCCAGCGGAAATCGGTGTTGGCCGCCGCCTGCAAGACGCCACGGAATTTGACGGAAACTGTCGTGGCCCCGGCCTCGGGGTAGAGCCGAACCACGTTGTAGCCCAAGCGCTGCGGGGCGCCGTAGAAGGGCGACACGAAGCGGTGGTTGGTGGCCCAGCTCGCGTCCAGAGCCTCCAGCGGCATCAGACGCCGCAGACGCTCGGTCCTGTCGGTCGCGGCGACGGTGCCGTAGGCGGCACGGAATCCCGTTCCCGACTTCTGGTAGTCCCACGTCACGTTGTGCATGGCCCAGTCACCGAAGAAGTCGTTGAGCTGCGCGACAGTCCAGCCTCGGCTCTTCTGGATGTTGGTGAAGGGATCTGGGCCGTCGGTGGTCCAGATGTCGCTGACGGCCACCGGACAGTATTTGTCCTTGAGGTATTCCATGAACTGCCAGTTGCAGTAGCGGTCGCGTGTGGATCCCAGGTACACGTGCGGGGCGTTCCCCAGCATCTCGGAGCAGTGGACTTCGCTTGCGTACTCGGGCAGCTGGTGCGGGGTGTAGTTGGCGTGGCTCTCGTGGATCCAGCCGCAGGTGTTGGACTGGTTGCAGCTCATGCCGCTTGCGTCGGAGGTGGCGGCCTGCCAGGAGTGGGTGAACTCGTGGGTCAGACCCCAGTGGTCGGAAAGACCGCCCGTCCCGATCCACATCCCGATGTGCGTGGCGTCCCAGCCGCCGCCGGTCAGGCCCCAGTCGCTGTGCACGTGGATGGCCGCCTTGGTCTTGGTGGTGGAGTTGCAGAAGGGCTCAGCCATGAGCATGTTCGAGTTGAACATGTTGGTCCAGACCGTGTTCTCCAGCGTCGCAAGCGCCGAGGTGGCGGTCGCGTCGGAGATGGCTTCGTCGGAATAGATGGTGAAGTGGGCCGATTCCTTGATCAGCTTGAACGCGGTGTGGTCGGGATCGGGGCCACCTGCGGTCCAGGTGCCGTCCTTACAGGCCACCTTGGTGGTGGAACAGCCCGTGGCCCAGGTGGTCGTGGAGCTCCCCTGGTCGACGACGGTCGAGGCGGTATCGATCACCGTGACGATTCCTGTCGAATCCAGCTTTCCAATAGCCAGGCGAACCTTGACGCTGCCGCCCAAGGTGAACAGGAGAGTGTCCAGGGCGGCGGCCGATCGACCGGCCCTGCCCCAACCTTCGAGCACGGCCTCGGGCTGCGACGTTCCGGCCTGGGCGCGTCCGTCGATCCGATTGCCGGCAAAGTCCAACTGCGGTCGGCCGCTGCGCACCTCGAGGTGCCGCGCCGACGCTCCTGACGCCTGCGTCCGCGAAGCCATGCCGGTCGCCAAGGCCAGCGTCCACTTGCCGGTCGCGCCGGTCACCGCCGTCCCGTAGCCCGATGTCCTGGCAAGGCTCACGGTGACGCCCGAAAGCGCAGAACCCGACGGCAGGTTCACGGTCCCCGACAGGGCGGCCAGAGCGGCTCCGCTCAGTGTCCCCATCCATGCCAGCATTCGTCTCATGGCGTGCCTCCCCCGACAGATGACCCGATCCCAGGCTTTCCCCAGTCTCTCGCACCAATCTGCCCCCGACCACGTCTTTTGGCCTAGCGATGCCTCAGGAAGCGTTGAGCACGCGCATCAACAAGGCACAGGACGTTCAGTTCGCGGCGGCCACGCCCTTGGTCTGCCAGGCGCCGCTCTGCCAACGCCGCCAGTTGATCCCGGCCCGGATCCACTCATCCACCGCCATGCCGGCCCAGATGCCGATCACGCCGTACCCGGCGCCCCAGGCAAGGCCCAGGCAGGCACCCAGTCCGGCGCTCCACATCAGTCCGGTGCCCACGAAAGCCGGGAAGCGCGAATCACCGGCGGCCCGCAGCGAGAAGGTGATGGCGATGTTGGCGGCCTTGGCTGGCTGCAGGAAGAAGTCCACCCACAGAAGACTGGCCCCCAACGCGATCACGGCGTGGTCCTTGGTGAACACCCCAATGCTGTAGCGTCCCAGCAGGGCGCTACCCAGCGCCACCGCAAAAGCCAGCCCGCACCCCCACGAGAGTGCCAGGCGCAGGCGCTTGTCGGCCAACCCGTACTCCTTGGCGCCCACCAGATGCGACACCAGGATCTGGGCCCCGAACCCCAGGCCGTAGCTGAAGATCACCGGCAGGTTGGCCAGGTTGGAGGCGTACACACGTGCAGTCAACGAGAGGTTTCCCATGCGCACCACCTGGGTAGCCAGGGCCAACTGGAAGAGCATGTAGCTGATGGGCTCGCCCATGGACGGCAGCCCGATGCGCAGCAGGTGGGAAAGCACCTGGCGCCAGCCCACCACGAGACCGGCCCAGGTGGGCCGAAATCCCAAGCGACGACGCATCGCAAGCCAGGTGGCACCAGCTACCAGCGTCCAGGTGGACACTGTCGCCCAGGCCACACCCGCCACCCCGTAGCAGGGCAGGCCAAACCATCCGGTCACCAGCACGCAGTTGAGCAGCGTGTTGCCGCCCACGATGCCCACCGATCCCCACAGGTTCCAGCGCGTGAGGCCGCGCGCGGCCAGGATGTTGGACTGCACCGATTGCAGCGCCCGGCAGCCGAACCCGATCCCGATGATGCGCAGGAACGCAGTGGAGTGCCCCGCAATCTCGCCCTTGAGGCCCAATCCCGCCACCAGCCAAGGGGCTGTCAGGGCCATCGCGGCCCCCAGTAGGATGCCGCCGCCCACCACCAGCGCAAGCAGGAGCGTGAAGGTGGCCTCGGCCATGCGGCGACGACGCGCCCCCAGGAACTGCCCGGCGATGCCCGCCCCGGCCTGCCCCAGCGAGTTGAGGATGGTCTGGCCCAGCATGAACACCGGGATGGTCGCGCCCACACCGGCCGCAGCCGTGTCCGAGATGCGGCTCAGGAACCACGAATCGATCAGCGGCCCGGAGATGCCCACCGCCAACGTGAGCATCACAGGCCACGAGATGGCAAGCAGAGAGGTTTCGTGCACTGGCTTCATCGGATGGTACCGCCTCGTTCGGAACAAAAGGACACTATTCCAAATTAGACGGAATCCATCCTCTCAAGGTTCACTTGTTTCGCGAAAGCCCCGCCCCCGGATCTATCTCACTCCTCCCGCGCCCCCACTCGGAAGCAATTGCGCCCCTGGGACTTGGCGGCGTACAGCCCCTGGTCCGCACGCCGCACCATGGCCTCGAACGGATCGGAACCATCGCCCTGCCGGATCGCCACCCCGATGCTGAGCGTGACGACCCCCGCCACCGGCGAGGCGCGGTGCTCCAGCCCGCAGGCCTGGACGCCCCGGCAGATCTTCCCGGCCACCGTGCGCGCACCTTCGAGGTCCGTATTGGGCAGGCAGGCGATGAACTCCTCGCCTCCGTAGCGGGCACAGAAGTCGGCACCGCGAGGCAGCGCATCGCGGATCGCCTGGGCCACGGCCTTCAGACAGCGGTCGCCCTCCTGATGCCCGTAGCTGTCGTTGTAGAGCTTGAAGTGGTCGATGTCCATCAATAGCAGCGCCAGACCGGAACCGTTGCGCACCTGCAGTCGATGGACCGCCCCGAAACGCTCTTCGAACTGCCGCCGGTTGGGAAGGCCGGTGAGGTGGTCGGTGTCGGACAGTTCGCGCAGGCGCAGGTTCGCCGCCTCCAGCTCCCTCGTGCGCTCTTGCACGGTCGACTCCAGGCTGCGATTGTTCTGCTTCTGCATCGCCAGGATCTGCATTGCCACACCGATGGACAAGACGACCGCCTGGAGGACGGTCCCGTACTGGTAGGCATCGTAGATGAGGGGCGAGGCCGGTACCAGCCCCACCACTTTGGCGATGTACAGGATCGCACCGACGATCACCAGTCCCCAGGAGACCAGGAACAGCTGGCCATTGCGCTTGCCCAGCAGCGTGCTGCGAATGCCCATGCCCAGCAGCAGGACAAGTAGAAGAACATCCATGCCCATTGTCCACAGGAAGAAGCGGCAGTATCTGTCCCAGGCGATCAGCGGCACGGCCACGACTACATCCAATACCACCAGGATCCCCAAGGCCCGGTGCAGCCGGGGTGCATCTTTCGCCAAGTGCAGGAAACGTCGGCTGAAAAGGACCAGGAACGTTGCGAAAGCCAAGGACGTAACCATCAACCACAGGTTTCCCATCGGCCAATCCGGCCAGAAGAACACGTCGCCAAAGCCTTGGTAATCGAGGTTCCACCATCCGTAGCAGAACGCGTAGACCGAGAAGTAGAGCTGCGACCGCTCGCGCAGCGTCACGTACAGCAAGGCGGAAAACAGCGCAAGGAAAGCGATCACGCCGAAATAGACCCCGAATCGAAACTGTTCCCGGCTGCGCAACTCCTCGAACTCGCGTTCACCTAGGCTCATGATCGGCATCGACTCGTGAAGGCCGTCCTGCGAAGCCACGCGCAGACAGAAGACCGTTCCCGAGTCCGCACCCCCTCGCCAAGCCACCGCGAACTGGCGGTAGGGAACCGGACGCTGGCGATACGAGCGCGCGTCTCCTGTCCGCACCATCTGCACCACTCGCGATCCGCACAGCCGGAAGATGTCCAGGGTGTCGATCACCGAAGACTGCGCTAGGAAGACCTGCGCTCCCGTATCCGTGCGATCCTGCACCAACCGGCAACGGACCCAGAACACCGAGCGGCTAATGCCGAAATTGGGGACCAGCCCATCCAGGCTCGGACGCCAGCGCACCTGCATCCTGGCGTCCAAGACGTCGCTCAGGCTCATCCGTCCCGACGTGTCCTCCAGCACCTCGACGCTCCCGATCTTCGCGGAAGCCGCCGCCCTCGCCGACAGCAGCACGAGCGCAAACAGGCACAAGGACAGCCATGCGGACCACCTCCCGTTCTTGCGGCATTTACTGGAATCGAGCATACAGCCTCGATTCTAGCATCACCAATCCGGACCTGCACAAGCATTGGCACACCTAGTACCAACACGTCCCACTCAAGACATCCCCTTCCGCTAGCGCGGAAGTTGCTGGCGGATCTCCTCCAGGAGCGTTTCCGTGGCGGCCGTGGCCACCTCCCAGGTGAACCGGTTGGCCCACGGGATCGCCGCAGCACCCAAGCGCAGACGCAACGCATCGTCCTCCAGCAGGCGGCACAAGGCCTCCGTCAGGGCCGGGACCGCCTCGGTCTCCTCGTTGGAGACCAACAGTCCCGTCTCGCCGTCCTTGACCGAATCGAGCAGACCGTCGGTGCGGGTGGCCACCACCGGCAATCCCCGCGACTGGGCCTCGATGGCCGCGATGCACCAGCCCTCGAAGCGGCTGGGGACGCAGAACACGTCGGCCCGGTCCAGCTGCCGGTACTTCTCCTGATCCGATGGGTTGGTGACCACATCCACCCGATCGCGGCAAGGGTGCTCGGCCAGCGCGCGCGCGCGCCAAGCGTCCATGCTGGCATCCGACCGGCCCAGCAGCAAGAGCCGCGCCTGGGGATGGCGCTGCCCCACCTGGGCAAAGGCTGCCAGTAACCGATCGAGCCCCTTCATCTGATGGTCCATCCGACCTAAGAAGGCGATGGTCCGAACGGCGCTTTCGGGGTTCCGCGCGGCATCGGCACCGGGTGCCGCCAGAAAGCCGTTGGGGATGATCTCGATGCGGGCCTGCGGGTTCACGGCCCGGATGCGGCTGGCCGTGGCGCGGTTGGGCGTCGCGTAGTAGTGTCCCTCCGCCAGCAGCCGCTGCTCGAAGCGATAGGAGGACGGCCCCAACGGGCCCAGGCGCTCGAGGATCGACTCCCCCGCCACGTGGTGCACCACATGCAGGATGCGGTGCGGGTGCAGCAGGCCTTCCCACACCGGAGCCCAGGCCGAGGCCGATTGGCTGACCACCAGGCCTGGCTGCTGTGCCAAGCGTCGGCGCAAGGCGGGACTGGCAAGCATGGCCCAGCTCCGGCGCGACACGAGCTCTCCCAGCATCCCCGTGCCCATCCCCTGGCGCAAGCAGCCTTCGGGGGCCTGCGAGCCGGAGGGGTGCTTTCCCGACCAGATGGTGCGGTCCCATCCCTCAAGCATTCCCAGGATGGTGTAGTCGCGGTAGGCGCCGCCGCCGCCACACCAGGGGTTGTCGGGAGAGTCCCAGGTCAGATGTAGCAGCTCCCGATTCATGCGCCCGCTTTCCGGTCTGTGAGGTACGATGGTTCCCAAAGATAGCGCACCGCGAAGGCCCTCCCTGGACACATCCTCGCCCCCTCCGCAACCCTCCCTTTCGGAGTACCTTTATTCAGAACCATGCCTGAACTGGACATCCATCGCCAAGCGCAAACTGTGCCCGCCGAACCGATCCTGGAACGTGCGGCCTTCCTGGGAACCAAGGGCGGATCGGTCCGCCGCCTGTCGGGATGGCGGCAGAGCCACATCGTCCCCAAGGAGCACAACAGCTTCACGCGCGCTTTCGTCCAGCGCATCTCGGAAGAGGAGCTCACCGAACGGCTGGAGAGCTTCTACACCCGCATCAAGGACGCCTTCGGCTACAGGCGCAAGCAGGTCGCCACCTCGCAGGAGGTCGGATTCGCCTCCTGCAAGACCCCCGACTTCTCCCTGGAGCTCTCCATCGGGATCGATCCGGAGGACCCCGCCCGCTACCTCGAGACGGTGTGCGTGACCGGGATCCGCAGCCTGGAGACCTTGGCCTCGGAGGCCTTTGCCAGCGTCTTCGACCGCCAGTTCTCGCAAGTGGTCTTCGAGTACTCGCAAGGCTTCGGCATCGAATCCCTCATCGACCTGCTGGAGGAGCGCAACGACCCGGCCCTGAAGCTGCACTACCCGCCCGATGCCAGCCGGTGCACCGTCGAGCTGGTGGCGGAAGACGCCCGCATGGTCTTCTCGGGCTGCGAGATGCGGTTCGTGGCCGACGGCAACCTGGACATCAGGAGCCTTGCGCGGGCACTGGTCCGAGGACACGAGCTGCTGGCCCCAAGCGGCATCGAGCCGTTCTCCGGTCGCTTCCCGACATGAGCCGGGGTTTCCTGCTGGTCCTCCTCTCGGCGCTGTGCTTCTCGACCAAGGCCATCTTCGCCAAGCTCGGCTACGCCTCCGGCGCCGACGCCCTGCAGATGCTCTCCCTGCGCATGGGCTTTGCCCTGCCGGTGTTCCTGCTGCTCCTGTGGCGCGAGGAGCGCCGCGCCGCCGCGCCCATCACCTTCCGGCAGTTCGGCGCCCTGGCGACCCTGGGCGTGCTGGGCTACTACCTCTCAAGCCTCCTGGACTTCCTGGGCCTGGAGATCATCTCCGCAAGCCTGGAGCGGCTGGTGCTCTTCCTCTACCCCACCCTGGCCGTGGCGCTGTCGGCCGCCATCGACCGGCGCTGGCCGCGCCCCGTGGCGTGGCTCTCCCTGGCCCTGTGCTACGGCGGCATGGCGGTGTCGCTGGGCGAGGTGCACGCCTCCAGCGGGCAGTGGCTCGGGATCCTCCTGGTGTTCGGCTCCACCCTCACCTATGCTGTCTACCTGACGGGCGTGGAGCGCTGGGTGCCCACCCTTGCCCCCTCGCGCATCACCGCCTGGGCCATGACCGTCTCGTGCCTGGCCATCCTCCTGCACGCAGGGCTGGGCGGGACCATCGGGAAATCCATGCCCCACGCCGCCATCGGCTGGGGAGCCGTCATGGCGGCCGTCTCCACCGTCGCGCCCTCGCTCCTGCTCTCCTTCGGGATCCGCCGCATCGGCGCCGGGGCCGCCGGCATCGCAAGCTCGCTGGGGCCCGTGTCCACCATCCTGCTGGCCAACCTCTTCCTGCACGAGCACCTCACGCCGCGCCAAGGCATCGGCGGCGCGCTTGTGATCGCAGGCGTGGCGGTGTTGGGCCTGCGCACCCAGGAAAAAGCCATCTAGGCCCTGGATCCCGCCCGACTCGCCTTCGGCTCGCCAAGCCTCCTCGGGCCGTTCCCTGAGTGGCGGCTCTGCCGCCGTATCGAAGGGCGGCCCTGCGGGGTCTTGGCCCTGCCGGGTGACGGTCGGGGGGAGGGCGCCGCTTGCCTACCGTCCTTGCTGGTGGCTGTCATGCGTCAATCAAAATTCATATCCCATTGAAAAATTCGCATCGACATTGAATGGCGCAAAAAATTCCCATGCTTGTCTACCAAACAAATCATAACCAGCGCCAACATTGAAATCAAATACACAATCATTACTGAGCCTTAGACCCGAATAAATCAAGACACTGGAAAAAACACCATCAAACGATTTGTTCGGCACCAAATAATTCCGATACCGTGAATATCCAAACAAAAGCGTGGGCTGCACATAAATGAAGCGATAAAAATATCTTTTCCCAACAAATCCGGAGATCTGAGTTCTATTGAAATCAGCCTCAACAGAATCATCACCATCAAACATCGAATACCTTGATTCGATGCTATGTTTTCGAAGATGTGTACCAGATATCTGCACCACGTATGACGACGTTGGATTCTTCTTCATTTCCAATGTCAATTTCCCGTATTGCAGCCCATAAGCAAACGGGTAGAGTAATACTGAAGGATTGACCGTTATCGCTGTGGTATCAGCGCCTGAGGCAGATTTGACCAGAATTCCCAAAACAACCATGAGAGCCATGCGAAAGAATGAGGCTCTTTGAGAACGATAACGAACAGCTTTCCCACCGCAGGGCTCCACCAATACACAATGCGAAACTGATATTTTTTTGAATTTCATGTTCTTACCTTCATCTTCATCAGCATCCGGTGCGGAAAGGATTTGCGGAAATCCTCAAGGTGCCACCTGCCACGGCCCACGCGCCATGGAGGCCACGGGAACCTACCCCTCAATTTAGCTCCATACCTGCACGAAGAGGTCTACCATGAGGCTGTGGTGGCCCCTCTCCGCCTCAAGAGCCACATGGAAAGCCTCAAGCCTACCGAGATCTCAAGCACGTTGAACGCGAGGGCCTTTCGGCCATCGGAGGAATGACCGATGCCAGCATCGCCCTTGCTTTTGTCATATTCACAATAACCCACCCGCAGAACATCCTGTGCGGGTCCTGGAAGCGCCATAATTTCAAGCCTCAGTGAATGGGCTTGGCGTTCAAACCAAGCCTGTGGTGTATCCGGCACCGACTCCAACATCCCCCTTGCTGGCGCACGTCTGTGCGCTTGCCGGGAATCCGTGCCTTGGTTCAATCCCAGGAGGTTCAACGTGCAAACGACCAGAATGCTATCCCTCGCCCTCTCCTTGGGCGCCCTCGCCCAAGCGCAGTCGGTCAATCTGACCGGAAAGATCACCAACCAAGCCGGCAAGGCCATCGCCAACGCGATCGTGGCCCTGACCCCGCTGGGCTTGAAGGACACCACGGGTGCCGACGGCTCGTACATGCTGGTCTCTGGCAGCACGGCCATCCAACCGTCGCAAAGCGCCCGCTCCATGGACTTCCGCAACGGCGTGCTGGAAATCAACTTGGGCCAGTCGGCCTCCGTGAAGGTCGAAGTCTTCGACACCAAGGGCGCTCGTCTGAGCAGCGACGTGTTCCAGAACACCGCCTCGGGCATCTACCGGATGGACTTCGCGAAGAGATCCATGGGCACCGGAATCCGCCTGATCAAGGTCACGGTCAACCAGAGCACGACCACCTTCCGCTACGCCCCCATGACCGGGTCGGCTCGGGTCGGCTCGAGCAGCTTCGACCCGCAGGGAGCCGTCTTGGCCCGCGTGGCTGCCGCCACCGACTCCATCAAGGTGACGGCCAGCGGATACAAACCCAAGACCGTGGTGGCCACCTCGCTCACCTCGATCATCAATGTCAGCTTGGACACCAACCTGTCCACCGACAGGTGGGGTGGCCTGAACAATGCCCCGATCAAGAGCGCGGGTTGCGGAAAGGCGCTGGGAGTCATCTCCAAATCCGGTACCTACCACATTTCCAGTGCTGGGGGCAGAGGAGACTACATCGTCGATGTTCCGACCAACTACGATAAAGACAAACCCTACCGCCTGATTTTCGGCAATCACTGCATGGGTGGCTCCGCCGCAAGAGTCGCGGAAGCCGAAAAGGGGACTGCGGGGGATGATCTGAGTGGATTCTATTCCATCAAGACCATGATGGCCAAAGACAATATCCCGGGCATCTATGTTGCTCTGCAGGGAAATGGAAACGGTACCTGGAATCTTCCAGATGACGCGAAATTCTGGAACGACGTACTCACTTTGGTTGAAACCAATATGTGTGTTGATACCACGCGTGTCTTCGTCACTGGTTTCAGTTTCGGAGCCATGTTCTCGTATGTGCTTTCCAACACCTATCCGGAAAAAATCCGAGCCGTGGCGACCTATGCTCCGGCCAACTACAATATGACTCAGCCAACCAACCGGCACATCCCGATCGCCTATTTCCAGACGACCGGTACCAACGATGGCACGTGCCCCTGGGTCAATAATGACGGGCAGAAAACGGGTGGAAAATACTGCCTCTTGCAGCATATGCAAGACAATGGGTGCACTTCCACGGCTTCAGATATCAAGCTTGCAACCAGTAGCACTCATGTCGTCAACGAGTTCAAGGGTTGCAAAGAAGGATATCCGGTGAAATTTAGTTCCTTTCAAGGCGGACACCAGGCCGTGCATACGGATCCTGGGACAAACTTCAGCTGGATCGAAAAAGAAGCCTGGTCGTTCTTCAAGCAATTCTAAAGCTTCGGTCGGCATGAATGAATGTCGGCCATCCCCCCGCTACGGCGGAATTGGATTGTCGAGTAGGCCGAGGGTGAAATTCAACCCCGGCCTTTTTCACAACCTTTCACAACCGCACGTACATGCGTATACACTCTCTAGATCTTGGAACTTTATCGAGAAACTTTAACGCAAGAACTATCGCATACACTCTTTTTTGTCACTGTATCAGTGAACACATAATAGAAGAAATAATTCCCAGCGGGCATATCTTTGCCTGCGCTATCTTTTCCATCCCAAAGCATCAAGATAGGCTTAATGGATGGTAGAGTATCTGACGTTATTGTTGAACTTACTTTCCCAACCAGATATCCGGATTGCGTATAGGTCATTACATCGACGATATAAACATTTCCCTTTGCACTAGTACCCGCCGGCACTGAATCTGTTCCAATTCGTGCTGCACCACTTTGTGAGCATGATGATATGAAGGCATTAGAAATGATGCGCTTATTATTATCACTTGTCGATTCTTCTGTGTTCGTTGACTTTTCACAAGCGGCCTGGAATATTGCAATTACGCATATCGCTAGCCATTTCTCAATTTTCATATCTTCTCACACTTTCGATTTATTGCTATTACAATAGATTTGACGACCGGACGTTTGTTCTGCACCCTCGGATGAGGCTCTAGCAAGGTACCATAGCAGCTTCAGTTGCAGGTATTGTAGCTGATACATAATCACTCTGCAGCATAAATTTAATTGCAGCATCAGCGTGTGCAATTAAATTTCATTGAGGATCGAATAATTTAAAATTCAAGAAGTCGCTCGAATTTCTTAAATTCTTGTCGTTTGTAAATATGGAAACAGAACATTCTACAGCGGACTGAGCAATCATCAAATCAGGCAAACCGATTCCATTAATCCCTTTTGACAGGCATTTCGTCTGTGCTTCAATGATTCCTTCCCAATTAACAAAAACAGGAAGTCGCTTTAACTTCCTTAGGTGACTAATTGTTTTCTGGTTCTTTGATAGATTTAAAGCTGGAATCAGTTCAGCCAAAATCACATCATTTATTACTAATCTATCAGATTCAAATAATTCTACTAATGTGTCTGAATATTCGTTTGCGCGAAAATATGAAATCCAAATATTTGTATCAGCGAGTACAGTTGCATTACTCAAAATCTTGATCTCGTAATGTTTAGATCAATATCAAGGTTTATTTTTCCCCCATATTCAAAAATCCCGCGGGCATGAGATTTATCAATGTATTCTTCAAGGAGTTTATGAATTATTCCTGTTTTTGTCTTTTCGCCACTAATTTTCATCGCATCTTGAAGCAGCTTTTCATTCAAATCAAGTGTTGTTCTCATGATTCCTCCATGCATATTGTTTGGTCATAATATATGCGCCAGATACTTAAAAGGCAAATATATTTTATCTTAGCTTGGTGAAAAACATCTTAACCCGCTTGTGGTTGTGTGTTTCACTGACCTTGCCGACAGAATCACATCGATTACTAATGCATTCTTTTCAAGATCGACCATGTATTGAAAAATCGAAAAAATTTGTGATGTATTGTCAGATTTAATCGCTTTCATCGAGTCCAAGGCTTATCTGTGTTTTGGTTGCTTATTTCCAGCCCCGCAGGTGTGCCATCGCGGTAGGGACATTCATTGCTGAATGCCACCCGCACAAAGCCCGGCGGGCGCAATTTACGCACCAGGCTTCCACCTTGGGTAATTGGCGGCAAAGCGTGCTTCGGGCCAGGGATGGAGGATGCGAGGGCGAGGCAGCCAGTCTTGTGCAATCTTACCGATGCGTTTCCAGGTGGTCCGGTCCTTCTGGCTTCGGTACCGTAGGGTACGTCTCCGTAGGCTGACCACCACACTTCGGAAGCTCCCCAGACTGGTGATGTTGGTCGGTACCGCATGGTAGGCGAAATAGCCTGTGACCACGCGGCACAGCCACTGCCCTTGCTCTGGAATCGGTTGGTGCATCCGGCGGTGAAGCTCCTCTTTGAGTTCCCTCAATTTAGCCTGCATACGGTCGCGGCGGGACTTCCGTTTGAGCTGAACGCCCGCTCGTCACCGGCCCGAAGGGTCGACATTACAACGAGGAGGTGCCGGTGGACGGCGATTGTTAGGGATATTCAATTGTGCTATTGTCCTATAAATTAGACACTGCGTGCGATACTAGCCTAGAATGGAGATCATTTGCGTCATTCGAAATAAAGAGGGGGATTTTGTATATTTTCGATAACTCAAATGCAAATGAGACTTCGGTTTCTTGCAATTTTTGCAAATTCATGATACTTATTTTCTCATTGTTGTTTTGGAAAATCGAATTCTCGCTAGACCATGGGTCTCGCAATAGGACCGAGATTGCTGATAACTTTAATCTTGCAATGTCATTGGGATTTAATTTTACGATCTTATTCTCTTTAAAAAGCGCTAAATGCCCATCAATCAGTACGATTCTATTTTGAAAATGGATTTTTTCAAGTCCATTTACAATCGTTTCTTGATTTTGATCGATTGATACTACCGATTGTTTTTTGCCAGTATATTTTAAAATTTCACTACATGTCACATGCGTGATATTCGAATTGGTTTCCGAAACATGCCGGCATAATGTACTTTTCCCCGCGCCATGGACTCCTGAAACCAATATTCTAGTTTGAATTATTGAATATACACGCTCAATTTGTTCATCGCTTAGGTAGCAAAACGATTGAGGTACTTTAATTCCGCAATAACTTGGTTTAGCCGCAATTGTCGGTGCTACTTTGCCTAATTTTATAGCGTAAGCAATATCGCAATCACGGAAGTATTCAGAATAACGATCAAAGCTGATTCCTGACGTCGCGCTTGTAATCTTCCATATTTCCTCTGGTTTTCCTGAAACTATTCCATCGACATTAACTATCGCTTTAATAACTCCTTCATTTCCTGATGAGTATATTACCATTTTTTCAATAGGGCCTTTAGGGATTTTCTTCCTGAATTCCCATGTTTTATTGCCAATCATGATTTGGTGGCAATATTCTGGCTTAATTGGAATGAAAATGATTTTTGACACGATATTCTTTCAAAATGTGTTCAAGGTGAATTCTATCGATTTTTCGGATGGTTTGTATCGCTCCAATAACCCCTATATTTGAGAGCGATTTTGATGATATAGCACTCTCAAAATGGCATATAACTTTAAATAATAGGACGAGAGTGTCCTTCTCACAAATTTTGTTGATATCATTTTCTGAATATATGGTCCTCTTACGAGTCAATTGAACTACGATTTTCGAGTCTTTTGTTCTTTCGCATTTTTCTACGATTCCGATGCTTGTAATACCTTTTACATCTCCGCTTCGATAAAATAACAATACATCACCACTATTTATAGATTTTATCTTTGAGTTCGATAGGTATGCTTGATTTATTGCATTTCCAGCCGTTATAGAATTTTCAAAAAGAGAAGATTGAACTTGGATTTCTGGGAATAGTTGCAGATGGTACCGTGGTTTAATTGGTACAATGTACGCTTTCGTACTTTGTTTTATTGTAAACCAAGGATAATATTTTATAGTAAAATCTAGAGTGTCATAAAACTCTGCCGTTACGGGTTTCATTGGCTTTGCTAAAACAAGATCATATTCACCATTTAATTGAAGACACTTCCCGAAAATTTCGAAGCCAAAATTTCCCAATAAATCGATTAAGTGTAATTGAGAATTTTCTCTGATAGTTAAATAAACCCAGTCGTAATTTCCTTCAAAGGCATAATTGAATGCCTTCTTTAATAAAAGTTCGCCGAACTTCCTTCCTTGACACAATTCACCAACTTTAAATGTGCATAATTTTAGCGATTTCCCCTTTAATCCCTTAGAATCATCAGTCACTATTGGACTTTCTTCGTCCTTGTAGATTATTATGGCCCCGATATCACTTTCGGCAGAAATAATCCAAGCTTTTCTACCACTACGTTGGCATTTTTCAAACCAAGAATTGAATCCAGAATAGGAGCTGCGCAAGGAATCAAAGAAATGATTATTTGAGTCTATCTCGCTAAGGAATTTATTTGATATTCCCGGAAAAATGATAGTGTCACTTTTTGCGTCAATCCCAAACAAATTCCGCGCTTGCTGGATATATAAGACTCGGTCTGAAATTCCGGATCTTTTCGCTTTTCTATGAATTCCAATATCTTCTGATATTAAGAAGTCGGCACAATTGCAATACAGCGCATGTAATATTTCATTGTCGCAGGCATCATTCTCAGTGTTTGAATAACCAAACAGATGATCAATGTCACTCTTGTTACATGAATGTCCTTCAAGCTGGATGTATTTGTTAAGGCGCGATAATGAAATCTCTTTGCGTATCAGATTTGAATCTCTTTGGATATCTCGTATGGTCGCAGGGTGATACATTAATGTATGCCCTGATAATGTCGCTGATTTAATAAAGTGAGACAGTGGAGCCTCAAGAATTTTTGACGAGTCCTCAAGTGGAATAATAATATTTGTATCTAGAACAAAGCGCATATTACTTTTTCCCAAACTTTGCCGAAAGACTATCTTGAATTTTTGTAGTATCTTGCGCAATCACTTTTTTCCCAAAGCAGTTGTATTTCGATTCCCATATAAAATTTGAAATGAGGTTGATTGTGATACCAAGCGCGATGGTAATTAGAAGATATTTAATTATAACGCCAATATTTTTTGATTGAAAATTTGAACGAACAAAAAATGTCACTTCGCTCGTGTTTGTCAATTTCCAATAGTGTGCGCAAATCTTTGTATTTTTGGTTTCAAATGGCGTGTAATTGCTCCATATCTGTTCTTCTAAAAAACGCGTAGTATATGCCCCTTGATTCTGTGTTAGTATATCTTCATCAGATCGGAGCAAATAGAATAGATGAATCGACTCGAACGATAATAATCTATTATCTGTAGCTACCAATAAATCTTGTGGCAATGATCGCTTTGAGTTTACGCGAAAGTCTATTTCTCTATTCTTTGATATTATTGACTGTAGCCACGACCCGTAAGGCTTTGACTCCGAACAAAATGCACCATTCAAGGATGCACTTTTATTTATTCGTATCCTCAAATATCGATGTTTTGTTGTGCTTTCGCGAAGCTTGAGCGAAATGACGCATGCATTTGGCTCGCTTCGCGGGATAACTTCAATCAAATCTGGAGGAAATTGATATACTGATATCGCAGGTCTTAGGCCATTGAAATTTATATTGTAATAGTGCTCGTATGTTGTTGCGTCATCAATTGTACAAGCTTCATTGAATACTGCAGAGCAAAGTATCTTATCTTTTAGTT
>Ga0302287_10000072_pt1 | contig 79246 bp, 59 predicted proteins | sample III_Fen_E2_4_FD_200452 | JGI IMG/M metagenome (GOLD analysis project Ga0302287, IMG submission 200452) | Peat permafrost microbial communities from Stordalen Mire near Abisko, Sweden - III_Fen_E2_4 | ecosystem: Environmental > Terrestrial > Soil > Wetlands > Permafrost | place: Sweden: Abisko... | reverse complement strand
ATGAGCAACCATATTCGCACGGCGCTACTTCACACCAATGGACGCGTGGGTGGTGACAAGGGTGCGGCAGCCTTGCTGGGCTTAAATGCGAAAACACTTGAGTCCAAGATGCGTAAGCTGGGGATTCAGCGGAAGGTGAGCTTCACTTAGCAGCTCACCTTGATCTCGCGCTTCTTAGTGTGCAAATATTGTGCGGGAACCGGTCGCTTTTACCACGTACAATCCGTGAGGAAGTGTTCCGAGATGAATGCTTTCAAAGCCTTGTGTCGCAAGGGTACCACGCATATCATATACGCGAATTAAACCGTTAGCATTAATCTCTTGTGCAGATATTTTGATTTCTTGTTGTGGCTTTTCGATACGTGAATTTTGCGAAATCGAAACCGGTGGTACAACTGGAATGTTCTTGTACACAAGGATCGGATCGCCATCATTTTGCTGTGGATCAATGGCCCAAAAGTTGTCAAAGTTCCAGCCATTTCCCGAAAGGAATGTCGCGCTATGCAAGTTCGCGGCACTAATACTGGTGGCCATAGAGTCAGTTGTGGCAAGGGTTCGCGCGGCATCAAAGAAACAGTGAGTGATAACTGAATGCGGACCTGTTCCCCCTTGTGGAGTCATAGTGTCTCCTACAAATCCATTAATCCAGTAGCCACTTGCTCCCATGGTTACCGCAGTCGTGGTATACGAATTGGTGATTACACCACCACCACCTGAGCCCACTAAACCCCCAACGATTGTACCTGCAAAAGCGCTTCCTTTCGAATAACAATTTTCGATAGTTGTATTTGCCTCGCTTACTCCCACAAGGCCTCCGCCTCTATCCATATTTGCAACCACTTTCCCCGTGGCAAAGCTTGTTCGAATAGTGGAATCATTTTCACCAACAAGGCCACCAACCATTTGATCGCCAGTAACATCGCCCGTTGCAGAACTCCATAGAATATTTCCCATCTTATTGTAGCCAACCAAGCCACCAACATATTGCGAGCCTTTGATCGTTGCTTCGGATCTGCTGTTCAATACCGTGTCTTGTGCATAACCGACCACACCGCCAACATAAGTCAAGCCTGTAACCGATCCTTTAACGAAACACCTTTCAGAAATACCATAGTATTGTAATCCAAAAATACCGCCAACCATCTGACTGCCTTTTACCGTTACATCCAATGTGTCATCTTTGAAATGCGTACCCCAAGATTGTACGTCACCCACCAAGCCACCCACATTGCTATATCCCGTGACAGAGCCTGTAACCTTGACAGAATCAATCCCTACTTGGCTGCTACTGAAACCTGTTACACCACCTACATTCGGTGCTCCCGATCCAACCACGTTTACTTTGGCAACACAATTTACGATGTGCGTTCCTTGCGAAGAACCCGCAACGCCGCCTCCCTGTTCGCCAGAAACGGTTACGGTTGCTTCGATATACGAGTGCGAGAGCGATCCTTGCGTTCCATACCCAAGCGCACCGCCAATGCGGAAATGGCCTATCACAGAATCTGCGATTACGGTCACAGAATCAAAGTCGCTGTAGCTATAACCAGCTAAACCACCCACCATCGAGCCTCCTTTAACATAGCCCGCAAAGTTTACATGCGAAATATGCTCGCTTGTGCTAGTGCCGAATACACCACCCACATTCGAATCACCAAGGACGGTGGCCTTTACAGTGACATTATGAAGAAAGTTATCGCTTGCTTGTCCAAACATTCCACCCACCGTAGAGCTACCCTTAACAGTACCGCTGAACTTAAAGTTCCCATGTGGTGCACCCACTCCTGATCCATAAGACCCAGCAAAGCCACCGGTGTAATGATTGCCTTGCACCATACCCGATGCAGACAGGTTTCCGACTGCAAGTGGCACAGAGTCGATACGCCCAACAGTATTCCCAATCACAAGCGTTCCACCAAAAATTCCCACATCTTGCAATCCAATAATTGTTGCACTATCGATGGTAAGATTTTGCAGTTGTCCAACCGTTGCTGAACCAAGTAAGCCTACTCCCGTCTTGGTTGGGCGGTTAATGTATAAACTGTCGATTACATGATTTTGTCCATCGAGATTCCCCAACAAGTCCACAGGGCGAAATCCTTGACCACCATTCCAAGCCTTGGTAGCACTGGCATGGATATCCTGCGTAATCACATAAGATGCCCAAGGATTGGTTGCCATTTCTTGCAGTTGTTGGAGATTTGAAATCTGATAAGGATTGGCGACGGTACCGGCACCAGCTCCAGAGAACAAGTTGCTGTTGTCAGGGTAGCCCCCATTCACAGCAGGGGTCATATTCCAGATTGCGCCGAATTGCCAAATGGAATCTGCATACGTGGATTGCATCAACATGTTGGCTGATGTTTGAGGGCTGCAAATGCTACGCGCCGTGGAGTCCACACCCGCCACCGTTTTATCGAAATAGCAAGCTTGCCCACCAACACTTGATCCACTCGCAACACCACCAAAGCCGCCCTTGCCAATACGAGCAGTCACAGAACCTGCAGCATAACTTCCCTTGTAGTCTCCCAAAAGATATCCAGCAAAGCCGCCCACGGCACTATCGCCGGTAACATTTGCTCGCGTGCCACAAAACTTGAACAAAGGCGTTTCGCTGTTGATCATATTTTCATCACCGACTACGCCACCTACATTGAGGGTTCCGCTGACTGAGCCTTGTACAAAGCAACGAAATATTGAGCCCGAGGTATTGCGCCCAACTAAGCCACCTACTGATGAAGTGCCCACCACCGTCACATTCGCCTGTGCGTTCCACATGCGGCTCTTGCGATCTGCAAGACCAACCACACCACCAGTGTACGCTGTACCTGTTACAGACCCTTGCACAGACACGTTGTAGATGAGACCAAGGTTTGAACCAGCAATCGCACCCGTTTGCGAACCACCCGCAATGCTTACTCCCGTAAGTTTCAAATTGGAAATCACTGAAGTCGCGGTGGTACTTCCAAAAAGGCCATTGCTAGCAACCGAGCTTGCATGCTTGATTACGAGCCCAGAGATCGTGTGTCCTTGACCATCTAAGGTACCGCTAAAACTTGGTCCAATGGGCGAAAATCCAGTGCTTCCGTTCCAAGTGGCAGTAGCCGAGGCGTCGATATCTTGCGTAAGCACGTAATGCGATACCAAGTCCGATTTAATGCTCTGCAACTGATCTACCGTAGTAATCTGATAAGGATCTGCAGATGTTCCTGAACCGCCCGCAAATGCAGCAAAAGTCTGCTGAACAAAGCAAAGAGCTAGGCCGAGGGAAAGGTGGTGAAGAATGCGCATAGAGACCTCCATCAAGGATTCTCTATAATTTTACTTTCACGCAGCTTTGTATACACCACATGATTTTGGGAAAGTGCTTTCCACGAGAAAGCGGGTGAGCAAAGTTACACCCATCTTCAATCACTTTTTTGGGAAGCACGCGGAGACACTGAGCCACGGAGAAAGGCCTCTGAGAAGGGCTATGAAACTCACGTTACTGCGGTAAAGTTCCATTCGCTTGTTTCATGCCAAGCCATGGATCGTTAAATTGGAATCCGACTTGAATCGAGATGGCAGTAGGCTCAACAGCGCTCGGCAAGAACGGCACTTTGATGTTCCCTACGCTTTGGTTTTGACCCTTCACACTTACTTCATCAAGTGCACGCGCGAGATTTAAGCTCACATCGAAAGCTTGGTTCATGAATAGCTTATTCGACCAACGTAATTCAATGCCTGTGCTGCGCATCCATTGTGAAGGGTGTGCGAATTGTTGGGCAAAGTTTGAACTCTGCCACCATGCAGTACCTGCTTGTGCGAACACATCTGCATAAAAACTCTTGATAGTGAATATCCATAATGTTTTGTTCAAATCGCGGTAGAGAGGAATCAAATAGTGTGCCTGCCCAAGCCACGTGCGATCACCATGTAGAAGCAAGTTTTCATTGGTAGCAAGGGTTGGGTAGCCCGCAATATTCAAACCATGATGGAAAAAGTAATCCAGGGTATCTACGTTTTTGGGACCACTCCAACTGGCTATGCCCGAAGCCTGCACACCCAACACTAACCTAGCCCCATCGTGAATGGGATTATCGAGTCCAAACCAAGCTGCAAGCCATAATTCGTTCAATAAGTAGTTCTGATAGATTGGTGAAATGACGCCTTGGCTATTCACAGTAAAGGAGGTGCGAAATGTTCCTGGATGGTACAATTGACTCCGCGAACCTTGCCACGTCAGCGTGATGCCATTGCCCTCTCCTGCAATTGCAGATTGTTCTTCGGGGGTGCCGGACTCATAGGACAAGCGAGAAGATAAGCGCAAGCTACGTAGGTAATCCCACGAAAATCCATCTTGATACAGGTTAAACGTTGCCCATTGATCCGAAGCACTAACAACCAAGGAATCCCCTTCCTTGAACAGACTATAGCCAGCAGAAGCTTCAATCGCCTGCACACCTACGGCCAAAGGATTGATCGCCAAGGAATCTGAATATGAACGAGGATCTTCATAGCGCACGGTATCGCGCGATGGAGTATTGCGACGCATATATGCAAGGCCAAGCGTAATCGGGAAACTATGGTTTTCCCATGTGCCCATAAGTTCGGATTGCATTGCAGGGTTAATGCCTGTCTGCTTTACATAGTCAAAGCCTTTGCCCATTTCTAACAAAAGTGCAAGCTGCAAATAATTTTTCTGCAAAGGATCTTGCAAGCCCAGCGCGACCCCCACCATGGGCACGTAGGTTCCTTGGTTGATCGGCGCTAAGTCCTTCGCCTTGCCTTCCATCGAGAATAACGGCACCACCAATGGTTGCTTAGGAATCGGCAAATACTTGCGTTGAATGGATTGCAATTCTACATGGCCAATTCCAATGGCTGTCGGTTGCCCTGTAAGGCGCTTACCCGAAGGCTTTGCTTGTAATGAGTCGTGCAAAGGCAATTCGTACAAAGAGAATCCATCCTTGTCGTAGCCCACATACCAAAGCTTATTCGAGTCAACGGCAGGAGTAAAAGCACCGCCGATCACATTCGTCAAGGCAACGGGTGCAGGCATAGTTGCCAGTGTGTTAGATGTAATAATTTGCCCCGTAGAATCTTTAAGCACAGGCGCTGTCGCGAGTAAATCCTGCCGATACAAATTGAAGATTCCCGACTTATCACAGGAATAGTAGATCGCCTTTCCATCGAGGCTCCAGGCGGGGTCGCGGCTATCGAACGCGCCATCGGAGATCATGCGCAAATTCTTTCCATCACGCCCAATCACAGCAACTTTGCGGCTTACACCATCGTAATAACTGAACACAATCGATTGCCCATCGGGGGAATATTTTGGAGTGTACACACCAAAATTCGAGAAGGTATCGGCAGGCATAAACAAATCCACCATATCTTCTACCGTTGCTCCCAGCCCAGGCACCGCAGCCCTCGACAAGGCAAAGCGCGAACTGTCATGGATACGCCGCACAAATACCACCTCGTCTCCTTTGGGTGACAGATCAGGGTAAGTGGCATCAGCCAAATGAGTCACAAAACGAAGCGACTTTCGCACACCGAACCAAGGGTTCGCAGAGGTATCATCCACCGCAATATCGAAAAAAGCACGACCATTGCGATCTCGATTCTTGTAGCTCACATAAGCGACAAGAGGCGAACGATCTTTAAATGTGCGAATGCTAAAACCCTTTTCAAGCCATGGTTTTGTCAAATGGAATGGGTTCTTCGCAAAGTCCGCCATGCTAAGCGTACCAAGGCTATCGGGGCGCTTCTCTTTCGGTAAACTATCTAGGCTCTTTAATGAATCACCAAGCAAAGGCAGCTTAAAAATTCCACCCTCGAACCAAGCGCTACCCATATTCGATACGCCATACAAAGCACCACCCTCGACCTGCGGAAAGTCCTGCCAAAAGGCTTCGCGGCTACGTTTCTGCCCAATCACCAACTTGCCCAAACCGTCGCGCTGGCGAATATAATGTTCAAGACGCGCGGCTTTCCAATCACGATACAATTGCTCTTCCGAAATTCCTAACACCTGCACGCAGGCTGCAGAAAATGTAACGCGGTGAATGCGACTCAGTTCAGCCCAAAGGTTTGGAATCGCCTTGTCGCCAAAGCGTTCCGAGATATAACGCACTAGGTTGAAACCTTGTGTGTAAGGACCAAGTTCAGAGCCCAAAGCATTATCGGGAAAATCGCGCATGTCTTCTAAAGCAAGCAACGAATCGTCGAGAACCAGTGTGCGCAAAAGCATATCGCGATGCGTGTCCCAAGAATCGTATCCCATGCGTGCTGATTCATACTGTGCCGTGCCCTCCGCAAACCAGAGCGGATACACATTATTCGGGAGCACTACTGCGCCTTGGGATTGCGTGCGTTGGTTGTAATAGCTCTGCCATGAAAATTGCAAGCCATGCACAATGGGTGAAACCTTTGAGCCCGATTGAATGCTCACCAAATGCGAGAACTCATGGGTCACCACATCGTTCATCCAATGGTGGGTAGAGCGTGTTTTAAAATCCCAATCGGTGAGCCAAATATTCATGGTGTTGTTGATGGGACTTGCGAGGCCGTTGGAGAACAGCGCATTGCGCACGTTCATATTCACCTTGCCTGGCAATTTTACACGGTAACGATTCTCAACCGAATCATGCACAGCCTCGGCAAACGAGACCACCTTTTCGACCTCGCCTTGATATTCCAGCGGGTAGTTGAAAACAAAGTGCTCCGTCTCAGCAGACTTCCAAACGACAGAACTCTGATTACCGTAAAAAGGCACGGCCTGCACGCACACGCACGCAGAAGCCACAAGCAAAAGGATTGGGGGGATTTTCACAATCCACTCAATCTAAAAAATGGGGGAAGAAAATGCGAATACAAACCGCATCGGAATTAGGTGTACACGATCCCACTACGTGTGCCGTGTAACCTTTGCATTCCGATGTCGGGTTTTTGTGGCGCGCTTGCGTTGATAACCTCAACGTTTCAATGTCAGGAAATTCACCAGCCGTGGCAAACTCATTCTCTGTCATGGTGGACACGTTCTGCGTCATGGTGGCTTGACCACCATCTCATACTGAGTGAGATCCTTGCCAAGCAAGGATGACGGAGGGTGCAAAGGATGAAGGGGGAAGCCCCCTACGCGCAAGCCTCTTCGCCCTGGGGCTATCTTCTAGTAAGCATCTTAAGCATGGCGGTGCACGCGTGCGAAATTTCATTGCACAAGCCGTGTGTGGTTTTTCCCCTGTCAACCCCCACACGTCAGCACCGCCAAAGCCCCATGCCGAAGGGTCTTTCGCTACCCCCAGTTAATCCGCGTCTTCTACATCGGACTTTTCAGCCCACGATGCGAAGCCTAAGATCCAAATCATTCCTAACGCTGTTGCAATCATGTATGGAGCCATAAAGTCCTCGTTTTTCTCAATAGTAGTCCTTTGCACGGAAAAACATCGAGCGCTAATGAATTTCAAACTTTGCCATTCAGAACGCACTCAACATAAACGAAGCCATACACAATAAGGTTTCACAGTCATTTCATGATCTGTAAACTGCGCAAATCATGAGTGAGCATACTCACGTACAATGACCCGATCCTGTGAGCTGCATCAACAAAGCAGAGACTTGCTAGATTAGTAAGATGACTAACGCAGCAACGCTTCTGCACGAACTAATCTCTCGCCCTACGCCCTTGAAAATCAAGGATCGATTAGCGATTCCTGTGCAAGAAATGCCAGAACTCGATGCAACTTACCGTGCACGTTCTCTCGACGAAGTTGCCACAGGCTTCACGCCTGAAATGGCGCAACTCGAAGCTATACGCTGCCTGCAATGCAAGCGCCCGGCTTGCGTGGAAGGCTGTCCTGTTCACATCGATATTCCAGCATTCATTCAGCACATCGCAAATAACGATATGCGCGGTGCCATCGACAAGATCAAAGAGACGTCGCTGCTGCCCGCCATCTGTGGGCGCGTATGCCCGCAAGAATCGCAGTGCCAAGAAAATTGCACCGTTGGCAAATCTCTCAAAAGCGTTGACAATGCGGTGGCCATAGGGCGCCTCGAGCGCTATGCCGCCGATTGGGAACGTTTGCACAACGAAGTCAAGATCCCGGAAGTGAAACCAAACACAAGAAAAAAAGTGGCCGTGATTGGCTCTGGCCCAGCAGGTCTTGTAGTCGCTGCAGACGTACGCCGCGAAGGCCACGAGGTAGTGATTTTTGAAGCCTTCCATAAGCTCGGAGGCGTTCTGCGCTATGGCATTCCAGAGTTTCGCTTGCCGAAAGAAATTGTGGATCGAGAAATCGATACACTCGCTAAAATGGGCGTACAGTTTCGCTTGAATTTTGTGATTGGCCGTACCCGCAAGGTTAGCGATCTTTTCAAAAAAGATGGTTTTGACGCAGTGTTTATTGGCACAGGCGCAGGGCTCCCCATGTTCATGGGCATTGAAGGTGAAAACCTAGTGGGTGTCTTTGCGGCCAATGAATACCTGACACGCACGAATCTTATGCGCGCATTCGACAAAGGCCATGCTGCCACGCCATTATGGCAGGGCAAACAGGTTGCGGTGCTCGGTGGCGGCAATGTTGCGATGGATGCAGCCCGCATGGCGATGCGCATGGGCGCTGATTCCGTGAAGCTTATTTATCGGCGCACAGAGGCTGAGATGCCTGCCCGCGTCGAAGAAGTTCACCACGCGAAAGCCGAAGGTATAGAGTTCTGCTATCTGCAAAATGCAACGCGAATTTTAGGTGATACCAATGGCCGAGTGCGTGCAATGGAATGCATTCGCTTTGAACTCGGCGAGCCAGATGCATCAGGCCGTCGCAGCCCAGTTGAAATTAAGGGTTCCGAGTTTGAACTTGAGGTAGATACTGTTCTTGTCGCGATCGGAAACGGCTCTAATCCCTTGATTCCACAAACAACTCCGGACTTAAAAATCGACAAAAAAGGTCATGTATTAGTCGATGCTCTTACCAACAAAACCTTCATGGAACGAGTCTTTGCAGGTGGTGATATTGTGTTAGGTGCAGCCACGGTAATCCTTGCTATGGGCGAAGGCCGCCGCGCAGCCCATTCCATCAACGAATTGCTCGCTAGTGAATCGCTCGCGAAGGAAGCATGAAACAGACAATTACCGCAAGAGTCCTTTCCGATCGTCGCCCAATCCTCACCTATTTTTTGGTGATCTATTTTTCGAGTGTTTTTGCTTTGTACAGCCGCTGGGGTAATCTCGCACTTCTCTGGTCTTTGCTTGCCACGTTGATTTTTGGAGTGGGTATCCCTGCACCGCTATTTGTTTATAAATACGGAAAGCATAAAGGCTATGCGGCTCTAGGCAAAAAGACAGCTATTTCTTTTGTTGTCTCGTTCCTTTTCATTGTAGCGATTACAAGTTGGGCAATGCATGCTTGGGTGCTTGCACCAGTTTATGGACTTCTCTATTATGGATATCCAGGCGCACTAATTTTTGCGCTAATCCAGAAAGCGGGCTGGCTCAACAAATAACACGCGAAACTCGCTATCTATTCGTTAATTATTCGCGTTTGTACTATTCCAGCAATGCTGTAAACCTTCGTTTACAATGCTTCTTTTACTTGGTTTGTATGCAATTCACCCCTATCTTCTTGAGAGGGATAAGAGCAATGTGCAGACGGATTTTCCTATGGAGGCATATATGACCGTCAATATCAAGATCATCAAAATCGTAGTTGGACTATGCGTAATCGGGCTTCTTGCGGCCGGTTTGCTCACTTATATCGGATAGCGTGATCAAAATCACTACAACATCTAGGGCTTTTAAAGCCCATAACATACCATCGCAAGGTTTCATGAAAATTAGCGAGTCCTTTATCGACTCGTTTTTCTGGTTTGGGGCGCAATATTCTAAATTAAAAGTGATGCTTTTCTTATCTCGTGTATTGATTCCCACTTTTCTGCTGTGTAGCTCTCTTTTTGCGCAAACGCAGGGTGCTGTTTCCCTTGTTGCAAAATCGGTGCATTCTGATTCCGTTGCTGCTGCTTTGACAATTCATTTGCCCGAAATTTCGGACTCAATATTGCAAGCAAAACTCGATTCGCTTTCTGCAATTACAGAAACGGTAAAACCAGGAAAATCTTTGGATAGTGCGCAGATTAAAGATTCTACTAGCCGACTACGTGCAGCAGCCAAGCAAGGCAAATACATCGATCGCACAACTTACGATAAGTCAAATTTTGACCACTGGAAAATTGATTCCATCTTGCAGGCTAAACAGAAGAAGCGTTTGCTCGGTGATTGGCGCACAGACATTATGGAACATGGACATGCGTTCCTTGATGCGTCTCTCAAATTCAGCAATAACGACACGCTTTATTCCACAACATACACGTATACGGATTCAGGACGCTATTACAAGACAGGCGAATATGCTTACCGTGCTCGTTTCCGCTTTGAGTCAGACTCCACCTATCGTTCACGCGAGGTTTTTTCGGATCGCAACGTCGTTCGCTGGGACTATGTGTTGTACAAGACAAGCGCAGATACATTGAGGCATCATTTGTACAAACTTGAGTTCCGCGATCTCATGGACAATTGGCTCGATGCAATTCAACAGTTTGATCGAATCCCTGCAGAAGCATACCATCGGGGCGGCCTTGCGGCACCGGCAGCCAGCGCACCTGCTAAGAAAAACCCTTCCTGATCTCTACACACCTCACATTCTTCTAAATTAGAACCATGCGCAACTTGGCTTGGTTTGCAACGCTTTTCTTGAGCCTTTTGGTTGTCTCAGGATTGTCCCTGATGATCGGTGCTGTCTCGCTATCACCAAGTGATATATGGCTTGCACTCACAAATCCAGAACAAGCTGGAATTTCAGCAACCATTCTTTGGCAGATGCGAATTCCTCGCACACTCACCGCAATGATCGCGGGTAGCGGACTCTCGGTTGCAGGCCTTTTGATGCAAACCGTTTTTCGCAATGTGCTTGCGGGGCCTTATGTGTTGGGCATTAGCTCGGGCGCGGGGCTTGGAGTTGCATTGGTGCTACTGCTTGGCGTAGGCGCGGGTAGTTGGTTCGGAGTGCTGTCTGCGGCAACCCTCGGCGCATTGCTGGTGATGATGATTGTGCTATGGCTCGCACATTATTGCAAAAGCCCGGTAAGCCTTCTGGTACTTGGGCTCATGATGGGATACCTCGTCGATTCGTTGGTAAGTTTAATGATTCATTTTGGAGACCCCAATCGGCTCGAAGCCTTTGTAAACTGGGGTTTCGGAAGCTTTGGACGCGTGCATTGGAATGAAATGGGAATATTAGGCGGCACGGTCGGTGTAGGTATTTTGCTGACTTTGCCTGCGATGAAATATTTGAATACCGTCTTGCTGGGCGAATCGCAATCGCAAAGTTTAGGCGTATCCGTAAAACGTAATCGCATTATCGCGCTAGGTGCAGCCTCGCTCCTAACGGCAGTTACCACCGTCTATTGTGGGCCGATTGGCTTTCTAGGTCTTGCAGTACCTCACTTGGCACGCACTGTGTTTCAAACCGCGAATCATCGCATTCTTTTGCCTGCAACGATTCTTTGCGGTGCTGTGCTTGCTGTGCTTGCAGGTTGGGTAGCAAACCTTCCCACACAAGGTGGCGTGTTGCCTTTAAATGCTGTGACTGCGTTGATCGGTGTGCCTGTGGTATTCTGGGCACTACTACGCGGACATGGGAGGCTCGATGACTGAGCTACTCCACACCAAAGATTTGCATATCGGCTATACGGCCAGCAAGGGCAAGGCTTACGAGGTTGCTGGCCCTGTAGACTTGCATTTTAAACCCGGTGAAATTGTCGCGCTAGTTGGCCCTAACGGCAGTGGAAAATCGACCCTGCTCAAAACAATCACCGGACTACTTAAACCCATTGCTGGAGAAATCTTCTTAGGCAATGAATCAATAACTCAACTCTCTCTGCGCGAACGTGCACGACGCATGGCTCTTGTGACCACGCATTTCGGTGGCGCACATGCCATGACAGGATTTGACAGTGTTGCCCTTGGACGCTCACCGCATTCCGGTTGGCTTGATCGCTTAACAGAGCACGATAGAGAAGTTGTGCAGCATTCCATGGAGTCCACCGATTCTACGCATCTAGCAACGCGCTTTGTGGATGAACTCAGCGATGGTGAACGTCAACGCTTAGCTATTGCTCGCGCACTAGCACAAGAAGCCAGCTTGATTCTGCTCGATGAACCCACCGCATTCTTAGATTTGCCTCACCGCGTAGGTTTGCTAGGATTACTGCGCAACCTTTGCCGCTCCAAGCAAGTGGGCGTTATTTTAAGCACCCATGATCTCGACTTAGCGATGCGTTTTGCGGATCGAATGCTTGTGCTCGATGGGAAAGGCCATGTAGAATATGACTTACCTGAAGCGCTCGCTTTGCAGGGAGTTTTTTCTCGGGTGTTTTCGACCCAAGATGTCTTCTTTGATATGAAGCATGGCAGCTTTCATTTTGCCCAACTAGGTTGTATTCAAGTCGCATTTAAAGGACAAGGTTTAGTGGCCGACTGGACGCGCCGAGCCTTACGCCGTAAGGGATGGATTATTGATGATGTCCAATATCCATTAATTGAAGTTTGCGAGGATCCTGTTACTCCAAGTTGGCAGATATCGGCCAATGCAAATGACCAGAAAGAGGTGTATAATCTGGAGGCGCTTCTAGATTGGCTCTCTAAAATTAGGTTGACATGATTCGGATTGTTTTGATCTCAGTTCATCCGCAGGAAACTGAGATCCTCCATTTGGCTTTTAAACAGCGCGGGTTTGCTGTGTTTATCTCACCACCCGCAGCGTCAAATTTTTTACAACTTCTGCAATATCGCCCTGACTTTGTATTCCTAGAAATACCAGCCAACTACGTGGATCAATTAGGCCTTCTTCGCTTACTACGCAAGAACGATCGTTTTGCTAAAACGCCAGTAATCGCTTATGGATCTTCGAGTGCGTCACAAATTTTAGGTGATGTAAATGCGGCCGGTGGCACTGGTTTTTTGCAGCGCCCCCTTAAGTTAAATAGCCTTTTCGAGGTTATGAAAAAGTCCGCGCCAAACATCGATTTGCAAGCCACAGCAGCAACCGCAAATAAGTCCGCTGATGACTTAAAGAAAGAAGACATTGCAAAGCTACTCGATCCGAATGTAGAGACTCGCATAAAACTCGAAGCCATGGTGAAGCATACAGGAAAGCTGTTTAGCTTTCCCTTTGTCATCATGAAAATTTTGGATCTCGCAGAAAATGCGAACAGTGGTGCGGAAGATTTAGCGAAGGTTATCAATAGCGATGCGAGCCTTTGTGCAACCATTTTAAAGGTTGCGAATTCAGTACACTTCGCAAGTCAAAAAGAAATCGGCAGCGCTCGCGAAGCCATTATCCGCATAGGTTTTAACGAGGTAAAGGCGATAGCCATGGGGCTTGAACTCATGAAACTTTTACCTGATCGCGAAACCTTTGGTTTTAACCGCATGGACTTTTGGACTTACACACTTGGCCGAGCAATCATCGCAGAAAAACTTGCTAAACATTTGCGCTTACCCGATCCAACCATTGCATTTTTGGGAGGCTTGCTTTCTGATTTTTCCGTACTTTTACTCGATGCTTTTTATGTGGAGTTGTTTGACTCACTACTTCACAAGATTGCCTCTGATGGCATTTCGTTTGAAGATGCTTGCTTAAGTATTCTAGGGTTTCACCCCGCGGAATATGTTTCTCGCCTTTTGGAACAATGGCGCTTACCCAAAGACTTGGTAGCTGCTATACGCGCTCAAGACAAATTCTTTCTACGCGAAGAAGAGAAAGCTCCCAACACTTTGCGCTTGCTCACCGATTGCCTTGCCGTTTCTGTTGTACTCGCGCGAGCAGGCGGCTTTGGCCATGGCTGTGACGATACCATTGAACCTGTTCCCGATGGATTTTTACGCGAAATGCGGATGCCTGTAGGAGTGTCTCCTTCGTTTTATGATCCGATCGATACAAGTCTTTTAAACTATGCTGGCTTCTTTGGCATCGATAAAAAATTGCTCCCCAAAAAAGCAGAAGACCCAGCAACACTACCACCGCTTCTCTTTGTGCGCCTAGGCAAGCGCTTTCTTGATCCACACTATCTTTACTTTTCTAGGGACTGGCACATTACTCTTACTCGCAACAAAAGCGAGGTAGAACAAGCTCTCGCAGCGGGCAAGTATCGCGCAGTAATACTTGAATTTGCCCCTGGTGGTGCAGAGGCGGAATGCAAAGAAGTGATGCAACGCTTTGCTTCTGTCACAACCGATGAAGACAAAAAAATACCGGTGCTGGGGCTTTGGCTCGATGAACATTTGCCAACAATTCCCGATGGAATAAAAGCCAAGTGGATCCAACAAAAAGGCGATTTACGCCAGATGCTACAAGCGCTGGAAATTCTGCTTGTGTGATTTGATACATTTGCGCTGTGACTTCCGAACCTCGTAAGATTGTGATTCCACCGTATCCTGAATTGCCCGTCGTGCAAAAGCGCGAGGCCTTTTTGGAGTTGCTTAAAAACCATCGTGTCATTATTGTGCAGGCCGATACCGGATCTGGCAAAAGCACGCAGTTGCCCAAGTTTCTGTTGGAAGCTGGTCTGTACCAGTTTGGGCGCATTGGAGTCACGCAGCCACGCCGCATTGCTGCACTCTCGATTGCGGATCGCTTACGCGAAGAGTTACAAGATGAATCCTTGGTATCAACTCGCATTCGTTTTTTGGAAGAAGGCCGTGCAGACGCGCCACTCAAAGTAATGACCGATGGAATTCTGCTGCAAGAATTTCGTAAAGATCGCTTACTCCGCCAATACAGTTGCATACTACTCGATGAAGCTCATGAGCGGTCGCTGAACATTGATATTCTGCTAGGAATTTTGCGCGGAGTCACCGAGCACCGCCCTGAATTTCGCTTAATTATTGCTTCCGCCACATTAGATGCAAAGCTGTTTCAAGAATTCTATCCTGGCTCTGCAATTATGGATGCAGAAGGTCGATTATTTCCCGTTAGCGTAGAGTACCGCCCTCCCGATGAGCGTAAGAATGCCAAGGCTCGCGGCGATTCTGGTTTACTTGATGATGCCGAAGCTGCCATCTTAGAATTGATGGATGATCGACCCGATAACCTTCTTTGCTTTTTGCCCACCGAACGCGATATCCAAGATTTATCAGAGGATTTGCGCGGACAGCTCGACGAAAAACGCTATGAAATTTTGCCCTTGTTTGGAAGGCTTAGCCCTGCAGACCAGCGCAAGGTGTTTCATAGTTCCCACAAAGTGAAGGTTGTGCTTGCGACGAATATCGCAGAAACATCACTTACCATTCCAGGGATCGCATACGTTGTAGATGCTGGGCAAGCACGCATGTCGCGTTACAATGCGCAAAGCCGCATTCAAGGTTTGCCGGTAGAAGATATTTCGCAAGCAAGTGCTCGGCAGCGCATGGGCCGCGCAGGCCGCGTAAAACCTGGCCGTTGTGTGCGACTCTATTCCGAAAAAGATTTGCGCGACCGCCCTGAATATACCGACCCTGAAATTCGCAGATCGAACTTAGCCAACGTGGTATTACAGCTGCGCTCATTAGGACTTAAGCTCGATGAATTTCCGTTTTTGCAGCCTCCGCCACGCTCATCTTTTAGAGGTGCATACCGACAACTGCATGAACTTGGAGCCTTACTCCAGCCTGAAGCAGATGCGATCGTTACTCGTCTCGGCCTTGAGATGGCGAAACTTCCGATGGATGTTGCTCTCAGCGCAGTTCTTTTGCGCGCTCGCGATCTAAGCGTGCTTCAACCTGCTTTGATTGTGACCGCTGTGCTCTCTATTCAAGATCCACGGATTACTCCCGCCGAAGGCCCTGAACGCGATAAAGCACGTGAATGCCACCGCAAGCATGGCGGGAATAAATCGGACTTTTTAACCCTTGTGCGCGTGTGGAATCATGTGCATAAGTCGTGGGAAAAGGGTGCCTCGCTCAACAAGCTGCGCAAACTATGTGAAGAGAACTGGCTGCACTTTTTGCGCATGCGTGAGTGGATGGATTTATACGAGCAGTTCAGTCATATCTTGCAAGTTGAATTTAAAGATCGCGCTTGTGGATTGGAGACTTTTCACCGCGATAATTTGCATATAGCACTCCTCGGTGGATTCTTGGGAGGCCTTGCGCGCCGTGACATAGAAGCCGGTTGCTATCGTATAGTAGGTGGTCGCGAGGGCCATCTTTTCCCGGGTTCCGATGTGTACGGTAAAAGTCCTGAATGGGTTTTCGCAGCTGAAGTGCGCGAGACCTCACGCGTATTTTTAGCACGCGCAGCCGAGATTCGCCCAGAGTGGATCATGCAAGTTGCAGAAGAATTTTGCACTCGCCGCTGGCACGATCCTGCTTGGAATCCCGAACGCGGTTTTGTAGAAGCTGTCGAAGAAGTTCAGTTTCGCGGCATGGTGATTAGTCGTGGAAAGCGCGTAGACTTTGGGCGCGTAGATCCTGTTGCTTGTGCACAAATATTTTGGCGTGAAGCTGTTGTTGAAGGCAACATGGCTCGGCCTTTTGTGTTCATGGAAAATAATCTGCGCGTGCTTGAACATTTGCGTGCCCAAGAAGCCAAGCTTCGTCGCTGGGGCCTTGCTCCCACAGATTCCATGCTCATCGAGTACTTTAAGAATGCTGCACCAGAGGTTACCTCACTACCCGATTTGAAAAAATGGATCGCGACCAATACCGAAAAGCGCTTGTGCTTTACTTGGCAAACATGGGTAACGGAAGATGAGCTTCGCAATACTCCTGCACTCACTACATTGAATGCGGGCAGAGCCACCCACACACTGCGTGATGCATTGCAAAAAGCAAAACCGCAACTGAGAGTAGACCCACGCGATAAAGGAAAATCTGAAAGCGGATCTCTTGAAACCTTTACCCTTGAAGGGGAGCGCGTTACGGGTGAATTGATTTTTGACCGCAATCACACTCGCGATGGACTTAGCCTTGAGTTGCCTTTTCACCTTTGGGTTCGCCTTACTCCTGCAAGGCTTGCACGCCAACTTGCCCAATGGCGTAGTTGGATGCTCGATGCTTTGTACGAAGAGATTCCGAGTGCTTCACGCAAGAAGTTAGAAGCGGAGCGCGAAAATGTTGAAGACCTTTGGATCGAAGCTTTAGGCGAGAATCCAGATGCGTCTCCATTTGTTTTACTGCTGAATGAATTTCGAAAATTGCCGAATGCGCAAGAACTTGGATTGCATGTGCAGCCTAGCAAAGACACACATTTGCGCTTGCACCTAGACATTACAGACAAACTCACCAATCGCCGTGAAAGCTTAGAGCTGTCTCCCGAGCACGGCTTTGCGCAAATGTTTCTTTTAGGCAAGTCCGTCTTTTTCCCAGAACGCAAACATTTTGCTACACCTCCTATCACACGCAATGCCTGGGCACTTCCGCACGGTGTATCCTATGGATTTGGCGTTGAATATGCAGAAGATACTTGTTTGCAAATTGGCTACGGACTGTTAGATGCAATGGAAGCCGATTGGTGGAGCAAGCGTATTGGCCAACTTGGGCAAGACCCTACTCCAGGGCCGTTGCTCGATCTCTTGCGCGACCGCATTTCTGTGCTTGATTTATTAGGCGCTCGTGCCACAGAAGAATGGATGCCGCTCAATCGCATCTTCCTTTTGCACAATCTTATGATCGACGCCTCTGCTTGGGAGAGTAGAGCGCTTGCACAACGATTAGAACGCTTTAGTGGACTTGAAGGCTTGCAGGGGCGCAAACTATCCACCTTTGATGACTTGGGAAAAAGTACTCACGACGAACCCGAGCGTATTCGTTGGACACTTGTACGCAATGCACATGATTCTGCTTTGCTTAGCATTGAGGCTTTTGTTTTTGCATGGAATGCTCTGCGCGAATGTTCACAGCGAATCCGCAAAGGGCAACGCCTTGAAGCACATTGGAAAGAACTTTGTGAATTGCAAGAAGACTGCAATACATTGCGCGAACGACTTGCTTTGGCATCTGCATTTTCCAATGGCATTGAACATGGGCCATGGAATTTGACAGGCCTCGCTGAATTTCGTGAATGGAAAATTTTGATCAACGATGAGCATGAACAACACGTGAAACGTTGGAAAACCTTGCGCGAGCGCTTTAGGCCATGGCTCACATCCAACCAGCTTGCAGCAGATCGTCGCAACGCATTGCGCGAGACTTTAACCCGCTTAGAATCTGGGCGTACAGCTTTTTCTCAAGGATATTTCGACGAATTGACTTTAGAAGCATTCGAGGTAGAACTTCAATGGAATAGCCTGCGCAAGCCCAAAGCAGATCCAGAAGAAGAAGCCTCTGTGACTCTTGCAGATCTAAAGAAGTTGCGCGATCAATTTAAACGACGGTAAGTGCAATCATTTTCCTTTCCATTGCACACAAACGAATCTTTTAGTACAATTGCCGCCATGATGATGAATAAACACCATTCCCTCACACTCCGTGCTCCGAAAGCATGGCGTACTCTGTCTATGACAGAACGTGGAGTGGGCATCATCAGTTAACGCAATCAATAACTGTCGCATACGGCCTGCTCCCTCTAGGGAACAGGCTTTTGCTTTTTCATGGAGGGAGTTCCGCTGCAACGTTAGGACTAAGGAACCATGGAAAGGAATGACGGACAAGAAGACAATCGGCAGGGTGTGATGTTTGCAGTGATTGCTGCAATCGTAGGCTCCATCCTATTTTCCTGCAAGGGCATTTTAACCAAGGCTGGCATGGCACATGGCGCCACAGCATTGGGTATGCTTTCTCTGCGTATGGTTTATGCAGCACCAGTATATGCTGCTGTGCTCATGTGGTCTTTGCGTCGTAAGCCGATTCCAACAAAGCATGTCGCACAAGCCGCGGGTCTTGGGTTGCTGGGCTGCTACCTTTCACCAACATTGAACTTTTACGGATTGGGAATGGTGAGCGCAAGCCTTGAGCGCGTATTGATACACGCTTGCCCGGCCTTGATAATCCTGGTCGCATGGTTCTATGGGCGAGAAAAGCTTTCACGCTTCACTTTGGCTGCTCTTGCCGTTTGCTATGCGGGCGTAACGCTTTCGTGCCTAGGACGCGATGGTGGACACGCGAACGCAAACCCTGTGGGTGTCGCTTCGATTTTGGTGGGCTGCATTGTGTATGCATTTTTCGTAGTGGCGAGTGTGGGCATGCAACGCAAGATGGGAACCTTTGCATTTACCTCAAGTGCAATGCTTGCAAGTTCGCTTGCATGTAGTGTGCAAAACGTTGTGTGCGGATCTACAGCTTTTATGCTGCACCCTCCACGCGAGATTGTGCCTATTGCCATTGCACTTGCTTTGCTATGCACGGTTGCCCCTGCGTACCTAACGACATACGGATTTCGTGTGCTTGGTGCGAGTAAGTCTGCAGTGTATTCAATGGTAGGGCCGCTGCTAACCCCTGTGCTTGCAATGCTTGTGCTGGGGGAACGAATGTCGGCACCACAAGTGGGTGGTTTCGCGCTTGTATTCACTGGAGGAATTTTACTTTCAAGGCGCGGCGCTTAGGTTTGCTCTCATTGTCTGCTTGCTAAGCTCTTCTTGATTTGTGAAAATCTTTAGGAGCTTATTCCTGCTTGATGTGGGTACTTATGATCGTCTGTTACATAGCGCAAAGTCTCGATGGATTTATTGCCGATGAAGCTGGTGGAATCGATTGGTTACCAGTTCCCAAGCTAGGCAATGATTATGAATATCACAGCTTTTATATGTCTATTGATGCCATTATGATGGGGCGAAAGACCTTTGAACAACTATTAACAATGGGGCCTTGGCCTTACGGAGAGAAGCCAACTCGGGTCTTTACACACAAGGTATCAACACAAGTGGATAAGTCACTACCCAACGTAAGCAGGGTCACACAAAGCCCAAAAGACGTTGCAGATGATCTTTACACACAAGGTTGCAAACGCTTGTGGCTTGTAGGTGGCTCTGAACTTATTGCGAATTTTCGCGATAAAAGTTTGATCGATGAATATGTCATTACCACGATTCCAGTTTTGATTGGATCGGGTGTTCCGCTATTTTTGGATTGTGGCAAACGCGAATTTCTTTGCTGCACACGATCAAAGCGCTTTCCCGATGGTGTGGTGCAGAGTTCGTTTATGCGCGTGGATTAATGGAACATTAGATGACTGGATTAGCCTCGACGCCAATCGTTATCGGAAGAAGCATCTGCTGCGTGTTGAGAAGCCTTGCGCGTGGGGTTTAGATTGCACACAATCATCGCTGCAATCACACCTGGAATCCAACCTATGAGCGTGAGAATTCCCACGAGCAGAATATTTCCACAACCTTTATCGTAAACACCAAGCGGTGGAAAAATCACACATACAATTGCACGCAGTAGGCTCATAGCAACTCCTATTCGAACTTCATTAACAGGGCTATTTCGAATTGCAGTGTTTGCAAATTATGCGATCCACCTAAACTCATTTTTTCACGAGTATAAACGTATTCGAGGTATGCAGAGCTCGAAACCATTTTATTGAACTGATAGTTCACACTAGGCTTAATGTGAAAAATGTATTTGCGAGTAGGCACTTGTACGTTTGCGGTATCCACAAAACCTGGATTATAAATCGTTGCACTGCAAGAGCTCGCAACTTGAGCGCCATTCAGTAAATATACAGATCCGTCTGCATTCAATTCTGGACACGCATAGCTAAACGTGCGATTCACCCCTGCTGAAGCTTGACTTAGCAATGGACTATAACCAGAAAGCACCGCGCGCTGACTGTACTTTTCCATAGCCCAACTATAGCCCGCATTCAACTTCAGCTGAATATCGTTCTTAAGACGGAAGTACCAACGGAACCATTGGAAACCGTGCTTAGTCTTGATGTCATAGCCGAGAGTCAACTCATCGCCAGCGGTCCAACTCCATGTTTCATTCTTATCTGTGTACATCCATGGCGTATCAAAATACAGGTCTGAGGTATCGCCCACAGTGGGATTCACTAAACCCATCGTATCCGAAGTAATCACTTGCACCTTGGGTCTACGCATTGCGTAGGCATAGGACACATTCACATCGTTATCGATATGCAAATCGCGCTGAGTTAATACTGAAACGCGAATCAAAGGCGACGTTGATATCTCCGTCTTCCATTCATCTTCAGCATTCTGGAATGTATGCACCGTTTTGGTGAAGGTGTAATCAAAGCGATGGCTGGTACTGATCGACTTTAGGTATGGCTTCCACGATGGCACATGAGCGATGAAATTCGGAATGGATATTCCCACTCCCACCTTAGGCCACACGGTGGTGGTATCAAGGAAAAGTGGGTTGAGGCGTTGCTGCATAAAGGTTTCTGACCATTGACCATCGATAGTAGCCGCAATATCCCACCAAGGCAACGTTAGGCTAGTGCCTGCTGTTGCTCGGCGATCAACGCTATGCGTGAAGGTTCCTTGAATCACATTGGTATCAGCAGTCTTATTGCGATATTGAGCAAAGCGTTCGTAATCTTCGCGGGTATTTAAAAGCATATCACCGGTAACAAGATTCAAAGGATTGCGCATTCCGTAACCATCGCTCATGCCAAAACCGTACAAGTAATATTGCAGTGGGCTTACGTGTTGTTGCTCAGCAAGCTGTGCGAAAGTAAAGTTTTCGCCAGTGGTTTTAAGATCCACATTCCACGCACCATGAATATCGCGCCACTTCCATTTTTCGAGAAATGCAGTTGCTGCATTCTTTTTTCCAAAGCCCACCAAGTCAATCAATTTCAGGGTCGGATCGAATTCAAAGTGATTGGTCTGATCAATACTCCAGTAATTTTTCTTGATCATGGATACGTCTTCGAAACTGAATGCGCTTGGGATGGTTTTCGCTTGCATGAAGGTCGAACCAAAGGTAAAGCGCGTGATCATAAACGGAATCACAAGTGGTGTAAAATTGACTTTGAAATCTTGCGAGCGCTGGCGTTCATCGCGTAAGATTCCGTAGTCTTTTCCAAAGTCATGTGTGCCAAGGCTATCCACACGATAGATGTAGGTTCGATCGTACATCGTTGTGTAGGTATTGGTGTCACCGGGCTTGTAGGTAATCACCTGGCCAGTAATTGGGTCTTTCTTGTCGCCATGCTGCGTAAGGCTTGGAGTCACAACAGAATCCACCACGTGAGCTGCCACATGGCGATCGGTGTGATCAAAGTCAAAGATGTAGTTCTTTGCAAACAAGCCACCATCACTGTTGGTGCTAAAGAAATTGTTACCATAGAATGCAGAACGATCTCCACCATTTTCCATGTCGCGCTTAATCGCTAGAGTGTAGCTGGTATTTAAGAATGGAAACATATTCCAGCGCATATTGACCTTGTGCTGCAAGTCCACGTTGTAGGTGAGCACACGCTTCATATCTGCAGGGGGCGTTACATAGTCAGGATCTAAGGGCTGGCTAACCGACTTAGTGTAATTCAGGTCGAAAAGAGTCAGATCAAAGGTTTGCGGCCATGGCTCAAAGGTAAGCGAGGTGAATTTTTTAATCGGGTGCCAATTGAACGGAGTAAAGGTTCCCAGCTTGTAATCGATGGTGGTTCCATAGCTATATGAAGAGTCGCCACTAGTGGCTGAACGAGATTCGCGTTCGCTGTAGCGGTAGTTGAAAGCTGGGCGTTCAAGTAATGCTTGCTTGATTAGTTCGGTGAAAGGATTCTTGCTTTCTACGTGATCCTTTGCGTAACCAAAGCTGAGTGTTCGCCCATGGGTAAACGTCTCGTAAGCTTGCGACTTAATAGTTGCATTGCTGTCGTTGCGCATTCTTATGAGCACGGAATCCGACGGCAACTTAGAGCTTCCTAGGAATTCTGGGAGAATGTCGGTGATGTTGTCTTGCGTTAAGGCGACATCGCTCTGAGGCTTTAAGAATGGGTGTTTCAGCGTACTTGTGTAAGCCAGCGAAAGAGGCATGTGCAGCATCCATTCGTCTTTAAAGAACTTGTTAATGTTCAAGGAATAGTTGCCATTCACATCAAGTTGCGTATTCGCTTCGGCCATGGTTGGCTTGGGAGATTTACCATCGCTCTTTAAGGTTGCAAAATTTCCATCTTGATATTTTGCGTCACCAGAAATACTCATCACATCTGCGAAGTCAAGCTGCGCATGCACGCGGCCCGCATAGCCCCAAGCAGTATTCACGCCCGACAAGCGCAGATCGTTAATCCAGAAAACACCGTGAACCTGAGCGGGGGCTTTATTGGTTGGATCATCACCAACAATCACAAAGCGCACCCAATTGATACGACCCGTGGTTGGATTTCCCACAATGCGAACGCGCTCTGCGCGCGCCAAGGCCGTTGATCCTTTACGCGCGACCTCTTTATCAGCCATGTTTACGCGGCCAGCTTTCAAATCCACAAATTCAGACAGTGGCACAGCCATCGCATTGGCAAGCCAATTTTGTGCATGGCAGTCGCTCTCGCGATTTCCTTTATCGGCAATACACGCATCCATATTCAAAGTGGTAGGCTTGAACGACCATTCATAAAAGTTATCGGAACCCTCTTGACCACCGTTTCCAAATTGCAAAGCAAAGCGGATTGGCTGACCCGAATCGGTACTCGATAAATGAACTTCGAGCTTGAGCGAATCGTACTGCGTCAAGTCTTTCATGTCGGTGTCAAAGAAGCGAGTAGCACTCACCACTTGCCCAGAATGCAAGTTGCCATAATTCAGTACCATGCTCTGCTCTTGCAATGGCGAACTTGTATTTGCGTCGCGCTCTACTTTGGTGTTTGGACTTATGAAATAAGAGTTAGCATCATCGCGATTATTGATCACCGAAACGCGCAAGTAATTGGAATCGGCCTTGAGCACTTGGCCTTGCCCTGCTGCAGTCACTGTCTGTCCATCCACGGTTACCGTTTGCGTTGGCCCATCGGTGACCACACCAAACTGATCCTTAGTCGAATCTGCTAGCCATTGATTACCCACAATCTTAAGCTCAACGATTTGCGCTTGACCTTCGTTCACACCATGCTTTAGATTGCCGTACCACAAGCGCGAATAAAGCGTATTAGAAAGAATGTCGCGATAGGATCCACCTATTTTAGAAACCAGCGTATCGAAATGCGCAAGCGGAATTCTCCAACGGCGCCAACCATTTTTCAGCACCTCATACTCCGATGGATCTTCGGATTCTAGGTTCACGCGATAACGGACAAAGCGAGTGTCTTGATCCAGCGTTCCGTTGTGGTTCAAGTCTTCGGTGTCATAAGGGCGTTCGTCGGAGCCGTTATTATTCTCTGTGCCATTGACATGTACATCGGGTTCGGTCACATCTGAGTTCGTTTCTTCTGTACGGAAATCATCTTGAGCAATGTCAGGATTAGCACTCGTTGCAGAAGTAATCTTGTTGCCAATGCAATCTGGTGTGCGGCAGTCCCATTCCATGCGAGTCTCGCCCGCTTTGTCGCAGATACGATCTAGTCCGCAATCATCGAGAGGAACCGTTGAACCAGGAGCCGCTTCAGATTCAAGCTCACCATCAGGAGCATAACCGTTGATCGAAATATCTTCGCTGATCTCACCAAGGTCGAGATAGAGATTACCAACATTGCCACGTGCAACCACTTCGATATAGTTGTAATCCGAAAGCTTTTGATAGAAGGTTCCATTGGAACGCATCACACCACCCCACGAATTGCCTTCAAGATTATCGTTAGGCCGCAGCGTGAATTTAAGGATAGGCATTTCGCGCGTATCCACATCAGTATTGCCAACTGCGGTAAAAACATTCTGGTAACGTTCCGATTGATTCGAATGCCAAATGAATTGCCCTGCGTGCTTAAAGTCTTGCAACTCGTTGTACGTCAATGGATCATTTAGCGTTCCACCGGGTGGTGATGCTTGGGTCCAATATGTGCGCAGCATTGAATACTGCAACGACTGTGCGCTGCTTTCAAAATCATCGAGCAACGCTGTCTTATTTGCAGATGAATTTGGATTGTGGAAGCTCGCCGCGACCTCGGTCTGGAACGCCCATTGTGAACGCGCTTTCGTTTTAATGAAAGGCACGGAATTGATAAAGCGATCCATCCAACGCGCGGAATCTTGCAAAGACATATTCGCACCCAACAGCACCGAATAGAAAGGCTCGCCGCCAAAACGCGGCTGACTCGACGTGGTGCTCTGACTCTTGTAGAGAGCCGTGAAACCAAAGAGCGAGCGGTCATTCAGAGATTTGATCGTATGCTCTGCTCGCATACCGATCAACATTTTATTGTCGATTTGAAAGAGCGGATTACACTCGTAGGTAACACTGATTTCATTGTTAGGATTCAATGCTCGTTCGCTGATCAATTCGATTTGTCCAAGTTCATAGTTGACTTGATAATCGACATCGCGAGTCAACAAATCGGAACCAATTTTTAGTTGCTCTGAATTGGGCGCAATATCCACGCAATTGCCCGAGTTCACCGAATACGAGCTACCAGGGCTGCGCACACTAATGCTCGAAGAGCGCCGCTTGCCTACCGTCTCAAAGTAAAACACGCTATTCACGTTGCTGAAATTCGAGATAGGGTCGTTATACACACGCGCCATGGCACTCGACGTATCTAAGTTGCGCAAAGGCTCAAGGCAATTTTGCGGCGCACGCATTTCGGCGATTTGCTGCGAGATTCCATGCGCGGTATACCAGCTTACTGGATGGCAAGGCAGCCACATTTCACCTGTATAGGTTGACGAAACCTTGGGAAAAATATCAGCATCATTCACTTGCACAGCATTGGACACACTATCGATCAATCCCAGTGTTTTCAAGTAAGTGCCCGTCAATTGACTTTGCGTAGCCTTCATTCGCAGCACAAAGCCTGTGGTACTCGCATCGGTGAGGCCTACGGAATACACATTTCGCAACATCAGCTTATCGATGTTCGGAAGATCAGCACTTGTATTGTCAAACTGAATCAAAACAACCTTATCACCATTGACCACAGTAGAACTCTTTCGACCAGTAGGATCGTTGCTCCATGAAGCAGCGATCAACATACTTTTACTGCTACCATTGACTTTGATTGTTCCTGTGCGCTGATCCCAGCTCCAATCGCTTGTTGCCATGGGTATTAAATTCAGGTCGGTCTTTGTTCCTAGTACAGCACCCACAGAGTCGTAATAGATTGCCGTCATCCCAGAGAGATAATTAATGTTCGTTGTTGCGCTCGCAGGGTTACGCTTATATAGAGTCAAGTTAAGCGGCATGGTCACCGGCTTAGGGGAACCATTAATGATCGTGTGGCTGATGTAGGTTGCACGATCCGCATGGTCCAAGAAGTAATAGCGATACGCTAAAAATTGCTTGTCTTGGATTTGGTATTCGGTGCTTTGTTCGTTAGCACGCATGGTGTACTTCTCGGTGCTGCCACCATCTTGCGAAGCAATTGCCGTCACATTCCAATCACCAATCTTGAGTTCGGTTTTTACTCCAAAAAGTCCTTGATGATTTTCGGAATAGCCAGTGAGCTCAGCGCCTTTAAGGGAAAGCGAGGTAGAGCCCAACTCAATGCGCTGCACAATGTAATCTTCAAATTCACCCGGTGTTGATTCCGCATACACCACCTTAATGCTGTTCTGCACGCCTAAACCATTCTGCGTATTATTGACTTCAACGGTAATGTTTCGACCAATCTTTCCTTTGACTAAAAAGCTCGGCTCGTAGGTAAGCGAAGGCGAAGGCACCAAGGATTTTTTAAGACTGCCAGGCGCATCATCGTAAGCACCATAACCATGCAGGCGAATGTTCATGGTGCCAAGCAATTGCAGCTTAGGCTTATCGAGACCAAGGTCTTTCATCCAAGCAGGCATGTTGACTGGAATGGAAATATCGAATTGCGAACCTTCGTGATTTTCGGATCCACCATCTTTTTGGCCAATCAAAGAGTTCAGCCACAAACGCTCAAAGCCAATGTCGTACATATCGAACACATAGGTCGCAAGCTCTTGGTAATAGGCCGTCCACATGTCTGCAGAATCGTGCGATAAGGTGTTGAAGTAATACGCATGAATGCGCACTTCGCGACTTTCAAAATCCACCTCGTGAGAGTTCAGCAAATTCTTTTCGGGCATTTTCAGATAGCCCCAACTTGGGTGCTGCTCTATACCACCCTTGGGAAGCAAGCCATCGAGAGGGTGAGCGCTAGGAGGATACGGCAAATACTCAACCGGTGATTGCGAACCGTAGCTCGAAGTATCTTCAGGAACTGCACGCTTCGATGTACTGGAAGCATTCGAGGCACTCTCCAAGGAAACAGAAGCCATTGAGGATACAGCGGCAAATGAAGAAGAGGAAATTGTTTTTGATGAACTAGATGCAGAAGACAGCGTGCGCCATGGTTTCAATACTGCGCGAGAACTAGACGAGACTAGGCTTGATGACAGTGCGGACGAGAATACAGGTGACTGGACAGAGGACACCGGCAACGACGAAGACTGTACGACAATTACCGTACCCGAAGACGAAATGGCCGCCGGAGCCTGCGCAAAAGCAGCCCCTCCACCGACGAACGCGGCGAAACTAGCGACGATTCTCAAAAACTGTCGGATCATGAAACTTCCGGCATAAGGACTCTACAAGTTAGCGATTTATCCTCAACAAGTCCATTGAAATCATGTATTTAAGCGGTATTTCGAGTCATGGAATTGTAAGGAATGCGTTGCTATGCTATGTTCAGCACTGTTTCTCCACTTAATAACCCCGCCCAAGCTCGGCTTGGTTTCCACATAGTGGACAAACCAGAGGTTGCTGTGGTTGAGCCTTGCATAGCTGCCAGTAGATGTTTCAACTTTTTCCTAGAACTTCCTACATTCCCGCCATGGACCGCAATCGTAGACGCCGCTTTGGACAGAACTTTCTTGATGATACTATGGCTCATGCCATCGCGAATGATTTACCCATTTTGGCTGGCCAAGAAATTCTGGAAATTGGCCCAGGTCATGGAGCCCTCACCAAGCACTTGATCCCTCGCGCAGCCCATGTGACTTCGGTGGAAATTGACCCCGAATGCGCAGCACTGGTTGGCAAACAATTTGCCGACAAATCTTTTTCGGTAATTCAAGCGGACTTTATGAAGTTCGATGTCGATGCTTGGCTCGATACCCACCCCAATGCATGGGCTGCAGGCAATTTGCCCTATAATGTTTCGACCGCGATTATAGCGCACTTAGTGGAGCGAATGCATCGGTTACACGGACTTATGGCGATGGTGCAATTCGAAGTTGCTAAACGCTTATGCGCAGAACCCTGCACCAGTGATTACGGCTCATTAACGGTGCTTGTGGCCGCCCATTGTGAGCGGAAATTTTTGCGAAAAGTGGGGCCAGAATTTTTTACTCCGCGCCCAAATGTTGATTCTGCGACAGTGTTGCTAACCCCGCGAGCCCAGCCTTTACAATCCCCCGCTGGCTTCTTTGACTTTGTGCAAGCCTGCTTTGCACACAAACGCAAACGGCTTTCTAATTCGCTCGAAGGGCCATGGAGCAAGGCTCAAATCATGGATGCCATTCAACAAATGGGCTTAAGCGAACATACTCGGGCCGAAGAACTTTCACCCGAGCAGTTCTTGGTATTACACGGAATCCTTGACACAACGAACGGTTAATCCGTTCACAGCAGGCTCTTCATTTGTATAAAGGTATGAAGTGCCTGAAGTAATGCGCCGTATGTATGCTGTGGTAGAACCTGTTGCTGGGGTCGCAGTCCACCATTTGCCATGCGTACCAACATATTCATAGAAACCATTTGAAGTTGAAGTATCGTTGTAATCGCCATTGGGCAAAGCATTAAAACCATTTGCATATGTCGTTGTTGCAGCGCTCTCGCCCCAATCAGTCGAATTCGATTTCAGTGCAGCACCCGCGATGCTTATACCACCAACGCTGGTGGTCAAAGTATCCCATTCTGCTAAGGTAGGCAAGTGCCATCCATAAGGACAAACCGTCTTTGCCCTTTCCCAGCTATAGTATCGTTCGCATACAGTGCTAGTTCCTGAACCCACGTTACACCAAGTGTCAACGAACCCTGGGGGTTGATATCGCAAGTCTTGTGCTAACCATGTTTGTGAGCCAATAGTTGTGACTTTGTATGTATTTGCATCTCTACAATCGTTAATAGTTGTTGCCGTAGGATATGTGTTGGCACAAACACTCGATGAAGATTGAACTAAAGAGCTGGAACTAGTTGGCAAAAGCGATGACGATGTTGATGATGCAGGAGGGTTTTGAGAGGAGATCGCGCTACTGGACGCATTACCACTTGAACTCCATGATGCAATCACAGTCTCAGGATTTGTGCGATCTACATTCGAGCATGAAAGAATGAGGGCTGCCGAAAGAAAACTTGCTGCCAAGATTTTCGTATTCATGCGATTCATTTTGCACTCCCTTCTGGCAAAAACCACAACACCAATCCAAGTAATGCGGTTCCAATAGACAAGCCATAGCTTGCTGCGCGACCTGTTTTTGCTGTGCTCAAATTGCTGTTTGCGGATCTCAACTCCGCTGCATTTTTTGCAGTTGTTGCCGCGTCAAAATCTTTGTCGTAATCCAATGCTTTTTGATTGAAGTACACACCAGAGCCTACTCCCACAAGGCTAGTTCCCCATAGTGCTATAGCCACCTTACGTTTTGTTGACATTGGCTTATCTGAACCTTGAGGAATTGCATCGGCAGGCACAGTCTTACTCGGACTAGCAACAACAGCAGGAGAAATGGCTTGCAAAAGTCGCTGTGCCCCTTGATGGCATAAGCCCTTGTAAGCATCCTGTAAATCCCCTTTTTCTTCGAGATCCACAGCCATCTTGATTTGACCTGAAGCTACATCGATGTATTCTAAATGCATTGCATATTCAGAGCCAAAATTTACGAGACCACCCGCCACCAAATACTCAACACCCAAGAGCTGACCCATCTGCACCTTGCAATGGCTATTGTCACAGGAGCCAGTCTGCTGAAAACCTTGCTCTTTCAAGATATCATCCATCTTGCCACGATCAAGAACTGTGAATTTTTGTGACGAGATTAACTCGGTGGAAAATTTTCCAGTGATAAAATTTAGCTGCTCGGGAGTCACCGTTTTATCACCTGTAAACGCCATGACTGCAATATTTGGAAAATGAGCAGCCACTGGAGAGGTGACTTGCGCATACGAACAAACACCGCAAACAGAAAGCATTGCAATCCATAAATACTTATGTCCAAAACTCTTCATAAAGATTCCTTCTAGGCTCAAAGCGAACTTAGTAAAATGCGTTTCATCTTCTTAAACACACTTGCGCAAGATCACATTGGCTAGATTTACTGACATCACAGGAGCTTGTTGCATGTTTCCGTTTCACTCTGATTTTTCGCGCGAACAATTTTCTTGGGCAAAACTACGCTTGAGCCCAATTTTATGGCTGCTTGCCATCATTACTATTGTGCACTTAATTGCCTTTATTCCCGCATATTATTCACAGGCTTCTTTTCATGAACAAAGCGAAAAGTTCAAAGAGGTTTGGAACACGGGTGGTGCAATGTCCCTTGCAGTACAAGGCATAGATCCAACTCCGCAGCAAGAAGTTATTCGGCGGCATGCATACATTGCAACCTATATTGACCACAATTTTTTCTACAACATTTGGATGACTCCCGCTTGGGTATCACCGCTTTCATTTGCCTTTTCGTGGATTTTGCAACCTGGTTGGTTTTCGCTTTTGCTTGCCATTTGGGTGCTTGCTTATGCAGGTCTTTGGCTAGAGCGATATTGGAAAAGGTCTTTCGCATTCTTGTTGGTTGTGGGAGCTTCGATCGTTGCTTCGGCTATTTATTTCGTTTTGATGTCATCAATTCTTGAGCGCTACCCCGACAGTCCTTTTTGTGGAATCAGCGCGGGTGTTGCGCTTATTGTAGGTGCGCTAGTTCGTTTGCATCGTGATGAGATGCCTTTTCGCTATTGGTGGCGCGGGTGGAAGTCAAAGAGCCTGCATCCATTCATTTTTGCGCTGATTTGGTTTGCGCTCGATCTGATTATTCAGCTTTATATCAATCCTATCAATTATGGCTGGGCTTTTTTCTTGGATCTAATCGCTGCTGGTGTCGGCATTGGGATCGCACCTTTAATTCCCCGGCCACCTGTCGCAAAGACTACGCGCAAATTTCAAGTAAACCCCGCGGAGCAAATTCGCTTACACTTAAATGAGGGTTGGCATCTCTGCGAAATCCTTGAACTTGAGGCCGCGCTTCTTGAATTCAGCAAAGCGATCACAATGATGCTACGCGCTTCGGAGCCAGACTCTTACTTGGTTGAGAACACTTTTACTCGCCTTTTGCAAGGAAAAAATCCTTTGCCCATTTCGCCCGAGCTTTGGTATGAATGGGGCTCTCGCCTTGCAGAGACTAAGTTCCCGCGCTATGCGATAGAGTGCATGGAGCAAGCCTACAAGAGCTCCGGTGCTACCATTGATTTGGCGCGGCCTGCGGTGGTACAAAGTGCAGAACTTCGCATTCAACACCGCCTAGACCCTGCTAGCAGTAGGCCTTGGCTTGAGCGCGTGGTAAAACATCGCAATGATGACTTGATGGGGCGCCGTGCCGCGAAATTGCTCGAGCAGATTGGGTAAGGGGAATGGTTTTAATAGCCAGTGAAGAGTTGCTACACTTCTTCTCTTTTGGGATTAGTCGTTGCAGCACTAGAAGTCGCAATTTTCTTCTTTCAACTTGTATTTCCTAGCATCCCGCGTACATTACCTGCGAGTATGCGTGCGAAAGGCCGGAGAAGGGTGAAAATTGAAAGTTGAAAATTGAGAGTGGTGCAGGAGCTCGTTTCAACTCCCCCCGCACTTTCAATTCTCAATTTTACTCTTTCAACTTGTATTCCCTAAGGAATCTGTCCCAGTGGGCAAGCTATTTTTTCCGACCTGTAAAATGGGATGCAATGTGTTCGGGAACGCAGGGAGATTGCCGCTTCCACAGCAATGACGCCGAGGGTCGTTGCGATCACACAAATCAAAGCAATAAGAACTTGGAAATCAAGAAGCCGAAAATGAGGATCGAGGTCATGGACGCGACCACGGTGGCTTTGGTACTGCGGCCTACGCCTTCTGCGCCGTTGATGGTATTGTAGCCAAAGAAACAGGCGAAGCTTGCGATCAAAAAGCCGAAGGTTGCTGATTTGAAGAGACCCATCACGAGATCCCAGTCGGTGTAAAAAAGGCGCACGCCAAAGAAATACATTTGCCACGTGACGTCTTTGCCAAAGTGCGATACTGCGTAGCCACCAAGAATTGCAACGGTCATTGAGATCACGGTGAGCACAGGCATCATGAGCACGGTGGCCACCAAGCGAGGCGCGAGTAGGAACTTGAATGGGTTGAGACCCAAGATGCGCATGGCGTCGATTTGTTCGGTCACGGCCATAGTACCTAGCTCTGAACACATAGACGCACCAATGCGCCCAGACATCACCATCGCAGTGAGCAAAGGCCCGAGTTCAATCATCACGGACTTGCCCACAGCCATGCCCACGAAGGTAAGGGGGATCATGTCGGCAAACTGGTAAGCCATTTGCCAAGCGGTCACGGCGCCAGTAAATACGGAGGTTGTGATGATGAGCGGAATCGAGGTAACACCAATCGCGTAGCATTGTTCAAGCGTAATGTGAAACAATGAAAATGCGCTGCCGCCATTGCGAAGCAGTGTAAGCATGAAGGTGAGAAAATCTGTGGCGAGCGCGATCTTTACACGGACAAACGCCCCGAGTGTAGCGAGGATTTTATCGACGATATTTGCTTGCGCAGCTGCCATGTGGGAAATATACCCAAATTAAGAGAATTATCCCGATAACCCCACCTTCCATGTGTAGATAGAGTCTGCCGCAGAATTCGATGTACTCGACAACAAGTTGAGCGTTTTGCGATAGTCATCTCTAGTGTAAAGCAAAAGCCCGCCTCCCTAGAGACGAGCTTTGCTTTTAGCAAAGGACCTAACGCTTACGAGCCGCCCTGCTTCTTGGTTCCATACTTAAAGTGCCATTTGACTTTGAAGCCATCATCGAAAACATTGACGTTAACTGTATTATATTCGTGATGGATCCATAATGAATCCGTCAAGCTGCCGACCGAATAGTTCTGATAACTGAAGTTTGCGTCTACACTATAGGTCTCTGGGTATACAATTTGCCGATAACTTAAATTGCTTGGGATAGGACCGTAGTCTTGCCAGCCTTGAATAAAATTTACTGCTCGATACCAGACTTCGCTCCCATTGTATGGCTGACAAAGTATGGAGTCAGAGACATTAAAATTCTGAGAGAAATCGGTGCTTGTTCCACCACTTGCGAAGAAGTTTGTAAAATCGACAAAACGGACGCCAACCGTTTTGGGATTGTTCGTTCCGATCGTTCCTGTGCTTGTTCTTTGATCATTGTACGTTGTACCTAATACACCTGACAGCTTAAGCTGAAAGTGAAATTGCGCAAGAAACTGCCAATCATAGCCTCCTGTATACTGCGCTTTTTGCACCATCATGACATAGAACGAATCCAGCACAATGGTGCGTTCGTTGGCGAGGTAAATGCCGCTTCCTGTCGAGGGTGCGGTGTAATAATTCGCGCTTGCTTTGCTTGCGTCAACGTTATAGGTGTAGGGAAAGTACACGAAATCGTTGGCGCGTTTCACTGTGCTATCGCTGTTCTGCACCGTTTGGCTTGTGCTTGCGAGCATCTTCACCACGTGGTAGGTGTTGGCGGTAGTGGCTTTTCCCAGAGGAGTATTTCCTTCCGCTAGATTCGCATAACCATTGCCCGCATCGCCTAGATCTTGTGCAATCGTTTGCTGTGCCTTAGCGCTTGCATCGAGTGGGATCGCAGAAATATCCGTGCGCAGTAGCATCACGCCTTGCACTAAGGAATCTAAGGTCTTGAGAGAATCCACATTCACATAGATGTTGTTTTCTACGCCGGTATTGGCAACGCTTGAAGCTCCCGAGACTTTGAAGAAGCTTTGATTAGTGGGGTCAACTTGGATCAAGCGGCGATTAATCCCGTTTAAGGTAATGGTTTGCTCGCTTGCGCCATTTTTAGAGAATAGCTTCAGTTGAATTGTGTTGCTGCCCAGCACTAAGGGGACTTTGCTTGTGTAGGTAATTGTCGCGTCGTTGGTGGGGTTGAACACCGTGAGGGTATCTGTTGTTCCACGTAAAATCATCATCATGTAAATAGGGTGATCCATGGTGATTTTCAAGTTCACAGGTCCGCGGAAAATTGTATTTACGTTGTATGTAAGCGCAGCCGACTGGTCGCTCACCGCTTGGCTCCATGTAGATCCTTGCAGGGGCGTTAGGCTAATGCCGTTCACTAACACGAGTGAGTCTTGCGGGTTCACAAGAGCCTTGAGTGGATCGCTGTCATCCTTATCCGAAAGGCCATCGTTGTCGGTGTCATAGCGCAATGGATTAGTCTTCCAAACCGTATCTTGTCCGGCGGCTTTCCAACCAAATACTTCTTGCCCATCGGTAAGGCCGTCGTTATCCGAATCAGGATTCTTATAATCGGTTCCTAGTGCCATTTCCAAGCGGTCTGGCAAACCATCGCTATCTGCATCTGCAGAATACACCACGGTTACCACGCTCTTGTCTGAAACCGTAATGTTCGCGGGATCATAGCTTGCAGAAGTGCTGTAGACCGTTACCGAATCAGCCTCTGTACGATTTTGCGTGACAACCCCCCAACTGCCTTTGGTTACATCACCATTGGCGAGCCCATCAATAGATTGAATCCCTGCAATTTCATTATTGACTCCCGTTGTCGCATTTACGTTTACCGTTTTTATCACATCGGCCAGGGACGCAGAAACATAACGATCTTGCTGGGTTGTGTAAAAATCATTGTAGCGGTTGCGTGCTGCCACGTACTTTTTCACTAGAGTCTCGCCAGGCTTATAGTAACCGAAATCCACGTTGACTAGTGTGGTGCGATTGTACACATTGTTCATCAAGGTATCCATTCCCGCAAGTGACGATACAAAGCGAACATTTTGCAATTGCACCGTTAACCCGTTGGACTGTTTGGCGATCAAATCAAATAGGTCTGGATTATTGATAGTCGCAGTAAATATTCGCTTTTGCGTCCCAGGGGTGTTGCCTATTTTCGCGGGAATATCGACCTGAGTGCCTGACTCTAAAGACATCTCGCCGATCTGTGTGCTCAGCGTACTGTTGGTGGTTCCCTTGGTGGTCAGGCGCATCACTGGGTTATCGAGAATAATTTCTTGCGAAGTGTTGTTTGTAAAGAGGAGTTCCATGGCAATAGTTCCCCCCGAAAATGTGGTGCCAACACTTTTCGAATACGTTTGTGCGTCGTCCCAATTTTTGCTCATGGAAGTAGATCGTTCTTGAGAGAACGAAACGCTTCCGCCGGTTCCCACCGTGCCTGTGATGGAGCCGCTCACTTTTGCGCCGCCGTCCTTTCCCCAAGAATATTCGCCACCGACCATGATCGCCAATTCTGCGCTCCAGTTTAATTCCTGAGATGAGGTGAAAGCAGAACTCTCGGAATAATCTCCGCCGGTAGAAATTGTACGATCTGTCTGTTCGGTCACTGATTTGGAATAGGTGGCCACCATGACTGGGTAGGATATCGCAGTGAAGCTAAAGTCTGGCACATCAGCCACCAGCGGGTTTCTATTGTCTTGAATCTCTTGGTAATCAGATACGCCATCGCCGTCGGTATCAAACAGTTCCGCATTGGTGAAATACACATAACGTTCTTCGTAATTGGTAAGGCCGTCGCCATCGTTGTCATTAGAAGGGTCAATGATTAGGATTTGCTGACCATTCGACTGATAGGTATTTATGGAGTCTCCATATCCATAAACCAACACCTTGCGCGTGCTGGTTACATCGCCTTGGGTATACGAAATCAGCAGGGTATCAATTGCGCTCACCGCATCTTTCTTTATGGCGCGCACGCTTTGTGTGTTTCCTCTGTTGCTTGCCGTGGATTGTTCTCCATTGAATTTCAAGTAGTGGAAGGTATGCACGGCACTACTCGTGCGCAAAACCACCACGTAAACGCCAGTGGTTTGATTCTGTACCATTGGACCAAAATCGATGCTACTACTTCCTGCTTGGGCTTGATCGTGCACCTTGCCGAGCTGAATTCCCGCTAAGGAATACACAGACAAATCAACACCACCAGCTTGCGCTAGAGTAAAGCTGACCTGAGTTCCTTTAAGGAGCATTCCCAATGCTGTGTTGACGGAATTGCCGTTTAGCCCAACAACTGGGATTGTTGGATCAGCTATGGTAAAGTGTCCATCGGATTCTGTGATCGCATCTTTATTCGCGACCAAAAGCTTCACCGTCGCGCCTGTTAATGGCGAGCCTGAGTTGTTGATCAGTTTGCCTGATAAAGCCCATCCAGGTGTTGTGAAAAGGCAAGTGGTAACTATGCCTATCCCCAATGGTAATGCAAGAATCGAGAAATATCTTTTTTGCATGATCGCTCCTTTGTTTGCTGTAATTGGGCAAAGATAAGGCGATCAAGAATGCAATCCTAGCGAGAAACTACTGTTAACATTGTTAAAACATGTCTGCGCTGAATTCACAAAATTAATGACGAAATCACGTAATAATCAATGCTTTTCATTTGTGAAATTTCACTGTTAAAGTTGGTGATGTAAGTCGAATTAACAGAAACTTGGAACGAACCATGCACAACCGCGTTACTTACAGGCTCGTGTCTTGCATGGTGACGCAAAAAAAGGATCCACCAGCCTAGCCGGTGGTTTTCAATACAACAAAAAAGAGCCCCCCTTTTAAGGGACTCTTTTTACGAAAGTAAGCAATTCTTACATCGCGTTTAACATATCGCAATAAGCCGCTGTTGTGGAATCATAAGCATAAAGAGTCCCGATTTTCTTGCCGGTGGAATCATCTGGGAGTGTACAGTTAGCCAGCGAACCAGCAGGGCAGGAAGTTGCTGCAGTAATGGTCACATCGGAAGAGTCAGCCAGATCGCCAGCTGAGGCTTTGCAGCCGGCTGTCGTTTGAACCGTGAGGAACTGAACGCACTCAGACGTCTTTGTGCCTTGAGAGACAACGCAAGAATTGACAGTCCTAGATGAGTTAGAACTTGTGCTATGGGCAGAAGACGCAGCATAAGAAGAATAGTGCGAATTCGACGATGTTCCCGTCTGTGTTTCTCCAGTAGGATTCGCAGAGGTGTTTGCTGTTGGATCAAGTTTTGGAGTTGTCGCAGCAGGCGTTACCGCAACAGGGTCTGTGTAACCTGGGCTTGGCTCTGTGGACATTGTTTCACTAGAATCAGCTATACCAGACTTAGCGCAGCTAGCCAACGCAAGCATCGCAAGGGTGAATAAATAGATGGTTTTGATTTTCATGGGAAAACTCCTTAGAAGTATAAGAAGGCGCCAAAAGTGGCAAGCACATTGGTACCCTGAAAAATCGTGCTTGGACCATCGGAGAATACAGCATCAGAAAGTGCTGCTTCTGCCGCAAAGCCCTTGCGCTGGAAGCGTGTGCCAATAGTTGCTGTGGTTGGCTTCGTGACATAGGAATAGATGCTTGTTTTTTCAGATACGCCCGCTTGTAAAATGGTTGTTGTGCCATAACCAAAGGCTTGGATTGCATGGCGTGCGCCCGCGAACGCGAGCCAATTTTCATTGAATGCATATTCACCAACTAGGTTTGGTGCAATAAATAAAACTAGGTCGCTCTTGCTCTTGCGCGCGTTGGTGATGTCATCCCACATGGTGTAGGCTAAGGTATTGTCAAGACCAATCAGTACACGCGCATTGCCATTGGAAAGAGCCTTGTAACCCAAACTTAATGTTGCGCGGATTTGTGATAGTGATGACGTGTCAATGACGGTTTGGGTTTTGGTTACAGTAGTGGGGGTGGTGCCGGTAACGAAAGTTGAGTCGTAAGTCGAGTCCGTTGTCGTATTATAGCGATCAAAAGCTAGGCCAGCAGACCAGACTAAACCTTTTGCGCTAGGAAAATTACTGAAGTTTACCTGTGCTAAGATATCGTAAAAGTCCTGAGTATTGCCACCTTTCTGCGACATTTCGTTTGTGTCGGTAATCCACTGCAAAGATGCGCTGATTGCATTACCAGATAGGGGCATCGAAAAGTTCGCACCAAGGACATCACCTTGGTATGTGAGAGTTTCACTGCTAGTGGTGGTCGTTGTGACCGTGCCTGCGGTGGCTGTATTCTCAACGGTGCCATAGAACTTATTCTTTCCAATGCTTATGCTTGCACCGAATTTATCGGTAGAGGCAATACCAATGGTGGTCACGCCTAAAGCACCACCCACGCCATTTTGCAGATTCATGAACAAGGTGTTGGCACCTACTGGCACCGCTGCAGTACCACTTTTATCTGTTGGCTCAATGTACAAGAACTTGTTTCCGCCCATCAAATGAGGCCAAGCAAGGTAATCGCTAACAACGAATGCGGCAGCCATATTTCCGTAGGAACCAGCGGCATAAGCATTTCCGCGTAGCACATCAAAATTTGTTTCGCTAGAAGATGTTGCTGCTGGAGCTGTAGTCGTAGCTGCAGGAGCAAACATATCTTGAGCTTGAGCCGACAGTGCAAACGCACCCATGGCTAGTAGCGTATTGATTGCATGAATTTTTTTCATCGCTTTCCTCATTGTGTGTTCGGTTTGGATTTAATGAATGTAGACAATGGAAGCCTTGGTTCACAGGAAGAATCTGCTGAAGTGACTTCTTGCATCTTTCTTTGACACGCCTCAAAAAGTTTCCTAGCGTTGCCCCATTCGCTGCAGGTGCCCGAGAGGGCGAAGCAGGCGCTAGAATGATCTAGCACCCGTGAAGGGAATCCCGTTAGAATCGGGAACGGTCCCGCCGCTGTAAGAGGTTACGAAACGGCAATGCCACTGTGGGAAACCATGGGAAGGCGCCGCAGTAGGTCGACCCTCGAGTCAGAAGATCTGCCCGCAGCTTTGGATGCTATTACAGTCCGTGGTCGACTGTAGCGTTTTGAGGCTCGGGTTCATCGTGAACTGTAGTCGCATCCATTCACCGTTTGAGGTAAGGATGCGCAAGACGCCTAACCCTTTTTGTAAGCCGTGTTTCCACACCTTGTGTGTGATTTCTTTCGTTTGTGTGCAATCATTCGCACAATCAAATGATACCACGTACACGCAAACACTATCGCGTACACAAGTGACCGCACAGGTTCGCCCTGTCGATGCCATTGGTGCCAGCGCAATCATCATCACCCCAACTGAATGGGAAGGCCGCGGGCAAAGCCTTGCAGACTTGCTAGCTACTCACGCGGGCATTCAAACGCGCCGCTATGGCGGATTGGGCAGCTATCAATCCGTTTCCATTCACGGAGTTGCGGGCAATAAGATTGCGATCTGCATTGATGGCGTGCCTTTAGAAAACGACGATGGCACTGCAGTCAACTTAGGCGCACTCGATTTAAATCAGTTTGAACGCATCGAGGTTTACAAGGATCAAGTGCCCGCAAGCCTTGGTGGTAATGGGCTCGGGGGCGCAATCAATTTGATCACACGAAAGAATGCGGCTCGTGGTGGACTCTTGCTCGCCTCTTACGGAAGCCATAATACCACTGAATTTGCATTTCACTTCGGTGCAGCACTCACCGATTCGAGTCGCTTCGCAAGCTCTGTTTCATGGCGATCTTCTGACAATGACTTTTCGTATTTAGATCGCAAAGGCACAGCCTACGACACTACCGACGATGTATGGCACAAGCGGGAAAATGCACAATATCACGAATTCGGTGGAAGCCATCAATGGAGCGTGAATTTTCCGGTAAGCGAACTACGAATTCAGCTTGCTCACTCCGATGAAGCAGGTGGAATTCCAGGCCGCGAATCTGACCAAACGAAGGTTTCTGGATTTCATCAGCAATGGTTTGCACCTAGGCTCACATGGCTTCCCAACACTTTAGCATGTGGAATTAGGCTAGAAACAGAACTAGGTGCCCGCGCAGATTTCGATGAAATGCATTGGTCGAATTTGTTAGATCACTTAGGCTACACTGGTGCCCCTAGCGACTTTCAAAGCATTAGCACACGCATATTGCATGGCGATGCGGGCTTACACCTGTTTAGCGAATGGCAAAAGCCTTATGCGCTTGAATGGCATGTAGCAAGTACTGCCGAGCAAATAGATCCAAGCCAAGAGCCCGCAGATCCTCGTTCGTGGCAATGGCGTTTACAGCGGCATACAGTGTCGAGCAATCTGCAAGGATCCTTAGCACCACTCACTTGGCTCGGATTACGTACAAACTATCAAGCGGAATATTTTCTGGATAATAATACCGGCGGAAAAATTCACACAACCTACCCTATCGCAATCCCAACTCAGAGCGAAACACATGTATTACAAGCACTGCAAGGCTTGGTACGCTTGGGCCCAGAGGCTGGTATAGTACAAGTAAACTTGAGCGCAGGCCACCATTACCGTATGCCCAGTGTGCGCGAACTTTTTAGCACATCCCTTGGAATTTTGCCTAATCCAGACCTGCAACCCGAGCAAGGAGAAAGCTTCACGGGCGGAGCAGAGCTGCATATTTTGCACACGCGCTTGCAGGCATGTGCGTTTTATAATCAGTCCCGCAATGAAATCTATTGGGTGTCGAGTGGTAATTTTTCAAAGCCTTTTAATCTGGGAAAATCATCGACTACAGGGGTTGAGACGGAATTGACCGCAAGCCCGCTGCGCTTTGTGGACATTGCTTTGCACGGCACTTGGCAAAATCCACTCGACCATTCCGATTCATCTGCCTACCGAAATAAAATTTTACCCGATCAACCGAAAGCCGCTGCAGGAGCAACGCTTACATTGCATCCGTTCCAGTGGTGCGATCTTGAATATCGCATTGACTATCGATCCACAGTGTACAGCGATCGTCGTAATGACATGGCATTACCAGCACAGGCGACGCATTTTGCAAGCATCGCTATTGCCCCATGGAATAAGGGCCGCGTGCGTTTTGCGATCAACAATATTACCGACAAAGCGTATCAAGATATTTATGCAGCCTACCCCACACCGGGTCGCCAATATTTCCTGACCTACACACAAGAATTCTAAACCAAAGGAACAAGATGAACGCAAAAAAAATTATTGCCATGGGACTCGTTGCGAGTGCAGCGCTTCTTTCCAGTTGCTCAGATAATCCCACCAAGGCTACTCTCAGTAGCTCAAGCAGCACAGCGCTTGTGTTTGCTTTCACCACGGATTACAAAACAGGCGAACTGCGTTGGCTCAGTGGCGATACCATTCCTAGCGCAAATACTCTTTCTTTCAACCAAGACACGAAGATTGTTGCACAAGGGAGCGCTCTGTATGTGCTGGGTCGCTATGGCGCAGATAATCTCGCCCGCCTAGATGTTACGGCACTGCCCGCAACAAGCTCAGTGAAATACCAGGTCGCACTTGGATCTGGCGCAAACCCAGAAGATGTAGTGATTGTGGGCGATTCTGTGGGCTGGCTTGCACTCAGTGGCCGCAACTACTTGCTGCGCTTTAACCCAGCGACCGGTGCTACAAAGGATAGTATCGACATTACCAAATTCTCAGTCAATTTGTCTTCTTCCCCAGAACCTATTTCAATGAAGCTTGTGGGCGATACACTTTGTGTGGCCATGCAGCGCCTGGATGGCTGGAATGTTGCGAAGCCTGGGTTGCTTGCGTTGTTCAATGCCAAGACGGGTGTACTGCTCGATACGTTGACGTTGCTGGGCTCAAACCCACAAGGCATGGTGCTCGATGGGCATAAGCTCTATGTTGCCAATGAAGGTGACGTGAGCGGTGCACTTGTTTTGGATTCGACGCGCTCGGTAGATGTGGTTGACTTAACTAAAAAGACTGTGAGCCGGTTGTTGACCTCAGCAGCACTCGCAGGTGCACCAAGTAACATCGCATTAGATGCAGCAAATGGAAGGCTCTATGTGGGTTCTTACCAAGCTTACGGCAGTATGCCTGTGGCGATTGTAAAGGAAAGCGATGGAACCGTGATCAATAAAGCAATTACAGGTACTGTGGATGCCTTTGGTGGACTCGTTTTTGATGCCGATCAAAGCAAGCTCTACATCGGTGACCGCGGAATTATTGGCGGCGGATTGAAGGTGTGGGAAAATGACTCGCTGCATGTCTTTGTGCAAAACAGCGTTCTGCCCATGTATTCCGTGGCCGTAGTTCATCCTTAATCGATCTTGAATTCTGCCTGCAGGCTAGAAAGGAGAAGGGCTTTGGTGCCTCTTAGCTCTTCTCCTTATTTAATGCTATTGCAGAATGTGATTTTCGTATGCTCGGGTTGCTCCATTGTATCGGCAAACAATGAGGGCACCACCACCGTCCATTGCTACTCCGACCATGTAATAGAAGTGCCCCTCAGTATTCACGTTACAAATGGGATAGAAATCACCATCCGAGACTCGATGTTGCACAAAAGACAAAGCCCAAACACTATCGGACTTTACATCGCCAACGCCTTTCGCATTAAAACGTGCAAAGTCTGCACCGGCGAGAACTCCGTCGCGTGTAATGGTTGCAAAGCGCTCTGCCCTGGCTTTTGTGCTGTCGTTCGTGAACATACGATGAACTTGAATGCTATGCTGGTATGCAGTGTCGAGTTCGCCTTGTGCAGTAGAATCAAACTTAGCGTCGAAACGCTCATAATCCTTGCTCGACAAAATGCCGTCACGAGTTGCGGTAGCAGTGCGCTCGGCCTTGGCTTTGCTGCTATCGCTCGTGAACATGCGGTGTACGATTGTGCTATGCCGATACGCCGAATCCAAATGGCTTTGCGCTATGGAATCGAACTTGCTCACAATGTTCAACAGCACACTATCGCCGCTCACACTGAGTTGCAAATCGCCAGTAGCGCTCAACACCACATCATCTTTGAGGCCGTTGAGACTATGCACCGCAAGGCCTTTGCCCAGCTTAGCCGAAGAGAGTACAGAATCAGTGACCACTCCGCTTGTCCATGCGTATGCAGCACCAGTCAAAGGCACGCGCCCTTGCAACACCTCGCCGCTCACCTCAACCTCAACCCATGCGGGCTTGCCTTTTGCCAATGGAAGCGCGGTGGTTTCACCCAAGCGAGCTTGGTAAAATCCGTTGCTCACTTGCACGCTATCGCATTCTTTCCACAACTCATTTCCACCACTGGTAGCATCATAGAGTCTAAAGCAGGTGGAGTATGTTCCATCGCTCATGCGCTGCCCGGAATTTTGCAACAGCAACCCTTGCACGCTCAAGGTTTGACTTGGATTTGTGGCCCAAAGACAACTTGCGCAAAAGAGCATTGTTCCCATAAATTTGTTCATGATATTCCTTTTCAATTATTGATGTTTATTATCTGTAATCGGCAAGCATTCCATGCGGGAGCGCACCATTCCCCAATGCTTGTTACTCTGACCGTCCAAGGCGCCAACCGAACGTCCATCGACAAATACCACGCGGTTGCTTGCGGAACAAAGCCCGCTTTGCTTGCGCGAGTTGCCAGCACCTGTCGCCGTGACCACACTAACTTTCTTCACTTCAAAAAAGCCACCGATGGTCATGCCCGCAGCTTGATCGGTAGGTATCCAGTTCGCCGCTACAGGGCCGATCCACAAGGGACCTTGCATCGTTTTACCTTGAACACTTCCCACGGCAAACCCTGCCCCCAAAGGCGTCGCGGCTATTTCCAGGGCAAAGACAAAACCCAAGGCTATTGTTCTCATGATTCGCATGGCACCTCCTTTTGCAAAAGCCAATGCGTGCTGCCCATCGGGGGCACTAAACAGTCTGACGCACAAGCCCGCATTTCCGTACCATATCAACCAATCTGGTCTATATTCCGAAGAAGACTTCGCAGCAAAACCACAGTTCAGTAAGGGATCCTATGGCCATAAATCTTTCGCGCATTTATACACGTTCAGGCGACAAAGGCGAGACCAGTCTAGCTTCTGGTGATCGAGTCACTAAAGACCATCCACGCCTAGAGGCTTATGGAACCTCCGATGAGTTGTGCTGCCTTATTGGCCGCTTGCGTACACAGGATGCGCGGAAAGCCGATCAGCTAGCCGAGATTCAAGATCGCCTGTTCGATTTAGGCACTATGCTTGCGACTTCGCCAGGCAAGGAATGGCCCGGCATGTCTAAGTTGAACTCGCAAGACAGCACGCAATTGGAGCAATGGATCGATGAAATGAATCTTTCCTTAGAGCCCTTGAAATCCTTTGTGTTGCCCGGTGGATCGCTCTTGAATGCAGATGCGCACATTGCTCGTGCAGTGTGTCGTAGGTTCGAGCGATTGCTGTGTTCCCTTCCAAGCGACGTGCCTGTAGATAAGGAAATCTTGACCTATGTAAATCGACTTTCAGATTATTTATTTGTGCTCTCGCGTTGGTATGCAAAGCAAGATCACGTGTCAGAATATTTATGGAGCCAGCGCAAAGGATGAAAAGAATTGCACTCATATTACTCGTAATACTTGCCGTGCAAAGCTGCAATAAGCCGGCTGTAAGTAAACCACAAGTTCATGCAACACATTCAACGCAATACGCTCAAGGGTTTCACATCGATTCGCTTGCAGGCCTTCGTCTTTTAACCATCACGAATACATGGAACAGCCATCGCGAGAGTTTCCGCTGGGTATTATTGGATTCAAATTCGGCACAGGCAAAAATTCCTGACTCGCTATTATCGACTCCAAAGATCCATATTCCAGTGCGACGTATTATAGGCCTATCGTCAACGCACCTTGCATTGCTTTCAGAGCTACGCGCACTTGGTTTGGTGGTCGGTGTATCGCGCTTAGATTTAATTCATTCCACACACATTCGAGCCACCTTAGACTCTAGCCATGCTGTGCAAGTGGGCTATGGACCAGCGATTCAACTTGAACAAGTTGCAGCGCTCAAGCCCGATCTCATTTTGAGCTTTGGAATTGGCGATGCTAAAATGGATGACTACCCAGCGCTGCTTGCAGCAGGCCAACCCGTGATGGTTCTTTCGGATTGGATGGAGCCGCACCCATTGGGGCGCCTTGAATGGATTAAGTTGTTGGGAATTTTAGTGCAAAAAGAAACGCTGGCAGATTCCATTTTCACAGATCGTGTTGCACGTTATGATTCACTGGCGCGCATTACACACAAACTCACCCAAAAGCCCACCGTGATGACCGGTATGCCCCAAGCCGAGATATGGTATGGCACAGGTGGCCGCAATTATTTCGCACAATTCATGAGCGATGCCGGGGGAAATTATTTGTGGAGCTCAGATACATCGACAGGTGGACTCACCACCTCGTTTGAACAAGAGCTTGCATCGGCAGCGAATGCTGATGTATGGCTCAATCCTGGAATTTGGAGTAAGCGAAACGAAGCCGAGGCGACGGAGTCTCGCATCAATGGATTCAAGGCTTGGCGCATGGGCAAGGTGTATCAGCACCAAAAAGCTGAGGCCGATTTTTGGGATGAAGGCATGGTGCGCCCCGATCTTGTTTTAGCAGATTTAATTCAGATTTTACACCCTGAAATTTTGCCGCATTACGTAGCTACTTTTTATGAACCGTTGCCCTAAGAATGTCTCTAAATGTATGCGAACAAAGAAGCAATATGATCTTACGTGCGAACGAAATTTTTGAGATTGAGCGCAAGCATCGTTTTTTAACTGTGCGATTTAAAGCGCCGCAACGCGTGCTGACTACTAGCGCAATGTTTGGAGGTGAACGCACCGACTTGTTACAGATCTTGAATTGTCAAACTTGCGAAGCCAACGCGCACCATGAACGCGCGAAATCCTTACACCTGCTTAGCCTGCAAGCCATGCATGACGAAGCTTGCTTAGAAGCAAAGTGCGAGTCGGCGACAACGGCCTTGCTGGGAACTGCTGCGAACATGGATTATGCGGCCGTGCAAGAAGCAGAATATGAAGATGCAAAGGTGACCGCCATCGTTACTGCGGGTGTGCAAGGAAACGCAGTGCGCACAGGCGATGCTGCCACATGGCACGAAGGCGAAAAGGGTTATTTGCCTGTGCATGCTGTTCCTGGCACCATCAATATCATTGTGTTATTTCACCAGTCGTTAAGCTCCGCAGCCCTTGCCCGTGCAGTGGTTACGCTCACCGAGGCCAAGAGTCGCGCCTTGCAAGATTTAGCGATTCCTTCGCGCTATAGCACAGGCCTTGCAACAGGTACTGGCACAGATCAGTTTGCCATTGCAGCTCCGTTTTCAGAAACACCACGCTTTCATTGGACTGGCCAACATGCAAAATTAGGTGAGCTCGTTGGTGCTGCCGTGCATAAGGCAGTGCTCGAAGCTTTGCGCTGGCAAAATGGCTTAGAGCCAAGTATTACCAGGCGTCTCAGCCATGCACTAGGTCGATATGGAGTCAAACAAGATCAATTGAGCGCACAGCTTTCCGCACAGGCGTCCAATGAAGAAGAACGCAAATTTTTGCTCGAAAGCCTCGCCATGATTGAGCACGATCCTAAGGTTTCTGCAGTAGCGTACGCAATTGCATCCGTTCTTGATCGAGAACTTGCTGGCGTTTTTCCGCATGAATCTGCGCTAGAATCTGTGCGACATCAATGTGCGTTGCTCTCGACGCATCTTTCTGCAAAGCCCGAACGCTTGTGCGACTATTTACGTTTACTTGAACCCTTGGATGGGCAAGTTGCAGCACAACTTTCGCACGCCATCATTCTTGGTTGGAGAGACAAATGGAATTAGGAAATGCCGTTGTTCCAGCAATACTTGCAGCCGATTGGGTGCTCGGCGACCCTGTATATGCATGGCATCCTATCCGCTTAATGGGCAAAGCCATCGACGCCATGGAAACCTATTTATTTGACCGTGGGCAAAATACGGTATTGGGCGGAATCATTCTTGCCGTGACCATGTGTGGATTGTTTGCTGTTCCTGTTTGGCTTTTGCATAACGTGTTGTGGGGAGTGTCGCATATCCTAGGATTTGTCTGGGATGTGTACTGGGGTTTTCATTGCTTTGCTTTGCGAGACTTAGTGAAGCACACGCAGCGCATTGGGAATGCGGTGGCAAAAAATGATTTACCCGAAGCCCGCGAAGCCACATCAATGCTGGTGGGACGCGATGTAGATCAGATGGATGGCCATGCATGCTGCCGTGCAGGAATTGAAAGTCTTTCTGAAAATTTAACCGATGGTGTGATTGCGCCTTTGTTCTGTTTTTTTGCTGCGAGCTTGCTGGGGGTGCCTGGTGTGGCTGGCATGGTCTTCTTTAAAGTGGCGAGCACGTTGGATTCTATGGTGGGCTACAAGAACGAGCGCTACTTGTATTTCGGTTGGGCAGGTGCAAGGCTCGATGACGTGTTGAATTACTTGCCCGCACGAATCACTTGGATCTTGACTGTGATTGTCGCCTATATTCTGCGCGGCTATAGTGCAGCAAAGGCTTACGACATTGGATTAAAACAACACGCTCGGGCACCAGGACCCAATTCGGGCTGGAGCGAAGCAGCGTTTGCGGGCGCACTTTCCCTTCGCATTGCAGGCCCCATATGGAAGGGCGGCGTGTTGGTCACTGAGATTTGGCTAGGTGCAAAAGAAGATCGAATCGATGCTAACCCTCGCGATATTAGGCGAGCAATCACACTGGCGTATACAATAACATACACCTTCGTACTGTTCAATCTTCCCCTTTGGATCTAATATGGATATGTTTTAGGCATGAAATTGCGAACACTTGAACCGCGCTTTTTGCGGCAGATTACCGAAGTCACATTGCGTTTTGTTGGCTTCGAAACTTTATCAAGCTTGCTGCCTGTCGCGGTTGTGATTTTTCTCGCCGGTGTCGTTGATCAATCTTTGTTGATTCATTTTATAAGCCCTATCCGCTTGCTTTGGTGGCTTGTGGTGCAATCGTTCTTGGTTGGGCGGTTTACTTTGGCTGCAATGGATGGACAGTTTAATGCAGATATTTTCGAGCCATTTCCCTACGGCAAACTTCCTAAGTACATGCTGCGATATTTGACGATTTCTCTTGTGTGGGCTTTGCCACTTGGCGGACTCATCTATATCAATTTGCCGGTGCAAGAAATGCGCTTGAGTGGCCTGCTCGAATGGCTGATTTCACAAGTGTACCTTTCGGGAAGCAAACCTTTTCAGCCTGACTTTGGGTTTTGGCTCGTGATCATTGCTATTGCGGTTGGTTCTGCTCTGCCTTTGTATACAGCGGTTCTCGCAGCCATGGCGCGCTCTCCCATTCATGTTATGTTTCCTTCGCTATGGAAGCATCCGTTTAAAGCAGGCACCCCACCACTTCTACTCTTCATTGCATTCCTAGGATCAATGGCCGCAGCATTTTTTATCTACTTGCCCTTGCTGGGATCTGCAGCGGTCGTTGCTTTCCACCTAAGCCCCACACTCGGAAAACTTTTGGCGAGCTTATCGATTGCAATGCCAGTGATGTCTTGGCCTATTATAGCAGGGCGACTCGCAGGTACCTGGGTTCACTTTCACCCACTCACGGCCGAAGCGGATATTTCGCCCATTGTCACGGATGAAGTTGTGATGCCTCCTGTATTTGGCCGCGCAACTGCGGGCTACACAGCCTTGCCTGCAACCGGTGCAGTGCCTGTTGTTACAAGCCCAGAGCCCGAGCAAATTACATTGCCTTTGGTTGAGGAAGACCTTGCTCACGAAACTTTGGTGGAAATCGAAGCGAAAATTGTGACCGATGGAATGGGCGCAGCTAAACAATTAATTGCACTAAAAAAGAATTACCCCAACGACGCACGCATACTAGGTCTTGAGGTTCGGATTTTGATTCAACTAGGTCACAAGTCGAAAGCGCTAAGCCTTGCAATACCAGCGGTACAAGCTCTTGCTCTTACTCCACACAGCCAAGCGATTGTTCCTGTCTTTGTGGCCTTGGGGAAAGATCGCCATACCCTTCCTTGGGAATCAACCATACTTGATTTGCTTGTCAAAGTATTTGTGGATGCTAAGGAATTTAAAGAAGCCGGCTGGTGCGCACACACCTGCGAATTGCAGATAGGAAATGTCGTTAATGCAGGCAAGCGCCTTGTACAAGTTGCTGACACAGCAAGCGAAGTGCGCGACTTTGAGTCAGCGGTGGCTCTATACAAGTACTATCAGAAACATCACCCCGATGGACCCTTTGCGGAATATGCCAAGAAGGCCATTGACTTTAACCAAAAGCAGCTAGCACCATGAACAATTTTAGCTACCACAATCCCGTACGCATTGTCTTTGGTAAGGGCTCAATCGCCAAGCTTTCCAAGCTCATTCCAAGCTCTGCAAAAATCTTGATCACCTATGGTGGTGGCTCCATTAAAAAGAATGGCGTTCTCGACCAAGTGAGCAAAGCGCTTGCGAAGCATACTGTGATTGAGTTCGGCGGCATCGAAGCAAATCCTCAATACGAAACCTTGATGAAGGCTGTAGAAATCTGCCAAAAGCAGTCCATCAATTTCCTACTCGCAGTAGGCGGGGGGTCGGTTTTGGATGGAACCAAATTTATTGCTGCAGCAACGAAATTCACTGGTGGAGATCCTTGGAAACTTCTTTCAGAAAATGCTCCGGTAGAAGAAGCGCTTCCGATTGGTGCTGTATTGACCTTGCCTGCAACGGGTTCAGAAATGAATTGCGCGGCGGTAGTGAGTCGAAAAAGTACGCAAGAGAAGTTTGGATTTATCAACAACAAACTGTATCCACAGTTTAGCATTCTCGACCCGGAGACCACGTTCAGCTTGCCTTCGCGTCAAATAGCCAACGGTGTTGTCGATACTTTTGTTCATGTGATGGAACAATACATGACATACCCTGTAGCCGCGCCTTTACAGGATCGCCAAGCTGAAGCAATTATTTCTACGCTGCTTGAAGAAGGCCCTAAAGCGTTGCAGAATCCAAGCGATTACGATGTGCGCGCAAACCTTATGTGGTGTGCAACGCAAGCGCTGAATGGAACGATCAGTGTAGGTATTCCACAAGATTGGAGTTCGCACGGCATTGGCCATGAGCTCACGGCATTCTATGGTTTAGACCATGCGCAAACTCTCGCGGTAGTATTTCCTGGAGTTTGCCAAAATCAATTCGAACAAAAACTTGAAAAGCTTACGCAGCTCGGTCAGCGTTGCTTTGGTCTTAACGGGAATGTGCGCGGAATTGCCCACCAAACGATTGAGCACATCGCAAACTTTTTTGAAAGCATGGGAGTGCCCACACACCTTTCAAAATATGGCGTAGACGCAAATGAAGCCGCAAAAAAGATTGAAGCGCGTTTCGCAAAGCGTGGCGGAAAAATTGGCGAACACGGCAATCTAGATGCTAAGCAAATCGGCTTGATTATTAAGGGAAGAGCTTAAGCAAGATGAGAATTGAAAGTTGAGAATTGAAAGTGAAAATACAGATCTCACGCGGAGACACTGAGGCGCAGAGACGAGAATGAATAGTTGAGGGCAGTGCGCAAGATTATTTCACGCGCCCTCACGCTCGCACCACTTTCAACTTTACTCTTTCAATTTTCATTCACACTCAAGTCACAGCAACAATGCCGCGCAATTGCGGTTCGAGCTTGGTGGGGTCTGCTTTTTCATCGACCGCTTGGATCAAGAATTTTTGAATGGGGTCGCGACGTTTGATCGAGGTATCAACTTCGGGATCTGAGCCCTTGGCGTAAGCGCCGATGTTGATCAAGTCTTCATTCTTACGGTATGCAGCCATGGAAGTCAAGAGCTGCCCCGTGATCGCACGAAACTCTGGAGTGGTGACATCAGGTCTACAGCGACTAATGCTGCCTAGCACATCGATTGCGGGGTAATGGTTGCGAGTTGCGAGTGAACGTGAAAGCACAATGTGACCATCGAGAATTGAACGCACGGTGTCGGCGATTGGATCATCAAGATCATCGCCTTCGACAAGCACAGTGTACATGCCCGTAATGGAACCCTTATCTGATGAGCCTGCACGCTCTAAAAGTTTGGGCAAGAAAGCAAACACAGATGGCGTGTAACCCTTGGTAGCAGGGGGCTCACCAATGGCTAGGCCAATTTCACGTTGTGCCATTGCGAGGCGTGTACATGAATCCATGAGCAGCATTACATCTTCGCCTTGATCGCGGAAATATTCAGCGATAGTGGTAGCAAGCATACTTGCTTTCAGGCGAATCAATGCGGGCTGATCCGAGGTAGCAACAATCACCACAGACTTTTTAAGACCCTCTGGGCCTAAATCCTTTTCGATAAATTCGCGCACTTCGCGACCGCGTTCACCGATCAACGCAATCACGTTGACCTTGGCCAAACAGTTGCGTGCAATCATTCCCAAAGTAACGCTCTTGCCTACTCCCGAGCCAGCAAAAATGCCAAGACGTTGGCCTTGGCCTATGGTCAAAAAAGAATCGATCGCACGGATTCCTGTAAACATTGGTTTCACAATGCGACGGCGTTCAAGTGCGCTTGGTGGAACAGCGTAGATGCTGTTTTGATGAGTAAAATCAAGGGGGCCAAGCGAATCCATTGGATTGCCAAGGCCATCAATCACACGACCTAAAAGCTTGGGACCCACTGGCGCAGTAAGTGACTCGCCTTCTGCCACCACTTCCATGCCTGGGCGAATTCCTTCGAGTAATCCAAGAGGCATCACGAGTGTGCGCTGATCGCGGAAACCAACAACCTCGGCTTTGCAAACTTCTTTGTTGTTGCTCATGATGCGGCAAAGCTCGCCAATGCTCGCTGTAGGGCCTTCGCACTCGACAGTGAGTCCAATAATTTTTGCAACGCGCCCACGCAAAACTGGACGACGTTTCAAGTCAATTTCATTTAAGATGTCTTGCGCAAAACCCATTCTCAATCTCGATGACGAAGCCGCTGCTTTCTTTTTCACAGAGATTGTATCATGATTTGCGGACATTTTCACGACTTATTGAAAGAAGTTTTTGCTTACTGCTGCAAAGATTTCAAGCATGTTGCAAAGCTTTGTTCAGCGTTGCTATAAGTTGCTTGAATCTGCACTCTGTGGAGCGTGCTGGTAGGCCTCACGCACAGCGATCTCAATGCGCTGCATAAGCGTTGCGCTTCGCATATCGATAGTACCCCCACCTGTAGATTCAATCCAGCATCCACCTCGTTCCACGCGAGGGTCGCTTTCAATTCGTATCGATTTGAGAGACGAATGAATGGGTTGCCAAAAGGATTGCTTTTCTTGAGCAGTTCCCACATCCAAGGGGTGCACATGCAAAATGACTGATTCAGCCTGGCCTAAGTGGGCGAAGGCTTCCGAGACAACTTTAACAATGTGCTCGGGATTATTTTCCGCCTCGACGCAAAACAAGCGCTTGGCAATTCCGAGCGCAAGCTCAACCGTTTCGGATTGAATATCTTGCAAGCGCTTCCCGTACGCAGAATTAAGCGCCTGTAGGGTTGCCGCCATATCACTTTGTACCTGAGTGATTTGCGCAGCGAAGGCTTTAGTGGCTTTCGCTTCACCTTCTTTGAGACCTTGTGCATAGCCTTCATTCTTGGCTTTGCCGGTGGAATCGGTGAGGCGGCGTTGTGCTTCAGAATCCTTCAGCGACGAGTTGCGACGAAGATCCGCGACCTCGGTTTGCAACTTCTGAACTTGCGCGACTTGTTCATCAACCTTATGCGGCAAAGCGCTACGCCCAGGAACCTTAAACTCGGGAAAGTCAAAGGAGTCCATGGGCATTTTGTGCAGATCTTTTGTGGTAGATCCGTTGCGCAAAATTCCTTTCAACGCAACCTGATCTCCTTGATCCGTCAAAGAGTGCAACAGGTCACCCGGGTTGATTTTCTTTTCGGTCATGCGTTACACCACAATGTCGTCTTCGCCACCGCGACCCGAAATAATGATCTCGTTCTCGGATTCCAAACGACGTACAATGTCCACAATCTTTTGCTGTGCTTCTTCGACTTCGCGAAGGCGCTTGGGGCCCATGAAGGAGATTTCTTCCTTGATGATTTCCGAAGCGCGCGAAGACATGTTCGTGAAGAACTTGTTTTGCACTTGCTCGTTGGCACCTTTGAGCGCAAGGGAAAGCTCTTTGGAATCCACTTCCTTGAGAACTTTCTGAATAGACTTGTCGTCGAGCAAAAGCATATCTTCGAACACGAACATGAGGCTCTTGATTTCTGTGGCAAGCTCTGGATCGTCGCGTTCCAAGGTTCCCAAAATATTTTTCTCGGCGCTGCGATCCACCATGTTGAGCATCTCGGCCACAGACTTGACGCCACCAACTTCTGCGGTATCGCCCGAAAAGAAGCTCTTCATAATTTGCGACAATTGCTGTTCAACTTGCGAAAGGACATCAGGAGAAATAGATTCCATAGTCGCAATACGCGTGGCCACTTCCACTTGCATTTCAGGGCTTAGTGCAGAAAGCGTAGCGGCCGCCTTCTCAGGTTTCATATGGGCTAAAAGCAATGCGACAGTTTGCGGGTGCTCTTTTTGCAAAAAGCCAATGAGCTGATTTACTTCCACATTGTCGAGCATATTAAAGCCCGTGGTGCGGATTGTGCTAGTGACCTTTTCCAAAATTTCGCGTGCTTTACGAGGGCCCATAGAGGCTTCTAAAACCTCCTGCGCATACTCGATTCCACCATGCGTTACATATTCTTTTGCCATGGATAATTGTTGAAATTCCATGAGCACAAATTCGCGCATTTCGGGAGTCACACCTTCAAGGCGTGCAATTTGCGCAGTCAAAATTTCCACTTCACTTTCGGAAAGATTCTTGAAAATATTGGAGCTCGCTTCTGCTCCGAGCGCGACCATCAGAATCGCCGCCTTTTTAGGGCCTGGGATATCGAACACGGGAAGACCAGGAGAGCCGCCTTGGCCACCACCATCTCCACCCTTATAAAAATTCGCAGCCATTTGTGCTTTGCCCTACGGGTTATTTACCGTTCTTGCCGCCTGCTGCGGCCTTCTTTTCTTCACCTTGCGAAAGCCATGAGCGCAAAAGTTCTGCGACCACCGTTGGATTCGAAACCGTATACTCTTCTAGCTTCGATAGCAATTCGTTGTGACGCTTTACACGCTCTGGAACATCTTGCTTCTCACCTTCCAAATTTATACCAGCAAACCTTGGAACGGGAGGATTCATTGCTTCAATCATGCTCACTGCAACTTTTCGCAAGAACACAAACGCAAGCAAGATAATCAAGATAATTGTGCCACGTAAAGCCCATGTCTCATAAAGTTCGCGGTTAGATAGTTGATCTACGGAAGCAAGCTCTTCTTCGACGTCGGATCGATCAAATTGAACGGAAGCCACGTAAACATCATCGTTGCGTTCTTGGGTGAAACCAACAGCATTGCGCACCAACTGGTTCAACACTTGCAACTCTTCGGGGCTGCGAGGCTTATATGTTTTTTTGCCACTCTTATCTTTTTCGTAAGTGCCATCGACAGCAACCGAAACCGTGAGACGCTTTGTATTTCCTGGGGTCTGGGCAATTTGCGATACCGTGCGATTGATTTCGTAGTTGGTGATCGAACCTTCTTTGGTCTCGTCGCCTGCAATGGGGCTATTGCGCTTTGTGCCATCGTCGCGCTGCTCTGAACGCACCACTTTTTTAGATGGATCGTAGGTTTCCACGGTGCGGCTGATTTGATCGAAATCGAGATCGGCGCTGACTTTCACGCGGGCTTTATTGGGGCCAAGTACACCTTCAAGAATTGTGTTGACTTGGAATTCCATGTAGCCTTCAACGGAGCGTTTCAATTCCATGTTGTGATCAGTAGCTTCTGCCACTGCGTTATCGGCGTAACCTCGGGTAAGCATATTGCCGTGGTCATCAAGGATCGTGACTTGGCGAGCGCGTAAGCCTTCAATCGCACTTGCGATCAAGTGTTGAATGCCTTTGACTTGTGTCTCTTTAAGCTGTTGGCTTGGGCGAAGCTTTACGATCACCGATGCGGTTGCTTCTTCTTTCTTTTCCATGAAGATGGTTTGCTTCGGAATGTTGATATGCACGCGAGCCTTTTCAATTTCACTGAAGGTCTCAATAGAGCGCATTAATTCTGTTTCTACTGCGCGACGGTAATTCAGGTTCTGTGTGAAGTCTGTCATGCCCATCTGATTTTTATCGAAGAGCTCGTAACCTTTGCCCTGTTCGCGGGGAAGGCCTGCACGCGCAAGGCTCATGCGTACTTCGTGTACACTCGCTTTAGGAACTAAGATAGTGCGGCCATCGTTGTCGAGTTCGTAGTCGAACTTATTTTCTTTTAAGTACGCAGTGATTTCTGCAGCATCATTGAGCTCGAGATTTGCGAACAAGGTCGCCTTGCCCGAATTATCAGAACCACCGAATCCTTGAATCGAAATGACTACGATCAAACCCACAAAAGTGATGACAAAGACCGAGACGATCAGTGCCTTTTGCAGCGAGTTGAATCGAACCCAGATATCGCGAAGCTGGGTCAGTAGTTGTTTAAAAAATTCTGACATAGAAAAACTCTCCGTTCCATAATAGTCACTTCGTGGCTATTTTACCATATCTTCTTTGGAATCAACGAGTTATCTGTTAGCGAAACACGTGCCAGAATGAGTTGTGTCTGAGTCAAGTATGGTTAGGGACAACCGCCATCCTTGCTCCGCGCTGTCATCCTTGCCTGGCAAGGATCTCATGCGAGAGAGAGATTGCCGCCAAGCGGCAATGACGTTATGGCGGCGATGACGCCGTGGCAACGGTAACGCTGTGGCAGCAATGACGTTATGGCAACGGTAACGCTGTGGCGGCAATGACGTACCTAGCTTCTCATACGGATCAATTCGTTATAAGCATCCATCGTCTTATTGCGAATCTCAAGCATCATGTTGAATGCAACTTTTGCTTCTTCAACGGCGAGCATGACTTGGTGAACATCTTTGACTTCGCCCGAAACCATTTTTTGAATGGATTGGTCTGCGGTATTTTGCATCTGATTGACATCCTTGAGGAAGCCCTTCAGCATGTCATCGAACTTAGGCGCACCAGTAGTAGAGGCTGTTGACGCAACCTTAGAATCGAGCCCTGTCGGTTGCGACGGGGTTAATCCTTGGATGCGTTCGAGTTCATTCATGATCTGATCTCCTAAGCCTATGCACGTACATCTAGCAAATTTCCGGTGGTGCGAACAGGTGAACCCTGTTGCAGCAGGCTGCGCAGCTCTTGAGCTCGCGCCAAATAGTCACCAGAACTTTGCACAGATTTTGTCGTTGAAAAATTTTGAGTAGCAGTAACAATATTTTGGCTTCTCTGGGTAGTTGCACTAGAATCTACACCAAATTCGCGGCGCTTAGATTCAAGAAGCTTCACCCAATCTTGAGAAGTTGTGGTTGCATTAGATAGCTGTGATGTTTGCGATGTTTGGGTACTCGCTTGGGTTGTCGCTTGGGACTGCATGCGAGTCGCTGCGCTGTTACGCAGTTGCATAAATTGTTCGAGCGAAACACCATTCATCTTAAAGCTCCAAAGCCTTTTGCAGCATTTGCTTGGTGGAATTGAAGGCTGTCGCATTCGCTTCGTAAGCACGCGTTGCGGTAATCATATCCACCATTTCTTCCACCACGCTCACATTGGGCATGGTGACATAACCTTTCGCATCAGCATCTGGGTGACTAGGGTCATAGATCACGCGCATGGGCGAATCGTCTTTTTCAATGGCTGCCACTTTAACACCCGAACCAATATTTTCCTCGGCTAATGGCCATTCGGGTTGAGGGATTTTCATGTGACCATCGTTGGTTGTTGCACCCTTCAACTTGTCTTGTTCTTTCACCAAAAACTGATCAAACTCGGTAGAGTCAGCTTCTAGCACCACTCGTTGACGCTTGTATGCGCCACCTTCGGCAGTGCGCGTCGTTTCTGCATTGGCGAGATTTGTCGAGATCACATTTTGGCGCACACGCTGAGCCCTGAGGCCCGTGGCGCTAATGTTTAATCCGCTAAAAAATCCCTGCAAAGGCATGCTAAACTCCTAAGTACTAATTGGCCGTAGCGGCTTTTGAAATGGATTCCAAACGCTCGCGAATGAAGCGCACACCGTAGTTGTAGCTGATCTGATTTTCGGCAAGCTTCGCAGCTTCCATATCGATATCCACATTATTGACTTCGCTCGAATTTGTAGGATCATCGGAACGATACGCCACAGCCTTAACCTGCTCAATCTCTGGGCGGCCCAAACGCATTTGATTTGCATCTGTGCGAGTTCCTTGCAATTGTTCCGTTGCAAGAGCTTGCCGCATTTGATCCTCGAAACTCACCTCAATGCGCTGGTAACCGGGAGTCATCACGTTTGCCATATTGTCCGCAATCGCCTTCTCACGCAGCATAGCAGCATCGAGTCCCTTGGCGGCGACAGGGATGCTGGTGTGGTTGAGCATGGTAATTTTTGCGAGCATATAGACCTTCTGCACATCACTTCGCAAAAGATATGCCGAACGTAAATTCCGCTAAATTGGGTTGAGATTAGGGCTAAACCCCAAGGTCTGGGAGAGTAAGGGAAAGAGATACCCGATTGCCATGGCAAAACCTGCCGACTGGAAATCTTTGCCGCGTAAATAATCTCTAGTCGTAGTATCGGCAGCTCTTAGGGAAAACTTAAGTTTGCGAAAGCCGAAATTATACTGCGAGAATTTTTCATGGCGCCGAACAAGGGAACCCAAGCCGCGATTCAAAAAGCCAAAAGCGAATTTGCCGCTCGCCTGCAAGAGCATTTGCTTCGTGAACATGATTTGCGTATTGGACTTTTCGAAGCCGAAGAAATTTTTACAGAGTCGTTTAGCGAGATTGCGCCTATCCTTTACAACCAAGGATTAAACGACGCGAAGGATTACTTTTTAGAGCACTTTAGCACACTTGCTGACGATCTATTTCAGCTTGAAATCTCAACGGGCTCAAGCGCAGGTAAGCGCAAGAAGCAATAACAAGCCTGCACCACAGGCACCACCTCAATTGATACCTACTGATTACCATCATTACCACCCTATAGCCTTCTTAGAGTCAAGAATCATTAGTTAGAACGTAATGCGTGTTACTCAAAGAATCCAATTCTATTGGGTTGTTCTTTTGTTGCTTGCGGGATCTATTTGCACAGCTGCACCTACCATAGATGTGTTTGTTCTTCATTCCTATTCGCAAGAATATGCTTGGACCCACGGGCAAAATGAAGGCTTTGTGAACGAGCTAAAACGAGATAGCCAACTTGATATCACCATTAAAACAGAATATTTGGATACGAAGCGACATGCTTATGATTCCGCGTATGCCAGTGATTTTGCAAGCCACTTACAAGCGAAGTACACAGGCTACAAGCCAGCCGCAATCTATGTTCTTTCGTACCTACAGGGAAAGCCAATTTCAGAATTGCCAGCGACGTTGAAAAGCCCTAATGCATTCGTATTCGATGATCAAGTTCTATTGCGGTACAATGTTCTCTTAAGTTTAATCTCCAACGACGCAATCCTTTTGAATACGCGCCAAGGGTTCTACCACTCGCATCGAGTATTCATTCTAGGCAGCCTTGTGTGTTTGGCTGTTCTGCTTCTTGTCGCAGTCATTGTGTCCTTTGTGATTTTGGTAAGGAAAAACCACGAGTTACAAGAAAGCGAGCAATCATACCGGTTACAGTTTGCAAAGAATTCTTCGATCATGCTTTTGGTCGATCCAAAATCAAATGGTTTGATCATTGATGCAAACGAGGCTGCGCTCCAATTTTATGGATACTCTCGCACAGAGCTGTTATCTCTGCACATTTCCGACATTAACCAGTTGTCGCACGAATCTATCACTGGGGAAAACCTTTTCTCGCAAACATAAACTCGCCTGCGGAATCATTCACGACGTTGAGGTTTCATCGAGTACAATTCTCTTTGGTTCTCGCACAATCATTCATTCCATCATTTTCGACGTCACGGAGCGTAACCAAGCTCAAGCGGCACTACATGAAAGTGAACAGAGACTCTCATTTGCCATGGAAGCAACAGGAGAAGGCGTTTGGGACTGGGATATTCCTTCTGGAAAAGTAAAGCACAATGTACAGTGGAGCCATATTTTGCACCTCGATGACGGTGTAATGGAACACCCAGTCGAACGATATGAATCGATGATTGCCGAACACGATCGTGCAAAAGTCCTTGCAAGCATTCAAGACTGTTTACAGGGTAGAGAGCCCTATCTTAGTGAGCATCACATGGTAGATTCAAAGGGCGACATGTTTTGGATTAAAGACCGCGGAAAGGTTGTTGAACGAGATTCCGCTGGGCGTGCCAATACGCCGGCAGCACAAGCGGAAAGCGCAAGCGCAGCCAAGAGTGAATTTTTAGCGAACATGAGCCACGAAACTCGCACTCCATTAAACGGTGTGATTGGCATGATTAACTTGCTGCTAGACAGCCCTCTTAATAATGAGCAATACGAATTCGTGAAAGTCGAGATGGAAAAGCATTCGGCATGAGTTACGTTGGAGAAAGTGCAAAGTATTCGGGCGACTGAATTCAGATGAATTTCCCCTCAAACATTGCATTCATTTCAAATTCTTACTGAAATCGTTACTGAAAATTGAGTATTTATATTGGAAGACACGCTTTTGTGTTTTTTTGAGAAAAAGGAATCGCTATGCAGCAGCCTATGACTTCGTCGCCCCTTCTTGCCCATGAAAATAAAGAGTTTCTGAATAGTGCCCAGGGTCGGCAGGTACGCATTCTTTCGGAGTTCATTGCTCCCGATGTGATTTTTGAACGTGCGAAAGTTCGCCACACCATGGTCTTCTTTGGTTCAGCTCGCATTCTTTCCAAAGAAGTTCTGCATGACATGCGCGCATCGCTGAACCCAGCCCGCGCAGAAGACGCACCTAAGCTCGCAAAGCTTACCAAGCTTGAACCCTTGTGCCGTTATTATGAAGATTCTCGTGAGCTCGCTCGTCGTCTAGCCGTGTGGGGCAAAAGCCGCCCAGAACGCTACTCGATTTGCACTGGTGGTGGCCCTGGTATAATGGAAGCAGGTAACCGCGGAGCCTTTGATGCCAAGAGCCCAACGGTAGGTCTCAACATTCAGTTGCCTTACGAGCAGCACCCAAATCCTTACATTAGCCCCGAATTGAATTTGCAGTTCCACTATTTTTTCATTCGCAAATTCTGGTTCTTGTTTAAAGCACGTTGCTTGGTTGGATTCCCTGGTGGCTGGGGCACTCTCGACGAACTTTTTGAAACGCTGACCTTGATCCAAACGCACAAGATTCCACAAATGCCCGTGCTGATTTTCGGTTCGGAATATTGGAAGAAACTGGTGAACTGGGATTACTTGGTGGAAACAGGAATGATCGATGAAGAGGATATGAAGCTGTTCCATTTCAGCGACTCAGTAGACGATGCGTTCCAGTGGCTGGTAGCCGAGATGGAGCGCCTTGCACCGAGCATTGAAGGCCAGTTTGAGCCTTTGGGTCACTCCTTTGGAAACATTCAATAAATGCAAAAGGTGTTATTGCCTAAGGCAATCTCTGAAGATACTGTGAATAAGTTCGCGAAGGAATCCATTTGATAAGAACTATTCTGTCGGAAATGTTTGATCGATTTTCACGGCGGCTCACCGTTCGTGAACGTTATACTACAGGTGAATATCAATATTGGATTGATCGAAACCCGATCTATTTGCAGCATGATTCCATTGAGCGTATTCAACTGTTGAATCGGCTGAATATGGTAGGCACAAATGATGTGTTCCTTGCCCATAATTGGATCGAGCGCTTGCATGGAGAATCAAAATCAGCTTCGCGCGAAATTGTGGTGAAGATATGCAAATACTGGGCTCCCAAGGGGCCGAGCAGACATCACCGCATCAACATGATTTTAGCGGCATTCCAAGATGAAATTCGCATTAACAACCTAGTTCGCGCAACAAACATTGAAGGAGTGGTGCAGAGTTTTGGTGGTGGCACAGCGGGTCGTTTTCCCTACCTAAAGCTCGAGTTTATTCCTGGTGTTTCTCTCGATAAAACATTTCGTACCGATATCGATGAAGATGAGCTAACACAACGCTTGGCGAAGCTTGGCTACCTCGCAAATACCATTAGCCAATTGCATTACTACGAAGTCGTACACAAGGATTTAAAGCCCAAGAATCTACTGCTATGCCTCGATGAAAATCACCATAACAACCATAAGATTTTGGTGTGCGATTTTGGATTTGCGCAGGCAAAAATTCGTGAAAGCGTTACGGAATATGGTGGACAAATGAGCCCTGGTTACTCCGCGCCCGAACAAGCGGTCATGGGTGGCGACAACCTCGATGAGATGGTGGATTATTTTTCCTTTGGTGTGATCATCCATGAATACCTCACGGGTTATAATCTGTTTCCCGATGCAATGAAAATTTTTGTGGAAGATCGTTACCGCATTACGGATCGTTATTTGGATCACTTGCGCAACGGTCGTGTGAATCGATTTACTCATCCCAAATGGGGCGCAGAAATTGCAGGCTGGATCGATGCCTTGACTACATACGACAGCCACGAGCGCCGACAGAAGTCACCCAACCTTTTCCACATTGCACATCGCTTACGCGAACTTGTGAATGAGACTGGGTTCCGTGACATCAACACAGATTTCTTGTGGAATCAGCTCAAGGAATACGGAAAGATTTAGGGCAACAGATTTGGCGTAGCCCAAAGCTGAAAAAAGTTGATCAGCCCATAAATGTGGGTGTGGCGGTCGACGCTTTAGATGATGATATCACCAACAAGGAATTCGCCTAGACAGCCCTAAACACAAAGAACTTTTGCCCTAGGTAATTGAGCAGCGTAAACAAAACGATGCCAAGAAGTAGGGCAACATTTTCTTGCAAAGGGCTCTTCGCTAAGAAGTATTGAATCACAGGTTGCGCAACGCGATACGCGACCAAATAACAGCAAACAATATTCAAAAAGAATTTTGGCGCAAGAGTCTTCCAAGCACCGTTCGCGTTAAAGGTGATGCGCTTGTTCAAATAGTAAGACACCACACTTGCCATTGCATAGCTACTTGCGCTTGCACCCCAGTAGCCCAAGTGCAAAATGTTGTAGCTAAAGAATATCAACGCTGAGCCAAGAGCCGTTACCAGTAAACCGACGGAAGCAAAGCGTGAAAATTCGTGCAGCAACGATTTCAATTGCACGTTCATTTTTTTTGACAAATAGCTAGAAGAGAAAGGCCAGGAAGCCTTATTCCGAAACGATTCAGCGCCGCGAGTAATGCAAAGTCAAAATTTAAAATCGCGCGAATAATTCTAGTAACCAAATGTTGTTCTGCATATTTCCAAGCACCAATGCCTTCGCTTTCTACAACCTTTTGGGGCTTGGTGAATTCGATTGCACAGGCAAGTGAGCGCGCCCAAAATAAGGAGGCGTAGAAGTAATGACTCTTATAAATTTGCAGATTACTTGCCCGCAAAACTTTCGTGAGTTGGGAGTGTTCGTAACGGCGATAATGCTTTAAAAATACATCGTGAGAGGAAAATAAAAATTGCATGGCAGGCACAGTTAACACCAAGTATCCATTGGGTTTCAGTTTAGATAAAGCCATGTCTAAAAATTCCTTTTCGTTGGGAACATGCTCCAGTACATCCATCATCACCAAGCAATCTGCACTTGAATCGGCAAGCAAAGCAAGGTCGTGCAAACGTTGAACATTCCCTAATGAACCTACGCCTTCTTCAAATCCATTATCCACCGCAGTCACTTGAGCATTGGTTTGTTCAGCGAGCAAAGTGGCAAAGAAACAATCGCCTGCACCAATGTCTACATAGCTTGCACCGCGTGGTAGCGTGGCGATGAGAGCAAGAATATTTTGCGCCCGCGATAATTCCCACGGGTGTCGGTGTTGGTTACTGGTCTTTTCAGTGAGGTCCATGTTGTCCTAGTTGGATTCTTGGATAATGTAAATGGGGCGCTGTTTTAGTTCTAAGTACGCCTTAGAAAGATATTGACCAATGATGCCCATACCAAAGAGTTGCAGGCCTCCCATAAAGCACATGATTGTTGCCATGGAAGGCCAACCCGAAACTGGATCACCCCAAATTAGAGTTCGCGCAATAATTGCCAGCATACCTAAGAAAGAAAAGAAGGAAAGAAAAATACCAAGCATTGATACGAGCGCAAGTGGTACAACAGAAAACGCTAATATTCCATCGAGTGAGTATAAGAACAAGCTCCAAAACGACCATTTGCTTATACCTGCGCTGCGCTCAATATTATCATACGACAACCAGTGTACACGAAATCCCACCCAGCTAAAAATGCCTTTCGAAAAGCGGTTGTACTCTCGCATCGATACAATCGCCCTAGCCATGGGTTTAGTCATTAAGCGAAAGTCACGTGCACCATCAACAATCTGAGTTTTCGATAAACGGTTGATGAGCTTATAGAACAAGCGCGCAAACCAAGACCGCAAAAACGGCTCGCCTTTGCGGGTCTTACGCTTGGTAGCCACGCAGTCGAAGGGGTGCTCTAAAAGGATCTGAAACATTTCGCCTAAAAGACTGGGTGGATCTTGAAGATCTACGTCCATGATCGCCACAAAATCTGAATCAGCATGCTCTAAGCCAGCGAAGATGGCTGCTTCTTTACCGAAGTTGCGCGAAAAAGAAATGAACTTTACTTGAGGGTGAGCAAGTGCTGTGCGACGAAGTACATCTAAAGTTCCGTCGCTTGAACCATCGTTCACAAAAAGAATTTTGCAGTCCACATTTTCCATGCGCGGATCTTGCCAAGCCTTAGCCATCTCTTGCATAAATGGAGCTACAGCCTCTTGCTCGTTAAAGCAGGGAACGATAATGGTGGCCGATTTTTTCATGAGAGTGCGTCTCGTCTTCAAGGAAATCATTGCGTAAGCTGCAAAGAAAGATACCTACATTTCAGACATGATTTCACTCATTTCAAATAAGCTAAAAAGCATTCGGTTCTTGCCGATTATTCTTACCCTACTTGCTTTACTTCCTCTGCCTTCTGTGCTGCATGAATGGGCGCGTAGAATTGCCTATGAATGGAGCGGACCCTACACTTGGGACACTACAGTTTATTGGGCTGTGGGGCGTGCAATCGTAAACGGCTTTGTGAATTATCGCGACATTATGGACATTAAGCCCCCTGGAATTCACCTACTCAGTGCCGCTTCATTTTGGCTAAGCGATGGGGTGTGGCTCACAAACTTCGCTCAAGTGATTGCGCTGCTGACCATTGTGCTTGCAAGCATTGGATCGATCTGGCTCGTGTTGCCGAAGTCCTTAAAAAAGAAAGAGCGTGCCTTATGGCTTATTTTTGCGCTTGGATTTGGACTGCTGCTGAGCCTATATGCAGCAAAGCGTAGCGGGGAGGTTCAAGTAGAATCTTTTGGTGCTGCTGTAGGTGTACTTTACCTGTGGGGATTACTGTGGAAGCCCGCAACATTCATTGGAAAAGCATTGCGATTCGCGTTGCTTACCTTGGCATTATTGGGCTCGTGTGGATTCAAAGAACCCTTTTTGTTTGTGGCGATCGCGGTTGCTTGCGTATTTTTGAATTCAGCAAAAGCCTGGCTTAAAGACTTTATTTACCCTTTGGTCTCTGCAATATTTTTGGGTTTGCTTGCATTACTTTTCACTGGCAGTTTATTTGCATACGTGGGGCAATATTTACGATTTATGTTGAGCACACACGTTTCACGTTTTGGAAGTCCTTGGCTGCGAGGCCTTCAATTCATTGGGTTTAAAGACGATGCCAATCAATTTTCTCTAGGCTTTGGCTATTTATTGTTTTTGCTTGGAATTTTCTTGATTTGGAAAAGCCTGCGTCTTTCAGTTGCCCACGATGAACGGTTGTGGATTCGGCTGTTTACTGTAATCCGAGTCGGTTTAGCTATTTATTTGCCCATGTTTGCAGTGGGTTTAGGTGGTGAATTTTACAATCATCACCACGTCTTTGCTGTACCAGCGTTGCTCGCTTGGTTTGTATGGTTTGCAAAACAAGAAGCTCTTCTAGATGGCATTGCAAAGTCTGCTTGGATGCTTTTGGTGTTGTCTTTTACATGCGTATCAGCGTTAGCATTTGTCCCCGATGATTATGAGGGACAGCTGCGCAACCTACAGAACGCTAGCATTGGCGGCAAAAGCGAGGCCGCATACGTCGATGAAGTTCTCAATCGAGTTCAAGTTCAGCGCTATGTGTATTTAGGTCTCAATGGCCCGCAGCTCTATGGTTGGACAAAACATTCCCCCATGGGTCCGCTGTTTATTCAGACACCTAATTGGATGCTTGTGCCTGGCTGGGGTGATTGCTTTATGGATAGCTTGCGCACCGCTCAACTTGTGGTCGAAGAAAATATTGGTGACTTAGGAGACTCGACTGCTCCAGCAAAAGCGTATTTGGAGCAAGAGTTCACTCAACAGCCATGGAAGCGCGTTGCCGATATTCCACGCGGGCAAAATGTGTATCGGATTTATTTCCGCAAGAACGCTGCGTTCGAGTAATTACATATTCAAATAGAACAGCGTGGTTAGAGGAACAAAGGCAAGCAGCAGCCAAAGCGCAGCAGTGCCCGAACGCGCAAACCAGACTAGCGCAGGCACAAGCACCGGCCAAATGTAACGGAAGTCATTGCTGCAGGCGAACGGTAGCTTGATTCGCAAAACCATTAGGCTTGCCACCCAGAAAAACGCGAGCAAAACCCAAGGGCTCTGTCGATACGCAGCACGCATTGACTTTGGCCAACCACGCGCAAGCGCAAGCGCGAACAGAGCGAGCAGAAGCGAGCCCCACAAATAAGCGATAACGGTTGTCACTTTACTCCCAGCAAATGAGAATTCGCCGGTGAGGCTTGTACGCAATAAGTAATTCCAAAAATTGGTACGACCTACAGCATCGTCCCAAGGACTCATCCAAGGCTCGGTCACAAAGGTTGGGACATCGAGTGGTAAGAACGCTTTTGCACTCACAGGAACCATGAGTGAGCGGTTGAGGCCGTCGCTATTGGATATGAACCAGCTCTTCACCTCGCCCTTGGAATAGCTATGAATATTGTTCGCAAGGCTCAGTGCTAATCCTGTCAAAATCAAAAATGAAAATAGCGCAAAGCCACGAATGTTCGGCTTGCGCCCACGTTGACCCTGCATTAGCAAACGCCACAAGACTAAACACCCCATCGCTGCGACAACTGCAGACGCATTGGTTTTGCTTAAGAAAGAAAGTCCACCAAATAATCCCATGAAACCTAGGTCTGCAAAGCGATTCAAACGCCACCAACGCACAAAGAAGAAACATGTTACCGCAACCATCGCAACCAACATCGCATCGTTGCCAATGCGTATGCTATGAATCATAGCCGAAGGCCAAAATGCGAGCGCAAGCGTAGCCACTGCTAGAGTCCAAGGCCGGCCTCGTAAAGCCATGCGCAAGGTGCCCGCAAAAGCAGCGATGGCAAGTAACCAAAGACCAAGAGAATAGGCTTGAAGAGCTACTTCATGTGAACAAGCGAAAAAGCCCGCAACCTTATACACGGCAGCACCTGCTACGTAATACAAGGGTGGATGATAAAAAGTCCAACCAGCGGCAGGGCTTGGTAGCGCAAGCTTTTCAGCTACTTGTACCACGTAATCAAAATGGCCACCTGGGCCCACAGCATCATGGGTGCGCACAGAATACGGTGTCACCGACCAATACATTGCAATGGGTAAAAGCGAACAGATAATCAGCGGGAGTTGGAACCAGCGCAAACGAAACGAGAATGCAAGCCCAAGCAGCAAAGGCACAAAAGCAAGCACAGCAAGAATTGCCAACAGCACACGTGAATACAGCGAAGTGGTTGTTGGGCGCAACGCAAGTCCACCGGGGCCACCATGATTGGTGATTACAAAATCAATCTGATTATGGCCGCGATGAAGAACCGAAGTAAAGTCAAAAACGAAGCCCTTCCCCCAGTCACCACGGGCTCCAGGAGGCAGTGTATCCAAGTTGAGTTCAACGCCATTCACTTGAATCGAGCGAAGATCATCATCGGGAATGATCTGCCACACTCGTGGTGTAAATGGGTTCACTTGCAGGTCTACACGAAGTACTTGATTCTCGCGCGGGTCGGGAAAGACCCAAGGCATTTCAACGGAAGTCCAGTCGCCGTCTGCATTCTTGGCGGTGGTCTTGATGCCAAGATTTGCGAAGGAAAGTACCGCAAGCAATAGAACAACGCTTAACAACGCGCATGCAAGCAAGACACCTAAACGTTTCATGATTTACCCTTTCTTTGTCTCGTGGTATTCGCCTTCGCTATTCACAGACCAAATTTGCGAGCGCGAAGTATCGCCTTCGATTATGCAACGCACAGACTCCATGGCAGTAAGCATGGAATGATCTTGGTTGTTGTAGCGATGCTGTCCATTGCGGCCAATGCACCACAAGTTGCTGATTTGATCGAGGTAGGCGCGCACCTTATCGAATTCGGTATAGGTTCCAAAATAAGCTGGGTATGCCTTTTCGATCTTTACTCGGCAGGCATCGAGCACATCGCTCTTTTGAATAATACCAGTGCGTACAAGTTCGTCGATGGCAAAGTCAATGAACTGCTGATCGCCCATGTTCCAAAGCTGATCGCCTTCGCTGCACATATATTCTAGGCCGATCCACACGTTGTTCTGCAAATCCTTCACCATGTATGGCGACCAGTTATTGAAGATCTGCAAACGGCAAAGCTTCACGTCGCGCTCTTGGATATAGATCCAAGTATCGGGAACAATATTGCCCACGGTCTTGATTGCGGTGTCGTTATTGATGGCAAGCTTTTTCAGCAATAAGCCCACGGTTTGGAAATCGCGGTAAGGCAGGCCAGTGGCGATGCGAACAACATCGGCAGGCTTGTCTTGAGCTTCCATAGCTTGAATCAAATCTTTGATCGGCATGGTAGAAAGGCAGTTGTCACAAGGGATGCGCTCGATTTGGCCGTTGTGTTCTGCGCTCACGGCAACAATCTTTCCTTGCTCTACGTGAACGGCGGTGACCTTATGCTGCATGTGAATCACGCCGCCCATCTTGCGGATATCGTCAGCCACATTTTCCCAGAGTTGACCCGGGCCAAGCTTAGGATAAAAGAATTGCTCAATGAGCGAAGTCTCTGTTTTCTTTTGGCGCATGTCGGTCTGTTTTTTGCTGCCCGAAAAAATCTTCTTGACTGCGGCGATTACTGCGCCAAGGAGAGACAAGCCTTTGATGCGTTGTGCACCCCATTCTGCAGAGATCTCGCGCGGGTGAACGCCCCACACCTTTTCCGTGTAGTCTTCAAAGAACATGCGATATAGCGTGACACCAAAGCGGTTCACTAAAAAGTCTTCAAGGGATTTTTCTTGCGGGCGCTTGAATACTTGTGCGCTCATGTAGCCTAAGCCTGCGGTCAAGGTGCGCCATGCGCCTAGATTCAAGAAGGTGCGTGCCTTCATGGAGATTGGATAATCGAAAAACTTGCGCAAGTAAAAGATGCGAGAGATGCGTTCGCGAATCAACATCACGCGATCGATCTGATCTGGATTTGGACCGCCCGCTACGATTGGCTTGGTTTTGCCCAACAAGATATCATCTTTCGATTGTGTGCCTTGGATGGGCATAATCTTTTGCCACCAATCCATGACGGTATCGCTCTTTGAAAAAAAGCGATGTCCACCAATGTCAATTCGGTTGCCTTTAAAATCGATAGTACAGCTGATGCCGCCAATTCGATCCGTCGACTCTAGCACAATCGGTGTATAGCCGCTCTTGCGTGCGAGAAGTTCATAAGCGGCGGTTAATCCCGCAGGGCCGGCACCAACGATGACAACACTCTTCGACATAGCAAACCTCAAGCAAAAATTCTAACGGGAAAAGACCAGAACGCGGCGAAGGGTAAAATTCCAGATCAACACAAACGCGGCAACCACAACTTTTACAGGCGATGGAGTGAAATGCAATTGCCCCACACCAATCCACATGCCAAGTTCGGTAATGCCAAGGCCTGCAACGCCTATGCCCGCAAATACAGCGAAGTCTTTAAATGTCTTTGCTTGTTGACCACGCCAAATCCAAAAAATGCAAAGCAAGAAGTTGGTAAGCAGTCCTGCGCAAAATCCGAGAGCCGTGGCGAGCATATAATGCATGCCAATGCGCACACCTTCGTTAAGCAAAGACCAATCGATGAGAAAGGAAAGCCCACCCACCACCACATATTTGAGAAACTCAATTGCGATACGTTTCATGAAGGAGTTAAGCTAGCAAAATCAGACCAAGCCAGCGCGTGCACGTTGCTCAAGGAACAAATCCACGAGCACAAGCGCGGCCATGCTTTCCACAATCACCGTGGCACGCGGAACCACGCATGGATCGTGGCGGCCTTTTGCTGAGAGTGTTCCATTTTTCCCATCGCGAGATGCAGTCTGTTGCGCTTGACTGATTGTCGCAGTAGGCTTAAACGCGATTCGACACACGATGTCTTCACCATTGGTGATTCCACCTAGCGTTCCACCCGCACGATTTGTGCGCGTATGAAACTCACCGTTCTCTGCGTAGATCGTGTCATTGTGGGCAGACCCGCGCATACGGCTTCCTGCAAAACCCGAACCAATCTCAAAGCCTTTGCAGGCCGGGATCGAAAGAGCTGCTTTTGCAAGAAGCGAGTTTACACGATCGAACACAGGTTCCCCAATGCTCTTGGGTGGATTACGAACAATCAAGGTCACCACGCCGCCCACAGAATCCTGGTCAGCCTTCGCAGCAAGAATGGCTTCTTCCATTTTCTTAGATGCGATTGGATCTGGACAACGAACGGATGATGCTTCGATCTGTTCAAAAGTTACCATTGCTGGGTCAATGCTTGCGTCCACATCGTACACGGAACTCACATATGCCAAAATCTCGGTACTGCAAGTTTGGGCTAAAAGTTTGCGCGCGATTCCACCCGCAGCCACACGGGCAGCTGATTCCCGCACCGATGACCGCCCACCACCGCGGTAATCCCTAAATCCATACTTCTGGTCATAAGTCAAATCCGCATGGGAAGGCCGGTACCAGAGTTGCATATCGGAGTAGTCGTGCGAACGTTGGTCTTCGTTGGGAATCATCAGCGCAATTGGAGTTCCAGTGGTTCGTCCCTCAAAGACACCACTCAGAATGCTCACTTGATCGGACTCTTTGCGCGCTGTGGTCAACGCACTCTGGCCGGGCTTGCGACGATCTAGATCGCGTTGCAGATCTTGGGCGGAAAGCTCAAGCCCTGGTGGACAACCATCGACGACAGCACCAATTCCGGCTCCGTGGCTTTCACCCCAGGTCGATACACTGAACAATTTTCCGAAGATACTCGACATATTTCTCAATATAGATTTTGGGCTTCTAGAACTCTCCCCCTGAAATTTCTATATTCTGATTGAGAATAAGGGGTCCTTAGGGCTATGAAGTTCGCGCTATCCATTTTTCTTTGCTTGGCTGTTGCCGTGTTTGCTGTGGAGCCTAAGGGCTTTGACGGTATTCCTTTTGGCGAAACCCATGACAAAGTTATCGAAGACGTTCTCAAGAAGGGCTACACCCCTGAAGTTCAACCCGGTCAAGTGATTGTTCCTATCTATAATCTTGGTGACCTTCCTGTTGAAGTGATTTTCCGCTTCAATCGCGTAGGGCACTTCTTTAGTTACGAGATGCGCACTGGCGCCATTGAGCGCGAACGTTTTCCCAAAGTGATTGAAGCTGTGCGCTATATGTCCGAACAACTCTCCCTTCGTTTCGGTGTTCCAACCAAAAAGAATTTTTATCGCATCGAGGAAATCGATGGAAAAAAGGCTGCTGAATATTGGGTGTGGGACGATCCCGAAGTCGATGTAGCAACTTTTATTCGCCCACGTGATGCACGCTTCTTTTCGCAGGCCACGGTCACACAAAAGGCGCTCGCCCGCGAACGCTAACAAGACGCTTGCCCGCGAGTGTTACTTCGTTCGCTGTTTTTTAGAGTACTGCTCCCTTTCCGTGGTGTTGCAAAGTGATTTTGCTCAGCTCCTATATGAAAAAAAGCCTGTTACCCATAAACAGTTTCGAGTTGAAACCTTAAGCCACCCCTCAAGCGTTCTGGGATATGGCGCAAAACTGCAGAGGGTCAAACTCATAACCACCCAAAGGGAGCAGTTCATTTCTTCAACGTCTGCGCATATCCAGTAAGATCCACCATATCTCGGAATGGGATGTCATCGAAGTGGTCACGCATCTTAGTTCCGTCTTCACCAAAATTGGCGATCTTCCAGAAGCGCCGAAGATCTTCGTTTGCCGATAGGCCGAGCGTTCGCGAATTCATTCCTGCACTATGAACAGCATCTCCGTTGGCGCCATGGCAGCCCGCACAATAAAACCGAAACGCTCGCTGTCCATTTGCGAAATCGTACTTCAAAGGCTCGCCATGCAATTCTTCATCGAAGGCTTCTACTCGAGTGCGCACAACAGCTTCGTGCTCAACATGGGCGCGGCGCGAGCAACTTGCGAAATCAAGGATTAATGGAATAAGAGGGAGCAGAGCAAGGCGAGAGAAACTCATAAGGGCAATTTATATTCGACATAAGGCACACGCAACATATCCATGGGGATTCATGAGACTACGCCAACTCTGCTTTGTTTTTTTTAATGGTGACAGCGATGATCATTTGCATCAATTGAGCCAACTGAAAGGTTCTGATTTTGAAGCCGTAGGGACGGGTGCGATTTTGAAATAGTCGCTTTAGGATACTGCGTGGCGGAAGGTTCCCATATAGCGCCAAAGGCCTTCGCGCTTTTGCAGAATTAAAGTAAACCATTCGCCACAAAGAGACCCGCAGCTATGACCAGAGGAAACAATTGCCCATGTGCTATCTGGGCTGAAGGCGATTCGTGAAAGAGTGTGATACCCACCCGACAGCGGGAATTGATTCCTAAACGAATTCCAGCGACTGTTGAGTCCGGCAACATTTTGGGAAAAGATCGAGTCGCGCGTTGTTGTTTTCAAATACCAATAAGGGTAACCCAGATTAAGATTGTATTGGGTCAAATCCACCGGATGTGCGTTGAGGGTTATATAGTTTTTGATCACCTCATTGAGAAGCTTAGCTGTTGCGCTATTTGTGCGTAGGCCACCTGCGAAAGCAATCGTATCAGGAGCAATGAGCAGTGCTTGCAATGAAACTGTGTCAAGCATTGCACCTTGAGTGCTATCCATAATCAATGGCTTTGGATAAGCGGTGTCTAGGTTCAGCGCTCCTAGCATGGAATCATAAATCTGCGACTCGTTTGCAGAAATGTGTAAGGAACCCGCGCCCGCGAGCGTTGCATATGCCGACGTGTCCATGACTGTGTTAATGGCAACGGTATCTTGAACATTCGCTGCAGTAACATTCTTGGAATCGTTGCAGCTGTAAGCCGCGAAAGCAGCTAGTGAAAAGACCAGCAGACTTACGTATTTGAAATTCATCTGAGCTCCCTTATGTTGTTGCAGCAACAATTATTTCCGCTAACAACGAACGGGATGCTCATATTTCAAGATTCATTTTCCTGTTGAGCCACATCACGCACAAACCGCACAATTTGTCACAAAATCGCTGGTGACTACGGGCGCAAGGCTTGTTGGCTTACTTCACGGTCACACTTCGCAGCGGTCTTCCCGTCTCATATATGTGAACCTCTGCTCCCAGCTCCCCTTGAATCCAACCACCCGTGTTGCTTGCTGAAATATTTCCAAACGGTGTGCGCAGCATGGTTGCACTCATTGCAGGAATTGGTAAATGCGTGTGGCCAAAAACCAGTTGGTCAATTTTGCTTGTATTCACTAAGGGCAAATTGCGCATCTCTTGAATTGTTGAACCCAAGAACTTTTGAATGCGATCCTTATTTGCTGCGAAGTAGGCATCCATGGTTGTTGGATTTTCGACACCATTAATTTCATCCATCGCCATGCTTACAAGAATTTTTCTAAGGATAGGGCTGAACAGCTTAAAGAACCAAGAACCCTTACCGTCTAAGTAATTGTGGACTAAGGTTGTGACATCTTTTTGGATTAAATCAGTTTTGCCTGAATTCACCTGTGCCATACACCAGCGCACATAATTTGTAAGTTGCCCAGCTTGTCCAAAACCTGTTGAGGTCAATTGATTCAAGGGAAAATTGAATTGCACGACTTCTTCAAGGCTCAAATTATTTGGATTCGAAATCTGCATGGCAGGATTGTTGATGCCTGCACACAATTGCGCCATTTCAGACCAAGCGGCACCAAAATAATGCCCATGAGTAATCAAATCGGTACTTCCATCTTCGCGCACATAATACAAGTTCGGGTAAGCAAAGCACACGCGTGCATTGGTGATGTGGTGCAAAAATGGAATGTCGTATTGGCTTGGTTCGCCTGAAACTGTAGGCAAGCGGAACTCTGAAGTATCTTCGCGGAACACACCGGGAATGCTCCATTGAAAAGGCCGCGCGGCTTGCGTACCAAGGCTCACTTGCCCTAAAATATTGATTTGTCTCTGAAAGGTATCCCACAAATCAAAGTCATGATTGCCGGGTGAATACACAATGCTCGTGCCAATGCGAAGCCCTGCTTGTTCCATGGCGGCAAAGAATTCTTGCGAGATGCGAAACACAGTGTTGTAATCAGAAACCGCAATGTCAAAGATGTCACCGACGAGCACCAAGTAATCGCAAGTGCCTCCGAATGAACTCACCAAGGTCTTTGCTTTAGCATAATTATTCAGCGCAAGAGAACACTGCGGATCACCCAAATGCAAATCTGAAAGAATCACGGTTTTCATAAAAATTCCTCGCGTGGTAAAAACGAGAGTGAATAATAAATACTGAGAGTGATGCTCATTGAATAGTTGAATCAAAATTCATTTTATTTCCACCTTCAACTTCTTCTGGAACGGATTTATTCCCTGCATCGTCAGTAACTCCACAAGGCCATGTTGGCTTTGAAAGGAATCTCATGCACACGATTCAAGGGCTCGGAATTTTTGTTAACCTCTATAAACTGCTCCTTTTGAATGGCGATGAAATTTGCATTTCATGCATGCTCCAGATGGAGTATCCGTCCGTTATGGATGTGCATGTAGATGTTCAGATGGTGCGCCAAATTCTCAAGCTTCTTCGTGGTGTTCCAAGTCTTGCGGATGAGCCTTCCCACATGTGCCCGAAACATGGCACAGGTGTGGTTCAGCGAAAACAGCGAATCTTTGCCACCCTCCTTCAGCTCCCCTTGCGCAGTCACACAACCCCGGCGCCCCTTTACCTGACGGAAGGTAACATGGAGTCGAGCTTCCTTTTGCAAGGTATGCTGAACGATTCCGGCATAGAGTGGACACTTGTCGGAGAGCAACGACACCTTGTCCGCAAGCCTTGGGGTAATTGATTTCATGAGACTCCGTAATCCCTGGCATCGCTCATTGACTCGCTTGCCATACTTCTTCTTTGCGATGGCAGCTAGAGTCCCTTTGGCGGGCATCCGCGAGACTTTGAACCCTAGTATGACGCGCGTTTCACTCTCCACAGCAAGTGCAATGGACACAGGCTTACACTTGGTGTGCTCTAGCGTTTCAAGCTCGTCAAACTGCACAGAATCAACCTTGTGATACTCACGCAAGACATCTTCATTTTCAGCTTCACATTTTTTGGACAGGTAAGTCAGCTTGCGAGCCACGGTTTTGTAAGTGATTCGCAAGATCCTTGCGACCTCGTTCATGGATACCGCAGCCCCAAGGAGCCTTTGGACAAGTGGGTTTTCCCTGCGCTTGTGCTGGCGGAACTCTAGTGTTCCTGTGGCGTCGGAGAACCGGTGTCCACAGATCTTACAGCCGTAGCGCCTGACTTTATGGGAGTCGCACTTGCGCATGTAGGAGCCTGCGGAGAATGTTTCAGTAGAGAGGCAGTCTGGGTTAGGGCATGAGTGTTTCATACTCGAATAGACGAGCAACCCACAAAACTCGTACCATGGACGATGAAAATAATTCGTGGAGAGAGAAATCTAGCGCCACGAAAGAGGAGCAGTTTATGGAAAGTTTGCTTGCTAAATCATGTGTTTAGAACTTTATCCAAGACATAACCCAATTAGACCAAGCTGGCTTTGAGACGCTGAAGAAGAGTGAAGCACATTTTGCCAAACTCTAGCACTCTCCACTATTTAGATCACGGCTTTAACCCCAATTGCCTACGGAGCTCTGCTTTGGCTGCTGCGAAGTCTTTTTGAAAATCTGGGTTTGCAAACAAACGGTCAGCAACGATCGTTGCGCAAATTCTCCCCGCAGCGATATCGCTTGGGTAATGCACGCCACCAATCACGCGGTTTTGCGCAAAGGCTTGGCCGCGAGCGAAAATTTCTGCACTCTTTTCGGGGATCATGTTGGCAAGCAAAATCGCGAACAAGTTACCACCAGTGGAATGCCCACTTGGGTAAGATGCATTTGGTGGGTGATCGAGTGTCGGTTTAAGGCTTGTGTCGCTTACAAAAGGCCGCGGGCGGTTAAAAAACTTTTTCGCTTCCTTGGTAAGTAATTCAGAGGTGTTAATTGCTTTAACAAAAAGTGCATCGGTAAGCGGAAGGTTTGCGCTAGTGAATTGTGCACCCAAAATATCCGCAAAGCGAAACACGTTAATCTTTTGATCGGCTTGCGCATAAGCCACCATTTCTGCGGTGCGGGTCTGTTGCCATTGGTGCAATTCGGCTAGTTCAGTTTTCTGAATCTCCGAGTTGAGTGCTGGCGGTGGCGCTAAAAGTGTACTTAGCTCTGCGCTGCGATCTATGCTGTAGATATCCTTTGCACAAGCCACGCTTGCAAGCAGGCCAAGCCAGAACACACAGGCAAAGGTAACGCTTGTGCGCCGAATAAAGACGAGGGTTTGCAAAGGTAAAGACATTTTATACCGCTCAATAAAAAGGTTTCTTGTTCACAATATGAAAAAATTCCCGCAGGGCGCGGGAACTTGTATTCAATTCAATATTTCACAAAGCTTAAACGTCGAGCGAGTCCATCACCAAGTGCGCATTAGATTCAATGAATCTGCGTCGTGGTTCCACTTCTTCGCCCATAAGCATGGTGAAAATCTGATCCGCAAGCAAAGCATCGCCGATGCGAATCTGCTTCAGCACACGCTTTTCTGGAACCATGGTGGTTTCAGAAAGCTGCTCAGGGTTCATTTCACCAAGACCCTTATAGCGTTGCAAGTAAATGTTCTTACGATCATCGATACCTGCGAGTGCGGCTTCCTTATCTTCGTCAGTAAAGAGGTAGCGCTCTTCTTTGCCTACTTTCAATTTGTACAAAGGAGGCTGAGCGATAAAGATATGTCCACCATCCACCAACTCTCGCATCTGCCTAAAGAAGAAGGTCAACAGCAAGGTGTCGATATGAGAACCATCGACATCAGCATCAGTCATGATAATGATTTTGTGGTAGCGCAGCTTCTCAATCTTAAACTCCGACGCAATGCCAGTACCAATCGCAGAAACCAGAATGTTGATTTCTTCGGAATCCATAATCTTGTCAAGGCGAGCTTTCTCTACGTTAAGAATCTTTCCGCGAATAGGAAGAATCGCTTGGAACTCACGGTTGCGACCCTGCTTAGCAGAACCACCTGCAGACTCACCTTCCACAATAAACAACTCGCATTCTTCGGGCTTACGGCTTGAGCAGTCTGCAAGCTTACCAGGCAGACCACCACCTTCAAGCACCGATTTGCGACGAGCCAAATTGCGAGCGCGATGAGCAGCTTCGCGAGCTACAGCAGCATTAAAAACCTTGTCGACAATGGGCTTCAAAACCGCAGGATGCTCTTGGAAATATTCTTCGAGTTTTTCGCCCACAATCGTCTCGACCACGCCCTTAGCATCGGAGTTTCCAAGCTTGCGCTTGGTCTGCCCTTCGAACTGAGGCTGCGAAATTTTGATTGCGATAACGGCGGTAAGGCCCTCGCGAATATCATCACCAGAAATCTGAATATCTTTCTTGTTTTTCGAAAGAGCTTCGCTTGCGAACTTAGTAATGACGCGGGTTAGCGCCGCTTTGAAGCCCGTAACATGCGTACCACCATCGTAGGTATTCACGTTGTTCACAAAGCTATAGAAATTCTCTTGATACGAATCATTGTACTGCAGCGCAACTTCGAGCGGATACTTGCCTGTATCACTTACAATGTGCACAGGAGCAGTAAAAAGCGACTTGCGATTTTGGTCAATGTATTCAACGAAAGAAGCGATGCCACCTGGATAGTGGAATTCTTCGTGAGCACCATTTTCAACGCGCAGATCAGCCACCGAAATGACCAAACCACGATTTAAGAAAGAAAGCTCGCGACAACGCGACGCCAAGGTCTCGTAGTGATATTCAAGCTCAGTAAAAATCTGAGGATCTGGATAAAACTCGATTACTGTTCCATGCTCTTCAGCACCAACAGCAGGAAGCTCATGCTGATCAGAAACCGGCGCACCAATTCCAAATTCTTGCATCACATGTCGACTATTGCGCTTCACATTAGCGATCAACTTGGTGGACAAAGCGTTTACGCAAGAAAGACCCACACCATGCAAGCCTGCAGAGACTGCGTAAGAATCAGAATCAAATTTTCCACCCGCATGCAAAACTGTAAGCACAACTTCGAGAGTGCCCTTGTTGAGCTTAGGGTGAATGTCGATAGGAATACCGCGACCATTATCGGTAACGCGAATGCCGTTGCCAGGCAAGATCTCAAGAGAGATGCGGTTACAGTGACCCGCCATAGCCTCATCAACGGAGTTGTCAACAACTTCCCAGACCAAGTGATGCAGGCCGCGCGTATCGGTAGAACCGATATACATCGCAGGGCGTTTACGAACGGCCTCGAGACCCTCGAGAACCTGAATATTCGAACCGCTATAATTCTGGTTGTTTTGCTCTTCCATGATACCCTGGATCAAACGAATCTGATGTTCAAACGAATTTGCTACTCAGATAAATTTGTTGTTCAAATGAATCTTATGTCTTTGGCTATAACCTTGCCTAATAAGGAATTAGACCGCTCCAATATAGCTTTTTTCGCAAAATTCACCTCGGTTCTCCATACCGAAGACTCCGTGTGCAATAGCAGCACGCCCTCTCGAAAATCCACCAATTTGACCTTTTGCGCAATCGCTTCGCCGATGATCTGTGGCCAGCATTTGAAAAGAACAGCGCCATTCAAGTGAGGCTGCACCTCGGGCGCGTGCAAAATACGACCCAAGATCACGGAAATATCCGTGGGCGAATCTACCGATGCACGACGTCTAGGAGGCATACAGAGAATTTAGATACAAGTGAAGCTAGGGAAATCAAAGATGCAGGCACATCCGTTAGCACGGAGAGGCTTGGGCGCATCCGTTCTTGAACGGACCGGGCACTATTCCATGGCAAGCAAGCTTGCTCATGGAACGCAGCCACCAAAGTTGATTCAACCGAGGTGTCTGCGCCTTACAGGTCACGGTCCCTTGCGCAAAAGCAAATACATCGCAAGACATCTCATAGGGGCACAAGAATCAGCTTGTTCACTGGGACATTCGTCGCATCACCATCGCGATAAGATCGCGGCATCTCAAGAAATTGTGCGACTCGACTGTCCCTTGTGTCCAACTGATTCTTGCACCCACACGCATTCCTTTGCAGACGTATTGCTCGGGATGCCAGGAAACACATGCACCATCTAACCTTTATGCTGCTGGGTTTCACAGTCATCACTGTTTTCCGAGTCATCACCGCTTGGCGGTGATCTCCCTGCGTTCCCGAGCGCATTGCATCCTCTCACTAGGTCGGAAAAAATAGTTTGCCCACTGGGGCAGATTCCTTGGGAAATACAAGTTGAAAGAGTAGAATTGAAAATGGTAATGGTGTATAAGTCCTACTAGCAAGCAAAGCTTGAAGTAGGGACTATTAAAAGTGCAGGGGGATTTGAAATGAGCTTCTGCACCACTCTCAATTTTCAACTTTCAATTCCCACCTTGTCACCGCGTGAACCTCGACTGTCCCCGGTGGTCAACTATTTTCATCGACCATACGTAAGCTTACTCACGGAATGCTAGAAAATACATGCAACACCTAACCCTTATGCAACAAGGCTTTCGAGTCATCCTGCGGCAATCCACTTCCCATTTCTGCAAAAGTTTTCTTGTTCACACGCGCAAGAAAATGAAAATACTTATTGACAAAACGTGGGGGGGGGGGGGGTT
>Ga0302287_10000071_pt1 | contig 79858 bp, 77 predicted proteins | sample III_Fen_E2_4_FD_200452 | JGI IMG/M metagenome (GOLD analysis project Ga0302287, IMG submission 200452) | Peat permafrost microbial communities from Stordalen Mire near Abisko, Sweden - III_Fen_E2_4 | ecosystem: Environmental > Terrestrial > Soil > Wetlands > Permafrost | place: Sweden: Abisko... | reverse complement strand
CCGTGGCAAGGAAGATCATCGCAGTAGCATGGGCTATCTGGAACCAATCAGGCGCGCGCTTCGACCCCGAAAAGGTCATCCCGATGCAAAAAGCGGCTTGACATTCGCGCTGCGTCATAGAATCTCACCACAAGTGCCCGATCCCAAAATGGAAGGCGGGGGCCCGGCAGGCAGCCCGGTGCCGCCCATGGCGGCAGGCGCCCAGACAATTCTTGTCGCAAGGCTTGGCGAAGGCGATTTCTAGAATTAATCGCAAAGCGCCGCGACGTTGGCGCTGGTCACCTGTGAGGAAATTATGGCCGAGACGACAGCGCAGAAATTCGTGTTCTACATGGATCGCATGAGCAAGCAGTATCCGCCGAGTAAGACGGTGCTCAAGGATATCTCGCTTTCGTTCTATTACGGTGCCAAGATCGGCATCATCGGCTCTAACGGTTCGGGCAAGTCGACGCTTCTGCGCATCATGGCCGGGATCGACAAGGACTTCACCGGCGAGGCCTGGATCGAATCGGACCGCACCGCCGGCTACCTGCCGCAGGAGCCGGTGCTCGACCCCGCGCTCACGGTGAAGGAAAACGTCATGCAGGCGGTGGCCAAGAGCCAAGCTGTGATGGATCGCTACAATGCGATCAACGAGGCCTTTGCCGAGGAAATGCCCGAAGAGAAGATGAATAAGCTTCTGGACGAGCAGGCGCGCCTTCAGGACGTGATCGACGCCCAAGACCTCTGGAGCCTCGATCGCAAGGTCGAGATTGCCATGGACGCCCTGCGCTGCCCGCCGGGCGACTGGGCCGTCACCAACCTTTCGGGTGGCGAAAAGCGCCGCGTGGCCCTCTGCCGCCTGCTTCTGGAAGAGCCGGATCTGCTGCTCTTGGACGAGCCGACGAACCACTTGGATGCAGAATCTGTCGCCTGGCTAGAGCACCATCTGCGCGCCTACAAGGGTTCGGTGATCTTGGTCACCCATGACCGCTACTTCCTGGACAACGTGACCGGCTGGATCCTGGAACTTGACCACGGGAAGGGCATTCCCTGGCAGGGGAACTACGCCCAGTGGCTCGACCAGAAGCTTGACCGCCTCAAGAACGACGATAAGTCAGAATCTGACCGCGCCAAGCGCCTGGCCAAGGAGCAGGAGTGGGTGAAATCGAACCCCAAGGCCCGCCAGGCGAAGAGCAAGGCCCGCCTCAAGGCCTACGAGGAGCTGCTTTCGCAGGAACGCAAGGACACCATGAAGGCGGCCCAGATCCAGATCGCGAACGGCAAGCGCCTGGGCGACGTGGTGATCGAGGCAAGCGGCGTCTCCAAGAGTTTTGGCGAAAAGTGTCTTTACGAGAACCTCTCTTTCACGCTTCCGCGCTCGGGGATCGTGGGCATCATCGGCCCCAACGGCGCCGGAAAGACCACCCTCTTCAAGATGATCCTCGGGCAGGAAACGCCGGATTCCGGCACCTTCAAGCTCGGCGAGACGGTCGAGATCATTTCCATGGAGCAGGGGCGCGAGTCGCTCAACGACGAGAATACGGTGTTCCAGGAGATCACCGGTGGCGCCGAGGAGATCAAGATCGGCGAACGGAAGATGAACGCCCGCGCCTACTGCGGCCTCTTCAACTTCATGGGCCCCGACCAGCAGAAGCTCCTGCCGCAGCTTTCTGGCGGCATGCGAAACCGCGTCCTGATGGCCAAGACCCTGATGAACCCCGGCAACCTGCTGCTCCTCGATGAGCCGACCAACGACCTCGACATCGAGACCCTCCAGAGCCTGGAGCAGGCGATCCTCGGGTTTGCCGGCTGCGCCGTGGTGATTAGCCATGACCGCTGGTTCCTGGACCGCATCGCCACCCACATCCTCGCCTTCGAGGGCGACTCCAAGGTGACCTGGTTCGAGGGCAACTGGTCCGAGTACGAGGCCGACTACAAGAAGCGCCACGGCCTCGATGCCGAGACCCCGAAGCCCATCCGCTACAAGAGCCTCACCCGATGATCGCCCCCCGTCTCGTCATCGTCCTTTCCGCGAGCCTGTTTGGTTCGGCCCTGCTTGCCGGCTGCGAGAATTCCTCAACGGACGATTCCTCCTCCCGACGCACCATCCCCGCCTCGCTGCGCGCCAGTTGCCCGGCGCTCCCTGCGGCGCGGGCGGCCGATAGCGGCACCGGGACGGCGGTGCCCGTGTACAACTCTTCGCCCATCACGCTCAGCACCATGATCTACGACTCCACCGGAAACCTGGTGCAAAGCCTGTCGTACACCATAAGCAGCAGCTCCTCAGACAGCTTGCATTACCAGTCCCTCTGGAACATGCGCGATGCTTCCGGGAACCGGGTTTCCACCGGTCATTACTTCGTCTTCACGCAGGCGTATTCTTCTTCCGGAGCCCTCCTGGACTCCTCTTCCGTCTGCATCGGAGTGGTCAACAATAAGTCCTGATCGGAAGCGAGCTTCGATTTCTTTGGGCGCCTCCCCGCGCTCCCTTGCGGGGCGCGGGGCCGCACCCCTCCAGGCTACCCTCCGGTCGGCCCCGCGACGCGGGGCGGCGGCTGCGCGCCCCTTCCGGGCTACTGGCGCGTGCGGTGCCGCTCTGACAAGCTGAGAAGGAAGACTTTCGGTTTTTCTCGAAAAGGCGTTTCCTTCCTCGACTGGCCGCCCGATACTATACATTCAAAAGAAAGGATCGGAGGCGGCATGCGAAATGCATATCGAGCAAAGGTGATGGGAGGATCTGCGGCGTTGCTGCTCGTGGTGGCTCATGCAGTCTCTGCCCAGAATGCTGCGGTGTCGGCCTACCTGAATCCCAACGACAACTTCTCGGGAGATATCCGCGTCAAGGAAGTCCGGGTTCCTGCGTCCGGTTTGACTCCATACACCTACTGGTGCACGCTGGGGTGGTTCAGCGACAGCACAAGCGGCTACGGAGGGATGCAGTACACCGCCGATGGCTTCCAGTACAGGTATTCGATCTGGAACGACTCGGCGGTTCCCGCCTGGCACGATCCCAAGATGTCGTACACCGCCTTCGGCGGCGAGGGAACTGGCGTCACCTCCTGGACATACGCTTATCCGTGGTCCACCGACGTCTGGAACGTCCTGGCCGATCGTGCTTGGGATGTAGGGCGTCATACCATGATGGCGTTCTTCGTCAAGAACGGAAAGACGGGTGTCTGGCGTCACCTCATCACATGGGACGTTCCTTTGGTGCACCAGCGCTACGGGTACTATTCCTACAACTTCCTGGAGGACTGGATCGGAACCGGTGAGCACTATCGGGAATACCATTCGCGTCGCGGCTGGAAACGCAACAGCTCCACGCTGGCCTGGTTTCCCATCACCCAGGAGAACTTCTCGATCGTTGCGAGCGACACCGTGGAAGGTGGCCGTTGCCGCAATTACCGCAGCAATTGGCAAGGCGGGACACGCACGGATGCCGACGGGGAATCCTACTGGTTCATGGGCACGGGAAGCTCCATCGCTCCTTCCAACAATACGGGCGTAGCCTGGACGATCGCTCGTGCGGCGACGAGTCCGCAGGAGGAATACGGGGTGGCCAAGGTGAGTGGCCTTTCCGCGACGTTGGATCCACAGCGCCGTCGCCTGTTCGTCGTTTGGACGACGGATTCCCTGAGCGTTCCCCAGTTCGCCTCGAACGTTACGGTGCTCGACAGCGCTGGGAAGGCGGTGTTGCAGGTCTCCGACACTTCGCCGCAGCGGCGGTCCGACACATTGGACGTGTCGAGCCTCGCTCCCGACCTCCAGGCCTACACTGTGCGGCTGTCCGTCACGGATATCCTAGACGGGAAGGCGGCGGTCCGGGAGGCCGTCTTCGGCGGCAAGACAGAACCTGTCGCCATCCGTGCCCGTGCCAGGAACCCGTGGTTGTCCCCGCTTGAGGAACCGACGGAATTGACCTTGTATGGTCTGGATGGCCGCAAACTCTGGAGCAAGACCGTGTCTCCGGGCGATCCCAGCCTGTCCCGAATGCTGGAGGAGGCTCCTGGAGGGTGTGGAATCCTTCTGTTCAAGAATCCGTCGGGCTCCCTTCATCGGATCGTTCACCTTCAAGGAACCCTATAGTCTCTGGAGACCCCAAATGCGGGTCTCACGGCAAAAGCCCCTCGCACATTGCTGCGGAGGGGCCTTTTCCCGGTGGTGTCTGTGTGCAGGGAGTTGAACTGCGGGGTATTGCTAGCGGGGAATCAGATCTTGCCGACGAGGTCGAGTCCGGGCTTCAGGGTGGCGGCGCCCGGCTTCCACTTGGCTGGGCAGACCTCGGCGGGGTGGCTTGCGACGAACTGGGCGGCCAAGACGTTGCGCAGCAGCTCCTCGGCGTTGCGGCCGATGCCGTTGTCGTGGATCTCGGCGATCTTGATCTTGCCTTCGGGATTCACCACGAAGGTGCCGCGGTAGGCCAGGCCCTCTTCCTCGATGTAGACGCCGAAGGCCTTGGCGAGGGCTCCGGTCGGGTCGGCGAGCATCGGGTACTTGATCTTCTTGATGGTGTCGGAGGCGTCGTGCCAGGCCTTGTGGACGAAGTGGGTGTCGGTGCTCACCGAGTAGATCTCCACGCCGAGCTTCTGGAAGTCCTCGTACTTGTCGGCGATGTCCCCGAGTTCGGTGGGGCACACGAAGGTGAAGTCGGCCGGGTAGAAGAAGAACACGGACCACTTGCCCACGAGGTCCTTCTCGGTGACGGTCTTGAAGGCGTCGTTGTGGTAGGCCTGGGCCGAGAAGGCGGGGACGCTGGAATTGATGATCGGCATTTGATTCTCCTTTTTCCTGTTTTTGTCATTGGACCGCGATTGCGATCTGGGTACAGGACTAAGGTATGGTCGCGGCCTCGCCATTGGAAATCGGATGTCCCGATCATGCTGATCGGCGAAACCGATCGCCCTTTTCGAGCCGTTGCCACTTGCTTTCCCCTCTTTCCCACCCTATACTACCAAGTATGAAAGCTGCTATCTCACTTCCGGACGACGTCTTCATGGCCGCCGAGACCATGGTGGAGGCGCGGGGCTGGTCGCGCTCGCGGCTTTACGCCGAAGCGCTGCGGCAGTACCTGAAGCGACAGGATCCCGATGAAATTACGGCACAGCTGAACGTGGTCGCCGAGGAGGTCTCGCATGAGCAAGCTCTGCGGCGCAAGGCCAATCGCTCCGCTCTGGTGGCCTCCGACTGGTGATCCGGCGCGGCGAGATCCGCTGGGTGGACCTCGGGGAGCCCCGCGGCAGCGAACCGGGCTACCGGCGTCCCGCGGTGGTGGTCCAGGCCGATGCCTTCAACAAGAGCCGCATCGCCACCGTGGTGGTCGTCGTGCTCACCTCTAACTTGGCGCTGGCCCGCGCCCCGGGAAATGTCCTGCTTCCTAAGGCGGCAACGGGACTTGCCAAGGACTCGGTGGCCAACGTGTCGCAGATCCTGACGCTAGACCGCGCCGATCTGGATCATGAAGTGGTGGGGCGCCTTTCGCCTAGCGATCTGGAAGATCTTGCCGACGGGTTGCGGCTGGTGCTCTCGCTGGAGGACTGACGAGGCTTGGGTCTACGCCGACCGGGCGTGCTTGCCCGCTTGCGAGAGGCCGATCCATTCCGGGGGCTTGATCCCTTTGAATCGTAGGTAGGCATGCAGGTACCCAACGTGGTGCATGGCGTGGCGGAATTGGCCCATGACAAGCTCCAGGTGCGACCACTCCATTTCGCCAGGGCCGCTTTCCCAGTCCGGGTTGGAATGGATGAATTCCCGGATGCGCTCGCCGATGTCCTTGAAGTAGCTGGCCATGTCGGCAGCCGGAATTCGGTGATGGGCGCGTCGCAGCATCTCTACCACGTTTCCGCGCTCGCCGTCGGGATCGACGAACCACTTGTCCAGCGAGGTGACCAGGTGGAAGAGCTGGGCGCCGTAGTCCCAGTCGCCGTCTTCGGCCTCGAACTCGGGATATAGGTCGACAAGCACCTGGATGTTGGAAAGAAGCATGTCTGTCTGGCGTTCCACGGCCTTCTGGATGGGGATTCTCATCTCTTCATTCTAATCCTCTCGCAGCCCTGGTGGCAATGTGGGTTCTTGTATAATGGGAAAGACGCCGGTGTCGGTGTCTGGGAAAGGAGCGCTCCGTGAAGATCGCTATGTTCAGCACCAAGGCGTGGGTCCATCAGGCTTTCGAGCCCTTGGCGGAGCGCTTTGGTGCCGAGATCACCTGGCTGGAACCGCGGCTGGGACTCGAGACGGCCTCGCTTGCCGCTGGTCACGAGGTGGTGTGCGCCTTCGTCAACGACCAGCTCGACGCGGCCGTCCTGGAAAAGTTCGCAAGCCTTGGCGTCAAGCTCCTGGCCATGCGCTGCGCCGGCTTCAACAACGTGGACCTCAAGACTGCCGCTCGCCTGGGAATTGGCGTGGTGCGGGTGCCTGCCTATTCCCCCTATGCCGTGGCCGAGCACGCTCTGGGCATGATGCTCTGCCTCAATCGCCGCTACCACCGCTCGTGGGCGCGCCTCAAGGAGGGCAACTTCTCGCTGGACGGCCTGCTTGGCTTTGACATGCGCGGCAAGACCGTCGGCATCATCGGCACCGGGCGGATCGGGCAGGTGCTGTGCGGCATGCTCAAGGGGTTCGAGGTGAAGATCCTGGCCTACGACAAGTTCCCGAGCGCCGCCCTGACAGAAACTGGCGTGGAGTACGTGGAGCTGCAGCGCCTCTACGAGGAAAGCGACATCGTGAGCCTTCACTGCCCGCTGACCCAGGAGACCTACCACATCATCAACGAGTATTCGCTTGCGGCCATGAAGAAGGGCGTGATGATCATCAACACCAGTCGCGGCCCATTGATCGACACCGACGCGGTGATCGAGGGGCTCAAGGCCGGCAAGGTGGGCTACCTGGGGCTCGACGTCTACGAAGAAGAAAAGGACCTATTCTTCGAGGATCTCTCGGACCAGGTGATCCAGGACGACGTCTTCGTGCGCCTGCTTGCCTTCCCGAACGTCTTGATGACGGCGCACCAGGCCTTTTTCACCAAGGAGGCGGTGGACAACATCGCCGAGACCACCCTTGAAAACATCCGCGAGTTTCTGGAGACGGGAACGTCCAAGAACCGCGTCGCCAGCTAACCTGCTACGAAAGGACTTTCTGAATGATCCGCAAGAACCCGACTGGTCATCTTCCTCAAGTGCATCCCGACGCCTTCATTGACCCTACTGCCATCGTCTGCGGGCGGGTGGTGGTGGAGGCCGACGTCTACATCGGGCCCTACACCGTGATCCGCGCCGACGAGACCGACGAGAACGGCAACATGGAGCCGGTGACCATCGGGGCCGGCTCGAACCTGCAGGACGGCGTGGTGATCCACTCCAAGTCGGGGGCGGCGGTGACCATCGGCCGCAACACCTCCATCGCCCACCGAGCCATTATCCACGGGCCCTGCAAGGTCGGCGACGGTGCCTTCATCGGCTTCAACAGCGTGCTCTTTCACTGCGAGATTGGCGACGGCTGCATGGTGCGGCACAACTCCGTGGTGGACGGTTGCGATCTGCCGGCGGGCTTCTACGTGCCTTCCACGGCGCACCTTGGCCCTGACACCGATCTGTCCACCTTCGAGCGCGTCACCGCTGACGCCTCGGAGTTTTCGGAAGACGTGGCCCGCACCAACCAGAGCCTGGTCAAAGGCTACAAGCGCATCGCCAACGAGCTGTAGGGCGCCTGCCCCGTAATGCGGGGCATCGGGCTGCCTGCCGGGCCCCCGCCTCACATTGTGGATCGGGCATGGTTCGGCTGCCCTCACCACAAGTGCCCGATCCCTACGCCGGTGGCGGGTGTCCCGGGCCTCGCGGCCGGCATCCCTGGCGCGCTGGCACCACGCTGGTGCTGCCCCCTCTCCTGCGCGTTGCCCTGAGCTCCGCCGAAGGGTCGAGCAGGAGAGGGGTGCGGGGTGAGGTGGGCTTAGGCTGGTTGTCATGTTAACGGTATTTGCAGGCGCTCCGCCCTGCACCCGGCCTAAGGGTACAGCCGCGCACCCTTAGGAATCCCGCTCCCAGGGGTTCCACCCCGTAGGAACCCCGATTGCGACTCGTGGTGCCGTTGTCGGGCACTCCGCTTAACGCTTAGCGGTGAAGTGGCGTCAGCCATGCTCCCATTTGCGGTGCCTGAGCGGCGTCGAAGGCCGCAATATGGGGCCCCATGCAGGCAGCGGAGGAAAATTTCGGCGTCGTCGTTCCATGCTGCCCCCTCGCCTGCGTTGAGCAGGAGCTGTGTGATCCCCGTCACACCTTTTCTGGCTCCGCGAGTCTATTTTTAACTCCAGAACCTACGGCGCCTCTCCGCATCCGTGCAGGAAGTGCCTTCTCTGTCCCTCTCGGAGACACGTATGCGCCACTTATGCCTCTGGCTACTTCTCGTCATTTCCCTTCCGTTTTCCGTAAGCGCGGCGGGGGCCGTTTCCCCAAAGATCCCAATGGTTGCCGTGATGCCTTTCTCAGGGCGCGCCCTGGAGGGAGATGCTCCAGAGACGATCGCTTCGGCGCTGGGTTCCGATCTCTTGAACACGGGGACGTTTCGTGTGATGGAGCGTTCGCAGATGGAAGCCATCCTAAAGGAGCAGGGGTTCCAGCAGTCGGGAGCCTGCGACGGCTCGGAATGCGCCGTGGAGGTCGGCAAGCTCCTCTCGGTGGATCACATGGTGGTGGGTACGGTCGGCAAGGTGGGCGGCACCTACGTGGTGACGACGCGCCTGGTGAGTGTGCAGACGGGCGAGGTCCTGAAAAGCGTTACGAAGACGAGCAAGGCCGAGGTGGACGCCATCGTGACGGATCTCCTTCCGCAGCTTGCCCGGGATCTCTCGGTGCGCGAATCGGCTTCTGTGGCAGCGGCTCCCGTAGTTCCCGTGGCTCCTGCTCCGGCAGAGGCCGTGGTTGTTCCGCCTCCAGCGGTTTCTTCGCGGTCTGATAGTTCCTCGGTTGCCGCCGCGCCCGCTACTACCTCTTCTGGTGGTGGGAGCCATTGGGGCTGGTGGCTTGCCGGAGGTGCCGTGGTGGCCGGTGGCGCCACGGCGGCAGTGCTGCTTTTGAGCAATTCATCGAGCTCGTCCACGCAAGGGGGCGGTGCCTCTTCCTCGATCGCTTCGTCCCAGAAGATCCATGTGGTGCAGCCATGAAGACCTCATTCACCTCTGCGGCCTTGTTCCCGCTTGTTTCCCTTGCGCTTTTGTCGTCGTGCGACCGTAGCGTGTCCACCGTTTCATCCGGAAACGGCTCCGTTGCCGTTGTCCCGCGCTTTGCCGCCGCCTCTGTTCCTGCGGCGTCTCGCCTAGAGGCGCGCCTTTCCGCCACGGGTCAGTCAGATAGCGTGGTGAATGTGGCATACCAAAAGGGTGGCGACCTGGAACTGGGCAGCGTCCCGAGCGGCGCATCGTTCACAGTGAGCATGACGGGCTACGATTCTGCATCGGCCTCGATCTCTCGCATCTATCGCTGGGCCGGCAGCGGCTCGGGAAAGGCCGATGACGGCTCTGCCACGAAGTATGTGGACATCTCGACAGTTTCTGGCTCTTCGATTCCGACGGGGACGGTAAGCAGTACGACGGTTCCAGCGACTCTTACGCTCGCTTCTGGTGCGTATTACACGACAGATGGAAGCGATCCTCGCGTTTCCGGGACGGTTTCTAGCGGGACGGTTTCTGTTCCGGCGGCCTGCACCGTAAAGGCTGCCCGCGATACGGTGATCGCAGGGGATACGTTGTGGAGCGATACGGTGAGTTGGACGTTCACGGCGAGCGTTGCTTCTGTGACGATCGTGGCTGCCCCGACCTTCAGTGTCGCGGGTAGCACCTACGCGAGTGCTCAGAAAGTGGCACTTTCGAGTACGACCAGCGGTGCCAGCATCTACTACACGACCAATGGCGCTGCTCCGACGAGTTCGTCCACGTTGTATACGGATTCGCTTACGGTCAGCGCGAGCGAGACGATCCGAGCTGTCGCGGTGTTGAATGGTGTTTCGAGTGAGGTGACGAGCGCGACGTACACGATTACGCCCGTCACACCGACGAAGCAGCAGCTCAAACTGACGGTTGGTTCGTTGTCGGGAGGCACGGTTTCCCTTTCTCCCACGGGTCCCACCTTTGATTCTGGCACGATCGTAACGGCGACGGCGACGGCCGATTCTGGTTATACGTTCAGCGGTTGGACTGGTGCGTGTACGGGCATGACGAACACCTGCACGGTGACAATGACGAAGGACACGACGTTGAGTGCAATCTTTACGAAGACTGCTTCGACGGATACGACACTGTCGAATTTGAAGGTTAGCGTTGGCATTCTTTCGCCGGCATTTACATCGTCAGTGACAAGCTATCGCGATACGGTTGGTTCGACGGCGACAAGCGAGACGATTCATGCGACGGCGATGGTGACGGGCGCAAGCGTGAGTGGCGACACGGGCGCAATTTCTTTGAGCAGCTTGAATGCTGGTGACAGCGTTAAGAAGACGATCACTGTGACGAACGGTGCGAAGAGCCTTGCCTATACGGTCGTGATTGTGAAGCGTGCGCTTCCGCAATACACGCTGACGGCGAGTGCCGTAAATGGCGCGATTGCGCTTTCTCCCACGGGTCCGAGATTTGATTCTGGCACGAGCGTAACGGCGACGGCGACAGCGAATTCTGGCTACACGTTCAGCGGCTGGAAGGGCGCGTGTACGGGCACGACGAGCCCCTGCACTGTGACGATGACGAAGGACACGACGTTGAACGCGAGTTTTGCGGCTTCAAGTACACCGATTACGGTTACAGGAGATTCTGGTACGTTCACGGATAGCCGCGATGGCCATGTCTACAAGTACGTTAAGATTGGCACTCAGACGTGGATGGCCCAGAATCTGAATTACCAGGTGGACAGCTCTTGGTGTTACGGCGGTGTTGCCGGCAACTGTTCGACCTATGGTCGGTTGTATCAATGGGCTGCAGCCATGGATCTAGCCAGCACGTACAACAGTGCGACATGGGGCGGTACCTTGCCACATCAGGGTGTTTGCCCTTCTGGTTGGCATGTTCCCAGCGATGCTGAATGGCAGACTCTTGAGGTTAGGGTTGGAATGATTGCGGCAACGGCAGCAACAACAGGCTGGCGTGGTACCACCGAGGGCACAAGGTTGAAGGCGAACAGTAGTCTTTGGAGTACGAATACGGGTACCGATGCCTACGGCTTTTCGGTTCTGCCGGCGGGCTACCGCTACGGCGGCGGGTCGTTCGGCAGCCTCGGCAACAACGCCGACTTCTGGTCGTCTTCCGAGTACGTTGCGTCCAGCGCCTGGCTCCGGTACTTCTACTACGACTACGCCTACGTGTACCGCAACTACAGCAACAACAAGTCATTCGGCTTTTCGCTCCGGTGTCTCAAGGATTAGCGCCTCCGTAGGTTTTGTCGCCGATGATGCCAGCATCCCTGGCGTGCTGGCGCCTGTTTTATGGTTGCCGTTTCGCAGCGGCACCACGCTGGTGCTGCCCCCTCTCCTGCGTTGAGCAGGAGAGGGGTGCCCCGTAGGGGCGGGGTGAGGTGGGCTTAGGTTTGGGGTGTCGGCTTATGGCTTGATGCCTGATTTTGCAGGCGCTCCGCCCTGCACCCGGCCAAGGGTGTTGCCGCGCACCCTTGGAACCCGCTCCCAGGGGTTCCACCCCTTGGATCCCCGATTAGGCCACGACTCCGCGCCAGGCTTTCGGTAAAGTGGCCTTGCGTGTCTCAGGCAGGTAAGGCATTGGGTGTCGTTGCCTTTGCTGCCCCCTCTCCTGCGTTGAGCAGGAGAGGGGTGCCTCGTAGGGGCGGGGTGAGGCCCAAGCGGCACACCATGCGCTTGTTGCCCCCGCCCACTGTAGGGGCGATTCATGAATCGCCCGTACGTTGGTGTGGGCGGGGTGAGGCTGGAACCGGCACCGCATGTTCCGAGCTTCATGAGGTGGGCCAAAGCCGGGGAGCGCCGGAGTCAGATTTTCTCAAAAATCCTTAACTTTAAGCTTGCCTATATGGAAAGTAGACTATACATTATAGGCATGGATGAGGCGGTCAAAGTTTCGTCCAGAGGGGCTTTCAGAGGTATTTTTGACACCCCATAAACATACGTAGTGCATCTGAAAAAGGAGAATACCTTGAGCAACAAGAACTTCCGATTCGAAACGCTGGCCGTCCACTCCGGACAGGAAACTCTCGACCCTCAGACCCTGAGCCGTGGCTATCCCGTCCATCGCACCGCTGCCTACGTCTTCAAGAACGCCGAGCACGGCGCCAACCTCTTTGCGCTCAAGGAACTGGGCAACGTCTACGGCCGCCTGAACAACCCGACCGTGGCTGTCCTGGAAGAGCGCATCACCAAGCTGGAAGGCGGCGCAGCCTCCGTCGCTGTGGCTTCGGGCACTTCGGCCATCTTCTACGCCATCATCACCCTGGCTCAGAAGGGCGATCATATCGTCGCCGCCAACAACCTCTACGGCGGAACCTACACCCAGTTCGAGGCCATCCTTCCGGGCTTTGGCATCGATACCACCTTCGTCGACCCGAAGGATCCCGAGAACTTCCAGAAGGCCATCAAGCCCAACACCAAGGCGATCTACATCGAGACCATCGGCAACCCGGTGCTCGACTTCGTGGACGTGGACGCCATTGCCGCTGTGGCCCACAAGAACGGTTTGCCGCTCATCGTGGACGGCACCTTCACCACTCCGTACCTGTTCCGCGCCATCGAACACGGCGCCGACATCGTCGTCAATTCGCTGACCAAGTGGATCGGCGGCCATGGCACCGGTCTTGGCGGCATCATCACTGATTCCGGCAAGTTCAACTGGGCCGGCGGCAAGCACCCGCTCTTCACCGCGCCCGACGCCAACTACCATGGACTGCACTGGGCCTTGGATCTTCCGGAGCCCCTGAAGCCCATCGCCTACGCTCTGCGCGTGCGCACCGTTCCCCTTCGCAACCTGGGCGCTACGCTCTCGGCCGATAACGCCTGGATCTTCCTGCAAGGCACCGAGACGCTCGCTCTCCGCGTGGCGCGTCATGTGGAAAACTCCCTCAAGGTGGCCGAGTTCCTCCAGAAGCATCCTAAGGTGGCATGGGTCCGTTACCCCGGCCTTCCCAACGATCCGTCCCATGCGCTGGCTGCGAAGTACCTCAAGAAGGGCTTCGGCGGCGTGGTGGTCTTTGGGCCCAAGGGCGGCTACGACGCGGCAGTGAAGTTCATCGACCATCTCGAACTGTTCTCGAACCTCGCCAACGTGGGCGATGCCAAGAGCTTGGTGCTGCATCCGGCCTCCACCTCGCACTCGCAGCTTTCGGACGAGGAGCAGTTGGCCGCCGGTCTTACCAAGGATCTGGTGCGCCTCTCGGTGGGCATCGAGCACATCGATGACATCATCGAAGCTCTCGAGGAAGGTCTCTCCAAGATCTGAGGCAACAGCCTGGCTTGGGTCCCGCGTGCTCGTTCTTCCCCCGCGCACGCATCCCAGACACCGCGACGCGCGGGACCCAGCTGGCCGTTTTTTCCAGGAATTGTCCCATGAGAACTTTGGTCATCGGCGACATCCACGGCTGCCGCGACGAGCTGGAAGATCTCCTGGAAGTCTTCGGTTACGTTGCGGGAGACCGCCTCTTCCAGACGGGAGACGTGGTTACGCGCGGCCCCGATACCTGGGGCGCTGTGGAGATGGTTTCGGCCTTGGGTATCCGCTGCGTGCTGGGAAACCAGGAGGCGCGGCTGCTTTCCACCTTGAGACGTCCGGAAGCGACCTGGAGCCTGCGCGATCGCGAGTTTTTGAGCCGCTTCCAAGGACATGCTCTTGAGGTGGCGCTGCTCGTCAGAAATTGGCCGCTGTGGAGAGACGAGTCCGACTTCGTGCTGGTGCACGCCGGACTGCAGCCAGGGATTTGCCATCCTCGCGACATGGATCCGCGGGTGCTTTTGCACGTGCGCACCTGGGGCGGTTTGGATGGATCTTTTGAAGACCCCGCCAATCCCCCTTGGTTTGAATGCGATCACTGGGACAAAATGACAGTTTTTGGACATTGGGCTGATAAGGGGCTGGTGGTGCGACCGGGGCTGCGCGGCCTCGATACCGGCTGCGCCTCGGGCGGTCGTCTTTCGGGATGGTGCCCGGAAGAAGATCGCATCTACAGCGTTCCGGCGCGAAAGGCCAAATGCCGCTGGAGCCTAGGCGGAATGGATGCGCGAGGTGGTGCTGCTGCGTGGATCGAACGGGCTTTCGGAACTTCGAGAGCCGACTGACGGGGGTGTTCGGGGAGCCTTCATTTCCGAACTTCAGGAAGAGCGTTGTGATGGGGTTACGACGCGCTTCCACCCCGGCTTTTTCCAAATAGCGGCATCTTCCCCCCGAAGAAAGCGAGGAACGCGATGAATGAAGATGATATTTCCAGCACCCCAGGGCCAGAAATGCTTCCGGGATTCAACCAAGAGTCCTTCATGGAAGTTCCGGCCGGATTCTTCGCCGACCTCTCTCCGCTAGAGAAGGCGGCCAAGCAGCAGCTCTATACGCTGGCCTGGGAGCGGGCCCGTGAGACCATGCGGCAACGTCGCGACCACGAGTGGATGATCCATATGGGCCTCATGGATGGCGAGGGCATCTAACTCTACTGATAAAATGAAACGCCCGCTGGGATTCAGCGGGCGTTTGTCGTTTCGGAAAGCCTTCATCCCCGAAACTTGGGAAGAGCGCTACATGGGGGTGCCGCGTTCTTCCGCTTTAGGCATTTCTTAGCAGCAGCACATCGGGGTGCCGTTCATGCACAGCATGCACGAGCAGCCGGCCTTCATCATGGCCATCATGGCCATGCAGCACTGCTGGATCATCTGGCAGCACGCGGCGTCGCCCGACATCCAAGTCATGCACATGCCGTCCTTGGTCATCTCGCACTTGCAAGCGCCCATGGTCATGTTCATGGTCATCATCGGCATGCCGTTCATCATCATGCAGCAGGACATCATGGAGCCGCCCATCATGGTGCAGAGATTCTGCATCATAGCGGTGGCCATCTCGTCCTTGCTGCAGCACATCATCTTCATGCCGCCGTCCATGCACTCCATGGTCATGGTACAACGGGGCATCATCATCATGTTCATCATGCCCATACCCATCTGGTTGGGCATCATCATCGGGCTCTGGCCCATCATGGTTCCCATCATGCGGTCCATGTTCATCGTGTTCATTGTGCTCTTTCTTTCAAGTGGTGGAAGGCCGATCCCGAATGGAATCGCACCCTTGTTTTTCTATGACTTCAAATCCTCGCGGTTGGGGAGCGAAGATGCGATAAATATATCTGGCAAATGAATCGTGTCAAGAAAATAATTGAATAATTAGAATCCTACCAATGCGCAGAAAATGAGTGGTTCTAGTAGGTTTCAATTCCGACGAATCCTACTGCGTGGTGGGCTTTTGAATTGAATCGATACTGGATGGCTTGGTGTGCTATCTTGCCTAAAAAGCTTGAGGAGGGAGGAAATGATGGACGACGACAGGGCACCCGGTGAAAGCTTCGAATGCCTGCCAGGATTCAATTTGGAGGCTTTTCAGGAGGTTCCTGCGGGCTTTTTTGCCCATCTCACCCCCGAGGAGCGCATTGCCAAGCAGCAACTCTATACTCTTGCCTGGGCGCGGGCACAGGAAACGGTGCGTCGTCGCCGCGATGAACAGTGGATGATCAAAATGGGATTCATGGGTGGTGATGGAATCTGAAATGAATTCCATAGGAAATAGGATTTAATTCTATTAGGACTTAGAAAACCCCTCTAGCAAAGCTAAAGGGGCTTTCTGATGGAAAGAGTGTGATCAGTAGGAATTGAATGCTAATTCTGATAGATTAATGCAGAGCTTGCTCTTGCAAGCGTCAAACGAGCCATTGAGCTAGAATGAGTCTCACCATGAACCCAAGCCTGTACCACATCACGCATGGTAAGAACCTGACCTCCATCTTGGAACATGGCTTACTGTCGCTGACTTTGATGCATACTCAGGGGCGGGCATTCTCTGATCTTTCTTTCGCTCACATCCAGGATCGTCGCGCCCGCAAGACGGTTTCTGTCGGCTTGGGCGGGGTCCTGCACGATTATGTGCCATTCCACTTCTGTCCGCGATCCCCTATGCTTGGTGCCAAGCACATCGCTGTCGACGTGAAGCAAGAACACATCTTGACGCTGCGAACCGATCTTGCGGCCGTTCAAGCTGCCCAGGTGACGTTTGTGTTTACTGATGGGCATCCGACCATGGCTTTCTCGGATTTCTACGAAGACCCCACCGATTTTGTTCGCCTGGACTGGAACGCTATCGAGTCCCGCTCCTGGGGTGGGGAGGCGAATCAAGACCGCCGTCGCCGCAAGGAAGCCGAGTTTCTGGTTTATCAGTGTCTGCCGACTTCGGCGTTTCTTGAGATCGGAGTTCTGACCTCCAGGGTCGCCGAACGGGTCCAGCAAATTGTTCACAAGGCAGGACTCAAAGTCCCTGTGAATGTCCAGGCAAATTGGTATTTCTGATCGAACGCTGCCATGATTAAACTTGTCCACGGAAATATCTTGGAAGCCCCTGCTCAGGCAGTGGTGAATACCGTTAACACCAAAGGTGTGATGGGCAAAGGCGTTGCCTTGCAGGTGCGCCGGGCCTTTCCTGCAGCTTCCGAAGTTTATATGCGTGCGGCCAAGAGAGGGGAGCTCAGGCCGGGGCAGGTGCTGGTTTCTGATGCTGCCCAATTGAATGGGTTGCAGTTCATTCTGCATGCTGCAACCAAGGACGACTGGAGGCATCCCTCCAAGCTTGAATGGATCGATGAGATCCTTGTGCATCTGGTGGAATTTGCCAAGCGCCATCAACTTTGCTCGATTGCCGTGCCTCCTCTTGGTTGTGGAAACGGTGGCCTCGACTGGGGTGTCGTGTATCCCAAGATCGAAAGTGCCTTTGCTGCTTTGCCCGATCTCAAGGTGTTGGTGTATGCACCGCAGGAAGCTGTGATCGGAGTTCTTCCGGTCGCCACGGTTAAGCCAAAACTCACGCGCGTTCGGGCCGTGCTGCTTGCCGCCATGGGCCGCTACGGCGAGGAACTCTACGAACTCTCGCTCCTTGAAGTGCAAAAACTCGCGTATTTCTTGCAGCTAGCGGGCGAGCCGTTCCACCTGGATTTCGTGAAGCACTATTACGGGCCCTATGCCGATGCCATCAACCATGTCCTCAACCGCATGGAAGGCCATTACCTGGATGGCTATCGAGGCATCCGCGCACCTAGCGAGATCATCGAACTGCGCTCTACGGCGCTTGCGGAAGCGCAAACCTTTCTGGTGACCGAGCCCGAAGCTAAGGCGCATCTGGAGCGGGTTGCTGAGCTCATCGAAGGTTACCAGTGGCCCTTAGGCATGGAGTTGTTGGGGACGGTTCATTTCGCTGCGCAAGAGATTGGTGCGACGCTTGACGAGGATGCGACCGTGAACGCCGTGTATGCTTGGAGCGTGCAGAAGCGTGATAAGTTTGAAGAGCGCCACATTCGCAAAGCCTACCAGCACCTGCGCGAACTAGCCTGGTTGTAGCTCGCAAACTTTGGCGCAAAGATCTAGGACTTCGGTTGTGCGATACCTATCCCAGCGCCTGCTCCAAATCGCGAATCAAATCTTCGGGAGTCTCCAAGCCCACCGAAAGGCGGAAGACTCCGTCTCCGGCAAAGTGGCGGTATGAGGCTTCCTGAGCGGCGTCCATATGGAAAGAGCTCCGCAGCAGATCGTCGGTGGGCAGGTGGAAGATGAGGCTCCGCTGATGACCCAAGGACACTGCGTAGTGGATGATCTCAAGTCGCTTGGCAAGCTGCCGAGCCGTCTCCCGACCGTCTTTGGTCTGGAAGGTGAGCATGCCTGAAAAGTTGTCCATCTGGCGCTGGGCAAGTTCGTACTGGGGGTGCGAGGCGAGTCCCGGATAAATCACCCGCGTGACTTTGGGGTGATTTTCCAGAAACTGCGCCACCGCCAGGGCGCCCTCGGCGTGCGCTCGCATGCGCAGCGGCAAGGTTGCGAGCCCGCGCAGGATCAGCCAAGCGTTGAAGGGAGACAATACGCCGCCGAAATGGATGCCGGTGCCTTGGCGAATCTTGGCGATGTCCTCGGTGCGTCCGAGGATGGCTCCCCCTAAGGCATCGCCGTGGCCGCAGATGTACTTGGTGAGCGAATGCACCACGAAGTCGGCCCCGAGCGTTGCCGGGCGAGTGGCAATAGGGGTGGCAAAGGTGGAGTCGACCGCCAAACGGGCGCCATGAGCGTGGGCAAGATCTGCCAGCGCCTGGATATCCGAGAGTCGCAAGATGGGATTGGCGGGAGTTTCCGCATAGACGAGGCGGGTGGTGGGGCGAAAAGCTGCCTCAACGGCGGCAAGGTCGGAAAGGTTCACGCGCGTCACGGTGATGCCGCTGCGAGGGAGCAGGTCGTTGGCCAGCTCCGAGGCGCCGGCATAGGCTACGTCGCTCATGATGAGGTGGTCGCCCGCTTGCAGGGTTTGCAGCAGAAGGCCAGAAATGGCGGCCATGCCGCTAGCAAAGGCCACGGCGGCCTCGACTTCCTCAAGGCTTGCCAGTTTGCGTTCCAGCTGGTCGACAGTGGGATTGCCCCAGCGGGTGTAGACGTAGGGCGTCTCGGCACCGATGTCTTCCGCAGAGAAGGAAATGTCGGGGTCAGTGATGAAGGTGGTGGAAAGGACCAGGTTCGGGCTTGAGGCTCCGGTGGCTGGGTCGGGCTTTTCGCCGGCGTGAATCGCCCGAGTCTGGGGGCCAAGCTGTGATATGGATGGAGACGTTGGAATCCTCCTTGGAACGGTAGCTAGATGGAATAGTCGATGGTGGGGGCCTTGCGGTCATGCACGTCGGAGACGATGTCGGATAGCGTGATGCTGTCGAGGATGGTGTCGACGGACGCTTGGCAGCGCTTCAGAATGTCCCCCAAAGTGTCCTGGACGGAAGCGTCGACACGACCTTCCAGAAGCGACGACGAGCCTTCTAGGCGCCGCAAGATGTCTCCCAGCTTGAGTTGCGATGGTGTTACGGCTAGGGCGTAGCCGCCATCCTTACCGCGGCGTCCACGGATCCAGCCGGCGGCTTTTAGTGGAATGGCAATTTGTTCCAGGAACTTGAAGGGAAGCTCATAGGTCTCGGCAATCTCGCGTAATTGGATCGGGGCGCGGTTCGGAGCGCGTTCGGCCAAGGCGATCAGCACTTGGACGGCATAGATGGTTTTTTGGGAGATGCGCATGCGTCGTCGCCAGTCTGTGATAGAAGTTGAATTCATATCTAATATATCGTGTCTATATGGAATATGGGGAAGAAAAGTGTAGAGAGACGATGAGTTTGGTCGTCTTTTAGGGAAAACGTTATCTTTGCGCAACGATGCTCTCGAAAAAAGCCAAGTACGCGCTGCATGCTTGTGTGGGGCTTGCGCGTGCCCCCATCGGCCAAGCTGTCTTGATTGCGGATCTGGCGCATCAAGAGCGGGTGCCCAAGAAGTTCCTGGAAATCATTCTCTTGGAGCTTCGCAATGCGGGACTCCTAGTTTCCCGCAAGGGTAAGGGCGGAGGTTACGCGTTGGCGCGCTCTGCTCGCCAAATTACGGTGGGGCAGATTGTCCGTATCATCGACGGCCCCTTGGCGCCGGTGCCGTGCGTCAGTCAGACGGCCTATCGCCACTGCGACGAATGCTTGGATGAAAACTCCTGCGGTCTTCGCATGGTCATGAAGGATGCGCGCGATGCTTTGGCAGGAGTCCTGGATGCTGCGACCTTGGAAAGCGTGATCGAACGCGAAGACAATGCGCGGGCGGTGGGGCGTGGGGGCGGCGACTGGGTGATTTGAGATGGCGCTTCTCTTTGGAGATGTGCTGTGTTTTGCTTTGGTGATGGATTTGAGGATCTTCAGCTACTTATTTGGTGGAGCGTGACTTGGGTTGTTTAAATGCTTGTGCGGGGTTGTGGTGCGTGTTTTATGATAGCCGATGGATTTTGTAGAAAATGCTTGCTATCTCGGTTTCTGTAGAATACATTACAGATATGAGAAGTAGAGATATGCAGCCTTCCGCTTACCCTTCGGGGTGTCGCTTGACGAGATGTTCCTCGGCGTGGGCGCGTTGCAAGCTCTGTCTGCGCCTCTTTTGATCCCTAATAGGCTATTAAAACTATAGATAACTTGGCGAAGCTCGCTGAGTGAGGTTGGGGCAAACTTCTGGAGGGCGAGATGAAGCTGGACACACGATTGGTTCAGGCGGAGGTCAATTTTGCGATAGGTGGGCAGGGTGAAGGGCAGCAGGATGTTCGGCGGACTCTTGAAGGAGTTCTGGCGACCATCGAAGGCGGTGGGCGATCTTATGCTTTTTCGTCGGGGCAGATGGCGGTTCATGCCATTGTGCAGACCTTGCCAGCAGGTTCTAGAATTTTGGCCACGGAAGATCTCAACCCTGAGGTCTGGAACTTGTTTGGAGAGCTGCAGACATCGCGCGGCATTCGCGTAGATCCTGTCGACACTTCGGATCTCGACGCTGTTCGCAAGGCCTTCGAGTTCAGCGAAGACGTCAAGGCGGTCTTTGTGGAAAATCCTTCCCATGTGCTGGTGCGTGGCGCCGACTTGCGCGCTTTGGCTTGGGAGACGCATCGCCGCGGTGCGCTTTTGGTGGTGGACAACACCTCGCTGACGCCGGTGCTGCAGCGCCCCTTGGATTACGGTGCGGATGTGGTTTTGCATGTGGGGGCGCGCAATTTGGCCGGTGTTCGGGAGGTGCAGGCGGGTTTTGCCATCACTCGACTAACTGGACTCATCGGCAAACTTGACCGCTTGCAGAAGACCACGGCGGCCCAGCTTGCCTCCTTCGATGCTTGGCAGGTGCTGCAAGGCTTGAAGACGCTCGGCTTGCGCAGCCGGCGACAGCAGGAAAATGCCGTCAAGATTGCTCAATGGCTTGCGACCCATCCCAGGGTGCGCAAAGTTTTCCATCCCTCCTTGGAGGGGCATGCTGGTGGCGAGTCGTTGCGGCAGCAGGCGCGTGGGCTCGGGGCTGTCGTCTCTTTTGAGATCATTGAGCCGGGTTTGGTGCCGGGTTTCCTGCGGGCGCTGCGCTTGTGGCGGGCTAGCGGCGACCAGGCTGGTGTGGAGTCCCAGGTTTCTGTTCCTGCGGCGCATCCTCAGGGGGAATGGCTGGCGAATTTGCGCCAGCGCTTGGGAGTGGATGATAGCTTGGTGCGGCTCTCGGTGGGCATCGAAGATGCGCAAGACTTGGTTGACGACTTGGATCGCGCCCTCAACAATCCCGCGACAGGTTTTGCTGAAGTCTGGGACTATGTGATTTGATTTACCCCATCAGTCTACTAGAGCGATATTCAAAATCGAGAAGATCAGATGAAAGGAAATGCATGAAGGTATCGACCCATAAGACGACATTCCAGCTTGCTACGGCAGCTCTGGCCTTAGTTGGAGTGACTGCGCAAGCGGACCCTCTCCAGGTGTCTACGGCATCTGGTGTCAAGGCAACGCTGTACGGATTCGTCCAATTGGACGGCTCCTGGGAAAATCAGCGAGGAACGCCGGCTCCCGGCAACTTCACCTACTACTCCCAGACCGGAAGCACCGCTCACAGCGGCGAATGGAACTGGACTGCCGACAATTCGCGCTTTGGTGTGAACCTCGCCGGTCCTGACGGAGAGGGCTTGGCCCTGGGCGGCAAGTTCGAATTTGATTTCTACGGCGGCGGCAGTTCGGAGAATAACCCGGTTCCGCGCCTGCGCCACGCCTATGGAACGGTGGCCTTCCCAAGTGTCGGTCTTTCCTTCCTCGCAGGCCAGACCTGGGATCTGGTCGCTCCCTTGAACGTGCCGACCCTAAACGCCGGCGTGCTCTACCAGGCAGGCAATCTCGGCAGCACGCGCCGCCCTCAGTTTCGCGTGACGGAAACTGTCGCACTTCCTGGAAACGGAAAGTGGGAGGTTGCTGCGGCGGTGGCGCGCACCATTGGCAACGCGACCAACGCAGCTTCCTCCAGCGATGCGGGGCATGACGCCGACATCCCCACCTTCCAGGGGCGCACGGCGGTCAGCTTGCCGCTGTGGGTGGAGAAGCAGTTCGCGACCCTCGGGTTCTCGGGCCACTACGCCAAGGAGGACGTGCTCCAGTCCGACAACAGCTACAAGAGCGTCGCAAGCTGGTCGGGCGCCGTTGAGCTGGAGCTCCCGCTCGTCTCGTTCGTGTCGCTTGCCGGCGAAGGCTTCTACGGCGAGGATCTCGCCACCTACAACGGCGGCATCGGTCAGGGCGTCGTGAACGGCGCTCCCGTCGAGGGTTTCGGCGGCTGGGCCGCGCTGCGCTTCAAGGCCGGTCCGGTCACAGCCAACGTCGGTGCCGGCATCGACACCGTGCATGCCTCGACCGTGCTGGCCAAGACGGGGCGCACCAGCAATAGCGCCGTCTTCGGCAACGTGGGCTACAACCTGAACGCCGCGTCCAAGGTGGCGATCGAGGTGGAACGCTTCGAGACCGACTACAAGGCCGGCGCTACCGAGGACCTCTGGCGCACCCAGGTCGCCTACTCCTACAACTTCTGATTTGACAAAAAACGTCTAAAAGGAAATAACCATGAAGCATCGCATTCTTGCAACTGTCCTCGCCGCCGGCATCGGCTTTGCCGCTCACGCCATCGAACCTAAGGAGATCCGCTTCGGCGTCTCTCCCGGCCCCTACGCTTCGCTTATCGAGAAGGCCATCAAGCCAGGGCTTGAGAGCCTCGGCTACAAGGTGTCGCTGGTCCAGTTCCAGGACTGGGTCCAGCCCAACCTGGCGCTGGCCCACGGCGAGACCGAGGCCAACCTCTTCCAGCACAGCCTTTATCTGGCGAAGTTCTCGGCCGACCATGGCGGACTAAAGCTCGCGCCGGTGATCCGCGTCCCGACGGCCGGTCTCGGACTCTACTCAAGCAAGATCAAGTCGCTCTCGCAACTGAAGGCCGGTGATGAAGTGACGCTGGCGCTTGACCCGACCAACCTCGCCCGTTCGCTGCGCTTCCTGCAGCACGCGGGGCTGATTAAGCTCAAGGAGAATATTGATCCGGCCAAGGTCACTGTGCACGATATCGCCGAGAATCCGCATGGGCTCAAGTTCGTGCCCACCGAGGCGGCTCAACTGCCGCGCACCCTGGGAAGCGCTACCCTCTCTGCGATTCCGGGCAACTACGCCATCTCCGCTGGACTCCACATTTCGAGCGCCCTGAAGCTCGAGGTGCTCGACGAGAGCATCAAGAACGTGATCGCGGTGCGCACCGAGGATCTGAACAAGCCGTGGGTGAAGGATCTCGAGAAGGTGGTGAAATCGGGCGCCTTCCGCCTCGCCATAGAAAATTCGCATGACCAGTTCCGCAGCTTCCAAAAGCCGGACTGGTACCAGGCGCGCTGGGGCAAGTAAGCAACACGTTTTCCCGCGCTGGGTAGTCAAGTAAAGGGAGTGACCAAGAAATGTTGCGTCTGAAAGATATCCATGTCGAATTTCCCGGGAAGACCGGCGCCGTTTACGCGGTGCGGGCCGCTTCCTTGGAAGTGGCCGACGGCGAGGTCTACGGCATCGTCGGGACTAGCGGGGCCGGCAAGAGTACGCTCTTGCGCACCGTGAACCTGCTGCAGCGCCCCACCTCGGGTGAAGTGTGGCTGGACGATGTCGAGCTCACCCGGCTTCCTGAACGGGAGCTGCGTGCCGTGCGGCGGCGCATCGGCATGGTGTTCCAGCACTTCAACCTGGCCGCCTCGCGCACCGTCCACGACAACATCGCCCTGCCGCTTTTGGCGGCGGGCGTTCCTGAAGACAAAATCCGTCAGAGAGTCCCGGAACTGCTTGCGCTCGTGGGGCTTTCCGACAAGGAGTTCGTGAAGCCCGGAAAGCTCTCCGGAGGCCAGAAGCAGCGCGTGGGCATCGCCCGGGCGCTCGCCACCGAGCCTTCGGTGCTCCTCTGCGACGAGCCGACATCGGCCCTGGACCCCGAGAGCACCGAGTCGATCTTGCAGTTGCTCTCCGAGGTCAATCGACGCTTGGGTGTGACAATTCTTGTCATCAGCCACGAGCTGGCTGTCATCAAGAGCATCTGCCACCGAGTGGCGGTGATGACGGACGGCGAGATCGTGGAGGAAAACGGGGTCTTCGAGCTCTTCGCCCACCCTGTCCACGACTTCACCAAGGAGCTGGTGAACCGCTCGCTGGAGCTGGAGCTCCCGGAGCGAGTGCGCCAGAGCGCGCCGGGGACTCTGCTTCGCCTGGTGTACCGAGGCGAAAGCGCCGAGGCCCCCATCCTCTCGCAGGCCGTGCGCGAACTTGGGGTGCACATCAATATCCTGCACGGGCACATCGAGTACATCGACGGACGCCCCCTGGGGGTGCTCATCGTGGGGCTCGAAGGCAGCACGGCGGCCCTCACGCGCACCGTCGTCTTCCTCAGGGAACGAGTGGCGCGTCTAGAGGTGCTGCGTCATGGGTGATCTCGATCTTTCTGTCCTCCTCTCTGATCTGGGCAAGGCTCTCTGGGAGACTCTCCAGATGTCGGCCGTGAGCCTTGTGGTCGCGCTCCTTCTGGGGCTTCCACTGGGCTTCTTGCTCTACTTGACGCGCCGGGGCCTCCTGCTCCAGAATCGCCTAGTTCACTTCCTGGGAGGCATCTTCGTCAACTTCGTGCGGAGTCTGCCGTACGTGATCCTGCTCATCCTAGTGCTGCCGCTTGCAAACCTCGTGACCGGCCATACCACTGGCCCCATCTCGGCCTCGGTGTCACTTTCCATCGCCTGCATCGCGTTCTACGCAAGGCTTGTGGAGGTCTCGCTCTCGGAGGTGGGCAAGGGCGTGATCGAGGCGGCCCGCTCCACCGGAGCCAGCAACTGGCTCATCGTCAAGGAGGTGCTCTTCCCCGAGGCTCTTCCAGGACTGGTGCGAGGCTTCACGGTCACCGCCATCAGCCTGATCGGCTACTCGGCCATGGCTGGGGTGGTGGGCGGCGGCGGCGTCGGCTTCCTCGCTATCAACTACGGCTACTACCGCTACGAGACGGGCGTCATGCTCGTCACCGTGGTGGTGCTCATCGTCATCGTGCAAGCAATCCAGGTTCTGGGGGACTGGAGCGCGGCACGCATCGACCGTTCGCGATGACCCCAAAGACCCCACACTTGAGGAGAGATCATGAAGGAACAGATTCTCGACAACGTACTGCAAGCCATCGGACACACTCCCTTGGTGCGCCTCAACCGCTTCGCGCCGGAGCTCTCGGCCGAGATCCTGGTCAAGGTGGAGACGACAAATCCTGGCGGCAGCATCAAGGACCGCGTGGGCGCCCTGATGCTGGAATCGGCCCTCTCTGACGGCCGCCTGAAGCCCGGCGGCACCGTGATTGAGGCCACCGCCGGCAATACTGGGGTGGGCCTCGCCATGGCCGCCGCGGTGCATGGACTTCGTTGCATCTTCGTGCTGCCAGACAAGATGAGTCGCGAGAAAATCTCGCTCCTGCGCTCCTACGGCGCCGAAGTGGTGGTCACCCCGACCGCCGTGCCGCCCGACTCCCCCGAGAGCTACAACGGCGTGGCCGACCGCCTCTCGCGCGAGATTCCCGGCGCCTTCCGCCCCTCGCAGTTTGATAATCCCGACAACCCCAAGGCTCACTACTTGGGCACCGGCCCTGAGATCTGGGAAGGCACCGGCGGCAAGCTCGACGCCTTGGTGGCCTCCATGGGAACGGCTGGGACAATTTCTGGCACCGGTAAATATCTCAAGGAGCAAGATCCATCGATCCGAGTGATTGGCGCCGACATCGAGGGCTCCATCTACTCCGGAGATTCCCCCAAGCCCTGGCTCGTGGAGGGAATTGGCGAAGATTTCATCCCCAAGACCTTCAACCGCCAGGTGGTGGACGACGTGATCCGCGTCAGCGACAAGGAGTCCTTCAACGCGGGCCGCAGACTCGCAAGCCTCGAGGGAATCTTGGCTGGCGGCTCGGCCGGTACGGCTCTCTCGGCGGCGGTGAAGTACGCCCAGCGTTTCTCTGAGAAGAAGCGCATCGTGGTGATCCTGCCCGACACCGGCCGCAACTACTTGACCAAGATGTACGACGACCAGTGGATGTCCGACCACGGCTTCCTGGAGAATGGCCCGGCTCGCCGGGCGCTGCTGCGCGACCTGGAACGTCCTTCGGCGACGCTCCTGTGGGTCTCTCCGGAAGACACCCTGAGCAAGGCCATCGGCCTCCTGGGAAGCCACGGCATCTCGCAGCTGCCGGTGTTCCAGGACGGCAAGCGGGTGGGAAGCCTCAACGAGTCCACCCTGGTGCGGCAGCTGCAACTGGGGGGCGATCTCGAGAAGACGCTGGTGGGGGACATCATGGCCAAGCCCTTCCCCGAACTCGACGGCCGCACGCCGCTCGACGAGGCGGTGCGGGTGCTGCTCTCGGGGCACAGCGCCATTCTTTTGACGGAAAACGGCGAAGCGCGCCAGGTGATCACGCGCTTTGACCTCATCACCTACGGGCAGAGGCAGACGGCATGAGGTTCGGAACCATCGCCGTCCACGCCGGCCAAGAACCTGACCCAGCCACCGGCGCCGTCAACGTGCCGATCCACTTCAGTTCCACCTTCCGCCAGGACGGACTTGGCGGCCTGCGCCAGGGTTTCGAGTACGCCCGCACCGGAAACCCCAGTCGCCAGGCTTTAGAAACCACCCTTGCCGCCCTGGAAGGCGGCAAGCACGGGCTGGCCTTCGCCTCCGGACAGGCGGCCTCCACCGCCATTCTTGATCTGCTGGTGCCGAATGATGAGATCGTGACGCTTCCTGACATTTATGGCGGCAGCTACCGGCTCTTCCATCGCGTGCTGGAGAAGTACGGCATCCGCACCGTGGTGGCCGCGGCTTCTACTCCCGAGGCGGTGGCGGCGGAACTTTCTGATAAAACGGCGCTGGTCTGGATCGAGTCGCCCTCCAACCCGCTTCTGAACGTTTTGGATATCACAGAAACCGTCAAACTGATCCACGCCCGCTTCCAGGGACAGGCAAAGCGCCCGGTGATCGTGGTGGACAACACCTTCGCAAGCCCGGCCCTGCAGCAGCCTCTTGCGCTTGGCGCCGACATCGTGGTGCACAGTGCCACCAAGTACCTGGGCGGCCACAGCGATGTCATCGGCGGGGCCGTGATCACCGACCGCGACGATTTGTGGGAGAAGATCAAGTTCTACCAGAACGCCGCCGGCGGGGTCCCGTCGCCCATGGACAGCTACCTGCTGCAGCGCGGCATCCGCACCCTGCCGCTGCGCATGGCGCGTCACGGCGAGAACGCCCGCGTCGTCGCCGAGTACCTGCGCGCCCACCCCAAGGTGGAGGCGGTCTTCTATCCCGGCTTTCCCGACCATCCCGGCTACGCCGTGGCGAAGAAGCAGATGTCGGGACTTCCCGGCATGGTCTCCTTCCGGGTCAAGGGCGGCCTGGAGGAGACCAAGCGTTTCTTCGCGGCCTTGAAGCTCATCTTCCCGGCCGAGAGTCTCGGGGGCGTGGAGTCTCTCGCCTGCCATCCGGCCACCATGACCCACGCAGCCTTCCCGCCCGAGGAACGCGCGCGCGTGGGCATCACTGATAATTTGGTGCGGCTCTCGCTTGGCATAGAGGAGTCGGCTGATCTGCTGGAAGACCTGGAACAGGCGCTAGCCGCGACATGAGCGCACCGCAGGAATTTCGGAGGGTGGCGCTAGCAAGCGGCGACGGGACGCTTGTGGATCGCCATTTCGCCACCTCGCCCTCCTTCCACATCCACGACTTCGACGGACAGTCCTGGCATTTTGTCGAGATCCGTCAAAATCCGGACGGCGCCTGCGCCTGCGGCGACGGACTGACCCACCGCTCCTTCGAGCCCCTGGTGGAACTGCTCCACGACTGCCACTTCGTGGTCGCCATGCAGATCGGCCCAGCGGCGGCCATCTCCCTCTTCCAGCGCGGCATCCGCGCCCACGTGGCCTTCGGACCGGTGGACGAGGTGCTGCGAAACTTTCAATCCTCCTCGAAACTCCAACATCCACTCCCAAAGCAAAGGCAGGTCAGAGCATGAGCAAGAAGAAAGTCACCAAGCAAATCGCCATCTACGGCAAGGGCGGCATCGGAAAGTCTACCACCACCTCCAACATCAGCGCCGCGCTGGTCGACGCCGGCTACAAGGTGATGCAGTTCGGCTGCGATCCGAAATCTGATTCCACCAACACCCTGCGTGGCGGCGAGTACATCCCCTCGGTGCTTGACTTGCTGCGCGAGAACAATCGCGTGGATGCTCACGATGCCGTCTTCCGCGGTTTCGGCGGCATCTACTGCGTCGAGGCCGGCGGCCCCCAGCCGGGCGTCGGTTGCGCCGGACGCGGCATCATCACTGCCGTGGAGCTCCTGAAGCAGCAGAATATCTTCGATGAACTGGACCTCGACTACGTGATCTACGACGTCCTGGGCGACGTGGTGTGCGGCGGCTTTGCCATCCCCATCCGCGAAGGCATCGCTCAGCACGTCTTCACCGTCACCTCGGCCGATTTCATGGCCATCTACGCCGCCAACAACCTCTTCAAGGGCATCCAGAAGTACTCCAATGCCGGCGGCGCGCTGCTGGGCGGTGTGATCGCCAACTCCATCAACAGCAAGTTCCAGCGCGAGATCGTGGACGACTTCGTCACCAAGACGCAGACGCAGGTCGTCGAGTACGTGCCGCGTTCGATCACCGTGACCCAGTCCGAGCTGCAGGGCAAGACCACCATCGAGGCTAACCCCAAGTCCGAACAGGCGGCCATCTACCGCAGGCTCGCCGACAAGATCGCAAGGCACGTCGACTCCAAGGTCCCCGCCCCCCTGAATCCGCAGGAGCTGCGGGCCTGGTCCTCGACATGGGCCGACCAGCTCATCGAAGTGGAGCGCGCGACCCAGGCGGCCGCCGTCGCTCTCTGAGGCTGAGATGGCCATCAATCTGAAGACTCCGGTGGTGGAAAGTCGCGAGCAGCGGCTGGGCTCCATCGTGGCATGGGACGGGAGCGCTTCGGAACTTTCCGAGGCCTCGAACTACTCGCGCGGCGACTGCAGCGGCTGCGGCGCCGGTAAGCGGCGCGCCTGCGCCGAGCTGGACTCGCCTTTCTCGCAGGGCATGAGCTGCAGCGAGATGATGGTGGAGTGCCAGGCCGGCCATGTGCGCGGGGCCGTGCTGATCGAGCATGCGCCCATCGGGTGCAGCGCCGGACAGGTCGCCTACAACTCGAAGTTCCGCAACGCCCTCAAGATGCGCGGCATCCCGGTGGAGAATACCCACTGGATTTGCACTAACCTGCGCGAGAAGGACATGGTCTACGGCGGCGTGGCAAAGCTCGAACGCTCCATTCGGGACGCCTGGCAGCGGCATAGCCCGCGCGCCATCTTCATCGCCACCTCCTGCGCCACCGGCATCATTGGCGACGACGTGGAGAGCGTGGCCACGAGCCTTTCCGAGGAGCTGGGCATCCCGGTGGTGCCGCTCTACTGCGAAGGGTTCAAGAGCAAGCACTGGAGCACCGGATTCGATGCCACTCAGCACGGGATCCTGCGGCAGATCGTGCGGAAGAAGCCGGGCAAGCGCCAGAACGACCTCATCAACGTGATCAACCTGTGGGGCTCGGACGTGTTCACCCCGATGCTTGCGGAGCTCGGTCTGCGGGTCAACTACGTGGTGGATCTCGCCACCGTGGAGGATCTGGCGCAGATGTCGGAGGCGCGTGCCACCATCGGCTTTTGCGACACGCTCAGCTCCTATCTGGCCACGGCCCTGGAGGAGCAGTTCGGCGTGCCCCAGGTGAAGGCGCCGCAGCCCTACGGCATCGCGGGGACCGACGCCTGGCTGCGCGAGATCGGGCGCGTCACCCGCCGCCAGAAGAAGGTGGAGGCCTACATCGCCCGCGAGCATGAGCGCATCGCCCCGGGGCTAGATGTATTGCGACAGAAATTGTCGGGAGTGAAGGGATTCCCGGCCACTGGCTCGGCCTATTCGCACGGACTAATCGCGGTGCTTCGGGAGCTCGGGGTTCAGGTGGACGGCTCGCTCGTCTTCCACCACGATCCCGTCTACGACAGCCGCGACCCGCGCCAGGATTCGCTCGCCCAGCTCCTAGAAAACCACGGCGATGTGCCGCATTTTGCCGTGGGGAATCGCCAGCAGTACTTGTTGCCGGCGTTGCTGCGGCGCGTAAAGCCGGACTTCCTCCTGATCCGCCACAACGGCCTAGCGCCGCTCGCGGCAAGGCTCGGAATTCCGGCCATACCGCTGGGCGACGAGCACTACCCGCTGGGCTACCAGGGGCTTCTCAACATGGGCGAGGCCATCGTGGGAATCCTGGCGCGTAGCAAGTTCAGCCAGGATCTGGCGGCTCACGTGAGACTTCCGTATTCGAAATGGTGGCTCTCGCAGGATGATCCGTACGCGCTTGCCAGGCGTTTCGCTCCTTCTGACCAAAAGACAGAAAGTGTCGCAAAAGAGAGGCGACCCGAGAATCTGGACAACAAGGCCAAAGCGGCCTGAGAAAGGACACCATGGCTATCAACTTAAAGACGCCCGTCGTCGAGAGCCGCGAGCAGCGGCTGGGGACGATCATCGCCTGGGACGGCACCGCTTCGGAGCTTGCCGAGGAGTCGGGATACGCCCGCGGAAGCTGTGCTGGCTGCGGCCCTAAGGCCCGCAAGCTCTGCGAGATCCGCGGTCCCTTCACCCAAGGCTCCATCTGCAGCGAGATGATGGTGGAGTGCCAGGCCGGCAACGTGCGCGATGCTGTGACCGTTCAGCACTCGCCCATTGGCTGCGGTGTCGGGCAGGTGATCTACAATTCGATCTTCCGCAACGGTCTCGCGGCCCGCGGCCTGCCGGTCCAGAACCTGCACCTGATCAGCACCAACCTGCGCGAGAAGGACATGGTCTACGGTGGCCTAGATAAGCTGGAGCGCTCGGTGCGCGACGCCTTCGAGAGGCATCACCCCAAGGCCATCTTCATCGCCACCTCTTGCGCCACCGGCATCATCGGCGACGACGTGGACGGCGCCGCGAGCAAGCTTGAGGCCGAGCTCGGCATCCCGGTAATCCCTCTGCACTGCGAAGGCTTCAAGAGCAAGCACTGGAGCACCGGCTTCGACGCCACCCAGCACGGCATCGTCCGTCAGATCGTGAAGAAGAATCCGAAGAAGCAGGAAGATCTCGTCAACGTGATCAACCTATGGGGCTCGGACGTGTTCACCCCGATGCTCGCGGAGCTTGGTCTGCGCACCAACTACGTGGTGGACATGGCCACCGTGGACGAGCTCGCCCAGCTTTCAGAGGCCGTGGCCACCGTGAGCCACTGCTACACCCTGGCCTCCTACATGGCCCAGGCGCTGGAGCAGGAGTACGGCGTGATCGAGGTGAAGGCGCCGCAGCCCTACGGTACCGCCGGCACCGACGCCTGGCTGCGCGAGATCGGGCGCGTCACCCACCGCGAGGAGAAGGCCGAAGCCTACATCGAGAAGGAGCACGCCCGCATCGCGCCGAAGCTTGCGGAGCTGCGCGAGAAGCTCAAGGGCATCAAGGGCTACGTGGCCACGGGCTCGGCCTACGCCCACGCTATGGTCGAGGTGTTGCGGGAGCTCGGGGTTCAGGTGGACGGCTCGCTCGTCTTCCACCACGATCCCGTCTACGACAGCCAGGATCCGCGTCAGGACACCCTCTCGCACATGGTCGACAACGCCGGCGAGGTCGAGAACTTCAGCGTGAGCAACCGCCAGCAGTACCAGTTCTACGCGCTTCTCCAGAAGGTCCATCCCGACTTCATCATCATCCGCCACAACGGCCTGGCTCCGCTCGCCTCGCGCCTGGGCATCCCGGCCATACCACTGGGCGATGAGCACCATCCACTGGGATACCAGGGACTTCTGAACCTGGGAGAGTCGATCCTCGACGTGCTGGCCCACAAGAAGTTCCACCAGGACCTCGCCGCCCACGCGCGCCTTCCCTACCGCAAGGAGTGGCTTGCCGAGCCGGATCCATACATCCTCGCGCGCGAGTCCGCCAACCACTGACCGACCGGAGACGAAAATGACAGAAATTGTTCCAGAGAAGACAAATTCCATTGAGCAGATCCGCTATGGCTGCGCCATCGGAGCCCTGCACTCGGCCACTGCTATCCCGCGCGTCGTGCCGATCACCCACTGCGGTCCCGGTTGCGCCGACAAGCAGTTCATGAACCTCTCGTTCTACAACGGCTTCCAGGGCGGCGGCTACGGCGGCGGCGCGGTGGTCCCGAGCACCAACGCCACCGAGCGCGAAGTGGTCTTTGGCGGGGCCGACCGGCTGCACGAGCTGATCGAGGCGACCCTCAAGGTCATCGACGCCGACCTCTATGTGGTGGTCACCGGCTGCATCGCCGACCTTGTCGGCGACGACGTCGGATCGGTGGTGGGCGAGTTCCAGCGGCAGGGCGTGCCCATCGTCTACGCCGAGACGGGTGGCTTTCGCGGCAACAACTTCACCGGCCATGAGCTGGTGGTCAAGGCCATCATCGACCAGTACGTGGGCGACTACGAGGGCCCGCGCACTCAAGGAACGGTCAACCTGTGGTCGCTCCTGCCGGTGCACAACACCTTCTGGCGCGGTGATCTCGAAGAGATCAAGCGCATCCTGGAAGGCATCGGCCTCAAGGTGAACGTGCTGTTCGGCCACGAGTCGGGCGGCGTCTCGGAGTGGAAGGAGATCCCCAAGGCCCAGTTCAACCTGGTGCTCTCGCCGTGGCTGGGCGTCTCGGTCGCGCAGCATCTGGAGAAGAAGTACGGTCAGACCTTCCTGCACGTCCCGGCCATCCCCATCGGGGCCAAGGAGACAGGTGCCTTCCTGCGCAAGGTGGCCGACTTTGCCGGACTTCCCAAGGAGAAGGTAGAGGCCTTCATTACCGCCGAGGAGAAGCGCTACTACCTCTACCTGGAGGACTTCTCGGACTTCTACGCCGAGTATTGGTGGGGACTCCCGGCCAAGTTCGCGGTGGTGGGGGATTCCGCCTACAACCTGGCGCTGACGCGCTTCCTGGTGAACCAGCTGGGGCTCATCCCGGGCAAGCAGATCATCACTGAGAACCCGCCCGACGACGTGCGCGAGGGGATCCGCGAGGAGTACCGCCACATCGCCGACGACGTGGCCACCGAGGTGGAGTTCGAGGAGGACAGCTACGCCATCCACCAGTCGCTGCGGGCCACCGACTTCGGGCACAAGCCGCCCATCATCTTCGGGACGACCTGGGAACGCGACTTGGCCAAGGAGCTGAAGGGCGCCTTGGTGGAGGTGGGCTTTCCCGCCTCCTACGAGGTGGTGCTGGACCGCTCCTACGTGGGCTACCGCGGGGCGCTCTCGCTCCTTGAGAAGATCTACACCACCATCGTCTCCGCTTCGGCATAGACGGAAACTGTCCATGCCGGGATCGCCGCCGTCGTCGGTCCCGGCTCTTGAAAGGAGCGCGCCATGGGCGCCACTGCCGCTGACATTGCCAAGCATCCATGCTTTCGTCCGGAAGCCAGCCGCACCTGGGCGCGACTCCATCTTCCCGTCGCGCCGCGCTGCAACGTGCAGTGCAACTTCTGCGACCGCAAATTTTCCTGCGTCTCCGAAAGCCGTCCCGGCGTCTCGGCGGACGTACTCTCGCCCGAGGAGGCGCTTGCCCGCGTGGAGCGCGTCCTTTCCGAGGACGTGCCACTTTCTGTCGTCGGGATCGCCGGGCCGGGGGACGCCTTCGCCAATCCCGGCCCCACGCTTGCGACGCTGCAGCTCGTCCACGCAGCCCATCCCGAGCTCCTCCTGTGCCTTTCCACCAACGGGGTCGGACTCCTGGACTGGATCGACGAGATCGAGGACGTGGGGGTGAGCCACGTCACCATCACCGTGAACGCCGTCGATCCCGAGACCGCGGCGAGGATGTACTCCTGGGTGCGCATCGGGGACCGCACCTATCGCGGTTTGGAAGCCGGACAAATTCTGGTTGAGCGGCAGGCTGCCGCGCTCCGGGAGGCGGCCAAGCGTCCCTTCCTGGTGAAGGTCAACACCGTGGTGGTGCCCGGCGTGAACGACACGAAAGTTGGCGAAATCGCGCGCCGCGTGGCCGAGCTGGGCGCCGATCTCCACAACTGCATCGCCATGATCCCGGTGGCCAGCACCCCCTTTGGAAACATCGCCGAGCCCAATGCCATGCGCATGCTGGAGCTGCGCGCCGAGGCTGGGCACCATCTGCCGCAGATGGGCCACTGCTCCCGCTGCCGGGCCGACGCCTGCGGACTTCTGGGGCAGGGCTGCCATTAAGAAACGGCCATCCGAACCGAATAGCGAAAAGAAAACGATGACGAGCATCCAAGACGGAGCGCGCCTAGTCGCAAGCGACCGCGCGCACCTGATTCATCCACAGCACCATCCAGGAGAGCACCGAAATCCCCATCTGTGGGTTTCCGGCAATGGCTCCGAGCTCACCGATCTGGAAGGACGCACCTTCCTGGATGGCCTGAGCAGCATGTGGAACGTGAACGTGGGGCACGGGCGCGAGGAACTGGCCCAAGCGGCAGCTGGGCAGATCCGCAGTTTGGCCTTCGGGACCTCCTATGCGGGATCTTCCACGCTCCCGGTGATTCGCCTGGGCGAACGCCTGCGCGAGCACATCTACCCGAACATCGAAGCCTTCCACTTCACGCTGGGAGGGTCGGACGCCACTGACACCTCCATCCGCCTGGCACGCTTCTTTTGGAATGCCCAGGGAAGGCCCACCAAGACCAAGATCATTTCCCGGGAACTGTCGTATCACGGTTCCACCGTGGCGGGAGCCTCCACCACCGGTGTGGAGGAATTCTCGCAGGGCTTCGGCGCTCGTTTGCCAGGATTTGTCCGCATCGGGTCGCCTTACCCCTACCGCTTCGAGAACCCGCGCTCCGACGTCTCTCCTGGCATCGCGGCCGCCGACCTCTTGGAAGAGGCCATCCTGCGCGAAGGCCCCGAAACGGTGGCGGCCTTTTTTGCCGAGCCGGTACAGGGCGGCGGAGGCGGAGTGCTGGTGCCGCCAGACGACTACTTCCCCCGCATCCGCGAGATCTGCGACCGCTACGAGGTGCTCTTGGTCAGCGATGACGTGATCACGGGCTTTGGTCGCACCGGACGCTGGTTCGGGTTGGAGCACTGGGGCGTGCAACCCGACATCGTCCAGTTTGCCAAGGGCATCACCAGCGGCTACGTGCCGCTGGGCGGCGTCGGCGTCTCGGCGCGCATCAAAGAGGCGCTGGATGCGCGCGACTCCGACCACCGCTTCTGGCACGGCTACACCTGCTCGGGGCATCCGGTTGCCTGCGCGGTGGCGCTAGCCAACCTCGACATCCTCGAAAAGGAATCTCTGGTGGAGCGTTCGGTGATTCTCGGCGCACGTCTGCTAGAGCGCCTTCGCGAAGGCCAGAGCCACCCGAATGTAGGCGAAGTGCGCGGGCTGGGCCTCATGGCTGCCGTCGAACTGGTGGCCGACAAATCCACCAAGAAGCACTTTCCTGCCGCCGCTGGAGTTGGCGCGAAGCTCGGGGAGGCTCTCTACGCTCGCGGCTTGTGCACCCGTCTTCTGGGCGAGACCATCTGCCTAGCGCCACCCCTTTCCTCCAGCGATGCCCAGATCGACCGCATCGCCGACATCGTTCTCGACACCATCCACACCGTTCTCGCCCCCGCCGGGGACACCCCCCCCAAAGGAGCCTAGCCATGGCACGCATCCCTCTGATCGATCCCGAAAACACCACGCCCGAACTGAAGGCCATCTACGAGCAGACCGTGGCCGAGCATGGTGTGGTCACCAACATGAAGGCCACTCTGCTGCACTCGCCCGTCGCCCTGAAGGCGGTGCTCGAGTGGTATACCCTCTTCGATCGCGTGAAGCCCGTACTTGGCGAACGCCGCTCCATCCTCTTCTGCGACGCCATTTCGCGGCAGAACCGATGCGAGCTGTGCGCCACCTTCATGCGCCGTGACATCGTCAAAGGCGGAGAAGACCCAGAAAAGCTCGAGCTGGACGACTTCGACCGCGACGTGATCGCTTTCGGACGGCAGCTCGCCGCCGACCCGAACCGCGTCAGCGACGGCCTCTTCGCGCGGCTCGCGGCTCGCCTGAGCCAGGCTCAGATCGTCGATCTCACCGTTTTCGGCGCTCTGATGATTGTCAACAACATCTTCAACAGCGCCTTGCAGGTGGATCTCGACGGTTCCCTTGACGCCTACCGCATCCAGCCCGAAGTGGCCTTTTCCGAAGCGTGGTTTCCAGAAGGCGACGGCAAATGACGCGCGCGCTCGGCTTCGACACCCTCCAGCTGCACGCCGGCCAAGTTCCTGACCCGACCACCGGGGCGCGGGCGGTGCCCATCTACCAGAGCACCTCCTTTGTCTTCAAGGACTTTGCCCAGGCTCAAGCCATCAGCTCCGCCGAGGCTGACGGCTTCGACTACTCGCGCATCGCCAATCCCACCAACGAGGTGCTGGAAAGCCGCATCGCCGCCCTCGAAGGCGGCAGCGCTGCCCTAGCCGTGGCCTCGGGGTCGGCGGCGACCGCCTACGCCATCCTCAACATCACCCACGCGGGTGACGACATCGTGGCGGCCAAGACCCTCTACGGCGGCTCCTTCAACCTCTTCAAGAACACTTTGCCTCGGCACGGCGTGAACACCCGCCTGGTGGATCCTTCCGATCCGGACAATTTCCGTCGCGCCCTCGGCGAGCGGACGCGGGCCATCTTCGTGGAGACCATCGGCAACCCCGACATCAACGTGCTGGACTTCGATGCCATCGCGGCCGTGGCCCAGGAAGCCGGAATCCCTCTGATCGTCGACAACACCTTCGCCACTCCGTACCTGTTCCGCCCATTCGACCACGGCGCCAACGTGGTGGTGCATTCGGCCACCAAGTACATCGGCGGGCACGGCACCACCCTGGGCGGCCTCATCGTGGACGGTGGCAACTTCGACTGGGGCAATGGAAAGTTTCCCGGCTTCACCGAGCCCGACCCGGCCTACAGCGGCTTTGTCCACTGGGATAAGTGGGGCAAGAGCGCCTTCGTGACCAAGGCGCGTCTTCACTACCTGCGCGACTTCGGCGCCTGCCTTTCTCCCTTCAACGCCTTCCTGCTTTTGCAGGGGATCGAGACCCTTTCGTTGCGCGTGGCACGCCAGGTGGAAAGTGCTCAAAAAATCGCCGAATTCTTGGAGCAAAGCCCTGAGGTGGAATGGGTCGCCTATCCTGGCCTGGCCTCAAGCCCCTATCATGCCCTTGCCACCCGTTATCTCCCCAAAGGGGCCGGTGGCATCCTGACCTTTGGTATCCGCGGCGGTTTGGAACGCGCCAAACGCTTCATCGAAGCCTTGGAGGTCTTCTCCTTCCTCGCCAATGTCGGGGATTCGAAGTCGTTGGTAGTGCATCCGGCCACCGTCACCCACGGGCAGCTCACCGAAGCTGAACAGCGACTGGCCGGCGTGAAGCCCGAGCAGATCCGCCTCTCCGTCGGCACCGAAGATTTTCAGGATCTCTTGTGGGACCTTGAACAGGCCTTCGCCACTTCGAAATGAGGGTAGGCCTTCCTGGCCTCCCCTTTTTTTGCCCAATAGACTATAAGACAAATCGATCAAGTCATAAATGAGCCGCGCACCGTATCACACCTAAGAGTTTCGGCAAACACCAAGCACAGGAGAAAAAGTATGAGCGAACCAGCAACCACCAGAATTCCAACCGGCCAAGGAGGATCCTATGGCCTGCAGTCCCAAACCCTCTCGCCGCTAGAGACCTTGGCCCAGTCGGTCGCCAACATCGCGCCCACCGCCACGCCGTCGCTCGTGGTGCCGCTGGTCTTTGCCTTGGCCGGAGGCGGAACCTGGCTTGCCTACCTGATCTCGGTGGTGGGCATCATCTTCGTGGCCTTGGCCGTCAACATCTTCGCCAGTCGCTCAGCATCGCCCGGCGCCCTCTACACCTACGCCGCCGAGGGGCTCGGCCCCTCGTGGGGAGTGATCACAGGTTGGGCCCTGTTCGTGGCCTACATCGGCACCGGCGCGGCGGTTTCGACAGGATTTGCCAATTACGCCAATGTGCTCCTGGAGAGTGCTACCGGGCACAAGCTTCCCTCGGCAGTCTTCATTACGGCAAGCATCCTGGTCGCTTGGGTCATCGCCCATCGCGACGTCAAGCTCTCCACGCGCCTGGTGCTTTTCCTCGAGTTTGGCTCGGTGGCCCTGATCTTGGTGCTGGTGGCAGCGACCCTCTGGAAGTACGGGCTGCACTTTGACACCGACCAGCTGACGCTCAAGGGAACCTCCATTTCCAGCCTCCGCAACGGCCTGATCTTGGCGACCTTCAGCTACGCTGGCTTCGAAAGTGCCACGGCCTTAGGGGCCGAAGCGCGCGATCCGCTCAAGAGCATCCCTCGCGCCGTGCTGCTCAGCGTCGTGGTGCTTGGATTCCTCTTTGTCCTCTCCTCCTACGTCGAAGTTCAGGCCTTCCACGGCGAGGCCGTGACCCTGGACAAGAGCCCGGCGCCTTTCCACGTGGTGGCTGCCAAGGCGGGACTTCCCTTCCTGAGCGTTCTCATCGACATCGGCGCGGCTGTGAGCTTCTTCTCCTGCGTGCTCGCCTGCATCAATGCCGGCGCCCGCGTGCTCTTCTTCATGGCGCGTCATGGCGTCTTTTTCGAAGGCATCTCCAAGACCCACAAGCGCCACTCCACCCCGCACGTCGCGGTGGGCATCTCTTCCGTACTGGTACTGCTGCCGGTCCTCTTCCTTTCGCTGCGCGGCGCCGGCGACTTCGACATCTACGGCTGGATCGGCACGCTAGCCACCATCGCCTTCATCCTCGTCTACCTCGCCATCCTAGTGGCGGCTCCCCTCTACCTGCGCCGTCGCGGAGAGCTCAAGAGCTGGCACGTTGTGTCAGCGGTGCTGGGCGCGGTGTTCCTGATCAACGGCCTTTCGGGCAATTTCTACCCGGCTCCGCCGGCTCCGCTCAACTGGATCTCGTGGCTCGCCATCGCTCTAGTGGTGGCTGGAGGTGCGTGGTACTGGGCGCTGCGGAAGCTTTCGCCTTCCGTGACCGGCAACATCGGACAGGATTTGACAGCCATCAAGGAACGCTACGAGAGCGGAGCCGGAATCTGACCAAAGGACAAAGCATGGCCACGACAGAACTGGAGGCCCTGGAGGCTTCCTTGCGAGAAAAGGGGATCCGGACCATCGAGGCCGGATTCGGCGACCTGCAAGGGGTGCTGCGCGGCAAGCGGTTTCCGATTGGTTCGCTGCGCCATCTGGACAGGGAAGGCTTCGACGTCTGCCGGGCCGTCCTGGGATGGGACATCCAGTGCGGCATCTTTCCCATAGAGCTTGCGAGCTTCGAGAGCGGCTACCCAGACCTGGTGGCCCGCCCGCTGTGGGAGACGCTGCGTGAGGTGCCGTGGCGCGAAGGCAGCGCCTTCGTGCTCTGCGATGCCTACGACACCGAAGGCAATCCTCTGCAGGAATCGCCCCGGGAAGTGCTCAAGGGCGTGCTGGCACGCGCCAACCGCCTCGGCTATGTGCCCTACGTCGGCACAGAGCTTGAGTTCTACCTGCTGGGGAAGGATCGCAAGCCTTTCCTGCCGGAGATCCAAGCCTATTCGCTGGAGCAAGGGGCGCAGGTGGAGTTCGTGATCGGGGAGATCCGCGAGCAGCTGGAGGCTTTCGGCATTGAGGTCGAGGCTTCCAACACCGAGTACGGACCGGCCCAGATCGAGATCAACCTGGCCTTTGGAGAGGCGCTGGAGACGGCCGATCGGACCATTTTATTCAAGTACGTGGTCAAGGAAATCGCCCGCAAGCACGGCCTGATCGCCTCCTTCATGGCCAAGCCCTGGGAGACGGAATCGGGGAACGGCTTCCACGTGCACCAGAGCCTCTGGGACTTGGAGCACAAGACCAACCTCTTCGCCTCCGAGCGGCAGCTTGCTAAACATTACCTGGCCGGGCAACTCGCCACCCTGCGCGAATTCAGTGTCTTCGGATCGCCTTCGGTCAACTCTTACAAGCGCGTCCAGGATCTGTCTTTTGCGCCGGTGAACGTCACTTGGGGCTACGACAACCGCACGGTGGCGGTGCGCACCATCCTGGACGCCGGCAAGGGAAGTCGCCTAGAGCTGCGCAACGGCTCTGCTGACGCCAACCCCTACCTGGTCGTTGCCGCAGCGCTCGCCGGCGGACTGTACGGCATCGAACAGAATCTGTCTCTGGAGGACGAGCCTCAGCTGGGCAACGCCTACGAGGTTCGAGCGCCGCGCCTTCCCGAGACCCTCGAAGAGTCGCTTGCTCTGCTGGAAGCAAGCGAGACGGCTCCCGAATACCTAGGCCGTCGCTTCGTGAACCATTACCTGGCGGTAGGCCGCCACGAGTGGTCGCTCTACATCAAGGTGGTTACGGACTGGGAACGCGACCGCTACTTGGAACACTCTTGATATGACAAAAATCAGCAAAGCCTCAAAACGGCAGATTTTCGCCTCGGATGCCGCCAAGAACGACAGCAAGACCGACCAGATTCTGACGGCGGAGATCAGCTACACGTTCTGAGCGTTCCGCTGCAGCCATTGCCGAAACCCGCGAAAGGAGAACGGACATGCCAGAGAAGAAGCTCGCCTTCGATACCCTCAAGATTCGCGCCGGGCACGTTCCCGGCCAGCATGGTCACTCGGTGGCCGTTCCCATCTACCAGACGGCCGCCTTCGACCTCGGCTCTCCCGCCCGCGTGGCGGAGATCCTCACTTTCGAGAAGCCGGACTTTGTCTACACGCGGGTGGGAAATCCCACCGTGGCCGCCCTGGAACAGCGGCTGGCCGCCCTCGACGGCGCGCGCGGGGCGGTGGCGGTGGGCTCCGGCATGGCGGCGGTGACCTTCGCGCTCTTCAACGCGGCCGAAGGCGGCGGACGGATTCTGACCACGCCCCGCCTCTACGGCGGCACCATCGACAGCCTGAAGAAGATCTACCCGGTCTTCGGGATCGGCGTCGATCAGGTTGAGGACGCCGACGACCCCGAAAGCTTCGCGCGCTCCATCGGCCCGGACACGCGGGCCGTCTTTGTCGAGTCGATCTCCAATCCCAACGGCGCGGTGGCCGACCTGGAGGCGCTGGCAGGGGTTGCCCATGCCCACGGCATTCCGCTGATCGTCGATAACACCCTGGCCACGCCCTATCTCCTCACCCCCCTCTCCCACGGGGCGGACATCGTTGTCTACTCGGCGACAAAGGGGCTGAACGGCCACGGCAACGCCATTGCCGGGATCGTCCTGGAGGGCGGCGTCTTCGACTGGGGTTCCGAAAAGTTTCCCCAGTTCACCCGTCCCGAGTTCACGCTGCGCGACCGGGAGGGGCGGGAGCGGAGCTTTCTCGAAGTCTTCCCGGAGTTTCCCTTCACGGCCCGTGTGCGCTCCAACTACCTCGCCTACTTCGGGGCGGTGCTGGGCCCCTTCGATGCCTTCCTCACCTTGCAGGGGATCGAGACGCTTTCGGAGCGGGTCTCCAAGCAGGTGAGAAGCGCCGAGGCGATCGTGCGGTATCTGGAAGGGCACGCTTCGGTGGCCTGGGTGAGCCACCCTTTTCCGCACGAGCAGCCGCTACGCGGATCTGGCCGCTAGGTATCTGCCCAAGGGGGGGGCGGTGTTGAGCTTCGGATTCGGCGGCACGCCTGAGCAGCTCGACCACTTTCTGGAAGGACTCGAACTCTTCGGCTACCAGGCAAACCTCGGAGACGCCCGCTCGCTAGTGATCGATCCGCCGCGGGTTACCCACGGCGAACTGACTCCCGGCGAGCAGGCAAAGGCCGGCATCGCGCCTGAGACGGTGCGCCTTTCCATCGGACTGGAAGATCCGCAGGACCTGATCGGCGATCTCGACGCGGCCTTCGCCAAGGCGCGTTCATGAGCCCACGCGTGAACCTCGGTTCCCCGCAGGTGGAACCCCGCGAGGCTCGGCTCGGTTCGATCACCGGCTATGCCGGAAGCGCCGAGGAGCTGGTGCGCCGTTCCCACGGAAAGTGTCTCAAGGAGCGACGACGCAGCTTTAGCCAATGCCTGGGGTGTTCTACCTCGAACGCCGCTTGCACCGTCATCCTTATCCAGGATGCCGCCGTCATCAGCCACGGACCGGTGGGCTGCAGCACCTGCTTCCACGAGTTCGCCTTCACCTACCGGGTGAACGGCGTGCATCGCGGCGTGGAGGAGCCGACCCAGCGGCGCATCTTCACCACCAACCTGGACGAGAAGGACACCGTCTTCGGCGGTGCCCGCAAGCTTGCAGAGGCGATCCGCGAGGTGCACCGGCGCACCGGCGCCAAGGCCGTCTTCGTGCTCACCACCTGCGCCTCGGGGATCATCGGGGACGATCCCTACGCCACGGTGGAGAGCCTTTCCCACGCCTCCGAGGCAGTGGCCACGGTGCAGATCTGCGCCACCCTGGGCTCCTACCTGGGCGCGGCCTTGGAACAGGCCTACGGCGTTCCCGAGATCCGCTCCGCGGCCCCTTACGGGATCGGCCAGACAGAGCGCTGGTGGCGAGAGTTCGGGCGCCTGACCGGCAAGCAGCTCGAAGTCGAGGCGCTCCTGAAGGAAGAACGCGCGGAGTGGCTTCCGCGCATCGATGAGCTTCGTCAGAAACTGTCAGGAAAGACGGCCTTCGTGGCGGCCGGGGCCTCCCACGGCCACGCCCTGATCGCGGTGCTGCGGGAGCTTGGCCTGGAGGTGCGGGGCGCGGCGGTTTTCCATCACGATCCCCTCTACGACAACGGGGCGCCGACGGCTGACGCCCTGTGCGGGGCGGTGCGCGACTACGGGGACGTGCCCCGCTACCAGGTGTGCAACAAGCAGGAGTTCGAGCTGGTCAACATCCTGAACCGTGAGCGTCCGGACGTCTTCCTGGCGCGGCACGGCGGCATGACCTCCTGGGGCGCCCGCTTCGGCATCCCCACCGTGCTGGTGGGAGACGAGCACTTCGGCATGAATTACCGGGGGCTCGTCAACTACGGCGCGCGCATCCTGGACGCCCTGGAGAACGACGAGTTCGTGACGAACTTGGCGCGGCACGCTTCCGTTCCCTACACACGCTGGTGGCTGGAACAGGCCCCCGACGCTTTCCTCGAAGGAGAATCGTGATGAGAGGCATGATCGAGCAGGAACGTTTCGCCTGCGCCTTGGGAGCCATGCAGACCGTGGTGGCCATTCCACGGGCGGTGCCGGTGCTGCATTCGGGGCCCGGTTGCGGCACCATGGTTTCGCGCTTCTTCGGCCAGGGAGCGGGCCACGCCGGAGGCAACACCGTGCCTTGTACCAACGCAACCGAAGCTGATGTGGTCTTTGGCGGCGAGGGCCGGCTGCGCGAGGTGCTCGACGGCACCGCCAAGGTCATCGACGCCGACCTGCAGGTGGTCCTCACCGGCTGCACTGCCGACATCGTCGGGGACGACGCGGGCGAGGTGGTGCGCGGCATCCGCGCCTCGGGACGCGACGCCGTCCACGTCTCCGCCGCCGGCTTCAAGTCCAACAACCTCGTGAGCCACTCGCGGGTGGTGAACGCCATCGTCGACCAGTACGTGGACGGCAAGGCCCGCAAGGGCGCCTGGCGCGATCCGCGGCTGGTGAACGTCTTCGCTTCGGTGCCTTTCCAGGACCCCTTCTGGAAGGGGAACCTGCGCGAACTCAAGCGCCTGTTGGAAGGGCTCGGTCTCCGGGCGAACATCCTCTTCGGTCCCGAGTCGGGCGGCCTGGCGGAATGGGTGACCATCCCCGAGGCGGGCTTCAACTTGCTGGTCTCCGCCTGGGCGGGACTCGACATCGTGCGCCACCTCGAGGAAAAGTACGAGCAGCCCTTCCTTCACTTCCCCTATCTCCCGATCGGCGGCAACGAGACGACGCGTCTCCTGAGGCAGGTGGCCGATTTCGCCGAGCTGGACCGCAGCGTGGCCGAAGCCTTCATCGCCCGCGAAGAGGTCGGCTTCTACGAGGAGATCCAGGACCTCGCCACCTTCCTCCTGGAGTTCCGCTACAACCTTCCCGAGCACTACCACGCCATCCACGACGCCGGCTACGTGGTGGGACTTGCCAAATTCCTGCTGCACGAGGTGGGGATCGTCCCCAAGGAGCAGTTCATCGTGGACGACACACCCGAGGAGTTCCAGGAGGCGATTCGGCGAGAGCTTGCCGCCACCTCCGGGAAGCGGGAGATCCCCGTGACCTTCGATCCTGACGCGGGCCTGGCCCAGGAAGCCATCCGAGGCGCCTCGCACCGCGGCCGCGGGCTCCTGATCGGAAGCGGCTGGGACAAACTCCTTGCCCACGAGAATGGACTCGACTTCCTCTCGGCGGCCGTTCCCTCGCCCTACCGCCTAGTGCTCACGACCGGGTACCTTGGGTATCGCGGCGGGCTGCGGCTGATCGAGGACATCTACGATCGCGTCCTGGCCACCTACAAGTGAGCTGCGCGTCGACGATGCGCATGCCATTGGGATTCGGCTGAGGGGCGCCTCCCCTCGACTCCGCTCGGGGCCGGGCTGCCTGCCGGGCCTCCTCGCCTCTTCCGGTTCCAGGGTCAGGCATGCCTGACCCCTACGTCAGATTTGGGCTGCGGTGTCCCGTCCCTACGGGCGGCATCCCTGGCGCGTGAGGTGCCGCATCGGCTAGATTTCACCGCCGTGGCTTCCATCGTCTCCATCCGCCCCGCCCGCACCTCCGACCTTCCGGCGATCCTTGCGATCTACAACCGCTCGGTGGCCACCGAGACGGCAAGCTTTGATCTCGAGCCTGCGACGCTCTCCAATCGCGAGGCTTGGCTTGCCGCCCACGGCGGTGACTTCCCGGTGCTGGTGACAGAAATTGACGGAATGTTCGCCGGCTACGCGAGCCTCTCGCACTATAACCCCAAGCCCGCCTACGACATCACCGCCGAGTTTTCGGTCTACGTGGCCGAGGACTTCCGACGCCAAGGCGTGGCGCGGGTGCTTTCCGAGGCGATCCTGGAACTAGCGCGGGCCGGGAATCTCGTCACCGTGGTGTCGCTTGTGACCTCTGAAAATGTCGCAAGCCTCCATCTTCACGAGCGCTTGGGCTTTCGGGAGGTGGGCACCCTGCATCGCTCTGGTCGCAAGTTCGGCCGCCTCTTGGATGTGACCTTCCTGGAGCTCGACGTGTCGTCCGGGGGCTGAGTGCGATCGCCGTCCTTGCCTTGAAATCTCTGCGAGGCCTCGATTTGCAGGTGCCGGAGCTTCTCGCACAGGCAGGCGTGGTGCTTCCTCCCTAAGGCTCAGGCTTCCTGCTGCGCGGCTTTCTCGACGATGGTATGCTTGAGACGACCTCCGCCATATCCACCATCGAGGCACCGATGCCACAAGAGCCAAATCAAGAGCTGAACGACGATCTCCGCGCCCAGGCGGAACGCTCCTTCTTCGGCTTGCGGGCCATGGTCGATAGCGCCGAGGACTCGATGTGGGCGGTCGATTCTGAAGGGCGGGTCGTAAGCTACAACGAGGTCTTTGCGAAACGGATGCTGGAGTGCTTCGGCGTGGTGCTGCGGCCGGGAATGCCGACCGACGAGGTTCTGTCTCCAGAGCTGGCGGCGGCTTGGCATGAGCTCTACCGGAAGGTGAGGATGGAGGGACGCTTGCGCTTCGAGTATGCGGCGGCCTCGGGCGGTCTTCACGACATGATCTTGACTCCGATCCTCGACGACGGCAAGTACGCAGGAATTACGTGCATCATGCGTGACATCACCCAGCGCAAGCAGACGGAACAGGAACTCGAGGAGTCCCGCAACCGCATCGAGTCGCTACTCGAGAGTTCCTCGGACGAAGTCGTTTCAATCGACCGAGAGCTGCGCATCCTCGCCTTCAACTCCGTCTTTGCCAACATACTGCTGGAGACGGTTGGGATCATGCCCTGCGTGGGGATGAGCTTCCACGAGCTTCTGCCTCCGGAGCGGGCGCGTCTCTGGCCCGAACTCTTTCGCAAGGTCGAGCGCGAGGGGCACTGCCGCATCGAGTATGATATCCCCGGACTACGCGTGTTGGACATGAGCCTCAGCGTCATCCGCGACGGGAACAAGGTCATCGGCATCTCGAGCTCCGGGCGTGACATCACCGAGCGCAAGCGAAGCGAACTTGAGCTCGAACGTCTGCGCGACCGCTTGGAGGAGCAGGTACGGGAGCGCACGCGCGAGCTGGAGCAGGCTCGGCGCGAGGCGGAGGCGGCGCGGGATGCTGCCGAGGCTGCCAACCGCTCCAAGTCGCTCTTTCTTGCCAACATGTCCCACGAGCTGCGCACGCCCCTCAACGCCATTCTCGGCTTCGCCGAGCTCCTCTCGGGCGAGGAGACGCTTCCCCAGGAGCCAAGGGAGATGGCCGGGATCATTTCCTCTTCGGGCGAACACCTGCTCTCGATCATCAACGACATTCTCGATCTCGCCAAGGTCGAGTCCGGCAATCTTGAGATTGCGCAGGCCGAGTTCGATCCCGGCCGGATGCTCGGAGATCTCGTACGTCTCCTGCGCGTGCAGGCCGATCTGAAAGGGGTCGAACTTCGTCTCGAAGTTCCGCGCCCGCTTCCGGAGCGTCTGCGCTCCGATCCCGCGCGGTTGCGGCAGATCGTCGTCAACCTCGTGGGAAATGCGCTCAAGTTCACCGACCGGGGCTCTGTGCGCCTGGTCGCCGGGCTTATCGAGGACAAGGGAGACGTGCATCTCCGTCTCGAGGTTTGCGACACTGGAAGCGGGATCTCTGCCGCCGACCGGGAACGAATTTTCGAGCCTTTCGTGCAGCTCCAGGCGAAGCCGGGAACAGGGCTCGGTCTTGCCATCAGTCGGCGCTACGTCGAGGCGATGGGAGGGCGGATGGAGCTCGAAAGCGAGATGGGTCAAGGCTCCGTCTTCCGCGTCCTCGTGCCGGTGGAGCTCGTCGAGGCTTTGCCGCATGCGCCGGGCGAAAGGACATTTCCTGTCTTTGCTCTGGAGGACGCTGTCGGATATCGCGTTCTTGTGATCGACGACGATTCCGGCAACCGCCGTCTGATGCGGGCCTACCTGGAGCCGCTTGGATTTTCTCTGCGCGAGGCCTCGGAGGGGGAGGAGGGGATTTCCTTGTGCTATCTCTGGAAGCCAGATCTCGTCATCCTGGATCGGCGGATGCCCGGCATGGACGGCATTGAGGTGGTGCGCCGGATCCGCTCCCTGGGGCATCCCGTCCGCGTCGCCGCCGTTTCGGCCCAGGCCTTTGACGAGGACCGCGCGGCGATGCTCGAGGCCGGCTGCGATACCTTCTTGGCTAAGCCTGTGGACGAGAGAAGCGTCCGCGAGACCGTTGCGCGGCTCTTGGGATTTGTGGTAGGCAGCTAGGAAAAGCTTCGCGGCAGCCAACTGTCGCATACTCAAAGGTGTGCTGTGGCTTTTGGCGGAGCACTTGCCTTGCGGGCGCTTCGGAGTATGGTATCCTCTGGAAAGGATGCTTTGCCAAGTCCGCGCCTTTCTGGATCGATGCCTCGAGGAGACTCCCGAGGGCATTCGCCGCACGGCCCTCTTGCTCTATGCGCTTTTCGCTCCGCTCTTCCTCGTCGCTCTGGTCTTTCTTGCCGAGCCGCGGTCGCGATTTTCTGCGCTCCTCCTCGTGGCTGGGCTCGTGCTCACCGGAATGCTCTGGCTGCTGCCGCATTCCGCCGTATGCCTTCATCAGAGGATCTATTCCCTGGTCATCGCGCCCACCTTGGGGGGCTACATCGCCTTTGCCGCAAGCGGTCTGCACGGAGCCTTCTTTTTGGCGATCGCCATGGCTCCCATGGGACTTGCTGCCGTTCTGATGCCTGTTCCCGTGTGCGTGGCCGCCTGGGCGGTGGCGGTTATCGCCTTCTACTTCGCCCTCCTGGTGCGCGGGTTGCCTCCTGGGGAAGCAACCGTTAACGCCCTCTTCCAGGCCATCGTGAGCGCCATCGTGGTGGCGGTACTTTACCAGAAGGCGCAGGCCATGCGCCGCAGTGCGCTCGAACTCAAGGTGCGCGATGCCCGCTGGGAGACCCTCTTCACCACGATGCAAGAGGGCGTGGTGGTCCAGGACGCCGATGGGCGGATCGTCGAGTGCAACCCGACCGCCGAGCGTATCCTGGGACTTCCCAAGGAAGGTCTGGTGGGACGGACGTCCATGGATCTTCCCTGGGACTTTATGCACGAGGACGGCTCGCGGTTTTGCAGAGGCGACATCCCCTCGATTCGCACCTTGGCCACGGGGCAGCCGCAGCGCGAGGTGCTGATGGGGGTCACCCATTCCGACGGGATCCGCACCTGGATCCTCGTCGATGCGGTTCCTTTCGACATCCTGGACGGATGTGAACGCTCGGGCGTGGTGGTCACCTTTCACGACATCACGCGGCGGATGGAGATGGAAGAGAGTCTGCGTACAGCAAACCGCGGACTCGAATCGCATTCCGCGCGTGAGCGCGAATTCGCCCTGCGCGCCGAGGAGGCAACGCGCGCCAAGAGCCGCTTCCTGGCGCGCATGAGCCACGAAATCCGCACTCCCATGAACGGCATCCTCGGGGTGGCCGACATGTTGCTGGACGGCTCCCTGGAGCCAGCGCAGCGGGAGAAGGCCGAGATCGTGCGCTCCAGCGCGGAACGGCTACTCTCTCTGCTTGACGACATTCTGGACAGCACCAAGATCGAGGCTGGGCGAATGTCCCTCGAAAAGGTCGAGTTCCGCCTGCCATCGCTCCTGCGCGAGATCGACGTGCTCTTAGGAATGCGGGCGCGCGGCAAGGGAATCTCTCTCGATACCCGCACCGCGGCGGACATCCCGGCTCTCTTGCTGGGAGACCCGAATCGTTTGCGACAAATTCTGACAAATTTGGTCGCCAACGCCCTCAAGTTTACCTCTTCGGGCGGGGTGAGCCTGGTCGCGGGCGGTCACCGGGAAGGCGATGTCTGGAGGCTTTCCGTCGAGATTACCGACACAGGTACAGGGATGACCGACGAGGCGGCGGGGCGGCTCTTCGAGGAATACGTACAGGCCGACGAGACGGTGGCGCGGCGCTTCGGCGGAACCGGCCTCGGCCTCATCATCAGCAAGCAACTGGTGGAATTGATGGGCGGGCAGATCGGAGTGCGAAGCGTTCCCGGCCAAGGTTCGACCTTCTGGTTTGAGGTGCCTCTGGAGATTGTGGCCGGCAGCGGCGCAGCGCTTCGGCCCGAGGCTGCGAACGGTTTGCCTCCGCGCTTTTCCGGAGCTCGGGTGCTGGTGGTCGACGACAACCTCGTGAACCTGATGGTGGCGCGCTCCTTCCTGCAGAAGCTCGGCATTGAGCCGGCTTCGGCGGGAGGCGGGGTCGAGGCGTTTGAGCTGCTCCAGCGCGGGAGCTGGGACATCGTCTTCATGGACATGAGCATGGATGACATGGACGGCCCGGAGGTGACGCGTCGGCTGCGTGCCCAGGACGGGCCGAACCGCAGCGTCCCGGTGGTGGCGCTCACGGCGGCCGCGACCTCCGAGGAGAGGGATGCCTGCATCGCCTCTGGCATGAACGACCATCTGACAAAACCTGTCCGAATCCAGGCTGTGATTGACGCCTTGCGCCGCTGGATCCCCGAACGCGAGGATGCCTCCGGAACGCCTCAGGTCTGACGGGCGAGAGCTGCACTCTGGCCATGCCTCCGGCCGTGGCCGGAGGCGCTGAGCGAAGCTATTTCACCGCCGGAAGCGCGATCCAGATGCCGGTGGCCACGTGCCAGTCGTTCTTGTTCTTGCTGAAGTCATCTCCAAGCCCGGCATCGAGGGCGATCCAGTCGGCAAGCTTGAGCTGGACGGCCGTCTGCCACCAGTTGGCCTCGTGCTGGTTGCCGCGCAATTCCGCGCCCAAAGTGGCCGGGCCGAAGGTGTAACTAGGGTTGGCGCCCCACGAGAGGTCGGCGTCGCGCGCTCCCGCCGTGAAGTTGCCGCCGAGGTCGGCGCTTGCCTTGAAGGGCCCCCAGGCCTTGGTGAGGGCGCCGTTGACGGTGTAGGCAGAGCCTCCCAGGGCGCCGGTGAAGGCCACCGAGGCGAGGGTCGGGACCAGGTCGAACTTGGCCGAGAGGGTGGCGTTGCTGAAGGTGCGCGTGGAATCGGGAACGATGGCGTCGTTGAAGTGGAATCCCAAGTCCATGCGCGAGGTGATGCCTTGCTTCAGGTTGAAGCCGAGGCTGGTTTTGTCGCTCCAGTAGTCGGCTCCGGCTTCGAATTCGATGTTCCCGGGAGCGGCGGTTCCGGCGGCGTCGGTGCGGTACGGGCGAGCGTGGGACGGCGTCACGAGGAGGCCGCTAGAGACGATTAGGGCAGTGGCGATGATTCTGGTGCGCATAGGTCCTCCGATGCATTTCGTGTGCGGATGGTTCGAAGCCTGCAAGCCTCGGCACACTACTATAATGCGCTTGCGAAGCCTATTTATGCAAACGATTTCTTGTTAAAATTTGGGAAATTTTGGATAAATGGCATATGTTTAAGTGCTGCTCTGCGCTTGCAGCACTTTTCTTTGAAAACGTTTACTTAGACGTGACAAAGGGCCTCTTTTCATTTGGCTGCTGTTGGGAAGGCGATCCAGATGCCGGTGGCCGCGTGCCAGTCGTTCTTGTTTTTGCTGAAGTCATCGCCAAACCCCGCATCGATGGCGATCCAGTCGGCAAGCTTCAGCTGTGTGCCCACTTGCCACCAGTTGGCCTCGTGCTGGTTGCCGCGCAGTTCGGCTCCTAAGGTGGCGGGTCCTAATGTCAAGGTGGGGTTGGCGCCCCAGGTGGGGTTGGCGTGGTTCTCGCCGCCAACGAAGTCGCCGCCCAGATTCAGGTTGATTCCAAAGTCGCCGAAGCTATGCGAGACGATGCCGTTGAGGCTGTATTCGGAGGTTCCCAGTTCCGTGGCGAAGCTGGCCGAAAGTATTTCGGGGACGAGGACGTACTTGAAGACAAGGGTCGGTTCGTCGTAGGCTCGTTCCTCCTCGGGCCAGGCAGTGTGCCCCAGCGAGATGCCGAGATCCATGCGGCTGGTGAGACCGTGCTTGAGTCCGATCCCAAAGGCTCCCTTGTCGTTCCAATAATCGGCCGAGACTTCGCTCTCGAAGCATCCCGGGGCGACCGTTCCAGCGTCGTCGGTGGCGAAGGGGCGAGCGGCCCCGGTGGGCGCGGCAAGGATGCCGAGTGCAAGGAGGCAAAGGGCGGCGGTTGGTGTCGTCTTCATTGGATTCCTTTTTGGAGATGCAACGGCAAAGGTTGGCGCTCTGTTGGCGGCCTGCTAAGCCGGGCTTGTTTGAGAATAGTTATCAAACTAATGACGACGAGATGTTTACGCAAGAACAATTTTTCTGCCTGCGGAAAAATTTCCGTAAACTGGCATATTCAAGAATCATCCCGATAGATGCTCAAGAAATCATGCTGTTGTGACAAGCGTTGGGGTTTCGGTAAGGGTGCTGTTAATTCTCGAAAGGACTTGCGAAAGCTCTTCTGAAATCTTTATATTTGAGAAGAAGTCTTAATCTCAAATTTTGCGAAGGAGCCTTGAAGATGTCCGCAAGTCCACGAACGCTGGCCGAACTGGCAGACATGCATGGGGGAGGTATGGTGCGTGTGCGCTCGCTGTCCGGGCGCCCTCAGGTCCTCATTCGGCTTGAGGAGATCGGCTTCACGCCCGGCACCGAGGTGCGACTGGCGGCTGTGGCGCCCTTTGGCGGACCGCTGGCCTTTGATCTGCGCGGGGCCCGCATCGCTTTGCGTCGCGCCGATGCCGCTTGCGTGGAGGTGATCCCATGAGCGCCGCGACCTTGGTCGGCGACGTGTCTATGGAGGCGCCTTCCGAAGCCGTGTGGGTGCTGGCTGGCCCTCCCAATGCCGGGAAGACGAGCCTCTACAACCACCTGACCGGGGCGCGCTACCGCACCGTGAACTATCCCGGCGCCACGGTGGACTACTGCATCGGCACGCTTGCCGGAAAGCCCGAGCGACCAACTCTGGTGCTCGATTCCCCGGGCATCGTCTCGCTGGTGGCCCGCAGCGACGACGAGCGGGCGGCACTTTCTACCCTGGACGAGCTTGGGCGCCTGCTGCCCGGCCATGCCGTACCCGACGTGGTGGTGGTGCCGGTCGATGCCAGTCAGATGTCCCGCCATCTGGTGCTGGTGCGCCAGATGCGCCGCGCCGGTCTGCGCACGGTGGTGGCCCTCACCATGAACGACATCGCCCGCGCCCAAGGGCGACCGGTCGATCCCGCCCGGCTTTCAGACTACCTCTCGGTTGTGGTGGTGGAGGTGGATGGCCGTAGCGGTCACGGGGTGCAGGAGCTGCGCGCGGCCGTGGAGCAAGTTGCTGCGCTTCCCGCCACTCGCGTGGCGCTGCCCACCGAATTTTCCCTCGAGCAGGTGGCCGAGGACTTCGCCTGGGCCGACCGCATCGAGTCGGCGCTGTCAGAAATCGTCAAACGGCGTCCGCAAGCGGCTTCGCGGCGCGATTTCGACCGCTGGATGCTCCATCCGGTGGCTGGGACGGCGCTTTTCCTTCTGGTCATGGGAGGGCTTTTCTGGAGCGTCTTCGCCTTGGCGTCCCCCATGATCGACGCCATCGGGAGCTTCTTCGATTTCCTGGGTGGGGCCGTGGCTCCCCATCTTCCTGCCGGCATGCTCGGGGCCTTTGTTTCTCAGGGTGTCATCCCCGGCGTGGGGGCCATGTTCTCCTTCGTGCCTCAGATCGCCATCCTGTTTCTCTTGATGGGAATCCTGGAGGACTCGGGGTTCCTGGCCCGTGGGGCCATGCTCACCGACCGTTTCCTTTCCGTGATCGGGCTCAATGGCCGCAGTTTCGTGCCCTTGCTTTCGGCCAACGCCTGCGCTATTCCGGGAATCCTCGCCTCGCGCACCGTGCCCGGTCGCAAGGAACGGCTACTCACCATCCTGGCCGCTCCGCTGATGAACTGCTCGGCGCGGCTGCCGGTGTACGGGCTGCTGCTGTCCTTCCTGGTGCCCGGTCGGCCAGCTTTGGCGGGGGCGCTCTTGGCGGCTCTCTACCTGGGCGGGGTGATCTTCGCCTCGGTGGCGGTGGTGATCGGCGCCAAGCTGCTGCGGGTGCCGGCTTCCGATACCGGTTTTCAGCTCGAACTTCCCGCTTGGCGGCTTCCCGCTTGGCGCTCGGTGCTCTCCAACGCTTGGACCCGTACCAAGAGCTATCTCGGCCGCGCCGGCACGGTGATCTCGGTGATTGCGGTGCTTTTCTGGGCCCTCAACTATCCCGATCCCGAGCATTCGCTGGGGCTTTCGGTCGGACATTTCCTGCAGCCCCTGATGGAGCCCATGGGCGGGGACTGGCGCATTGCCCTGGGGCTCATGGCGGCCTTTGCGGCTCGCGAGGTGTTTGTCTCCACCTTGGCGGTGACCTTTGCGGTAAGCGGAAATGAGGATTCGGTGGTGCAGGGACTGCTTTCGGTGATGCACGGGGCGACCAACGCCGTTACCGGTGCGCCTCTCTTCACGGTCGCTTCGGTGGTTGCGCTTTTGGTCTACTTCATGGTTTCGATGCAGTGCCTGGCCACCGTGGCGGTGATCCGTAAGGAATCCGGTAGCCTGAAATTCGCCCTGGGGCAGATGGCTGCCTATGTCGCTGCAAGCTGGGTTCTGGCGGTGCTTATTTACCAGATCCTGCACGCCTTGGGGCTGTGATCGCCGCAGCAGATTGCTATTCTCCCAAGCAATGGCATCTCTTGGGGACATGACGAACGCCGAGGCAGTCCGCCGCATTCTGTGGGTGGATGACGAGATCGAATTCCTGCGCGCCCACATTATGTTCCTGGAAGATCAGGACTGGATCGTCGACACCGCCACCAACGGCCACGATGCCCTGGGGCTGGTGCGTCGCAGCGATTACGACGTCGTTCTTCTGGACGAGCAGATGGCGGGCCTCGACGGCCTCACCACTCTGCACAAGCTCAAGGCCGAGCATCCCCACCTCTTCGTGGTCATGGTGACCAAGAGCGAAGAGGAGCGGGTGATGGAAGAGGCCATCGGCAAGAACATCGACGGTTACGTGACGAAGCCGGTCAATCCCGGACAGATCGTGTCGCTGTGCAAGAGCCTGTTCAACGCCCGTTCGCTGCGCTCCAACCATCTCACCAGCCGCTATGTGCGCCAGTATGCCGAGAACAAGGCCCGCATGCTGGGGCAGGTGGCGCCAGCCGACTGGGAACGCATCCATGCCCGCCTGTGCGGCTGGGATCTGGATCTTGCCGCTAGCGGCCAGGAAGGCCTCTTCGAGACCCACCGCGGCCAGCGCGAGGAGACCGAGGCGAACTTCCTGCAGTACCTCGAAAACAACTGGTACTCCTGGATGGGGCGCGACCGCTTCAAGCCGGGCTTTGTGTGGGATCTTCTGCCCAAGCGCGTGGCGCCACTGCTCAAGGAAGGCAAGAACCTTGCGGTGGTCATTCTCTCAGGGCTGCGCACCGACCAGTGGCTTTCCATGCAGGGGCTTCTGGAGGGACTCTTCGAGCCGCGCCTGGAGCAGCAGTGGTCGATCCTTCCCGGTGTCCCCGAGACGTCGCTTCTTTCGCTTCTGGGCGCCGCCTCGCCGCGGCTTCTCGGCGAAGAAAATCCCGCCTGGCGCTGGCCGGCCCGCGAGGAGCTTTCCAAGGTGGATTTCGTCCGCCCGCTCATCGAACGCGGTGCCAAGGCTTGCGGCATTGAGCAGGATTTCGACGTGCGGGTGGTGCGCACGGCTCACGAAGGCAAGCAGTTGGCGGCGCGGACTTCCAGCCTAGGGTCGCCCGCCTTCATCGTGATGGACTTCCAGGGCATCATCCAGCAGATGGCTGACGAGGTCCGCAAGGATGAAGACACCATTCTGCCCATAGAACGCTTCCGCGAGTTCGCGCGCCGCTTTTTGGCAAATTCTGGCTTCTACAGCCTGATGCGCCGCCTGTCCCAGGAAGGACGCACCGTGCTGGTGGCTTCCGACCACGGCACCACGCTGGTTTCGGAAGCCGTGGAGGTCTTCTGCACCAAGCAGGGGCCTGCCGATTTCCGCATCCAGTTCGGTTCCGGAATCTCCTGCGACGAGCGCCACGCCTTCTTCATCGAGCATCCTCCTGCGGCCGGCCTGGACGCTTCGCGCGGCCCTTTGGTGCTAGCTCGGGGCGATCACTACTTCACCCAGCCCAACAAGTTCCAGTACTACGGCACGGCCCACCAGGGCCGCCTGGTCTCGGGTGGCCTGTCGATGCACGAGATGCTGGTCCCGGTGTGCCTGCTTTCGCCGGGATGATCCCTCTGCGGGAAGTCTTCCTTCCCGACGAGGCGGCGACGCTTGCCTTGGGACAAGAACTGTCCGAAAGCTGGCGGGACGGAGGACTCGTGTTCCTGCACGGCGACTTGGGAGCTGGCAAGACCACCTTGGTGCGCGGCCTGCTCGCGGGCCTTGGATGGAGCGGCCCGGTGCGCTCGCCAAGCTACGCGCTGGTGAACAGCTACGCCACCCGACCTCCCGTGCGGCACCTGGATCTCTACCGCGTGGGTAGCCTCGACGAGGCTCTGAGCCTCGATCTCGACGCCCTCTTCGCTGATTCCCTGTCGCTGGTGGAATGGCCAGACGTCCTGGAAGGAACCTTTTGTCCCGATGCCGTGGTGCGGCTGACGCCTTGCGGCGACGGGCGCCAGGCCGTGATCGAAAGCCGGTACTCCTAGCTACGAAAGAAGGCTCCGTACGGACTCTCGGGGAGTACACTTTGCCGGCAATCGGGGCCGTTTGACTGGTGAGCCGAACTTTGCGGATCTATCCTGTGATCAGGCATTTGTCCAATGCCGATCCATCCATCACGCAACCGTAGAGGCATTCATGCGCATCAAGATTCCCTTGCTTGCAGTGCTTTTCGCCACGCTCTCCTTATCCCTCGCCTCCTGCGACACGGACGCCTTGGTAAACAGCGCTTCCGACGGAGCTTCGTCGCCGGGAGGCGTGTCTTTTGGTTTGGATGCCCAGGTCATTGCGACCGTCCAATCTACCGTAGATTCGCTGCGCCTCGAACTGCGCCAGGGAACCGTCGTGCGCTCCCAGGCGGTAGCGCTGGATAGCTCGGTACGCGTATCCGACTTGGCGGCGGGCCGTTGGTTCATCAGCGTAGGGCTCTACAACAAGCAAGGTGTGCTCAAGTATTACGGAAGCGACAGCGTGACCGTCGTGGCTGGTGAGGTGGCAAAGGCCGATATCGGCTTGAAGCCCGCCAAGGGCTCGGTGGACATCTCCATCCATCTGGATTCCACGACGATTGATACACTGCCACTGATCGTCTGTCCTGTGGTCACCAACGCCTTCCTGGGCCATTGGCTGCTGCAGGAAGTGGCGGGAACGCCTGTGTACGATCGCAACATCCCTCTTGTGCTGACGGATTCCAATCTTCGGGTGAACGGTCACAATGTCATCACAGGTTCCTTGAGTGGAACTGACGGTTGCACTTCCATCGGCGGCTTCTGGAGCGCCAGTGATCAGATTTCACTTCGCTTCCAGTACTCCAATTCGTTTGTAGGCTGCCGCGACACTTCCAATGTCGCGCAGCTTCCTATGGCTTTGGAGAACACCCGTCGCTGGAAGCTTGTGGGCGGCCAACTGTGGCTGCTTGATTCTCTGGGCGGCGTCCTAGCCAAGTACGGCACCTATGTGCTGCATCCCACCGGAGCTCTTCCTGACACCTACCCTCTCATCATCCACTTGGACCCAGAAGACTCCGGCAGTTTCTTGAAGTGAGCTCACTGGTTTCCTGGTGATCGGCGACGAGAGCGATTCGGCTGCCGATAACCAAGCCCCCGTCGTCGCCAAGCCTTCTCCGTCAGACCTTCGGGATCGGGCGGTACCAGGAGTCGCGTTCCGTGGGCACGCGTCCCTTCTCGGTGATGATTTGACGGATCCTGTCACTGGAAAGCGTCGGGGACTTCTCCTCGGCGCCGGCCATGGAGTAGATCTTGGTGGAGTCGTCCACCGTGCCGTCCAGGTCGTCCACCCCCCAGTCGAGGGCTTCCTGCGCTAGTGGCACCCCCAGCATCACCCAGTAGGCCTTGAGGTGGGGGATGTTGTCCAGGAACAGGCGCGCCACCGCGAAGGTGCGCAGGTCTTCCTCGGGAGAGACCTCGTGGATGTCCGAGAGCTCGTTGTTCTCGCGGCGGAAGCGCAGCGGGATGAAGGACATGAAGCCGCCGGTGCGGTCCTGCAGTTCGCGCAGCCGGGCCATGTGGTCCACCCGATGGCGGTGCTCCTCTACGTGTCCGTAGAGCATGGTGGCGTTGGATTGGATCCCCAGGCCGTGGGCGGTTTCGTGGATCTCCAGCCACTGATGGGCCGGAGCTTTGCCACCAGCGATCTTCTTGCGCACCTCGGGATCAAAAATCTCAGCCCCGCCGCCGGGTAAACTGTCTAGGCCCGCAGCCTTCAGCCGCTCCAGGCATTCTTTGGGAGATAGGCCGCTTTTCCTGGCGAAGAAACTGATCTCCACTGCCGTGAAGGCTTTGACGTGGATCTCGGGACGCCGTGTCTTCACGGCCTTGCAAAGGGCTTCGCCGTACTCGACGCCGCGCTCGGGATGGACGCCGCCGGTAATGTGGACCTCCGAAAGCGAACCGACCGGGTAGCGCTCAAGGGTGGCTTCCAGTTCCGCGATGGGGTGGTCCCAGGCGCCATTTTCTGCGCTATCGCCGAGCTTCCTGGCGAAGGCGCAGAAGCGGCAGGCGTAGACGCAGATGTTGGTCGGCTCGAAGTGGATGTTGCGATTGTAGAAGGCGACCTCACCGTGGCGCTTGCGACGCGCACGGTCGGCGGCTTGCCGCAACCAGTTAGAGGGAGCTTCGGAAAACAGGAAGACAGCGTCTTCCTGGGTCAGGCGCTCTCCGGCGGAGAGCTTCGATTCGATGTCGGCCAGAGTCATGGTGGAAGCCAATCTGCAAAACCGCGTCCACTCCGGCGGCGACTTGAGCTTCAGACCTTGAAGCGCCCCAAGAGCCCCTTGACTCGCGATACGCTAGATTCCAATTCCTGGGCGGAGTTGCGCAGCGTGTGCGATTGGGTTTCCAGTTGAGTTCCAGTCTGCCGCACCAGGGCGATGTCGCTGCTCACTTCGCGAGCCGCCTGAGCTACCTCGCCGACTCCGTGAGCGGCTTCCCGCACTCCGGTGACGGCTTGGGCAATGTTGCCGGCGATCTCGCGGGTAGCGGCGCTTTGCTCCTCCACCGAGGCGGCGATGGTCTGCTGGGCGTCGGCGACCTGGGAAACCACGGCACGAATGCCCGAGATGCGCTCGACCACGGTCTTGGTGGCTTGCCGCATGCGCTCCACACGGGCGGAAATGTCTCCCGAAGCGTCGGCGGTGCCTTTGGCCAGCTCCTTGACTTCTCCGGCCACCACGGCAAAACCCTTGCCCGCTTCACCGGCACGAGCCGCCTCAATGGTGGCGTTGAGCGCTAGCAGTTTGGTTTGCTCCGAGATTTCCACGATGAGCTCTACTACGCGACCAATTTCGGTGGAAGCTTCGGCCATCTCCTGGACCAGTTGCATCGCTTCTTGAGCCGATCGCATGGCCTCTTGCCCGGTGGTGCGAGAGGACTCGGCGCCGCGGGCGATCTCGCGGATGCTGGAGTTCATCTCTTCTACGGCGGCGGCCACGTGCTCCAGGCTGACGCTGGACTCTTCGACGGCGGCTGAGACGCTCACGGCATTAGCGCTCATCTGTTCAGCTGCGGCGGCCACGGCCTGCGATTTCTGAGAGGCCACCCTGGCGCTGGCGTCCAGCTCTACGGAGATGCTGCCGAGGCTGGATGCCGCATGGGCAACTGGTGCGGTTTCGGCCAGCACCTCGGAGATGGTGTCGCGCGTCTTGCCGGCAAAGAGGTTGAAGCCCTCGGCCAGCTCCCGGATTTCCCGCGCTCCCGCGCCGTTCATGCGCAGCGTGAGGTTGCCTTCGCCGTGACCAATGTCCTGCATCATGTCGGCGGCCTTCTGGACGGGACGCACCAGACGTCCGGAAACGCCCCACAACACGAGGCCGATGAGCGCTAGCGCCAAGAGCGAGAAGAGAATGATCTGAATCTTAAGCGCATGAATTGGCGCCTGCATCTCATCAATCGGAAAGGCGATGGCCAGCGACCACGGCTTGTCGCTCTCGCCAAGCTGAATCGGAGCATAGTAGAGGCGGCTCTTGCGACCGGTGGCCTTGGCCACTTTGTCGTAGACGAAGCTGCCGCCTCTGGCGATGGAGTCGAGCAGCTCCCGCTGCTGACTGCCCATGTCGTCTCCTATGATCTTGGAAAGCAGCTCTTTCTTGGGATGGGCAAGCCGTGCTCCTAGGTTAGAAAGCAGGATGGCGTAGGCGTCTGGAACGGGATGGATCTTTCCCGTCAAGATTTGCAACTCTCCTAGCGGAATATCGATTCCCGCTACGCCGACGACCTTGCCATGCACCTTGATGGGTACGGTGACGGAGGTCATGAGCATCTTTGGGTCGCTTTCTTCGTAGGCGTAGGCATAGGGCTCGACGAAGCTCTCGCGCCCGGTGGCGCGCGAGACGTTGTACCAGTCGTCGGTCGGTTGGATGACCGTGGCCCAGCCTGTCGATTGGGGGAGCACCTGCCCTTTGGCGTTTCGGTAGAATGTGGCGCCAGGCCACGTTCCTGCCGGAGACGCTCCTTGGGCATAGTACTGGCCTGGCTCGAAGCTGACGTAGGCGGCTGAGATTCCCGGGGTGGCAAGCAAGCCATGCACCAGGCTGTCGACAGCCTGGCGCTTCACTTGGTCCGGAAGCGTTGCCATGCCTTCCAAGGCGTGGGCGAAGCTTCGGGTGGCACCGAGCTTTTCCAGCAGGCTTCCCTGGAGCTGGGCGGCATTGCGAACGGTGGTCTCCTGCGTCCACTCCTCCAGTTGCTTTTCCTGGAGCCGAATCATGCGGCTGGCCAAGACGCTGAAGAAACCACCAAAGACGATAAAGGAGGTTGCCAATACGGCAAGCACAAGCTGCTTGCGGATGGACAATGACGCAAAAAGCTGAAACATTGAGGCCCTCCTGTGACGCTGTCAGGACAGCCTACCATGAGACGAAGCAATGTGCAAACGGGGGACGTTCGCTTCAGTCCACCTTGAAAAGTCCCAACTGCCCGCGCACACTCTCCATGGAGGAGCTCAATTCCTGTGAAGATTGGCGCAGCATGCCGGCTTTGGACTTCAGCTCGTTTCCGGTGGCACGCACTTCGGCGATATCCTGGGAAACGGTGCGGGCGGCGCTGGCGACCTCGCCCACGTTGCGGGAAATTTCGCGGATGCCGGTGACGGCCTCGGCAAGGTTGGAGGTGATCTCGCGGGTGGCGGCGCTCTGCTGCTCTACGGAAGTGGAGATGGAGCTCTGCACTTCGGTCACCTGGCCGATCACCTCGCGAATGCGTCCGATGCGGGCTACGGCAGAATCGGTGGCGTGCCGCATGCGCGCGACGCGCGAGGAGATGTCTCCGGTGGCGTCGGCGGTGCCCTTGGCCAATTCCTTGACCTCTCCGGCTACCACGGCAAATCCCTTGCCGGCTTCGCCGGCGCGAGCCGCCTCGATGGTGGCGTTGAGGGCGAGGAGCTTCGTCTGCTCCGAGATCTCCACGATGAGCTCCACCACCTGTCCGATCTCGCTGGAGGCCTTGGCCAGTTCTTCCATAAGGCTAGCGGCTTCCTGGGCGGCCTGAAAGGCCTCCTCGCCGGTGGCGCGCGAGGACTCGGTGGCGCGGGCGATCTCCTTGATGCTCGAGTTCATCTCCTCCACGGCGGCGGCCACGTGCTCCAGGCTCGAACCGGACTGCTCCACGGCGGCGGCTACGGTGGCAGCGCCGGCGCTCATCTGCTCGGCGGCGGTGGCCACAGTGTTGGACTTGTCGGCAGAGAGGCGGGCGTCTCCGTCCAACCCTTCGGCCAGGACGTTGAGGCCTCCGACAGATTCTGCCATATTCCCGGTGCTGTCGCGCACCGAGATGATGGTGGTTCGGGTCTTTTCTGCGAAGGTGTTGAAGCGCTCAGCCAGCTCCGAAAGCTCGTCGCGTCCTGAGATGTCCATGCGGCGGGTAAGGTCGCCGTCGCCGTGGGAGATGTTGCGCATGAGTTCGGATGCATGCCGGATAGGCGAGGCCACCGAGCGGTCGATCCAAGTCGCGATGCCGGCGAAGACGAGTAAAGTGAGTACGAGGCAGACGACCAGCGTGGTGCGCACACGAGAGAGCGTCGCGAAGATTTCTGCCTCGGGAATGGTGGCGGCGATCGTCCATCCGAGAGTTTCAGAGCGCGTGAAGACGGTCTGCCTCCATTCCGTGGAGCCTTCCTTCTGGTAGCGGAGGGTGCCTTCCTTCTGGGCCAGAAGAACTTTCCCGATCGGTTCGCCGGAGATGTCCTTGCCTTCGTTGGATGGATGGATGGTGAGAATCCCCTTAGGATTTACGGCATAGAGCAATCCTTTCTCGCCGACCTTGGTAGCGAGAAGTTCACTGCGAAGAGTCTCGTGATCGACTTCCGGTACGCCGACGAAGAAGGCCAGCACCACCTTGCCCGATGCGTCCTTGAGCGGCTTGTAGGCCGTCAGGTAGTCCTGTCCGGCCACCACGGCGCGTCCTGCATAGGACAGCCCTGACGAGATGGCCTGATAGACGGGGGATGAAGAAGGAATAAAGGTCCCGATGGCGCGAGAGCCGTCGCTCTTTTTGACTGTGGTGGTGAGGCGATACATGCCTTGCGATCCCACCAGAAAAAGTGTGGCGTCGTCGCCAGTTACATTCTTGGCATGGTCGACCAGAGCATGGCCATCCTGGTTCAGGGAGACGGCTGGAAGCTCCAACGTGGCGGTGGATTTGTCCGCCTGGTTGGTGCCCGTCAGCGTTTGGTAGCCGCGTCCCAGGGAATAGTGGCCTTGGGCGAGTTCGGCGAAGACCTCAATGTCATGGCTTAGCTTTGTCTGACGATCAGTAAACGAGAGATCGCACAGCGCACGCGCCATGTCGACCTGGCTCTTCATCTGAGTGCCCATCCGCTCCTGTAGACTATTCGCTACCAGGTGATCAATGGCTATCCCGAGTCCTCCCAGCAAAACGACGCTGCCTCCTAGAATGGCAATCTGCAGACGAGTACGGATCTTCATAAAAATCTCCCCAAAGCGGTGAATCCATTGCGGCAAGTGCAAAGGCCTTGGCGGTGATGGATTGTGTTTAGGGTAGCATGTCAAGAAATGACTGTGCAATCATAGGATGAACTTGATTTGAATCTCTGGAACGGCATGATCTGGAATGGTGCGATTGTTGCGTATATGGGAATTGGAAGGAAGAAGACTATGCCTGTTCAAGATGAGATCCAAATGCCGTTGCGGGTGCGACGCATGGCACCTCGCATCGATGCCGACCTGTCGCTGCCCTGTCCGGTGCGCACTCCTTTGGAACTTGCCCTGGAGGAATGGGCCGAGCGCCCGGCCGATCTGGTGATGGAGCTCGGAGGCCATGCCAATCGCGGCGAAAAGGAAGAACGCAACCTCTCGGCCGCCAAGAGCCCCGACGACCTGCCTCCACTTCTGCTCACCCCTGGGGTCGGTTGGCTCTTCGGCAAGGCTTCCCGCGAACGCCTGATGGACAGTGGCGCTTATGCTGATCTCTCAGGATGGCAACCAAGCGGTGCGCTTGTCCATCTGCACGATCCGCAGCGCCGCGTCACGGTGGTGGCCAGCAACCTCACGGTGCTGGTGGTGGACGACGAACGCGCTGCAGGCCGCAAGCCGCTCAATGCCTGGGAAGACTTGTTGGATTCGTCCTGGAAGGGGGGCGTGGCCTTTCGCGGGGACGGCAAGACTTTCTGCGAGACCACTCTCTTGCACCTTTGGAAGCACTTTGGGATGGATGCCATGCCGGAATTCCGCGCCGCCATCGGTGGCCACGGCCATCCAGCCCGCATCGCCAAGGCGTTGGGAAGCGGCGAGGCGAACTTCCCGCCGGCGGCTACGCTGCCGCTCTTCTTCGCGCGGCTGCTTCCGCAGCGTCCCGGACTCCGCATCGTGTGGCCCCGCGAGGGGGCCATCGCCAGTCCCGTCACCCTTTTCGTGCGGCACGACGCCCCCGAGCGGGTGAAGGCGCTGGGACGCTGGCTGTGCGGCCCCGAGGCCGCCGCGGTGTTCTCGCGGGTGGGCCTTCCTTCGGCACGCCCCGAGTCAGCCTGGAGCATCCCCGAGGGACGCAATCTGCTGTGGCTGGGCTGGGACACCATTCGCGGACAAGATCTGTCCGTAACGCTCACAGAGCTTCAGGAGCTCTTCCGGAGTGCTGGGGGCTAACCGTCCTCGGCGGGCGAAAGCCCTTGCCGCAACTTTTCGCGAGCGAGCGAGATGCGGGCATCGAGCGTCTCGAGTTCGGCAAGTAAGATCGTTTCGGCTGGAGTCCGTTCGCGCAAGCTGCGCACGCCGCCGCGGCCCAGCACCGCTCGCCGGGGCGCAAGCAGGGCAAGCAGAGGGTCGTGGGTGGCCACCAGCACGATTTTGTCTTGCGAGACCAGGAGGTCCATGGCGGCGCGGCGGTCCACGCCGGCGTTTTCCACTTCGTCCACCAGCACCACCGGGGCGGCGGCCAGCACCGCCGTGTCGGCGATCATGAGGGCCCGCGACTGGCCTCCGCTCAGGGCGCAGAGCGGCGTCTCTTCGCCAAAAGGCTCGCCGCACAGCCGGCAGGCGGCCTCGATGACGCGGCGCGTCAGGGTCTCGTCGGCGATCTTGCGGGCCTTGGCGTGCAATGCCAGAAATTGTCCTACCGGCAGGTCCAGCACGAACTGCATGGACTGCGAAAGCAGCGCCACCCGCTGGTGGGAATCCTCGGCGCGGTCGCTGGCGGTTTCGCCTCCCGAAAGCTCCACGCGGCGGCCGCTGGGCGAGTCGCCCTCCGAGAGCCATTCGATGTCGGCCAGCAAGCGGCTCTTGCCCGATCCCGTGGGACCCACCAGCGCCAACAGGTCGCCCGGCCTCAGTTCCAGGCATTCGAAAGATTCGGGGACGCCGTCGCGGTCGTGGCCGGGAAAGATGCGCAGCAGCAGTTCTTCGGCCATTACGGCAGCTCCATCAACTTGATGTTGCCGATCTGTCGCTCGTCGCCCAGCCGCGTCTCGCCCAGGCAGTAGGAGCAGACCGCCGCCGGCATGGAAAAGCGCAGCCGCGGCTCCTCGTCCGAAAGCGGCGCGGCGGCCGCCTCCAGGAGCTTGGCAAGCTCCAGGGTGCCTTGGCCGGTGCGCCCGTTGACGCCGATCACGCGGGCTCGCGGGGCGAATTCGCCAGTGCGCAGGGCAAAGACCTCGCGCTCGGCCTGGCTCACCAGGTCGCCGCGGGTGGTGACGACAAAATCTGCCGTACGCAGCATGGGGCCGACCTTGGCGGGGAGCCCGATGCCGCCCAGTTGGTCGAGCACGCACACTCCGAGGCTCCCCCGGATATGCGGCGAGCAGCGGTTGCAGAGGCCGGCGCTTTCCAGGAACAGCAGGTCCAGGGCGCGGCGCTTTCCCCATTCGATGAGGCGGGGGACGTTGCCGGCGAAGAAATGATCGGGGCAGAGCGATCCCGAAAGTCCTTGGGCCACGTCCTCGATGCCCGCCTCGCGAAAGATCTTGGCATCCTGGGTAGAGAGGCAATCGAGCTTGATCACGCCCACCTTGCGGCCGCGCGCCTGCAGGTGCCCGAGCACATGGCGCAGCACCGAGGTCTTGCCGCAGGCCGGAGGCCCGGCCATGGTGACCAGTCGCAATTGGCTATCGCTTTCCATATTGCCTTCATTGGTGCAGGATCCGTGCCGCCCTTGCTCCCGCCCAGTACGGGCCTTGCCTTGGCTTGCAAACCGGGGCGATGGCAGCGCTTTGTCAAAATATGTCATCAAACGTCGCAAGCCACGAAGGGCGCCTGCCGCGCGGCCCCTCGACTCCGCTCGGGGACCGGCGGCACCGGGCTGCCTGCCGGGCCCCCGCCCCATCCCGTTTGTGGGGGCGAGGCACTTGTGGTGAGCGAAGCCGAACCATGCCTCGCCCCTACGCGGCGTATGGGCGGGTGTCCCGGGCTATCGCCGGCATCCCTGGCGCGTGGGGTGCCTGCGCTCCGCGCAGGCGGGGTGAGGTCCGAAACGGTACAGCGGAAATTTGTTGCTCTTTTGTTCAGTATCGGATATCTTCAAGTCATGCCCAGCGCCTCCTCCTCTCACGAGTCCTTCTCGCACGATCAGGCCGTCAAGAACCTGCTGAAGGAATATCCCATTGAAGCCCTGGAATTCCTGGCCGAAGATGTCGTGGTGGCCCATGGCATTCCTGTTTCAGTAGAGTTCCTGGATACCGCAGTATCCAAAGATGACACCGCCGAAGAAGGGCCTGGCATGGCGATGGACCTCGCCATCCGCTACGTCTTTGCGAGCGGCCTCGGAGTCCTCTTCGTGCTGGTGGAGCATTGGTCGGATGCTAGTCGGCTCGATCTCTTGCGGACTGCCCGCTATTACCTGGATCTCTGCCGCCGCTTTCCCGGCGATGAGATTCTCCCCATCGCGCTGGTGGATGACGACCACCCTCGCGACCTTGCTGATACGGTGCGGCGCGGTGCCTTGGAGGAGACCTTCCTTTCCTTCCGTACTCGGGTGGTGCAGGTGCCTGCGCTTGACCTGGAGCGTTACCGGGAGACGCGCAATCGGGTGGCCCTTTCGTTTACCCCGAATATGCGCGGTGATTTCGACCGTGTGGAACGCGTGATCGAGGTGGCCGTGGCTTTCCAAGGGCTCGATGACGGCAAAGGATATCGCAAGTTCTTTGCCTTTTGGGTGGTGGAGGGTAGATTGAAAACGGAAGAACAGATCGCGTTGGACAGGAGGCTCAAAGAAATGGACATGCCTTACATCATCGAGAAATGGAAGCAAGAAGGCCTAGAAGCGGGCTGGACGCAAGGCCTTATGGAAGGGCGCGCCGAAGGTTTGGAACAAGGACTCCGGAAAAACTCCCTCGAGACCGCCCAACGCATGCTGGCCGAAGGCTTCGCCTGGGATGTGGTGACCCGCATTACCGGCATTGTCCCGGAGGACTTGGCAGGCTGATTCATCTTATGTGGGCGCCTGCCCCGCGAGCGATGCGGGGCACCGCGCTGGTGTTGCCCCCTCGCCTGCGTCGAGCAGGAGAGGGGTGCCTGCGCTCTGCGCAGGCGGGGTGAGGTCGAATTGGCACTTGGGCTATTTTCCCCCCCGACCGTCGCCCGGTAGGGACAAGACCCCGCAGCCGCCATCTCGCACGGCGCATAGGGCGCGATGGCGGTGAGGAGGCTTGGGGAGCCGACGGACAAAACGTCTCCAACGGACCGGCGGCGAGCAGGGCGGGATCAGGGCCCCCGATTGCCGTAGCGACATGCGCGACAACGGTTTATGACCTATCTTTGGAAAACGGGATGCGGCCTTTGCCGCGCCTCCCATCTTAGAATGTACCGGAGCCGTTAGTTCCGGTCCGGATCTGTCAAACGGCCAAACAAGGAGAAGTTTCCATGCAAAAGCGTTCTGCCATGACTCTGGCGGGAGTGGCGATCTTGGCGATGGGCGCCTGGACCGTCGCGACTGCTGCTGCCGATTCGACTGCGACTGAGGGCGCCGCTGCCCCCATGACCAAGATCAGCCCCGACGACACGGCCCTCGACCCCTCGGTCGGGCGTCCGCAGCGCGGCGAGAAGGGCTCGCTTCACGTCGAGACCCGTCCGGCTGGCCTGGTGGTCTTCTATGACGGCGAAGAGATGGGCAAGACCCCGTTCACCAAGGAAGTCTCCTCGGGCCGTGGCGACGTCTCGGTCATGATGGACGACTACCAGTTCTCCAAGGGCCGCGCCAACGTGTTCCCCGGCAAGACCACCAATCTCTACTACGAGATCAAGGGACTGTTCGGCATCGTCAAGGTCAAGGCCACTCCGGCCACCGCCAAGTCGCCGGTCAGCGTCTTCATCGACGACCGCTTCGTGGGCAAGTGCTTTGGCGACTGGTTCACCATCGCTGGCAAGTCCAACGAGCTCAAGGTCGGCAAGCATTTCCTGAAGCTCAAGGGCGCCGGTGGCCTCGCTGCCCAGGAGATCTCCCTCAACGCCGGCGATACCACCAAGGTCGAAGTCCGGCTGCGCAAGTGACCTCTTTTTGAGACGCATCCCCGCTCGCGAAGCCCGCGGGCGGGGATTTTCTTTTCGTTGCCCGTTCCTGTCCTACTGATCCTCTGATCCTCAACGGAGTTCGATGTACCTCAGCAAGCTGCGCATCTTCGGCTTCAAGAGCTTTGCCAACAAGGTCGAAGTCAATTTCCCGGGCGACGGCGTCACCGCCGTGGTCGGGCCTAACGGCTGCGGCAAGTCCAACATCATCGACTCCATCCGCTGGGTGCTCGGCGAGCAGCGCGCCCGCGCCCTGCGCGGAGCCAAGATGGAGGATGTGATCTTCTCGGGTACCGCCGACCGTCCGGCTCTCAACATGGCCGAAGTTTCGTTGGTGGTGCGCAACGACAAGGGCGTATTGCCTTCGGACTATGCCGAGATCATGGTCACCCGCCGCGCCTACCGCGACGGCAGCACCGAATACCTCATCAACAACCAGCCCTGCCGCCTGCGCGACATCCAGAACCTCTTCTACGACACGGGCCTTGGCGCGGCTTCCTACTCGGTCATGGAAAGCCGCATGATCGATTCGCTGCTTTCGAACAACCCCGAGGAGCGGCGCACCCTGTTCGAGGAATCGGCCGGCATCTCGCGCTACCGCAACCAGCGCAAGGAGGCTCTCCGGCAGATGGAGAAGACCTCGGTAGACCTGGCGCGCGTGCAGGACAACCTCTCGGCAGTGCGGCGCTCGGCCGCCACCTTCGAGCGGCAGGCAAAGCTCGCCGACACCTGGCGCACGCTTTCGGGACGCCTCAAGTCGCTGGAGCTTTCGTGGCTGTCTGTCCGCCGCGAGGAGGCACGCGGACGCCTCTCTGAATTTGACAAAGCCATGTCCGAGGCCGTGACCGAGAGCGAGGCGCTTCGGTCAGAAATTGTCACGGCCGAGACCAACGCCCAAGGGCAGCGCCTGGAGGCCTCGCGCCTCGAAGAGGAGCTACGCCTGCGCGAACGCGAGTTCGCTGACGGACGGGCCGAGATCCAGGCGGTGGAATCGGATCGCCTGCGCGCCCAGGACGCGCTTTCCCACATCGCTGAGTCGCGGCAGCGCATCCGGGAAGACCTGCAGGCCCTGGACGAGACCGAGGCCGATCTCACGAGCCGCGAAGCCCGTTCCCGCGAGTCGCTGGCCTCCAGCCAAGCCGAGGTGGAACGGCTGGGAAGCGAACTGGAGACGGCGCGCGAAGAGCTCACGACCCGCGAGCGGCGCCTAGAAGCGCTGCGCGAGAACGTGGCCGAGGAGGCTCAGGCGCGCCTGGAATCGGTGGAGTCGCTCTCCCGCGCTCGCGAAGAGGCGGCCCGCGCCGACAACGCCTACAAGGCGGCCTTGCGCGAGGTGGAACGCCTGGAAGAGGAAGCCGAGCGGCTGCAGGCTTCCCATGAAGACCTAGCGACGCGGCGCGAGACCTTGCGGACTGCCGCTGCCGCTGCCACGGCGGACATCGATAGCCTGTCGCAGGAGCAACAGAATCTGTCGCAGGAGCAGGAGACGCTCCAAAAGGATTTGGAAGAACTGGTCGAGGCCGAGAAGAAGGCCGGCCAGGCCCGGGCCGCCGCCCAGAGTCAGCTCGACGTGCTGGAACGCCTGCAACGCTCGCTGGAAGGCGTCTCGGCCGGCCCCAAGGCGCTCCTGCAGGGCGATCACCACGCCCGCGGCCTGCGCGGCTTGGTGGCCTCCAGCCTGCACGCCCCGCCGGAACTTCTGGAAGTGGTGGAGCAGTGCCTGGGCGAGGCGCTGCAGTGGGTAGTTGCTGATTCCAGCGACGCTGCTGCCGCTGCCGTGGACGGACTTTCGCGCGACGGCGCTGGCATGGCCACGCTGCTTCCGCTGGGAACCCTGGAGAGTCCGCAGACTGCGCGTCCCGGACTTTCGGGCGAGGACTTCGTGGGCTGGGCCAACGAGCTGGTCGAGTGCGACGCGGCGGTGCGCCCGGCTATTGATCTGCTGCTTTCGCGGGTGGCCATCGCCCGTGACGGCGACGCCGCCCGTCGCCTGCGCGAAGCCCATCGCGGCGCCGACGTGTGGTTTGCCGCTCCGGGGCTGCGCCTGCATGGGACAGGAATTGTCAGCGGCGGCCGTGGCTCCGGCAAGGAGATGGGCCTGCTGCGCCGCGCCCAACTGGCCGAGGACTTCGCCAAGGCCCTGGAAGAGGCCAAGGCCGAGCTGACCACGCTGGCTGCGCGCCGTGCCGCGATCCTTTCGGCGCGCCAGGCCCTGGAGGCCCGCCGCCGCGAGATCGAACCGGCCCTGCACGAGGCCCGCCGCCGCGAAGCGGCATCCCAAGGCGAGCTGCGCCAGCTAGAGAGCCAGTCCGAGGGACTGGAATCGCGCCTGCGTCAGACTTCTGAACGCGCCGAGGAGCTGCGCCGCGGGCTTAGCGAACTGGAGACGCTTGCCGAGCGGGCTGCCCGCGAGGTGGAGCGCCTCACGGAAGAGCGCTCGGTGCGCGATGCCGCCGCCAGCCGCGCCGAGGAGGCGCGCAGTGAGGCCGAAGAGGCCGTCACCGAGGTGCGCGACCACCTGCGCGAGATCCAGACGCGGCTGGGCGAGGCCCAGTCCGAGATTCGCCGCTGGGAGTCGGAGCTCGAATCGGGCGAACGCCGCGGCGCTGAAATTGCCGTTTCGCGCGAGCGCTTGGCGACCCAGGACGAGGGCTTCGAGGGCCAGGTGGGCGAGCGCACCGAGATCATGGAACGGCTCTTGGCCGAGGTAGAACGCCTGCGCGAGGGGCTGACCCTCCTGGAGCGCGCTCGCGACCAGGCCAAGGAAGTCTACGACGCCGCGGTGCTCGCTGTTGAAGACAAACTCTCGGGCGTGAAGGGACACCAGCGCCGCTTGGAAGAACTGGGACGTCACCAGCACGCCGCCGAGATGGTGAAGGCTCAGGCCGAGGCCGAAATCAAGGGCTACCTGGATCGCGCCTTCCAGACCTACGAAGTGGATTTGGACGACCCCGAAGCCTGGGAGACGGTGGCCTTCGAGCCGGCCGAAGTCCAGGTGGAGATCGAGGAGCTGCGACAGAAACTGAAAAACCTCGGTCCCATCAATCCGGCGGCGCTGGAGGAGTTCGAGGCCGAGCGCGCCCGCCTGGAGGACGTCCAGAAGCAGTACGACGACCTGGATAAGGCCAAGAACGGCCTGGAGCGGGCCGTCAAGCGGCTGGACAAGCTGGCCCGCGACAAGTTCGTGGCCACCTTCACCCAGGTGCAGAAGAATTTTCAGCAGATCTTCTCGGGGCTCTTCGGAGGCGGCGAGGCCAAGATCGAACTGGAAGACGGCGTCGACCCGCTGGAGGCGAGGATTGAGATCAACGCCCGCCCCCTGGGCAAGGCCATGCGCGGCGTGGCGCTGCTTTCCGGCGGCGAGCGCGCCCTCACGGCCACCTCATTGCTCTTTGCCCTCTATCTTATTCGCCCCTCTCCCTACTGCATCCTGGACGAAGTCGACGGCCCTTTGGACGACGCCAACATCGGGCGCTTCGTGGACCTGCTTCGCAAGTTCAGCCACCAGACCCAGTTCATCGTGGTGACGCACAACAAGCGCACCATGGCGGCCAGCGACATGCTCTACGGCGTCACTCAGGAGATCAAGGGCATCTCGCAGCTCGCGTCGGTGCAGCTCGACGAAGCCGAGAGGTTCGCGGCCTAGCCGTGGGCGCGCACCTCTTGCTCGAGTGGCCCGAGGGGCGCGATTCTCGCCCTCTGGAGACTCTGGCAGAGCTGGTGCGCTGCGGCGAAGGCGAGCTCCACCTCTTTGCGGCAGCGCCTCAGGAGGCTCCTCAAGGCGTGCGCGTCCACCCGTTGGCTGCGCTGGGGGAAATTCGTTCGCTGCTCTCAGAGCGCTCTCTGGTACCCGACGACTGCACGCTGGCCGGCTTCACTGCCGCAGCCTACGATGCCGCCCGCGCCGCACGGGTGCGCTTTGCCCGACTCTCCGACGGCGCGGCCTGGCCTCAAGATCGGCCGTTGGAGCACGACTTCGCAGGCATTCCCCAACTGGAGGCGTGGTTTTCCCAGATGCTGCATCTGGAGCGCGGCCGCTGGCCCATCGCCACGGTCGGGGGCCTCGTCTTCCGCGAGGACGGACGTGCGCTCTTCGTGCGCACCCCCAAGTGGTCGGGCCGCTGGGGTACGCCGGGCGGCAAGATTGAATACGGCGAAGGGCACCTCGACGCCTTCGTGCGCGAGATCGCCGAGGAGACGGGGCTCGTCGCCACGGAACCCCGCGTGGTGCTCGTCCAGGAAGCCCTGGAAGACCCGGATTTTGTCAAGAAACGTCATTTCCTGCTCGTGAACCTCGTGGCCCGCACCGCCACCGCGGAGGTGCGGCTGAACCACGAGAGCGTCGAGTCCGGCTGGTTCTCCCTGCGGGAGTCCCTGGCGCTGGACCTGAACCGCCCGACCCGCCTCTTGGTCGAGCACCTCTTAAGAACCGGAGACACGTTATGATCGCCACCATCGCCCTGGATCGCCTGCCCGTCACCTGCATCGTGGGGGTGCTCCCGCACGAGCGCGGCCACGAGCAGCAGATCTTCCTGGACGTGCGCCTGCGGCTCGACGCCGCGGCGGCCATCCTCCACGAGGAGGTCGCCTCCACGGTGGACTACGCCGAGCTCGCCGAGGATTTGACAGAATATGTCCGCCACGAGTGCTTTCGCCTGATCGAGAGCATGGCCGCTGCTTGCGTGCGACGGATTCTGTCCGAACACGACAACGTGCTGTGGGCGCAGGTGACGGTCCACAAGCCCAAGGCCGTGCCGGCGGCCCATGACACCTGGGCCCAGGTGGAGTGCGCCCGCGAGGATCTCTGAATTACCGCGGCGCTCCCATCCACACTCGCGTGGCGCCCGGATTGTCGGGGCTGTGGTGCTCCACTAGCGGATGACTTGCCAGCACGCGGCGCACCACGCCGGCAAGGAGCTTTGCTCCGTGGATCACCAGCACCCGCTCCTTGCGTTCCAGGAAGCATTTGTCCAGAAACTGTTCAAGGGTCTCCTCGGCTTCCTGAGCGGTGAAGCGGTGCAGATCCAGTCGAGCCTGCGCTTGCCAGGGGCGCGGCGGCAGGCTTTTCTTCACGGCAGGAGCTCCGCAATCTGCGTCGCGTCGGCCTCCGGATCGTCCGAGGCTTCTATCCAACGGCTGGGAAGCTGGGTGCGCAGCCAGGTCTCCTGGCGCTTGCCGTACTGGCGGGTGGCGGCGGCGATGCGCTCGATCACAAAGCGGGATAGGGGGCCGCTCGGGGCCTCCCACAGATCGCGGTAGCCAATCGCCGAAAGCCCGGGCGCCTGCTCGGGAATGCCTTCTCGACGCAGGACAGAAACCTCTTCGCGCCAACGCGGCAGCATCGCCAGCAGCCGCGCGTGGATGCGCTTGTGCAGGATCTCTCGCGGGCGTCCCAGGGCAAACACCGGCGTCTCAGGACAGAGAGGAGGGTGCCCAACCGGGATGTCGCCTCGCTCCAGGGCCCAGGCCCGTTCCAGGGAGCGCGTCATGCGCTGGGGGTTGCTGGCGTCGCGCGGAGGTTCGCTTCCCAGCCGAGAAAGCTCGGCAAGGCACCCGGCTGCGCCTTGGGTGTCCCACAAATCTTCGGCGCGACGGCGCAGTGCCGGGTCCGGAGCCGGTACCGGATCGATGCCGCGCCACAGGCCCGAAAGGTATTGGCCGGTGCCGCCCACGGCCAAGAGGTCGGGGCCCGGAGTGGCCAGCAGTGCGCGCGCCTCTTCCAGAAATTGGGCCACCGAATAGGCTTCGCGCGGGTCCACCACGCCAATCAGATGGTGAGGAACCAAGGCAAGATCTGCGGGAGAGGGAGCGGCGGTGCCCGCCGACATGCCGCGACGCAATTGGCCGCTGTCGCAGCCGAGGATCTCCAGACCCAGGCGGCGAGCCAGGGCTAGGGCTACCGGGGTCTTTCCGACGGCGGTGGCGCCTCCGAGCAACAGGCGAATTTTTCGAGACATGGATCGCAAAAGGTATCTTCCGCCAACAGTGAAGGTGCTTCGTTTCTGGTGGTGTCTGCCCTTGGTGGGTGTTCTCTTCCTGGTGGTCCGGGAAGGCGTCTCTGTCGTGCCCGAAAGTTGGCCCTCGTTTCAGGACGCGTTGCACCCCAAAAATGCCTCCCAAGTGGATTCCGGCCTCTTCGAAGGCGACAGCACTTTGGAGGATGCTTCGTCCGATACGTCGGTGGATGCCGCCTGCCATGCCGCCGGCGCTGCCGTCACGGCCGCATCCATCGAGGTGCGATCGCTGCGCAGCCGCAGCGAGCATGCCGGTCTCTGCTCCTTCGAGTTCCGCACCGGTCGCCCGATGGTGGAGCAGGTGTGGGAGCTGAGCCAGGCGCTGTCTCAGCAAGGCTACGTCCTCACCGAATCAAATGAAAAGCCCTTGGCCAAGTTCTGCTGGCTGGGCCGTATTTCCCGCAACGGATCGCTCCGCGCCGTGGTGCGGGCCCGCATGGGGGATAAGCCCCTGCTTGGGGCTAGTGGCATCGGCCTGGTGCTGTGGGCCGATTCCCTGCCGGCGCCGCTCTTGGGGCGCCTAGAATCTCTTCCTCGCGACATCGTGCTGGCTTTGCCGCCGGCAGCCCTAGCCGAAGAGCGGGTACAGGCGATTGCCAAGGCGCGGGGCTTCCACCTGGCCATGCTGGTGCGCCTCGAAACGGCGCGGCGTCCGCTGGTGCTGCAGCAGAAGACGCGCATCCTGCTCCATCACACCGCCAAGGAGATCGCCGAGCGGTTGGAAATTCCCAATTCCTCGCATCCTCAGATAGAAGGCCTGGTGATCCTGGATGGCGAACGTGGTGCTGAAGATCCGCAGTTGGCCTCTCGGGTAGCTTCTGCAGCCCACAGCAAGGGATGGTGGATGCTCGATGCCACTCAGGTCGGCGTCTCGCGCCTGGACTCCGCAGCCCGCTCTGAAGACGTGCGCGTGCTTCCCCATCCGGTGCCGAGCCAAGGCGCCGTCCTCACTCTGGAAGCGGGATTGCGTCAAGCCAAGAGCTTAGGCAATTCCCTTTGTTCTCTTCCCCTGGACACGGCCACGCTTGACGTGGTGCGTCGCAGGATCGATCTCATGGCCTCCGAAGGCGTCGTACTTCGAGCGCCAGGGTTATCTGATACGTCTCGAAAGGAATCCAAATGGTCAAGCTCGGAGTGAACGTCGATCACATCGCCACCCTTCGCGAGGCTCGTAAGGAGCGCAATCCCGATCCAGTGGCCGCCGCCGTGCTGGCGGAACTTGCCGGTGCCAGCGGCATCACTGCTCACCTGCGCGAGGACCGCCGCCACATGCAGGAGCGCGACCTGCGCCTCTTGCGCCAGACGGTGACCACGCGCCTCAACATGGAAATGGCCCCGACCCCCGAGATGGTCCAGTTCGCCCTGGAGCTCCTTCCTGACATGGTGACGCTGGTGCCCGAGCGGCGCCAGGAACTGACCACCGAAGGCGGTCTGGACGTGGTGGCCAACGAGAAGGTGCTCGACGGCGCCATTGCCCAGTTGCGCGCCCAGCACATCCACGTGAGCCTCTTCATCGATCCCGAGCCGACCCAGGTGCGCACCAGCCAGAAGGTGGGCGCTGACATGATCGAACTGCACACCGGCCACTTCTCGCGCGCCTTCTACGGCGGCATGGGCGACGACGCTTGGCTTGCCGAGCGCGCTCGCCTGCTCGATGCCACGGCCCTAGGACATCGCTATGGTCTTCGGGTGAACGCCGGCCACGGTCTGGACTACCAGAACGTCGCCTACGTCTCGAGCATCGATGGCATCGAGGAGCTCAACATCGGCCACAGCATCATTTCGCGGGCCGTCATGACGGGCATGGACCGCGCCGTGCGCGAGATGGTCGAGGCCATCCAGGCCGGCATCGACGAGCTGCGCTGGTCTCGCTAAGCCAGCATTTTTTGCGCTCCTCTATGCTTCTTCTCTCAAATGAGGTATTTTAATCTCTCAAAGGAGGAAGCTATGAGCGCGGCGCTGGTGAGCTCAAAATCTTTGGCGGTCGTTGTTGGGACCTCTGGCGTCTTGGACAGCCGGGAGGTCTATCAGGCCTCGCCGCTTGATCGCATCGAGATGATTGGTCGCGGGGTGGCCGCCTCCGACGTGGTGGCGCTTGCCCGGTCCTTGAACCGCAGCACCGGTCAACTGATCGCCATGCTCGATGTCGCTCCTTCCACGTTCCAACGCAAGCTGAAGGAACACAAGTCCCTCACTTCAAGCGAAGCTGAAAGGGTCATCGGCTTTTCCAAGCTGGTGGGGCAGGTGGAGACGATGGTCGAGGAGGCCGGAAACCCCCAAGGCTTCGAGGCCTCCAAATGGCTGGCCGATTGGCTGGACACGCCCAATCCGGCGCTTGGGGGGCGATGCCCTGGCGAATTTCTCAGCACCTCTGAAGGACTTGGCATCGTCTCGGGCTTGCTCTCGCAGATGCAATCGGGGACCTATGCATGAGCGTTGTCTCGGCGTGGCGCATTGCCGTCGAGACGCGCGACTTTGCCGCCGATGATTTGAGTGGCGGCGGTGCCAAGCTTTCTGGAGGCCGCTGGAACCGCATCGGAAGTGCGATGGTCTATGCCTCTTCTTCCATTGCCTTGGCGTGTTTAGAGACCGTTGTTCATCTCTCGGCAGTAGGGCTTCCGCTGAACCGCTACGTGGTTCGGATCGATATTCCCCGTGATCTCTGGAACGCCGCCATGGTGGCCGATCCGGCACAGTTGGTGGGCTGGGATGCCGAACCGTACGGCGTGACCAGCCAGCGATATGGGGAATCCTGGTTGCAGGCCGGGGCGTCGGCTCTCTTGCGCGTGCCTTCGGTGGTCATTCCAGAGGAATCCAACGTGCTGATCAACCCTCTCCACCCCGACACTCGGCGCATCGCCGCCGTGAAGCTGCGGCGCTTCCAGTACGATCCGCGTCTTCGCTAAAGGGGACGTCTTTCCGCTTTGTGGCTTGGACAGCATTTCCTGGGCGCCTGCCCCGTACCGGGGCACCGGGCTGCCTGCCGGGCCCCCGCCCGCCGAATTGGGGATAGGGCATGCCCTATCCCTACGGCGATGAATGGGCGGGTGTCCCGGGCTATCGCCGGCATCCCTGGCGCAACGGCACCACGGCTGAGATAGCCTCAGCCCAAGTCTTCGGGGCGGATGCCAGTGATCTCGGTAATGTCTGACCAGTCGTAACCGCGAGCCAGCATCTTGCGGGCGTCGTCGAGGCGTGCTTGGCGCAGTCCTTCTTCCAGCCCTTCGGCTTTTCCCTTCTCTATCCCCAATTTGGTGAAGTGCTCGATGAGCATGCTTGCCTCCTGATATTCGGTGGTGGCCAACAAGTCCAACTCGCGCTGGAAAGCCGCTGGATCCTTGCTTTCAAGATACGTTTCCAAATAACGCAGCGCATACTCGATCTCCCAGGGGTATGCACCCCTTGGATCCCCGATTAGGCCGCGACTCCGCACTAGGCTTTCGGTAAAGTGGTCTTGCGTGTCTCCAGGCATGTAAGACATTGGGTGCTGTTCGGGTGTTCCGGTCATTGCGTAGCGGCGAAGCTGCTTTAGCATGTCTCTTTGCTGCCGCTTTGCAGCGGCACCGCGTTGGTGTTGCCCCCTCTCCGGCGTCGAGCGGGAGAGGGGTGCCCCGTAGGGGCGGGGTGAGGCGGGTTCGGCTGCTGCATCAGCGGCGCGCCGCGTCGGCGGGGTGAGGCGTGCAAAGCGTCGAAAGCTGTCTAGAGTGCACAAAAAAGCCGAAAATCAGTGGCGTTGATTTTCGGCTTTTGTGGGATCTTGGTGGGACCCCGTTCCGATACAAGATCTAAAGTGGCCGGCTAGAGTACCCATAGATAAAGGGTTTCATGACCATCAAGCCGTCTACAGAAATCGCAAAGTGACCTAAAAGGTACCTAAGCTTAGGCTGTACTCAGCGCTCTTCTGATCTGCGTGCCCGCAACGCCTTGAAGCTCTCTTGGAATACACTCACCATCGGCAAATAGCCACGACTTTTCCTAAAAATGGACAAGGCTTGAGAAGAACGCCTGCTAGGACGTTCCTAGGGAGCCAATGCCGAGAAGGCTCCCCCTCCTCCCCCCGCAAGCTCCTTGTGCTTGGCCTTGGGCTGTAAGAACTGGAAAGGGCACCCCTTCCCGCTGTCTGCTCTTGCAAGCTCTACCCAAGCCAAGAGGAAGAAGAAGGAGCTTGCCGGTGAAGCTGGGAAAAGAAAGAACCCTCCAGAGTGCTCTGAAGGGCTCTTGTACCCCGGAGGGGCAAAGCTCTTACTTGGCGGCGCTGTCGGCCTTAGCTGCCTTGACCTTCTTGGCGTGCTTCTTCACATGCTTCTTGGCCTTCTTGGTGGTCTTCGTGGAGTCGGTCGCTTCGGCGGCGTAGGTGGAGACGGCGAAGGCGGCGAGAACCAGAGCGGCGAGAATCTTCTTCATGGTGTTTCCTTTTGCTTGAGTGGTGACCTTCAACCGAAGGCCTTCATGTGCGAACGCCTTTTGAGAAATCAATAGCCATGCCAATTTGCTTCGTTGTATCCAAGTATCACAAGTCGGGAACTAGCGCTTGAAAAATCGGAACATTAATTCCCGGCTAAATGGATTTGTTCCAATTTCATTATTCTGGATCTTTAGGGATTGTGGCTGAAAAAAGCCTGATGACAAACGCCAATATCAGGATAGCGATAGCAAATGAATCCCACATTCACGGACATTAAGGATAATTGGCAGAGTACCACTCAGCCACCTTACAAGGATATACAGGACGTGACAATTTCGACTTTCGTCGGCCCGCAAATTGGCAGCCTTGTTGATTTCAAATCTTGACAAACTCGCTAGATGTAAATTAGATGACTTTGAAATTTGCTTGATATATCAAATAGCCCGGAAATCATTGCGTTAATTAGTGCCGGCCAATCGCCTGAAAATTTATTCATATCTGAATACCTTCTGTAGTGCGCAATACAGTTGCGGATTCCATATATCCGATTCGATACGGCGTCAGAAATATTTTCTTCTACTTCAATAGCAAGTGCTGCTTTCAATAAATCAATCGAACTTTGATCTAACTCTCGAAATAATTTATTAATTGCGCTATTTTCCTTCGGTTTCCATTGCATTTCTTCAATTGCAATTGCCTCAATTTCATGAACTTTAATATCCAATTCATCGATTCCGTGTGCTTCTTGGAGTTTTGCTCTCGCGTCAACACAATAGGGGATATTATACAAGCGTTCAAAGCATCTATAAAGATCAAGAAACGCATACTCGAAATGCACTGCCGCGATCACTCGCATAAATTGATCGCTAAATACCCACCCCATAGGTGATTCAATAATGAATTGGAGCTTTTCAAAACTTTCATTTGATAACGGCAATTTTGACACAAAGCTACTTAAGCTTGCCGCAACAATAACTCGTTGCGCAGAAAATTCGCGATTATAAGAATCGTACACCAAAGACTTTTCAACGTTCCAAATATGGTAAGGCTCGAAGAATTCTGAGATTTCTTCAATATCAAAGCCACCATCTCGTTCCGCTAGCACATCAATAAGCCGAAAGTTTTCAAATTTTCTTAATGGCCAATTGTTTGCAAGTATAAATGTTCCTATTCCGGCACATTCAGTCGAATCACCTGAAATACCGGCAACAGCATTTCCTACCAATCCTTCAGTGGCTGTAACAACAACAAAATATTGGCTATCAGCGCAGATAACCATTGATGACTGCCCCAAATGTGAGAATTCAACGTTTAAGGTGCTAGCACTTTTTAGTCGAACTTTAGCATTTGCATCAGTTTTAATAAAACGTTTTTTGTCCAAATATGCGGAACTTGCGTATTTGTTGTCTTCAGGAATCGTCTTCCATAATGACTCGAAGATACTTCGATTCAAACTGATCATATTATTTGACATATCATTATGCTCTCCAGCAAGGAGTCATATTTCGCAGTTTGTTTGAGAATAGGATTTTGTAGGCGCTAAAAAATAGACTGCGTTCAAATTCGCCAATTTTGCCGGATTGCGGCTTTGTTAGCACTTGGTTTAGTGTGGATAAGTCGAGAAAATCCCGAACAACGTCTGGCGATTTTCCTTGAATGGCCTTTAGATTTTCTTTTCCATAGGAAAATAATTCTGCTCGTGCCTTTGATACTTCTGACTTAGAGCGATCCATTCCAGGCAACCCCCAAATATGTTGGGCTGCAGCTGCCATAAATCCAACGCAAGAAGGTTGACTATCAAATATCGACTTACCAGAATAAAACTTCTGCGGTTCGATTTTTTTGGCAATATCATAAGAGCAAAATGCAACATCAAATTCGCGAAGCAACTTTAATACCTCAATGAATTGGTTGAAAAAGCCGTCTTTGGAGATTGCATCAATCATATCTAGTCTGGAAAATTGATCCGCTAATATGCTTTCTTTATCTAGTTGATATTTTTTCAGGCAAAATGCCAAGTACATTTCAATCAAATCATTTGCTTGAAATTCCCCGGCATTTCGGCGACGTTTTTTGGGTCTAGTCCGGAATTAGTGGGAAACGTCGTTTTGGGCTGAATTTTGTGGAGGTAGTTTTCTTTTCATGGACAGCACCGAGCTCTATCAGCGTCTGCTAGGCCTTCATGCTCCTTGGCGTGTTAC